>Ga0079305_1000336_pt1 | contig 106404 bp, 110 predicted proteins | sample LMS_cellobiose_e_FD_79183 | JGI IMG/M metagenome (GOLD analysis project Ga0079305, IMG submission 79183) | Rumen-fistulated moose microbial communities from Alaska, USA - LMS_cellobiose_enrichment | ecosystem: Host-associated > Mammals > Digestive system > Stomach > Rumen fluid ...
AGCAGCTTGCTGTTTGGAACAGAAAATACAACAACTTCCCCATGCGTCCCCTCAACTGGGCCTCTCCGAAGGACGTCCTTTCTTCTTTTCCCAATTCTGTAACATATCATTGACAAACCTACATCTGCCGTCAGTTCAAAAAAATCCGTGGAAACGCTGCCCATCATTCCCGGGACTTTTTCGCCCCCGGCGGCGCATCCTAATACCTGCGCGTTGTATTTGCGCGCGCCCGGTTTGCGTTCCAACCCATTGCTCCGGCAACGAAATAACCGGAAAGGATTGATCGCGTTTTGTGTTGCCGGAGCAATCAATGCCATGTTTTGCGGTTGTCCCGCAAGGGACGGGCAAAACGGCTTAAATCAAATCGGGGGTGATTCCTTTGCAGGACACGAAACGACCCGCCCGAACGGTCCTCCTGATGCTGGCGGCGGCCCTGCTGCTGGCCCTGGCCCTGGCTCCCGCGGCCCGGGCCGCCCAGGAGGAGGAGACCCGGTATCTGATCCCCGTGGGCAGCGCCGTGGGCATCAAGCTTTTTTCCGACGGCGTGCTGGTGGTGGGCTTCACCGACGTGGCCACCGACCGGGGCACGGAGAACCCCGCCCGAGAGAGCGGTCTCCGGGAGGGAGACGTCATCACCCGGCTGGATGGCCAGGCGGTGAACACCATCGAGGAGGTCCAGGCCATCCTCCAGGATGAGGCGGACCGGGACATCGACCTGACCATCCGTCGGGACGGCCAGGAGCGGGACCTGACCATCCAGGCCGTGCAGTGCTCGGCGGACGGCTCCTACAAGCTGGGGGCCTGGATCCGGGACTCCATGGCGGGCATCGGCACCCTGACCTTCGCCGACCCGGAGACCGGTCTGTTCGGCACCCTGGGCCACGGGGTCAACGACGTGGACACGGCAGTGCTGCTCCAGGTCCAGTCCGGAGCCATCACGCCGGCCTCCGTGGCCGGGGTGGTCAAGGGGGAGGACGGCCGGCCCGGGGAGCTCCGGGGGGCCTTCTCCGCTGACGCCCAGCTGGGCACCCTGTTCGCCAACACCGAACAGGGGGTCTTCGGGCACCTGACGGACTCCGCCCTGCTCACCGGGGAGCCTCTGCCGGTGGCCCGGGCGGACCAGGTCCACACCGGTCCTGCCACCATCCTGGCCAACGTCTCCGGCACGGAGGTGGCGGAGTATACCGTGGAGATCCTGAAGGTCTTTGACCACGCCCCGGACACCCGGGACCTGATGCTGAAGGTCACGGACAAGCGGCTGCTGGAAAAGACCGGCGGCATCGTCCAGGGCATGAGCGGCTCCCCCATCCTTCAGGACGGGCGGCTGGCGGGGGCTGTGACCCACGTGCTCATCGACCACGCCGACCGGGGGTATGGGATCCTGGCCACCCACATGCTGGAGGCAGCGGAGGAAGGGTGACCACACCCGGCGGGAGACCCCGCCGGGTCAGCGTGTCAAAAAAGGCTAACGCCTTTCTTGACACGAGGGGCTTACGCTTCACTCAACGCACGGACCTGCGGTCCGCACGTTCGTTCCGCGAGAAGTATTTTTTCCCGGTACACGCCCGGGAAAAAATGACTGCACTTTTTTCCGTTTTCTGCGGAAAACGGAACTCTGCGAGGCTTTTTTGACAGTCTCACCCGGCGGGATACCCCGCCGGGTACATGAAAGCGGGACGGGAACAGCGCCCGGCCTTGATTCCCGGACGGAAACCGGGTACAATAGCAGCAGAAACCAAGCAGGAGGGAGCCCGCTATGAAACCTTGGGGTCGTGTTTGTCTCGCCGTCTGCCTGTGTCTGGCCTTGGGGCTGTCTCTGGTGCCCGGGCGGGCCGGGGCGGCCTTTTCCGATGTGAAAACCGGGCAGTGGTACTATGACGCGGTGACCCGGATGGAATCGGAGGGCACCCTGGCCGGGTATCCTGACGGGACCTTCCGGCCCAACGCCGCCATCTCCCGGGCGGAGTTCGTCACCATCACCGCCCGGCTGGCGGGGCTCTCCCCCTCCACCGGGCAGACCGCCCACTGGGCCGCCGGGTCCCTCCAAGCCGCTCTGGAGGCCGGGTGGTATGACTGGGACGAGATCCCGCCCACCGGGGAGACCTTTGACCAGCCCATCCCCCGGCAGCTGGCGGTGAAGATCCTGATGAAAGCCATCCTCCCCGACGCTGCGGGGGATTACAACACCCAGTCGGCCAAGATGCGGGACTTCTCCGCCCTGGACGGCCGGTACTACAACGCGGTGCTGGCCGCCTACGCCGCCGGCATCGTCACCGGAGACAACAACGGCAATTTCCGCCCCCTGTCCGGCCTGAGCCGGGCGGAGGCCTGCACCCTCTTCCTCCGGGCAGAGGACGAGAGCGCCCGACAGCCCGTCCGTCCCGCCGATCCCGCTATCCTGCCGGAAGTCCCGGAACCGGTAGATCCCGTCCGGGGCGGGGTTTCGGAAAACGGCTGGCTCCAGGTGAAGGGCACCCAACTGTGCAATCAACAGGGTAAGCCGGTGGTCCTCCGGGGCATGAGCTCCCACGGGATGCAGTGGTACGGCCAGTACGCCAACGCCCAGTCCATCCGCAACACCGCCGCCTTCGGGGCCAACGTCTTCCGGGTGGCTATGTACACCGGCGAGGGGGGCTATCTCAGCCAGCCCGACGCCATCAAGCGCCAGGTGATCGCCGCTGTGGACGCCGCCATCCAGGCCGACCTGTACGTCATCCTGGACTGGCACATTCTCTCCGACGGGAACCCCCGATCCCACACCGCCCAGGCCGTGGCCTTCTTCACGGAGCTGTCCAAGCGGTACGCCCACAGCCCGGCGGTGCTGTATGAGATCTGCAACGAGCCCAACGGCAACGTCACCTGGTCCGGAGACGTGAAGCCCTACGCCGAAACGGTGGTGAAAGCCATCCGGGCCAATTCGCCCCAGTCGGTCATCCTCATCGGTAGCCCCACCTGGAGCCAGGACGTCCACCAGGCGGCGGCGGACCCGGTGGCGGGGACCAACCTGATGTACACCCTCCACTTCTACGCCGGCACCCACGGCCAGTGGCTCCGGGACAGGATCACCGACGCCCAGGCAAAGGGGCTGCCCGTCTTTGTCTCCGAGTGGGGCGCCAGCCGGGCGGACGGCGGCGGTGGGGTCTTCCCTGCGGAGACCAAAGCGTGGCTGGACTACTTAAACTCCCGGGACATCAGCTGGTGCAACTGGTCTCTGTGCGACAAAAACGAGACCTCGGCAGCCCTCAAGCCCGGCACTCCCGCCACCCGGTCCTGGACGGCAGAGGACCTGTCCGAATCGGGCCGGATCGTGTTCGCCGCCTTCGGGCAGTGACAACAGACATAAGAAAAGACGCTCCGCTTCTTCGGAAACGGGGCGTCTTAAGACTGTCAAAAAAGCCTCGCAGAGTTCCGTTTTCCGCAGAAAACGGAAGATAAGTCAATCATTTTTTTGCCGGCTCTGCCGGTGAAAAAATACTTCTCGCGGAAAGAGTGTGTTCGCCTAAGGGGCGGACGCGCGAGTGGAGCGCAATCCTCTCGTGTCAAGAAAGGCGTTAGCCTTTTTTGACACGCTGAAGACGCTCCGCTTCTTCGGAAACGGGGCGTCTTGCTGTTTGCCGGGCCGTCAGGCTTCCTTCCGCTTGGCCTGTTCATTCAGGGCCACGGTGAGGGCCTTGGAGAGCTGGTCGGGGCAGGAGGTGGCTTTGTAGGCGCACCGGATGCCCGCCATCTTTTTGATGGCGTCCTCGGCCTTCATGCCCTCCACCAGCCGGGCCACGCCCTGGCCGTTGCCGTGGCAGCCGCCGATGATTTCCACCGCCTGGACCACGCCCTGGTCGTCGATCTTCACGTTCATCTGCTTGGAGCATACGCCCTTGGTTTTGTACTGGATGGTCATGCCGATTCTTCCTTTCGGGTTCATTTCGTGAGTTCCGATTGTAGCAGAAGGAAGGAAAAAAGGCAAGAGAAAAATCCCCCGCTTGGGACTCTCGGTTCCAAAGCGGGGGATTTTAGCAGCCTCGCGGGGTTCCGTTTTCCGCGGAACGCGGAATCCTCCCTTTTTGGCGCCCAGAAAAGCGGGGCCCAAAAGGCTTACAGGCCCATTTCCGCCTTCAGCTTCGCCAGGGCGTCGTCCACCTCAGCGGTGGAGCCGGCCTTCTCGTACTTGTCGGCCAGGGACTCGGCGTTGTCGCTCTTCTTGGCGTTAAGCTCGGTCATGGCGTTGGCCTGGTCCAGCATCTGGTCCGCCTTGGCCTCCATCCGCTCGAAGGCCTCCATGGTGCCGCCGGCTTTCTCCGCGCCGCTGGTGATCTCGTTGACCTTCTCCTGGGTCTTGGCCACCGCCACCTTGGCCTTGATGGCCGCCTTGCGGGTCTCCAGGCTGTTGATGTCGCCCACCAGCTTGTCGTGCATCCGGCGCATCTTGTCGGCGTTCTCCCGGGCGGTCTCATAGACCTTCCGCAGATCCTCGCCCTTGGTCTCCAGCTCCAGCTTCTTGGCCAGGAAGACCTTGGCGTCCTCCTCGTTGCCGGCGGTGAGGGCCCGCTTGGCCAACTCCTCATACTTCTGCACGTCCCGCTGGTTCTCGTCATAGACCCGGCGGCACCGGGATTCCTCGGCCATGACGCCGGCGGTCTCCTTCTTGACCTCCGCCAGGTTCTCCCGCAGGTCCAGCAGGTACTGGTCGATCATCTTGCCGGGGTCTTCGGCCTTGTCCAGCAGGGCGTTGATGTTGGATTTGATGATGGTGCTGAAACGGTCCAGAATGTTTGCCATGGTTACTTTCCTTCCTTTCTGTGGCGGGGGCTCAGAAGCCCTTGTCGGAGTGATCTTGCGTGGTCTGGTCCCGGAACCTGCTGGCCAGGTCCCTCATGTCGTCCTGATACGTGCGTGTCATGTCTGCCTTGTTCGCCGCGGACGGGGGATCGTCCCCGTACTTTTTCTCCAGATCCTCCAGGTCCGGATCCCCCATTTCCTCCACAGGGGTGCCCAGGATCTGGGCGGTCTGCTCGGCTTTCTTCTGCCGGGCCTTCACCGCCGCCTTCCACCAGAAGAAGGCGATGAGGAGCACGGCCACCACCAGCACCACCGGCATGATGTAGGCCGCCGGGGACTTGGTCACGGTCATGATCCGGTCTGCGGTCTTCTCAAAGCACAGGGAGAAGAACTCCTCGTCGGTGATGGTGTTGTCGTAGTAATACCGGTCCACATAGTCGGCCAGGATCTCGTTGGCCTCCTTGTCCATGACGGATTTGGCCTGGGTGCCCACGGTATAGACCCAGTTGTATCCGCCGGCGCCGTTGTCGTAAAAGACCATCAGATAGTGGCCCTCGTCAGTGAACAGCACGTCATACTGCTCGTCGGCAAAGCTCTGAAGGGCCGAGAGGGTGGTGCCGTGGGAACTGCCCACCACGTAGACATAGGGCTGCACCCCGGTCTTTTTGTAGAAATACTTCAGGCCGCTCTCCAGGTTGGAGGGCCGGGAGAACCAGTCCTCCTCGTCGGTGTAATACCCGGTCTCGGTGCAGGCCGAGGCGGGTAGAGGCTCCCGCTCCACCGTGGACTTGGCGATGGAGGACGAAGTGCCGGAGGAGCCGCCGCCGGAGGAGCTGGAGGCCCCGCTGATGGATGTGGTCACCCCGCCGATGATGGCCAGGGCAAAAAAGATGATCATGAATACGAGGATCACCGTGAGGCAGCCGCCGCCCAGGCAGCAGCCCCCGCCTCCTCCGCCGGAGGAAGGGCGGCCCATCCCGCCGGGGTAGAAGCCCCCGCCGCCGGTAAAAATGGGCCCGCTGGGGCGATAACCTCCCCCGGACGGGCGGAACCCGCCGCCGCTGGGACGGAAGCCTCCCCCGGAAAAGCCGCCGAAGCCGCCGCCGGAGGACCGCCCGCCGCCGCCGAAGGAACCGCCGGAAAATCCGCCGCCCCCTCGTCCGCCGCCGGAAAACCCGCCGCCGGAGTGTCCGCCGCCGGAACCGCCGGAACGACCCATAGACATCCCTCCGTTCTTTATAATCTGAAATCTGCCTCCATTATGACACCTTTTCCTCCGCATTGCAAGCAGAACTGTTGTTTTGAGCGGAAAAGAAAAGAGCGAACCTCCGTCCGCTCTTCTGTGTTCCCGCAACCGCCCCCAGGGGCGGCGGTTTATTCTATTCTCCCCTAGAAACACTGTGTTTCATCGAAGCTTCCCATTATCCCTTGTGCCGGTGCTTGAGGACCTTCAGCTCCGCCATCTGCCGGGACAGGTCCGCCCGGAGCCGGATATACTCCTGCTCGCTCTGGCGCAGCTTGACCTGCTCCTTGGTAATCTGATTTTCCCGGCGGACCCGCTCCTCGTCAATATCCTCCGGGTCCACGGCGAAGGCCACCAGGACCACGGTCCCCTCGGGGCTGACCTGGGCGTAGCCCTCGCCCACCGCTACCACCTGGACCACGCCGTCCAAGGTGTACCGCAGCTCCCCGGCGTCCAGGGCGATGGTGGCCGTCTCGTGGCCCGCCAGCACCCCCATCTCCCCGTCCAGACAGGGCAGGACCAGGGAGTGGCAGAGGCCGTCGTAATACAGCCGGTCGGCAGCGGCGATCTTTAACTGAAAGGTTTTGGCCATGGAAGCCTCCTCTTTTCACTACATCGTCTCGGCTTTCTTCCGCACGTCGTCGATGGTACCCACATTGAAGAAGGCCTGCTCGGGCACGTCGTCCATCTCCCCGTCCAGGATGGCCCGGAAGCCCCGGACAGTCTCCGCCACGGGGACGTAGACCCCGGGGACCCCGGTGAAGTTCTCCGCCACGTGGAAGGGCTGGGACAGGAATTTCTGGATTTTACGGGCCCGATAGACTGTCTGCTTGTCCTCTTCGCTGAGCTCGTCCATGCCCAGGATGGCAATGATGTCCTGGAGCTCATTGTACCGCTCCAGCACCTCCTGGACCTGCCGGGCCACCTGGTAGTGCTCCTGGCCCACCACCTCGGCCTCCAGGATCCGGGAGGAGGACTCCAGGGGGTCCACGGCGGGGTAGAGGCCCTGCTCGGCGATCTTCCGGCTCAGGACAGTGGTGGCGTCCAGATGGGCAAAGGTTGTGGCCGGGGCGGGGTCGGTCAGGTCGTCGGCGGGGACGTACACCGCCTGGACCGAGGTGATGGACCCGGTCTTGGTGGAGGTGATCCGCTCCTGTAGCTCCCCCAGCTCATTGGCCAGGGTGGGCTGATAACCCACCGCCGAGGGCATCCGGCCCAGCATGGCCGAAACCTCGGAGCCGGCCTGGACGTAGCGGAAGATGTTGTCGATGAACAGCAGCACGTCCCGGTGCTCCTGGTCCCGGAAGTATTCCGCCATGGTCAGCCCCGAGAAAGCCACCCGCATCCGGGCGCCGGGGGGCTCGTTCATCTGGCCGAAGACCAGGGCGGTCTTCTCGATGACCCCGGACTGGCGCATCTCATTCCACAGGTCGTTGCCCTCCCGGCTCCGTTCGCCCACCCCGGTGAAGATGGAGTAGCCGCCGTGCTCCTGGGCCACGTTGGTGATGAGCTCCTGGATGAGCACGGTCTTGCCCACGCCGGCGCCGCCGAAGAGGCCGATCTTGCCGCCCTTGGCGTAGGGGGCCAGCAGGTCGATGACCTTGATGCCGGTCTCCAGCATCTCCACCACGGGGCTCTGCTCCTCAAAGGAGGGAGGACGGCGATGGATGGGCAGCCGGTCGCCGCTCACCTCTCCGCCGCCGTCGATGGGGTCCCCCAGGACGTTGAACATCCGCCCCAGGGTCTGCTTCCCCACCGGGACGGAGAGGAACCCCCCCAGGGGCCGGACCTCCATGCCCCGGGACAGACCCTCGGAGGTATCCAGCAGGATGCACCGTACCACATGGTCTCCCATGTGCTCGGCCACCTCCATGACCAGACGTTTTCCGTGGTTGTCCGTCTCCAGGGCGTGCTTGATCAGGGGCAGGTCGCCGTCCGCGAAGCGGACGTCCACCACGGGCCCCATAACTTGTATGATTTTCCCGTTCTGCATTGGCTTGCCTACCTTTCCCGGGCCTGGGCGCCGCCGACGACCTCTGTGATCTCCTGGGTGATGGCCGCCTGCCGCACCCGGTTGTAAAGCAGCGACAGGTCCTGAAGCATCTCCCGGGCGTTGCCGGTGGCGCTGTCCATGGCCTGCATCCGGGCGTTCTGCTCGGCAGCGTAGGACTCCACCATGGCCCCGTAGAGGACCCCGGTGAGATAATTGGGCACACTCTTGGTGAACACGGCCTCCGGAGAGGGCAGGTACACCATGCCGCTTCTGCGGCCCTCCTCACGGGGGAAGGCCGACGCCGTCAGGGGCAGCAGCTGCACGCATTCGGCCTGAGAGGACAGGGCGTTGACCATCCGGGTGTAGACCAGGAAGACCTCGTCCACCTCCCGCTGCCGGAACCGCTTGGCAATGTGCCGGGCGTAGTCCACGGCCCGCCACATCACCGGCTCCGTGGCCGGGGAGGTATAGTCGTCCTCCATGGTCAGGTCCGGACGGTCCTTCTGCTGCCGCATGAAATAATTCCGGCCGTTGAAGCCGATGAACATCAGGCTGTCGGCCCCCGGCAAGGCGATCTCCTCCTCCGCCAGCCGGGTGATGTTGTGATTATAGGAGCCCGCCAGGCCCTTGTCCGAGGTGATGATGAGGAACAGGCGGCGCTTGTCCTCCCCCTCCGTCCGGCGGAAGTATTCGCAGGCGGCGGGCACGTTCCCCGCGTTGTTCAGGATCTCCGCCATGGTGGACTGGACCGCCTGAAAGAAGGGGGCGGTGGCGTCCACGCTCCGCCGCGCCTTCTTCATCTTGGAGGAGGCCAGCAGATACATGGCATTGGTGATTTTCATGGTGTTCTGGACGCTGCTGATACGCCCCCGGATCTCTCTCAGGTTACTCATGGAGCCACCCGTCCTTGAAGGCGGTCACGGCGTCCAGGATGGTCTGCTCCGTGGCATCGTCCAGGGTTTTGGTCTGGTGGATACTCTCCACCGCCGCTGGGGCGTGGACCGCCATGTAATCCATCAGGCCGTCCTTGAAGGCCTCCAGCCTGTCTGCCGGCACGTCCAGCAGCAGCTTGTGCTTGGCCGCGCACAGCAGGACCACCTGCTTGGCCAGGGACATGGGGTGGTACAGGGGCTGCTTGAGCAGGTTATAGAGGGATGCCCCGTAGGCCAGCATGGCCTTAGTGGCCTCGTCCAGATCAGAGCCGAACTGGGTGAAGGCCTCCATCTCCCGGTACTGGGCCAGGTCCACCCGGAGGGTGCCCGCCACGGATTTCATGGCCTTGGTCTGGGCCTTGCCGCCCACTCGGGACACCGACAGGCCCACGTTCACCGCCGGGCGCTGTCCCGCGAAGAACAGGCTGCTCTCCAGGAAAATCTGGCCGTCGGTGATGGAGATGACGTTGGTGGGGATATAGGCGGAGATGTCCCCCGCCAGGGTCTCGATGATGGGCAGGGCCGTCATGGACCCGCCGCCGTACGCCTCGCTCCGCCGACAGGCCCGCTCCAGCAACCGGGAGTGGAGATAGAACACGTCCCCGGGGTAGGCCTCCCGTCCGGGGGGGCGGTGGAGCAGCAAGGAGATGGCCCGGTAGGCCTGGGCGTGCTTGCTCAGGTCGTCATAGACGATGAGCACATCCTTGCCCTGGTCCATGAAATACTCCCCCAGAGCCGCGCCGGTGTAGGGGGCGATATACTGGAGGGGGGCGGAGTCCGACGCCGTGGCCGAGACCACGATGGTGTAGTCCATAGCCCCGTGGCGCTCCAGGGTGCCCACGATCTGGGCAACGGTGGAGGCCTTCTGGCCGATGGCCACGTAGATGCAGATCATGTCCTGGCCCTTCTGGTTCAGGATGGCGTCCACGGCGATGGCGGTCTTGCCGGTCTGTCGGTCCCCGATGATCAGCTCCCGCTGGCCCCGGCCGATGGGGAACATGGCGTCGATGGCCAGGATGCCGGTCTGCATGGGGACGTTGACCTCCTGGCGGGTCACCACGCCGGGGGCCTTGCTCTCGACGGGGCGGCGCTCTGTCCCCTCCGCCGGGCCCTTGCCGTCAATGGGCTGGCCCAGGCCGTCCAGGACCCGACCCAGCATGGCATTGCCCACGGGCACGCTCACCGCCTGGCCGGTGCAGGCCACCCAGGACCCCTCCCGGACCCCCTCGTCGGTGCCCAGGAGCAGCACGCCCATCTCCTTCTCGTTGAGGTTCAGGACCATGCCCGCCTGGCCGTTCTCAAAGGTCACCAGCTCTCCGTACATGGCGTCAGGCAGGCCATAGACTGTGGCCACCCCGTCGCCGCAGCTGAGGACATAGCCCCGCTGCCTGGCCTCGTTGGAGGGCTGATAATTGGTGATCTCCTCCCGGAGGACCGAGAGGATCTGTTCCGATGTTAGATTACTCATAGCGTATTTCCTCGTGTTATATGGCGGCGCAGGTCCTCCGCCAGGGTGCGGAGACTTTTGTCCAGCACCCAGTCGTCCACCGTCAGAATGAACCCACCCAGAAGGGAGGGGTCCAGGACCGTGTGCCATTCCACGCCGGCCTTACCGTACTTCCGGCAGACCAGCGTCTCCACCTGCTTCCGCTGGGTCTCGGTGGGGGCGTGGCAGCAGGCGAAGGTCACCTGGGCCACATTGTCCCGCTGGCGGACCAGCCCGTCCCGGAGTTTCAGGATCTCAGGCAGAAGGCCGTAGTCTCCCCGCTGACAGAGGACCCGGAAGAACTGCCGGACCTCCACGGGAAAGACACGGTTCACCACCGCCCGCTTCTCCCGGCTGTCATAGGCCGGGTTTTCCAAAGCCGCCCGGAGCTCCGGCTCCTCCGCCAGAGCCCGGACCCGGTCCAGGACCTGTTCCGGAACGTCCAGCTCCAGCAGCAGCCGGGCGTAGGCCTCCGCCGGGCCGGTCATGTCCGGCCTCCCATGTCAGCCAGCCAGTCGTCCAGGATGCGGCGGTCGGTCTCCTCGTCCACAGCGCCCCCCAGGAGCTTGGAGGCCGCCAGGATGGCAAGGTCCGCCAGCTCCCCTTTGGCCGCGGTGAGCACCTGGTCCTTCTGGGCCAGGGCGTCGGCCTGGGCCTTTTCCCGGATGGCGTCGGCGTCGGCGTTGGCCTGGGCCAGAATGGCGTCGTACTGTTCTGTGGCCTGGGCCCGGGCCTGCTCCACCAGAGCGGCGGATTCCTGCCGGGCCCCAGTGAGGGCGGTCTCATACTCCGCCTTTACTCCCTGGGCTTCCCGGTTGGTCTGGGCGGCCTCGTCCAGGTCCTTCTGGATGGTCTGCTGACGCTTTTCGATGATGCCCAGCACGGGCTTCCACAGAAAGATCCGCAGCAGGACCACCAGGATGACGATATTGACAATGGTATAGATGACGTCGCTGCTCAGGACAAGCATCCGCTCACCTTCTTTCTCCCGTTGGGCGTCTTACAGGGCGCGGATGACAATCATCAGGCCCACGAGCAGGCCGTAGATGGCGGTAGCCTCGGCCAGAGCGCAGCCTAAGATGAGCACCCGGGTGATAGACCCGGAGGCCTCAGGCTGCCGGGCGATGGACTCGCTGGCCTTGCCGGTGGCGATACCGATGCCCACGCCGGCACCGATGCCGGTGAAGACGGCGATGGCCGCTCCCAATGCGATCAATCCACTCATGATAGTTTCCTCCTTGGTTATGATTTTGGATGAAAGGTTACTCGATGGCCTCCTGCAGATAGAGAGAGGTCAAAAAGGTAAAGACGTAGGCCTGGAGAAGCCCGTCAAAAATATCGAAGTAGGCGCTGCCGATGAGGGGCACGCCGATGGGGATGGCGCTGTCCAGAAGAGCCATGATGATGACCCCGCCCAGCACGTTGCCGAACAGCCGCAGGGACAGGGACAGGGGCCGGGTGAACAGGTCCAGGATGTTCATGGGGGCAATCACCGGCACCGGATGGCCGAAGCCCCGGAGCCATCCCCCCACGCCCTTGGTTTGGATGCCTCCGATCTGCACCAGCAGGATGGCCAGGATGGCCAGGGCCACGGTGACGTTCAGGTTCCGGGTGGGGGGCGAGATCCCCAGCAGGCCCACCCCGTCGGCCACCGCCAGGAAGATGCAGACGCTGCCCAGATAAGGAATGTATCGTTTCCCCTTCTCCCCCAGGATATCGTAATACAGCTTGTACAGGAAGGAGACCAGGCCCTCGATGACCACCTGGCGCTTTCCCGGCACCAGCTTGAGATTCCTCGTCATGAGGATGCTGAAAATAACCAGAAAGGCCATGATGCCCCAGGTGATCACCACGTATTGGGGGACCTGAAGAGGCCCGATGGAAAAGGCGATCTTGTATGACAATTCTTCATTCAGGTCCATCCGCCTCACCTCCCGGAACACTTTATGGCAATCTGAGCAATATGTAATATCTTATTATAATAAGTGTTGCCTCAAATTCCAGCCATGGATTCTACTCCCGTTTTTCTGAAAAGTCAACAGCAATAATGACAGATTTTTCTAGCGGTCCTTCATTTTACCACTGAAGAAAAGGAAATACAAGGGAATATACGGAAATAATTTCCATTGCGGTCCGGAATCTTCCGGTGCCGCTCCTTATATTCCCCATCTGCGGCGTAACCTCCTGTTGCGTATGCAACATACAGCAAATCTCACACACAGAAGCTCCAAAGCCGGACAGCAAAGGATCCTCACGCCGTCGGGACAGTCCTGTACCGCGCGAGGATCCTCAATTTTGCGTATTCTTCGGATGACCGCAGGGGTGACCGCCGTCCTTCCATGCCAGGCCGCGAAGGGTCACGGTTTCAGCACAAAGGTATTGCGGTCAAAATCCAGGATCCCTTCCGCTCGCATGGCGGAGAGCTCCCGGGTCATGGCCGACCGGTTGACCGAGAGGAACCGGGCCATCTCCGTGCGGGTCAGGGGGAGGGTGATGTACTTGCTCCCCTGCTTCTGGGCCTGGAGGGAGAGGTAGGTCAGGATCTTCTCCCGCAGGGTCCCCTTGCCGGTGACCTCGATCTTCTCCATGAGCTGGACGTTCTTTTTCCCCAGCAGGTCGAACAGGTTCCTGGTCAGCCGGTGGTGGAAGAGACAGCTTCGCTCGCAGGGGTAGAGGATGTGCCGGGAGGAGAGAAACAGGACATGACAGTCGGTGGCGGCCTGGAAGGAGACCGAGGACCGGGCGGCGGTCTGGAGGGCAAAGGTCTCCCCGAACAGCTCCCCCGGATTGAGATAGGCCAGCAGGGTCTGGTTGCCCCAGATGTCCTCCTTGCACATGTGGACGGTGCCCTGGAGGACCACCCCAAGATTGGGGACCTCCTCCTGATCCAAGATGATGAACTCTCCCTTCTCATAGGAGCGGCTGTAGCTGCCCAGGCAGGACAGCAGGGCGGTCAGGTTCTCCGGCGCGATGTCCTGGAAAACGGGGGCCTGGCCGGGCTGGATGGCATTTGACATCTCCTCACCTCCTCTTCCCAAAAAGGACAGAAGACCCCGAACGGAAACCGTCCGGGGTCTTTCTTGTTTGTTGGGAAATTACTCCGCGACGGCCTCCACGATGGAGACTTTCTTGCGGTCCTTGCCCATCCGCTCGAACTTGACGCGGCCGTCCTTCAGGGCGAACAGAGTGTCGTCCTTGCCGATGCCCACGTTGGTGCCGGGATGGATGTGCGTGCCCCGCTGACGGACCAGGATGTTGCCGGCCAGCACGAACTGACCGTCGCCCCGCTTGACGCCCAGGCGCTGGGCCATGGAGTCACGGCCGTTCCGGGTGGAGCCGACGCCCTTCTTGTGCGCGAAGAACTGAAGTCCAATATGAAGCATGGTTACACCTCCATAACGATAAGATAGTCTGGGTATTCCTCCTGAAGCTGGACCAGGTAGACCATCAGGGCGGTCAGAAGGGTCTGACACACGCTGTCGGCCTCTCCCTCCAGGCTCCGGGGGAGCTTTAAGGAGATGGACGCGTCTTTTTCGTCCACCTTCACCGGGGCCCCCAGGCCAAGCACGTCGTTGACGGCGCACTCGGTAAGACGGACCGCGCTGGTGAGAGCGGCGCAGAGGACGTCCTCCCCTGCTTCGGCCAGGCCGCTGTGCCCTTCCAGAGTGAAAGCGGTCACGCGGCTGCCGTCCATTGCGAATTTCGCGGTGGTCATGTCAGATCAGGCGTTGATCTTCTTGATCTCCACCTTGGTGTAGGGCTGACGATGGCCCTTGCGGAGACGATAGCCCTTCTTGGGCTTGTACTTGAAGACGACGATCTTCTTGCCCTTGCCGTTCTTCACCACGGAAGCGTCCACGGAAGCGCCTTCCACCAGGGGAGCGCCGAACTTGGGCTCGTCGCCCAGGATGGCCAGGACCTTGTCGAACTTCACCTCGTCACCGGCCTCGACGCCCAGCTTCTCGATGAAGAGGACGTCGCCCTCCGCCACCTTGTACTGCTTGCCGCCGGTCTCGATGATTGCTGTCATGTGCTTTGCACCTCTTTCCTTTAGTACGGGCTCGCTGTCGGGGGCGCAGCCGGGGGCGGCTGACTTGATACCCATTCAAAGCGGCTTTAAGAGTATACCAAGGGAACCTGGGCTTGTCAAGCTTTTTCTCCGAGGATTTCCCGGCTTTTTCGTCCCCTTTCCGCCCTTACGCCCCGTCCATCCACCGGGCGCCCCGCCGGATGAGCAGGATGAAGGAAACGATGAGGACGACCACCGGGACAACGCCCTGGACAAAGAGGCCGACCAAAGCGCTGAGGGCCGGGGACAGGGCCACCAGGGCCAGCACCTTGGAAAACTGCCGGGCGTACCTCTCCTTGTCCTCCATTTTCGCCGCGTAGCTGCGCAGGATCAGCTCGTCGGACTTGGACCGGTAAACAGCCCCCGCGTAGAGCAGGAGCAGGCCGGCAAGGCAGAACATCAGGATGGAATAGGCGTACTCCATGGGTCCGTCTCCTTTCTTCAGGGGTGGAACGCCTTCCGTCAGGCAATCACCGCCGCCAGGGCGATCCAGCTGTTTTTCTCCTTCCGGTCGATCACCCGCAGGCCTGCCCGGGCCAGGGCCGCGGCCACCTCGTCCCCCCGCTCGGCGATGATGCCCGAGCACAGGAAGACGCCCCCCTCCGCCAGCAAACCGGGGACCATGGGGGCCAGGGGGATGATGACGTCGGCCACGATGTTGGCCAGGACCAGGGGATACCGCTCCTTCCTCAGCTCGGTCACCAGCGCCGGGTCGTCCAGGACGTTCCCCGCCAGGTAGCGGCAGCGGTCCTTCCCGAAGCCGTTGAGGGCGGCGTTTTCATAGGCCACGTCCACCGCCTTGGGGTCGATGTCCACCCCCACAACGTGATCCGCCCTCAAAGCCAGGGCGGCGATGGACAGGATGCCGCTGCCGCAGCCCAGGTCCAGCACGGCGGAACCGGGGACCAGATACTCCTCCACCCCCTCCAGGCACAGCTGAGTGGAAGCGTGGGAGCCGGTGCCGAAGGTGAGTCCGGGGTTCATCAGTAGCCGCACCGCCCCGACGGGGAGCTCCGTCGTGTCCCGTTCCCACTCCGGGACGATCCACAGACGGTCCCCAATGGACAGGGGGCGGTAATACTTCTGCCAGCTGTGGGCCCAGTCGTACTCCCGCAGGGGCACGGAGGTATAGGGCAGGTCGATGCCCGCCAGATACCCGGCCAGCTGCTTCCGCCCGTCATCGTCGTCGGTGACGTAGATCTTCACCCGGGAGACGCCCTTCATGCGCTCCAGCAGCTCGTCGTCCACATAGTCCCAATACTGTCGGTTCTCCTCCAGGAAGGCCCGGAACTCCGCCTCCTCCTCCACCGCCAGACCGGGGACGTTGTTGGCGATGAGCCGGGCGCTCACCGCCTCCAGCTGGTCTGACGGGGTGTCGATGATGATCTCAAGCCATTTGTCCATAGGGCTTCCTCCTCTGCCTCGTCACGGTTTTTCTTATCATATCATGCCCGCTGCAAAAGGGCAAGAAAAAGCCACCGGCACGCCGAAACGCACCGGTGACAAAAGCAGCTCAATTAAGATGTGATCTGACAATCAGACGTCTCTCGTCCACAGGGAGGCCATGGCCGGGCCGCCGCCCACGCACAGGGAAGCGCCGCCGATGGTGGTGCCCTGACGTTCCATTTCGTACAGCATGGAGACGATGATCCGCAGACCGGTGCAGCCGATGGGGTGACCCAGGGAGATGCCGGAGCCGTTGAGGTTGGTCTTCTCCAGGTCCACGGTCCAGCCGTGGTTCTCCTTCAGCTTGCGGCCGGCGCCCAGCCACTGGGCTGCGAAGGCCTCGTTGATCTCCCAATAGTCCACGTCGGAGAAGTCCATGCCGGCCATCTTCAGGGCCTTGGGGATGGCATAGGCGGGGCCGATGCCCATGTACTTGGGCTCTACGCCGGCGGAGCAGGAGGCGATGAGCTTCGCCATGGGCTTCAGGCCCAGCTCCTTGGCCTTGTCGGCGCTCATGATGATGGCGGCGGCAGCGGCGTCGTTGATGCCGGAGGCGTTGGCGGCGGTGGTGACGCCGTCGGGAGTGAAGACGGGCTTCATCTTGGACAGGGTCTCATAGCTGCAGTCCCGGATGGGGTGCTCGTCGGTATCCAGAATGATGTCGCCTTTCTTCTTGTTGTGGACGATGACGGGAACGATCTCAGCCTTGAACTTGCCGGCGTCGATAGCGGCACAGGCCCGGTTGTGGCTGATAACGGCCAGCTCGTCGCACTCCTGACGGGAGACGTTGCACAGCTTGGCCACGTTGTCGGCGGTGACGCCCATGTGGCCGGGAGTCAGCGCGTCGTACAGAGCGTCGTGGATCATGGCGTCGTACAGCTCGGCGCCGCCCTCGGTGGGGATGCCGCCCATGCGGTAGCCCATACGGGCCTTGGGGAGCATAAAGGGAGCCTGGGTCATGTTCTCAACGCCAACCACCAGGCCGATGTCGGTCTTGCCCAGCATCACGTTGTGGCAGGCGATTTCCATGGCGCGCATACCGGAGGCGCAGTTCTGGTTCACGGTGACGGCGCTGCTCTCGATGGGCAGGCCGATCCGCATGGAGACCTGACGGGCAGGCAGAGAACCCTGCATGTGAGGGTAGCACTCGCCCATGACGATCTCGTCGATGGTGTTGATGTCGATGCCGGCGCGCTTGATGGCTTCCTTACCGGCGGTGATGGCCAGCTCCCGGGCGGAAACATCCTTGAACATTCCCTGGAATTTGCCGATGGCGGTACGGCAGGCGCTTACGATCACAACGTCTCTCGTTTGCATTTGAGGTGTCCTCCTAGTTTGTATGATTTTTTGGTCATTTTGTACCAAAATGAACGATTCCGATTCGTAGGTGATTATATTATACATGAAAAACAATCCCTGTCAAGAAGCAAGTCCATCCAGGTCAAAAAAATTCCTGGTCCATTTTAGGGAAATCAACTTGCGTCCTTCATATAAACTATGTATAATGTTGGTAGAATCCGTTTTGCCCCTGATTTCCCCCAGTTTCTCTTGCAGGATTCCTTTCATTTTATTTCCCTCCAAGGAGGCGTTTTTATGGAGCAGCTCCCCGCCCGCTGGCACGAAGCGGTGCTTGCTTTCTCCCTGGACCTGGCCCGGGACAGTGAGAATTTCCCCAAACGGGTCCTGGCTTTGTTCGACAAGCATTTCGGCTGCCGCCAGAGCATTTTCTTCCCCTGCAGCAGCGTCACCCCCGGGGGACCTGCCCGCCGGACCCCTGGCCTGAGCAGCTACATCACCTACGGCATTCTGTACGGTCCCATGTATGATTATAAGGAGCGGATGTACCGCTACGACATCTACCGCTGGTCCAACCTGCCTGAGCGTCTGCGGGGGGAGCGGGTCCTGTTCACCGAGGACGTGATGCCCCTGGAAGAGTATGAGGACACCCCCTATGGCACTCGAATGGCCGCGGCGGGGATGTACTACCAGGCGGTGCTGTACTTCTACCTGGGGGACCGGCCCATCGGCTCCATGGCCCTGTTCCGCAGCAAGGAGGACGGGCCCTTCGACCAGGACGTCCGGCCCCTGCTGCGGTACCTGTCCCAGCTGCTGGAGGGCCACTACCAGACCTACCTCCGTCAGACCGGCGAGTCCCGGTTCCAGGACAGCTTCCAGCTCTTCTACCAGAGCAGCAAGCTGGGGGCGGTGATCCTCAACCAGGACATGACGGTGGTCCAGTGCAACCCCACCGCTCAGGAGCTGGCCCAGATCTTCTTGGAGCAGGTCCGGCACACCCAGGGGCAGTTCCTCCACAGCAGCTACCAGGGGGACGCTAAATACCGGGACGTCCAGACCATGGTCAACGAGATCAGCCAGCGGTTCACCGTCCGGGGAGACAGCAGCCAGACGGTGACCTCCCCGGTGGGGGATTTCACCTTCTATCACTCCACCTTCCTGTCCTCTTCCCCGGCGGGGCTCATCCAGACCTGGCACCTGATGCTCATCACCTGCCGGACCAAGACCATGCCCAAGGGCCTGGAGTCCCCTTACAACACCCTGACCCAGCAGGAGCGGCGAATCGTCTACCACCTGGCCTCGGGGATGAAGAACGAGCAGATCGCCGAGGAGCTGCACATCAGCATCTATACCGTGCGGACCCACATCGCCAACATCTACAAAAAGTTTGAGGTCAACAACAAGGTGGACCTGCTCATGCACCTGCAGCCTATGATGAAGGAGCAGTAAAAAACAACGAACCAGACGGACCAAAAAGCGGTATCCCTGCCGACGCAGCAGGGATACCGCTTTTTTTATGATAGGATTCCTTACCGCTTGAACCGCACCACATAGCTGCCCAGCACCTGGTCGCATGGGATGGACGCGGCCTCCGCCGCCGTGAGAGGGGCTTTCGGATAGGTCTTCTCTTCCTGGGACGGAAAGGCAGGCAGGGTCTTTCCCTCGCTGACCCCCCGGGCGTCGTCGGGTCCGAACCGCCAGGCAAAGGAGCAGTCGCAGAACTCCCGGTTGCTGTCGATCTTCTCCGCCGGAACGAAGGCCGGGTCCCGGCCCAGGAAAAAGCAGCCGTCGTTGTCCCTCTCGGCGGGACAGCCGCCCTCCAGCCCCACGCCGGTGAAGCGTATCTCCAGGAAGGGGCTCTGGAAGGTCACGGTCTTCCCCTCCCGGCGGTAGGTCAGGGGGGCCGCCGGGCTCTCCCAGTGGGCGATATTCAGCCAGCCCCGCCGGTCCTCCGCCGCCACGGGGGTGTTGAACTCCAGATAGACGGTCTCCGCGCCGCTCTCCTCCCGGATCTCGGCGTTGATCCGCAGCACTGGCCGCAGGGAGGTGAATCCCTCCGGGAGCATCGCCCGGAGCCGGTCCTGCTCGGCGTGATAGGCCATGACAAATTGTTCCACGTTCATGTTTCTTCCTCCTGTTTTCCATGCCCTCGGTCTGCTATGGGCCGTTTCCTGCTCTTATGCCCGAAGCGTATACCCCTCGGGGCGCTCCGTCACCAGTCCGTCCCGGACCAGACCCCGGAGGGCCTTTTCCACGGTCTCCTCCGACAGCCCCAGGGCCTGGGCGATCTCCGGCGCCCGGCCGGTGACCCGGTCGGTCAGATCCTCCGCGATCTGCTGCCGGGTGACCTCCTCGGCGGAGAACTCCCGGCCAGGCAAGGGCAGGGACAGCTGGGTCACCCCCGCCTTGAAGGCCTCGGACAGCACCGGCGCCCGCCAGCCCCGCTTGTCCCAGACCCGGTAGATGCCCTCCAGGCCCTTCCCCGCGCCGATGGAGGGGCGGACCAGGGTGAGCAGCTGGGTCAGGGCCCGGTTTCTGGGCTCCGCCGCTGTGGGGCGGCCGGATTCCTCCGCCTCCCGCAGCAGGCCGCCGTTGGACACCGTCAGCCCTTCCTCTGTCAGCCGGATGGTCAGGCCACCCTTGCCGAAGTAGTCGGCGTGGAGGACGGCGTTGCGCACCGCCTCCCGCATGGCCCCGGCCAGCTCCTGGGCCTCCGCCGGGTCTTCTGTCAGCAGGGCGGAGACGGCATTGAGCCGGGCGGTCACCATGGTATAAAACTGATACAGGTTCTCCGGCCCCTCCCCCATGACGCTGTTGAGGGTGAGCTCCGGCTCGGTATAGATCAGCCGCAGCCGGGGGAAGACCTCCCGCACCGCCCCCCGCTTGCCCAGAAGCAACAGGCCCGCCAGGGTGGGGTGCAGGTCCTCCCGGTCCCGCCCGGGCCCCAACGCCCCGGCCTTCACCAGGAACCGGCGGTCGGGCAGGGGGTTCCAGGGGTGGTGGGGGCGGCGCATCACCATCTTCATCCGGAACTGCCGGATGGTCTCTGGGGACAGGTCCTCCGGGGGCCGTCCCTCCAGCACCGCCAGATCCGCCGGGGTATCCTCCCGGTCCCGGAGCATGGCCCGGACCTCCTCGGGGGAGCAGTGGTAGTCCCCTTCTCCGTCCCGGCGGTAGGCTCCGCTGAAGGGGCTCTCCCCGATGTACACCGGCCGCTGCTTCCGGTCCGCCCGGGGGACATGGATCACCATGACAGCCTTTCCGTCGATGGTGTGGACCGCCACGTCTTCGGGAGAGAGGATGTTGACGCTGACCCGGGCGGGGTCCCGGATGGTCTCCCAGAAGGTGGCCTGATACCCCGCCGGGTCGGGCACGCCGGTGACGGTCAACGCCTTGTCCCGGGACTCCTCCACCCCCAGCAGGATCAGCCCGCCGATGGTGTTGGCGAAGGCGGAGTAAGTCTCCCACAGGCTGTGGGGGAATCCCCCGGCGGCCTTCTTGGCCTCGATGCGGTTGTTCTCGTGGTAGCGCATGATGTTGTTCAGATCGATCAAAGCACTCACCCCCGATGGCGGATTATTTCTTTTATTATAACAGGTCTGTCAACGAAAGAACAGGCCATGGAAGGAATTGACTTTTCCACCGATTCCTGATATAATTGTGAATACCATCTTGTTACGTCGGGACGGTTTCCCCGCGGGTATGACGGAATTGGCAGACGTGCAGGATTTAGGTTCCTGTGCCGTTAGGCGTATGGGTTCAAGTCCCATTACCCGTACCAGACAATGATGCACCCACCGGCTTGCGTCGGCGGGTGTATTTGTTTTTTGTGACATGAATCGGACCCGAGTAGGTCCGCTCAGCCGCCCCGTCTCCGACAGGAGATTCAGAGGGTCTGCTGCCGTTTTGCTGCAGTCGCGGGGAAAAAAACTCTTGACAATAACTGAACGTTCGTTTATTATAGCCTCAAACCAACTGACGAAGGACCGGGAGCCACTATGAGAACGAAAGACCTGGACAAGCAGCATCGGATCAAGGAGGCCCTGGTGCGACTCATCCTTCGGGATGGGATGAGCGGCGCTTCCATCTCCAAGATCGCCCGGGAGGCCGGGGTCTCCCCCGCCACCATCTACATCTATTACAACAGCAAGGACGAGATGCTCTCAGACATCTTCCAGGAGTACTCCCACCAGTCCTACCGCTACCTCATGGGCCGGGTCCGCCCGGATATGGACGGCCCCCAGCTTATCGACGCCCTGGTCCGGGGCTACTTCTCCTACAGCGTGGAGCACGAGGAGGTCTTCTCCTTCGTGGAGCAGTGCTCCCGGTGCCCCACCCTGGCCGAGAGCGTTTCGGAGGAGGAGTGCTGCTGCGAGATCTTCGACCTGATCCACCAGTATCAGGACCGGGGGCTGGTGAAGCGGTACAGCGACCCCAACATCGCCGCCGTCCTCCTCTCCCCCGTCCGGTTCCTGGCCATGAACCGGAATGCCGGCGACGTCAGCGCCCAGCTCACCGAGCTGGTCCAGATGATGCAGGAGCTGCTTCTGCTGTAGGCCAGGGACGCTCCGCCTTCTCCGCTGTCTTTCCCCGGCCCCTGCCGGGAAAAGGGCGGGCAAGGTTTCCGCCGTTATAAATGAACATTCGTTTATCAACCTGGGGCATTGCCCGCATATCCTGTTTTCCATCCATCCTTTGCACTTTCACTTGAAACCGGAGGTTTTCCTATGATCGTCGTACCTGTTTACAACATGATCCTCACCCCTGACGCCACCCTGTATTTCCAGCTGGATCAGCTGCGCCGGAGCTCCGGCGGCAAGGGCGTGGCCGCAGGGGAAAAGATCATCCTCATCGTGGCCAAAGAAAACGGGGAGTTCTCCTCCATGACCGCCGAGGACTTTTATCCCATCGGCGTGGCCGGCACGGTCACCGAACTCAACCAGCAGGGCTACGCCGCCGTCCGTACCCAGTACCGGGTGAACATTGAGAACGTGGAGGTGGCCCCCGACCACACCATCAGCCTGTCACTGTCCCGCCGGGCGGAGATCCGGGACCTGGACGAGGCCGTGGCGGCGGAGAAGCTGAAGAATCTCCTCCAGGAGATGCGCCACTTCTCCCAGGGGTTCCAGTGGGCCGACGCCGCGGAGTACTATATCAGCCAGATCGACTCCATCGGCGGCGCCGCCTGCGTCCTCTCTCCCTGGCTGAAGCTGTCCAACGGGGAGCGCTACGCCATTCTGGCCGAGGACAGCGAAGCCGCCCGGGCCGAGCGCATCGAAACCGTGCTCTACGAGTACCTGGAGGTGGGCCGCATCACCAACGAGGCGATGTCCTCCCAGCAGAAGGAGCACCAGCAGATGATCCGGGAGGCCGCCATCAAGCGGCAGATGGAGCACCTCCAGCGGGAACTGGATGAGATGCACCCGGAGAACGTCACCGACGTGCAGAAGTTCGCCCGGAAGATCCAGGAGTCCGGCATGAACGACGCCGCCCGGAAGGAGGCGGAAAAGGTCCTGAACCGTCTGCGCCAGGAGGGGAAGGAGAGCGTGGAGTCCGGCATTCTCTACGATTACCTGGACTTTGTCACTTCCCTGTCCTGGAAGAAGGAGGAGGCCGCTGCCATCGACCTGGCCGCCGCCCGGCGCATTCTGGACGAGGACCACTACGGTCTGAAAAAGGTCAAGGACCGGGTCATCCAGCAGATCGCCGTGATGAACCTGAAAAAACAGCAGTCCGGGTCCATCCTGCTCTTCGTGGGGGCCCCCGGCACTGGCAAGACCTCCATCGGCAAGAGCATCGCCCGGGCCCTGGGCCGGGAATACGTCCGGGTAAGCCTAGGCGGGGTCCACGACGAATCGGACATCCGGGGTCACCGGCGGACCTACATCGGCGCCATGCCCGGTCGGATCATGGACGGCATCCAGAAAAGCGGGGTGTCCAACCCGGTGATGGTGCTGGACGAGGTGGATAAGCTGTCGGACTCCTTCCAGGGCAGCCCCGCCAGCGCCCTGCTGGAGGTGTTGGACCCGGAGCAGAACAACACCTTCACCGACCACTACATGAACGTGCCCTACGACCTGTCCGACGTGCTCTTCGTCTGCACCGCCAACACCACCGACACCATCCCTGCTCCCCTGCTGGACCGGATGGAGGTCATCCCCTTCAGCGGCTACACCCCCCTGGAGAAGCTGGCCATCGCCCGGGAGCACCTGGTGCCCCGGTCCATGGAGGCCATGGGCATCACCCCGGACCGGCTGACCATCGGGGACGAGGCCCTAGAGACCCTGATCTCCGATTACACCATGGAGGCCGGGGTCCGGGGACTGCGGAAGCACATCGACACCCTGTGCCGCAGCCTGGCGGTCCAGGTGGCCACGGAGCCTGACCGGACCATCCAGGTTACCCCGGATACCGTCCGGGAGACCATGGAGACCCGGCCGGTCCAGCACGAGACCGTCCTGCCCGACCCCCGGCCCGGGGTGGTCACCGGCCTGGCCTGGACCCCGGTAGGGGGCGAGATCCTGTATATCGAGACCCTGCTCACCGAGGGAAAGGGGGATCTCATCCTCACCGGCCAGCTGGGGGACGTGATGAAGGAGTCCGCCCGCATCGCCGTGAGCCTGGTGAAGAGCCTCTTCCCCCAGGCGGCGGAGGTCTTCCGGAAGAACGACCTGCACATCCACGTCCCCGCCGGGGCGGTGCCTAAGGACGGACCCTCCGCCGGGGTGACTCTCACCACCGCCCTGGCCTCCCTGGTCACCGGCCGGACGGTGGACTCCCACATCGCCATGACCGGTGAGGCTGCCCTCCGGGGGGCGGTGACCCCCATCGGCGGTCTGCCGGAAAAGCTCATGGCGGCCCAGCGGGCGGGGATCACCAAGGTCTTCATCCCCAAGGCCAACCTGTTCGACCTGCGGGATGTGGCCCAGGAGGTCCGGGACGGCATCGAGATCGTCCCGGTGACCTCGGTGACGGACATCCTGCTGGAGACCGGGATCCTGGAGAAAACTGCTCTGTCGGCGTGACACACAAAAACAGCCCAAACACACCAATGCCTCGCCAGTCATGGGACCGGCGAGGCGTTTTCTTGTTTGTCTTGTTTGTCTTATAGAAGCTCGGACAAAACCTTGATGAAAAACAGGGTCAGCACCCCGATCATGATGGGCTTCACCGCCCGGCTGCCCTTCTTCTCAAAGAAGGAGATGCCGATGTAGTTCCCGGCGATGGAGCACAGCCCCGCCGCCAGGCCCAGAAGGACCATCACCTTCCCATTCATCCAATACACCGCCAGGGCGGTGAGGTTGGTGGTCAGGTTGATGGACTTTGCCACCCCGTTGGCCTCCCCCAGCCGGAACCGGGCCAGGCCGGTGAGCAGGAGCAGCAGGAAGGTGCCGGTGCCCGGGCCGTAAAACCCGTCGTAGACCCCCACGCCCAAGGCGATGGCCGCCGCCCGCAGGGTCCTTTTGCCCTCGGGCAGGTCTCCTCCGCCGTCCCCCAGAGGCTTGTTCCGCAGGAGATAGACCGCCGTGGCAGGCAGGATCCCCAGCATCAGCTTCTTGAACAGGTCGGCGTCCACCAGCAGCGCCAGCCGCGCGCCCCCGGCAGAGCCCAGCAGCGCCGTCACGACGCATAACCCCGCTTGCCGCCATGGGATGTGCCCCCGGGCCGCCAGCCGTCCGGTGGCCAGGGCGGTCCCCATACCGGAGCTGAGCTTGTTGGTGCCGATGGCGGCATGGACCGTCAGGCCCGCGATCATATAGGCCGGCAGGGAGATCAGTCCCCCGCCTCCGGCCACGGCGTCCACAAAGCCCGCCAGAAAGGTCAGGGGGCAGACGATGAGAAAGGTCAGCATGGTCTTTTCCTCCTTGTTCCAAGGGAGATACTACCATACTTCCCTTCCCGACTTCAAGTGCGCTTCACGCAATCTTCGCCCCCCGAAGGCTCTCCACGATCTCCTCCTCCACCCCCAGGGCGAAGCCGTCCACGGTCTCCGCGGGCACGCCGGAAACGCCGTCCACGCTGCCCATGGCCACCGTCCGCCGCAGGAAAGCCCGAATAGCGTCGAAGGACAACATCAGCGGCCTGCCGGACAGCTTTTCCAGGCAGGCGGCAATGCCGTAAGCCCCCCAGTTGGACACGGTGGCGATGACCAGATGGTCCACCTCCGTCCGGCAGGGCACCAGAGACAGCTTCTCCCGGATGGGCTCCCGCAGGTTCCCCATGCCGATCTCGTTGCCGCCGTCCCCCACGCCTACGGTGGGGATCCTCCCCCGGGCCAGGTCGAAGAGCAGGTCCAGTCGGGCCGAGTGGTCCCGGATACTGACCCCCCGCATGTTGGCGTAGTCGTTCTCCACGTTGGTCCCGCACCGCTCTACGGAGATCAGCCCCACCGGGTCCCGCTCCTCCAGCAGGGCGCGGTAGTCCGCCTCCCCCGCCGCCGGGTCCATGTACACCGTCTCCAGGCCCTCGGGCTCAAAAAAGCCCCGGCAGTACCCATCGGTGACCACCACGGGGTCAAACCCCAGCCCCGCCAGGGCCTTGGCCAGCACCAGCGTCCCGGCAGGTCCGTCGGTCTCGGCATGACCGGCCACGTAGAAGCCGGTGGTCAGCAGCACCGTACCCCGGGGCCAGGACAGAATAGCCTGAGCCGCCCGGCGGCAGTAGTCCGGAGGAAGGTAGCTTCGCAGGGCGTTCATGCCCCGGTGGGAATACCGTAGGATGATGTCTTCCGTGGGCGTCATGGCGCAGTCCTCCTCTTTCTTTCTGTCACCATTGTACGCCCGGCCAACACAGCTTGCAAACTGATTTTATTGTGTTATAATACAGGTAAATCACTGTATTGAGAGGGATGTCCCTTGCATCTTCTGCCCATGAGATACTTTACTGCCGTAGCGGCCCACAGGAGCATTTCCAAGGCCGCCCAGGCCCTGTTCCTCACCCAGCAGACCCTCAGCGCCCACATGGCGGCCCTGGAAAAGGAGCTGGGCTGCACCCTGTTCCTCCGCCGCCCGGTCTTTCGCCTGACTCCGGAGGGGGAACTGTTTCTGGACTACTGCCAGAAGTTCCTGGCCTTGGACAGCGCCATGCACCGAACCTTCGGGGACCTGGCCCTGCGGCCCATGGGCCCTCTGCGGGTGGGGATCTCCCAGACCCGCAGCGCCATCCTGATGCCGGGGATCGTCCTGCGGTGCCGGGCGGCCTCCCCCGGGCTGGAGATCCGCATCTCCGAGGCCACCAATGACCAACTGCTCCGGATGCTGGAGGAGGACGACCTGGATGTGGTCCTGGGCAATCTGCCCGAGGAGGTGCCGGAGCTCCACCGTCAGACCCTTTACCGGGAGGAGATGGTCCTGGCCATCCCCAAGACGGCGGACTTCGCCGGCCTGGACCCTGCCCTTTCTCCCGGAGAACTTCTGGACCGGGCCCGGGACCTGCCCTTTATCATGAACACGAAAAAGGACATTGCCGGGCGGTACGGCAGCCAGATCCTGAGCCAGTACAGCATCGTCCCTCGGACGGCGGCGGTGTCCGACAGCGCAGAGACCTGCCTGGAGATGTGCCGCCGGGGGCTGGGGCTGTATATCTGTCCGGACCTGTACCTGCGGCATTTCCGCCCCCTGCGGGAGGAACTGACCGTCTGCCCCCTGGGGGTGACCTATCCCATCGACCTGGCCCGTCGGAAGGACCTGTACGTCAGCGCCGCCCTCCGCACCTTTATGGCAGCCTGTCAGGCGGAAACGGCGGACCTGGAGGCGGAGAGCTGAGACCCCATCGCTTTAAATGGAATCCAGTGCCTGTCCGATGGGCACCTCCCCGCCCCGGAGCCGGATGACCTTCCGGAAGGTGTTCTCCCGCTCCAGGACCCCGGCCAGCACTGCCGCCACGTCGGGGATGGGGTTGGCTCCATCGTGGGGCGGGTCCAATTCGATCCGTCCGGTGCCCTCGGTCTCCTTCAGCACGCTGGGCTGGACGATGGTGTAGTCCAGGGCGGAAGAGGTGGTCAGCCAGTGGTCAGCAAAGAACTTGGCGATGTTGTAGTTGGTGATGGAGGCCAGGGAGGGCTCCTCCGCCCACCGCTCGGGCTCCAGGGCGAAAATGGAACTGAGCAGAACAAACCGCTTCACACCACGCCGCTCCGCCGCCTGAGCCAGCTTCACCGCGCCGAAGGCGTCGGTCTGGAGCAGGTCCTTGCCCCGGGAGCCAGCCAGGAAATACACCGCGTCCGCTCCGTCCAGCTGGGCGGCCATCTCCTCCACGGTGCTGTGGAGATCGAAATACACCGGGTCGTCCTCCGGACCGAACCCCTCGGGATGACGGCTGGCGCACCGGACGGTGTGGCCCGCTTCCTTCAGGTCCCGGATGACCCAGGCAGCCACCCGTCCGGCGGCTCCGGCAATGAATACCTTCATGACGATCCCCTCCCGTTACGCCTGGATGGTATCGGAATTCTGGTTGTAGGCCTTGGCCACACACTTCCACTCCCCGTCCATTTTCAGCAGGAGGAGCACGTCGGTGAAGTCGATGCGGCCGCCCCAGCCCTCTTCCAGGACCCGGACCACAGCCAGAGACTCCTCCACCAAGACCACGTCCACCCGGGCCTGGAAATTCTCGCCGCCGGAGACGGTGTCCACATTGTGGTAGAACTGCTGGATGGAGCCGTGCTCCAGCTTGCCGTCCAGATAACCGAAGAGGACGGCTTCGTCCGTGAACAGCTCCTTGGCGTACCTGCTGTTGCCCTCGGCAACGCTTCTGACGAACTTCATGGCGGCTTTTTCCACGGCTTGATACTCGCTGATGGGCGCTCTCATAATAAAACTCCTTTCCGGTATTCGGATTGACTTTTTGGTTTGGGTATAGTAGGATTATAGACAACGTGCAATAAAATTCAAGTACGCACATTGATGTAATATACTTACCCAAAGGAAAGCGTGTCCGGAAAGGAGCCTGTTATGGGCCTTCGCTGTATCTCCGATGAAAGCCTCCAGGCCACCGGCTTTCACTACACTCTCTCCCTCATCGGCGGGAAATATAAGAGCACCATCCTGTATACCCTCATGGAGTTTCATGTGGTCCGATTCAACGAACTGAAGCGCTACATCGGGGGCATCTCCTACAAGACCCTCAGCTCAGACCTGAAGGAGCTGGAGCGGGACGGGCTGGTCCACCGGGAGGAGTATCCCCAGATCCCGCCCAAGGTGGAGTATTCCCTCACCGACGAAGGCCGGTCCCTCATCCCCATTCTGGACGGGATGTGCGAGTGGGGGGACCGACACCGGAGCACAAGAGAATAACACGCACAAAAAAGACCTGCGGCATGAAAACCGCAGGTCTTTTGTTTGTTTTTCGGGGAATCGTGAACGGTTCCTGGTTACCGATTTTACGGGGAATCAGGGTATGCCGCCAATCACACCTGATGCTTCACCCGGTCGTGCTCCTCCGCCCGCTTGGCGTTGTTAAACCGGTCCAGGGTGCCCACCAGATACCCGGTGATCCGCCGGATCCGCTCGAAGGGCACGTCGCCGTCGCTCTCCTTCCGGCCGCAGCCGGGGCAGCGGTCCCCGATGATCCCGGAGAAGCCGCACACCGGGTCCCGGTCCACCGGGTGGTTCACGGAGCCGTAGCCGATGCCCTTCTCCTTCATGCAACGGATGACCCGCTCAAAGGCGTCCAGGTTCTCGGTGGGGTCCCCGTCCATCTCGATGTAGCTGATGTGGCCGGCATTGGTCAGGGCATGGTAGGGGGCCTCGATGGCGATCTTGTCATAGGCTCCGATGGGGTAGTACACCGGCACGTGGAAGGAGTTGGTGTAGTAATCCCGGTCAGTGACCCCGGGGATCTCTCCGTACTTGACCTTGTCGATGCGGACGAACCGCCCGGACAGGCCCTCGGCAGGGGTGGCCAGCAGGGTGATATTCAGCCCCCGCTTCCTGCTCTCCTCGTCCATTCTCGCCCGCATGTGGCTGATGATCTCCAGACCCAGGACCCGGGCCTTCTCGCTCTGGCCGTGGTGCTCGCCGATGAGGGCCACCAGGGTCTCTGCCAGGCCGATGAAGCCCACGGACAGGGTGCCGTGCTTCAGGACCTCCCGGACCTCGTCCTCCCAGTCCAGCTTGTCGGAATCCATCCACACCCCCTGGCCCATAAGGAAGGGGGCGTTCTTGACCTTCTTCTTGCACTGGAACTCGAACCGCTCCAGCAGCTGGTCGATGGCCAGGTCCATCATGTGGTCCAAGCTCTCAAAGAAGAGGTTCAGGTCTCCCTTGGCCTTGATACCCAGCCGGGGCAGGTTGATGGTGGTGAAGGACAGGTTGCCCCGGTCGTTGCACACCTCCCGGGTCGGGTCGTACACGTTGCCGATGACCCGGGTCCGACAGCCCATGTAGGCGATCTCCGTCTCGGGATGGCCGGGCTTGTAATACTGGAGGTTGAAGGGGGCGTCCAGGAAGGAGAAATTGGGGAACAGCCGCTTGGCGGAACAGCGCATGGCCAGCTGGAACAGGTCATAGTTTGGCTCGCCGGGGTTGTAGTTGACGCCCTCCTTCACCCGGAATATCTGGATGGGGAAAATGGGGGTCTCCCCGTTGCCCAGGCCGGCCTCGGTGGACAGCAGGATGTTCTTCATGACCATCCGCCCCTCGGGGGAGGTGTCCATGCCGTAGTTGATGGAGGAGAAGGGGGTCTGCGCCCCGGCCCGGGAGTGCATGGTGTTCAGGTTGTGGATGAGAGCCTCCATGGCCTGATAGGTGGCCCGGTCGGTCTCCTTCACCGCCCGCTTGTGGGCGAAGGCCTGGCACTTTTCCGCCAGGATCTCGTCCACGCCGTACTTCTCCATGATCCAGGGCCGCTCAGCGTCGAAGAATGCCTGGCAGTCCTCCAGCTTGGGATAGAGGCCGGTCTCCTCCTCCAGAGCGGCCAGCCTTGCCTTGATCTCGCTCTCCGGGTCTGGCTCCACGTCCCCCAGGAGCATCAGGGCCCGGGCCAGGTTCTGCCGGTAAAGCCGCCGGAAGGTCTTGGCCACGCCCTCGGCCATGCCGTAGTCGAAGTTCACGATGGACTGCCCGCCGTGCTGGTCGTTCTGGTTGGACTGGATGGCGATGCAGGCCAGAGCGGAGTAGGAGTAGATGTCGTTGGGCTCCCGCAGGGTGCCGTGGCCGGTGGAGAAGCCCCCGTGGAAGAGCCGGATCAGGTCGATCTGGGTGCAGGTGGTGGTGCCCATGGGGGCGAAGTCCATGTCGTGGATGTGGATATCCCCCTCCTGGTGGGCCCGGGCGTGCTCGGGCTTCATCACCCGCATCATATAAAACTGCTTGGAGCCCTCGCTGCCGTACTTGAGCATGGTGCCCATGGCGGTGTCGCCGTCGATGTTGGCGTTCTCCCGCTTGATGTCGCTGTCCTTGGCGGCGGAGAAGGTGATGTCCTCATAGATCCGCATGAGCCGGCTGTTCAGGTCCCGGATCTCGCTGCGCTTCTGGCGGTAGACGATGTAGGCCCGGGCGGTCTGAACGTAGCCGCTCTCCATGAGCACCCGCTCCACGATATCCTGGATGTGCTCTACGTCGGGGGTGTCCTGCCCCTCCACCTCCAGGATGGTGGCCACCTCATGGGCCAGGCTGGCGGCGGTCTCGTCATAGCCGGGTTTATAGGTCGCCGCGAAGGCCTTGTTGATGGCGTCCGCGATTTTGTTCTCGTGGAAGGGGACCACCCGTCCGTCCCGTTTCCGGATCTGCTGTATGACCGTCATGGCCGGTTCACCTCGCTAAAAGTATCAAATCTTTTCAATTCTCTCACAAAACGGTGTCAATATATTGTGTTCTGTGGCAGGTTTGACCACATCATCTTGTGTCCCTATCGAAACAGCAACCACATAATAGCATTCCACCCCGCCTCTCGTCAAGAGGGCAACCGCATTTTTGAACCACAAAATTTTGGGGAGGCCCCGGCTCCGACCACCACTTCTTGTGGCCGGAGGGCCTCCCCATTCCCTTCTTCTCTTGTCTCCCAAGGGCTGTCCCCTCCCGGCGGGCGGGAAGGAGCCGGGGGACCGTCCCGATCAGTTCCCGTCCCCGAATCGGTACTCGATGTGCAGGTGGCAGGGCAGAATGTCCTCCACGATCTCCCGCAGCCGGTCAAAGTCCTCCGGCTCGTCCCGGCAGTCCGGGAAGCGCACGACTACCCGCAGGGGATCCCCGGTCTCCTCCGCCCGCGCCGGAACGCCGCAGCCCCGGATGGCGTCGTTGACCGCCGCCAGAGTGAAGCTCCCGCCGCCGATCCGCAGCAGGGCCGCCAGCGCCGCCCGCCGGTCCGCCGGATCGGACGTCGCCGGGGGCAGACGGAGAAGGGAGGAAATGGCCTCCAGCCCCTCATCCCGGGCGGTGGCCAGGCTCATCTCCCGCTGGGTATGCCTCAGATCCTCGGCCAGGGCGTCCAGGGCCTCTCCCTCGCTCTGGAGCTCTCCCCACTGAAAGGAGCCCTCCCAGCGGTAGACCCCCAGAGGGGCCAGCAGGTCCCGCAGCTGCTGCGCCGCGCCGCTCATAGTAGTTCCTCCACGGAAAGGGTCCCCACCACAGGCAGCTCTCCGTTGGCCACTGCCACATCGGCTCCGGGGGAGACGATGGCGTAGTTCTCCACCCCGTCTACGTGGTAGATGCCCTCTCCCAGCCGGGCCAGCAGGATGTCCTGCCCCAGCAGCTTCCCGTCAAACCAGCTCTGGATGGCCTCCCGCACCGCCTGGCGCACCCCGGCCCCGTCATAGCCGGTTTTGGCCTTCACCTGGACCAGCACCGTGATCTCCTTGGCGGTGGGAGCCGCAGCCCGCACGTCCACGGCGATCTCCCGCTGGGCGGACAGGGCGGCCCGCACCGCGTTGAGCAGGGACTGGGTGGGGATCCCCGCCGGGGAGGCCACCACCACGTCCACCGTCCCCAGACCCCGGTTCCGGGGCAGGACCTTCACCGCCGCCACCCCGGAAACCTCCATGGCCTTCTGGGCGTACCAGGCGGCGTTGGCCCCGTTGGGCATGGCCTGGAAGGTGGCCAGCACCCGGGCCCGGAGGGTCTCGTCGTCCTCCTCCTCGCCGCCGCCGGAGAAGGCCCCGGGGTTGATGACCGCGGCGATCCCCGCCGGGGCCACCGTCATGGTCCGGATGGTGTAGGCCGCGGCGTTGCCTCCCGCTCCCGGCTCCACCGCCCGGGCGGGTACCTCCACGGACAGGGACCCGGCGGGCAGCACCCCGGCCTCCGTGGTCTCAAAGGCGGTCAGGCCCGCCGTCAGGCACACTGTCCCCGCCGGGATGGGAAGGTCCACCGAGGCGGCGGTGTTCACCGAGAACCGCAGGGTCCCCTCCGCCCGGGCGGCCTCCTTCCGGGACAGGCCCCGGAGGAAGGCGTGCTTGTCCAGCTCCTCCCCGGTGGCGGTCTGGGGGAAACACTGCTTTTTGGTCCACGCCGCCTCCTCATACAGTCCGTAGACCTGGGCGGCCAGGGCGTACATTCGCACCGCCTGCTCCCCGGTCCCGTCCAACTCCATGCCGGTCTCCGCCGCGAAGCAGTCCAGCATCTCCTGATAGATCTCCTCTAAGGTCTTCAAAGCCTCCGCTCCTCTCTCATGTCACGCTCACATCCGCCCGGAGGGGTTCCCCCTGCCAGTCCAGATACACCGTCACCCGCTGGGCTTCCTCGTCCCAGGCGGTGCCGGTGACGGTCAGGTCTTCTTCACCGGCCAGGGCCTCCGCCGTATAAGCCGCCGCCAGGGACTCCCGGCTTCCCGCCTTTGCCCGGGGCAGAAGATACAGCCGGCTGCCCACCTGGGGCAGCAGGGGGAAGGCCCCCCGATGGGCCGTCAGCTGGAACAGCACCCGCTCCAGCACCTCCTCCGCCCCGGCAGCCTGCTGAAAGCTCCCGGCGCCGTTGGGACGGTAATCCCCGTCCCGCAGTTTGCTCACTGCCATGTCACACGTCCCTTCCGTTGACGGTCAGGCTTCCGGTGACAGCCACCTGCCCGGTGATCTCGATGCCTCCGCCGGCCTTGAGCCGGATGGAGGTCCCCTCCTTCACCGAGAGGACCACCTCTCCCGGGGTCAGATCCCGGTCCTCTCCGGCCTGCCCCGTCACGCAGGGGGCCTGGTCAGGGCCGCTTTTGATCACCAGCACCGTCTCGCCCCGCCGGGGCGTCCAGTGATAGCCGCCGGGCAGGCACAGGGTCACGTTCCGCCGCTCCCCCGCCAGGGCCACACCGCCGCCCCCTGCCAGGGTCACCTGCCCCAGCTCCGCCGCCGGCTCTCTCAGGTCCTCCCGGACCTGTCTGTCGGTCATCCACACAGGACACGACCTCCTTTCCTATAACACTGCGTTGGGATATCCCAGAGTCAGGGTGGTCTCCACCCCCTTCTCCCCCAGGGTCACTCTGCTCTCCTGGACCCGGTAGATCCCGTTCCGGCTCCACCCGGACCGGACCAGCTTCACCAAGTCCCCCGGCCAGGCGGCAAAGGCCGAGGCCAGGGTCACCTCGATCTGCCGGGCCTTGGCCCTGGACCGCTCCAACTGAAACCGGGCGTTGTACCGGCGGGCCTGGAAGCCGGTGTTCTTCGGCACCAGGATCACCCGGGCCGCCCGGCCGCCTCGCTTTTCAAAGTCCCGGTCCACGGCGGTGCTCCGCTCCCAGCCGGACACGTCCTTCACCGTCACCCGGGAAAGGACGCCGTACCGCTTTTCCCGGAGCACCAGCCTGGTCACCGGAGCGTCCTTGCCGACGGTCACGGTCCTTCCGTCCTCCCAACCGTGGAGCACCAGCCGCCCCAGCCGGTCGAACCGGGGCGTCACGCCGCCGTGATACCGGGCGAACTGATACAGGACCTTCCAGCAGCTACTCCCCGAGGCTACGGAGAACCCCCACACCGCCGGCAGGCTGACGCTCCGGTCCAGGGAGATGCCGTAGGGTGTCACATACCGTCCCAGGATCTCCCCCAGGGTGGCCTGGCCGAAGTCCGCCGCCTCCGCCTGGTTGTCCAGCAGCAGGGCCTGCATCCCCCGGCCGGAGATCTCCGCCGTGCACCCCTGGTCGGACCAGCTGCACACGCACTCGTCCACCACTCCGGTGAACACAGTCTCCCCCTTCTCCCGCACGGTCATCCGGTACCCGTCGGCCAGTCTGTCCTCGTCCCCGTCCGCCCAGAGGACCTTCACCCAGAAGCTGTCGCAGGGAGACCCCAGGCCGTAATCCAGCCGCCAGGCCACCGGGGTGGGCAGGGTCAGGACCTTTCCGTCCCAGGTCTTCATCAGAAACTCCGCCATGGTTCACCTCACCCGCACTTTCTCCCCAGTCTGGATCACATTGGGGTTCTTGATCTGTGGGTTGAGTGCCAGCAGCCCGCCCAGGGTCATCCCCAGGGCCTGGGCGATGCCCCAGAGGGTCTCCCCCTGGACCACCGTGTGATACTGCCCGGCGGCCGCCGGAGCCTGGGCCGTCGTCTGGGCAGCGGCGGCCGCAGCGGATCTCCGCTTCAGTCCCTGGCTGTACTTGTCGAAATCCTCCCAGAAGGTAAAGGTATACCGCACATAGTCCGCCCGGGGCTCCTGGGCCAGGGACAGCTCCACGAAATACACGCTGGCGCTCTGCCACACGGGATGGATCAGCGTCCCCGGTCCGTTGGAATAGAACACCGAGGCCAGCCGCTTGAAGGTCTCATAGGCCCCTTTCCCGTAGAACTCCCCCTCCCCCTTCATCACCCGGCGGCCCAGGCCCAAATCCTGCATAGCATACCGCCCGAAGGGCACCTTGTGGACCGCCACCCTCCGCTCATAGTGGATGGAATAGGTCCTGGGATTGTGGGGCCACACGAACCCCTTGTACTGCATGGGCGTCAATTCCATTGACATCCCCCTCTCCGTAGTGTTTATCCTATTCTCCGATAAAAACATTCAAACTGTTTTTATCACCATGGGCAATGCCCATGGCATCCGCACAGTTTGTGTGGATGGAGAAGCCGTTCAATCCCTGATCCTGCAAGCCTATGGTTTGCAGACCACGGCCACTGGCCGTGGCCGATAAAAATACAGATTTTTATCGGAGATCAGTATTAAAACAGCTCAAACCCGCCGTCATACCGGCGGGCGTCCCGCTGGATCGCCCGGTCCAGCTCCTCCACGTCCGGTCCCGCAGTCTGGCCCCCGGGCTCCGGCAGGGTCACCGTCATGACCCCCGTGCCGCCCCGGATGGCCCGGACGCTTCGCCCCGCCCGGCGCAGAGAGCCCAGGAGCGCGGCGGCGGCGTCTGTCCCGCCGTCAGTCCGGGGCAGCCAGTCCCCCCAGGCCGTCTTCCCCTCCTCCGGGATCGTCATTTCCTCCTCTGAGGCAGCAGGTGCCGCCGGGCTCTCGACCTCAGTCTCTGCGGGCAGGCGAAGGATGGTCTCCTCCTCCGTCTCCTGGACTCCATCCGTCCCCCCCACCTCGGGCAAGCCCTCCTCTCCGGGCTTCTCCCTCTCCCCGGGGCGCACCGCCACCCGTCTGCCCCCGATCCGAAGGCTCTCCTGTTCTTCCTCCTCCAGCACTTGGGCCAGATAGTCGATCATTCCCTCTCTCTCCTCTCCGGAACAGTTCCGTCCCGCATGGCACGGAACCGGGCCCAGTCAAAGGCGGGGTTCTCCTCCCGGATCATCCGGCTCTTCTCCCGCCCGCACACCGGGCACCGGTCCCGCTGGGCCTCCGCCCGGCAGTCGGGACACAGCAGCGCGGCCTCCTCCTCCTCGTCCAGCAGCAGGTTCACCGCGCACCACAGGTAGTCCCCGTCGGTCATCCTTCTGGCCCGTTCCTCCGTCGGCAGCGCCCCAAAGCACCGGAGCACACGCCACCGCAGGCGCTGCCTCGGCGTATGCTCCAGGCTTTTTTTAGGGCGTCCAGCCTCTCCCGGCCCAGGTCCAGCCCCGGCTCCTCCTCTCTGCGGAACCGGGTCCAGGCCCGGGCCAGTTCTTCGATCTCCTCCGACGTCCGCCGGTCCAGCACGTGGCCGCCGTCCCGATACACCGGTCTGCCCCAGCGGTCCACTACGGCCCGGGCGACCAGGCAGGCGTTAGAGCACAGTGCCAGCTCCTTCCCGTCCTCCGCCAGGTCCATGGCCTCCCGCCGGGCCTCCAGGATCTCCCGTGCCGACAGCAGCCGGAGCCGGACGCCGTTCTCCAGCGTCTGTGTCTCCCGCCGTCCGGCCAGCTTCAGCCAGTCCGGCGCTCTCATGCCCGAATCTCCAACCGCCGCCCGGCCACTACCGTGACCTTCTCCACCACGGAGGCACCCAGGGCGCCGTTTTCCCCGATCTTGCTCCACTGACACCCGCTGTAGATCACCCGTCGGTCTGGCTTGCAGATCACCAGGTCGAAATCCTCCAGCGCATAGAAGTCGATGCCGTCGGCCAGGGCCTCGTCGGTGGCATAGATGCGGGTCAGCTCCAGCACGTGGCGGTTGGGCCCGGGGATGGTGGCCACCGGCTGGCTCTCCCCGAAGGCCTCCACCGCCGTGGAGCTCTTGGTGGACTGGGCGGAATAGCTCTGGACCACCGCCACCTTCTTCCCGTTGACCTCCAGATAGATGTCGCTGCTGGTGGGTATCTTGTTGATCGCCATAGTTTCTCCCTCCTTACACCGTAATCTGGGCGCTGAGCCAGATCTGATTGATCCCGTGGGCCACCTTGAAGGAGAAGGTCACCAGGCACACCGTGGGGTTGTCCGCCAGGGCCTCCGCGGTGACCTCTCCGTAGTCGGTGATGATCTCATTGGCCCTCCGGTCCTCCAGCTCCAGAATAACCTGGGACCGGATGGCCCCCCGTACCTGGGCAGTGTTCTTGGCCCGGGTAAACCTGGCCTGGAGGGCCTGCCGGATGCCGGGGATCACGTTGTCCACCACCCGGATGGTGGTCAGCTCCCGCCAGGTGGTGTCCTCCGCGCCGCCGGTGGTGGTGCGGGTGGTCACCCCCCGGATCACCGAGCACCGGCCCCCCACCATCTCCACCGGGGTCACGCCGCTGCGGATGAGGATGTCGATGTTGTTCTCACTGTAGCTGGCCGACAGGGTCCCAATGCCCCGGAGCTCCGCGCCGCCCAGAGGCACCGCCGGGTCGCTGTCGCCGCAGATGGCGCCGGCCACCGCCGCCGCCACCTGGCCCGCCGGGGTGTCCGACGCCGCGCAGGCCGGGGCCGCCAGCACCACCCGCTCGCTGTTCAGGTCCGCCGCCCGGGTGGTCAGCTGCACCACCGTCTCCCCGGGGCCGCCACCCACCACGGCAATGCGCTCCCTGCGGTTCTGGGCGGCCCGCTCCACGCTCTCCCGGAGGGCCTGCTGCACCGTGGTGAGGGTGCTGTCGCAGGTCACCACCTCCACGTTCTCCCGCTCCTCCAGCAGGGCAAAGGCCGCAGCGTACTCGCTCTCCCGCACCGGAGTGGCCAGCACCCGGCCCGCGCCGTTGGCCAGCATCAGCTTCACCAGGGCAGTCAGCCCGTCGGTGTCGCCGAAGGCCTCCGCCGCCTGGGCGTAGCTGGTGATGTCGTAGACCTGGCCCACAGTCCCGCCCTGGCTCCGGGCGGCGATGGCGGCGGTGCCCCGCCGGGCCGCGCCGCTGATGGCCGCCGAAGCGGTATAGACCGAGTACACCCCCGGCCGCTCATGTGTCGTCACTGCGTTCATGTATCCAAACCACCTTTCACAATAAACCCAAGGAAGGCCCCCTCCTCATCGGAGACCGCCTCCAGGGTCCCCCGGCACACCGCCGAGAGCTTTCCCCGGAACATCCCGCTCTCCTGGTCGAAGCTGGGCTCCTCCATGGTCCATTTTTCCACCGACAGCCCCGCCGGGCCGCCGGTCTGGAAGGCGCCTGCCGCCTGGTCCAGCAGCATCCGGCATCCTTCCTCCCCTGTTTTTTCCGGACTGTACAGGTCCAGGCGGAAGGTCACTTCCACCTGCTGCCCGTACCGCTCCCGCCACTGTCCGGCTTCCTGGTCATAGACCTGGCCCAGATAGTTCTGGAAGCCCATGGGCCGGGCCTCCACCTGCCCCATCTGCACCACCGCCAGAGGCGCGGACCGGACCAGCCGTCCCCGCCCCGGCCAGGCGGACAGAGCCCGGATACCCCGGGCCGTCAAAAACGCGGTCATGGCCTCCCGCAGAGCCGTCAGCGCAGCTGTCATAGGCGCTCCTCCTCATCCCGCAGCTCCAGGACCGCCCGCCAGTAGACCGGCTCCTGTCCCACAGTGACTTCCCGCAGGTTCACCACGTCATAGGCCTCCGGGCCCCGCCGCAGGACCGTCTGTCCGGCCTCGCCCCCGAAGGGCAGCTCCAGACCGCCCAGACACAGGACCCGCTCCCTTCGCCGAATCCCCAGCCTGGTGGGGACAAACTGGTCCTTCTCCTCCAGTATGGGTCGGAAGATAGCTCTCCCCTCTCCTGAAACGGCACCGTCCCGCTCCAGCCGGACGGGCTCGCCGAAGTCCCGGATCAGGCGGGCCACGATCTCCCCGTAGCTCATCCCATCACCTCCAGAAAGGCGAAGCCCCCGTCCCGGACATAGGGCTCCATCAGCGCCTGGGCCTGGGCCTCCAGACTTTTGGCGGCGGCGCTGCCGGTCTGCTCTCGCTTTACCGTCAGGTCCCCGGCGGTGAAAGCGGAGACGGGGAACTCCGTCCCCGCCTCCAGACCGCTCTGCATGGCCGCCAGAGCGGACCAGGCGCAAGCCGTTACGAAGGGGCCTCTGCAATCCTCCGGGTCCAGCTCCTCCCGCAGCTTCTCCGCCCACCGGTCCCTGGCTGCCTGGCAGAGGACGGTCATGACCTCCTCCTCCGCTTGGGTCCAGGCCCGGTCGGAAAAGCACTTTGCCACGGTGAGGATGTCATCGGTCATAGCCATCTGACCCCTCCTCTCCCGCTCAGCCGGCGGTGCCGATCTGCAGGACCTTGGAGGCGTCCTGGAAGATCTTGGCAAACCCGGTGATGGACGTGATGGCAGCCCGCTCCAGCTGCCGGTCGATGAGCTTGTCGTACTCCACCAGCACGTCGCTGCCCCGGACCATCTCCAGGGCGTAGTTCTTGTCCAGGCCGATGATGGTGTTGGAGGGCACCGCGCTGCTGCGGAGCATGGTGGCGCCCATGGGGGTCACCAGCTTGCCGGTACCCTGGAAGGTCAGCCCCGCCATAGCGTCCTGCATCTCGTCCAGCTTCAGGATCTTGGCCGCGGCGTCCCCCACCAGGATGGTGTTCATGTTGTAGGGGTCGAACTGGCTCCAGAAGTCCACCAGAGCGTCGTAGGTCAGGGTCCCGGCAGTGCCGGAAATGGGGGCGGTGCCTACAGTGTAGACCTGAGCGGCATTGTTGTTGCCGTCGCCGTTCAGCAAAACGTGGATGGCGTCCGCGGCGTGCATCCGGTTGATGTAGGCCCCGATCTGCCGCAGGGTCACGGAGAACAGGTCCAGTCTCTGGAACTGGATGGCCTCATAGGAGGCCACCAGCATACGGCCCCGCTTCTGGAGCTTCACCAGGTTTTCCTGAGCCCGGATGGAGGTCTCGGGGATGAGGGCGCCCTCGGCCACGGTCTTGAGCCCCTTGTTCTCCTCCGTGGGGGAGGAGGCGATGGAGCGGTAGTCCATCCCCTCCACCCGAGTCTCTGCGGCGGTCATCAGGGGCAGGATGTCGCTCTCCTCCATGCCCTGGCGGACCGCCCGGGCCACATACTCGGGAAAGAGCACCGCCGACTCCCAGGTGGCGAAGAACTTGGACACCACGTCGGAGTCCGCCCCCTTCACCTTGATGTCGAAGCGCTTGAGCTGGCGCTGGAAGGCGTCCAAATGCTCCAGGGGGGTACCCCGGTACTGCTCCGAGGGGTCGCACTTCTCCAGAACCTTGGTGAAGCTGCTGCCGGCCTCGCTGTACATCCCCTTGTCCAGCTTGACTGTCTCAAAATGATATGCCATGTTCATGTCTCCTTTCTCTCGCCCATTACCACAGAAGCAGGCAGGCGGTCTTGGCGGTGGCGTCCGTGCTGAGCACGATGGCGTTGCGGAAGGCGTCGGTGGAGCCGGCGGTCTTGATTTGGCCCCCCTGGGCGGTGATCTTCCGGAAGCCCAGGCCCAGCGTGCCGGTATACTCGGCCTCCATGGCCCCTCTCAGCTGGACGGCGGCAATGCCGTCTCTCACGTTCAGCGCCCGGCCCACGGGGGCGTCGCCAAACTCGCAGGGACCCACAGTGCCGTTGCCGCTGAGGGTCACGAAGTCCCCCTGGTTGATCTGGCCGCTGGTCTGGAAGGTGACCACCAGCTCGTCAATGCCCTGAAACGATACGTTCATGTGTCAGTTCCTCCTTTTTATTGATATGGATGTATCTGGGACGGAAGGCAGCGCCCTCCGGGATCCCCAAAGCTCAAATGGTAAAGGAGCGGTCGTCCTCCCGGGCCGTTCCCTCTCCTCCGCCGTAGTGCAGCTGGGCGGGCAGGGCCATGGCCTGCTTCAGCCGCTTCTCATAACACAGCCGCAGGGCCTCCAGCTCCTCCGGGCCCAGCTTGTCCGCGATGGACCGCAGCAGGCTGCCGGAGAGCTCCTTCTCCGCCAGCAGGCCCAGGCGCACAGTCTCCTGCCGCAGGCTCTCCAGATATTTCCTGCCCAGCTCCGCCTGCCGCTCCAGGGTCCGCAGCTCCTCCTGCCAGCGCCCGTCCTGACCCAGACCGGCCAGGATCTGCCGCAGGGACCCTCCGCCGCCGTAGGACTTCACCACCCCGGCGCTGGGCTGGGCGGGCACCGCCACGAAGGACCACTCATAGGCGTCGGTGGGGTCCTCCAGCCGAACGATGCACCGCTTACCCTCATAGAACCGGCCCTTCACGTGGCTGCACAGGCCCCGATCGTGGATGTCATTGCCGCACACTGAGCACACGCACCGGGACACGGCGCAGCTGACGCTGACCTCCTTGAGGATGCCGCCCTCGATCTGGGCGATGATCCCCTCCGTCTCCGGGGTCCGCAGCATGTAGGCATAGCCCTTGAGCCAGCACCCCTGTTCCCCGGCCTCGGTGACCGTGCCGGGCTCCTCCACCACCTCTGTGCGATAGATCCGGGCAGTCTGCTCCCGGGCGCTCCAGTTGTGGTCGAAGACCCCTGTCTTCCCCACGAACAGGACCGCCAGCTTCTCCAGCCCCCGCCGGTCGAAATACTCGTCGTCCCGGTCGGTCTGGTTGTCGCACAGCCGCACAGCGAACAGATAGACCTCATCGGCCCCCAGTTCCCTGCGGCTGAGCCGGTTGACCGCCGCCAGCTCCTCCTGCGCGGGCAGAGCGGCCGCCGTGGTCTCGGCTTCCTTGGTGACTTTTCTCATCACGTCTCCTCCTTCTCGTTGTGTTCCCGAACCAGCTTCTCCGCCTGTCGGCGGTAGAGCTCCGCCTTGGCCTCCTCCACCTGGTCCTGGAGGTTGATCTCCTCCCATTCCACCCGGAAGGGGCAGTCCAGCCCGTGCATCCTGAGCCACAGCCGGCAGATCTTCTCCACCACCGGCGTCACCGTCCTGCGCAGGGCGGTGATCTCGCTGGTCATGATGTCGGCCTGCTGGCTGCTCATCCGCTCGGTGGAGGACCAGTTGAGCCCCAGCAGAAAGGGCGGGATACCCGTCTGAGCGATGAGCTGCTCGATGAGCAGCCGCACCGGGGCCTGGCAGTCGGGGATGGGGCAGTCTGCGCCGATGGCCTTGATCTCCACGTCCCCCACCGTCACAAAGTCCCGCACCGTCCCGGCCCGGGCGCTCTGCATGGCCTCGGACCACCGCCGGGCGATGAGCTCGCTGCGCTCCTGGACCCGTCTGCTGTCCAGGCTCTCCTCCCCGGGCTTGTAGACCACCGCGAACCGGACGTTCCCCGCCCGCTCCCAGTTGGTCCCCAAGGTCTGATAGATCTTCAGCAGCACGTCAGCCAGGAAGGGCATGCTGTGGAGGAGGGAGACCCCGTAGGGCTCCTCCGGGCTGGGGCAGTAGGGGGTGAAGAACAGCAGGTCCTGCCGGGGCAGCACCGAAACGCTTCCGTCCTTCTCCCGCCGGGCCAGCCGGATGTCCAAGGGGGACGTCCCCTCCTTGACCTCCACGTCCGACACCCGGCCGCAGAGCACCGCGGCGATCTCCCGGCCGTCGGCGGTGGGGACGATCTCCCCCACAGCCCGGCCGCAGGTGAGCAGGCAGTCCAGGTAGCTGTCCAGAAAGCTCTGGATGCCCCGCTGGTCCCAGCCCGCCGGCACCGTCCGCAGGAACTCTCCCAGCCGCTCCTCCACGGCCTTGTCCCCGCAGACCACCGACAGGCCCCCCGCCAGCCGCACCAGCTTGAGCACCGCCGCGTCCACCACCGGGATGGCCTCCCGGATGGAGCGGTACAGGGAAAACTCCGGCCGGTGGAGGGGCACATACCCGTCCATCCGGCGGAAGGGGTGAGTCTGGGCCGGTCTCACCTGGACCGCTGCCGGAGCTGTCTGCCTGTTCTGATCCTGTCTTGTTTTCTCCCGCTTCCAGGGGACCGTCATCCCGCCGCCCCCTTTCTCGTCCATGTCCTCATGTCCTCGTCACACTCTCCTTTCCACAAATCCGGCAAAGAAGCCGTCTTCCCGGGTCTCCCCGGCCACCACCGTAGCCACGAAGTACCGGATCTCGTCCATAGCGTGGTCGAACTGCTTCTTCACCTGGTCCCGCTCTCCGGCGGTCAGGTCCCAGCAGTAGGAGCCGAACTCCCGGATGGCGTCGGCACAGGGGTCGCAGATGACGATCCGGCCCGCCTTCAAAGCATCCGCCGTCATCCGGATACCCGAGAGCACGTCGTTTTTCGCCTTCCGCACCGTCCACCCCGCCCGCCGCAGGGCCTCCAGAAAAGAGGCCGCCGAGGGATCGGCCACCACCGCCTCGATCTCCCGCCCGCCGGCCAGCTCCTCCAGCCGCCGGACGTACTCCTGGTCGGTCTGCTGCCGTTTCTCCAGCCGGGCGTCGTAGTAATACTCCTTCACCCGGTACCAGACTCCGCCGAACCGTCCCCAGAGCCCCAGGGAGGTGGGGTTCACCGTGCCGTAATCGCAGGAGATAAACCACCGGTCCGCCTCCCCCTCCGGCACGGGCTTTACATAGGTCTCCGGGTCAAAGAAGTCGTACACCAGCCCCTCCGCCGCCGTCCACTCCCCCAGCACGAACCGCCGATAGAAAGCCCCCTGAAAGGCCCGCTGGTACCTGGCCCGGATCTCCGGGGTCAGGGCGGGGTTGTCCTCCATGAAGAACCGCAGATGGAGGGCGTTTTTCTCCTCCGCCTTGCAGATCCACTCCCGGTAGAACCAGTGGCCCGGCCCCTCGGGGTTGCAGGAGAACCACAGTCTGGCTCCCGCCACCGAGCACCGGGCGCAGGCCTGCTCCACAAAGGACCGGGGCATCAGCGCCGCCTCGTCCAGCAGGGCCCCCGCCAGGGTCACCCCCTGGATCAGGGCCGCGCTGCTCTCGTCCTTGCCGCCGAAGAGGTAGAAGGTGTTCTCCCGTCCCCCCAGCCGCAGGATGAGCTTGTTCCGGGAGAGCTTCTCCTCCCACTGGAACCCCAGCTCCTCCAGCACCGGCAGCACGCTGGTGAGCAGATTCCGCCGGACCGACTCGGTGGTCTTGCCGCACAGAGCGAACTGCTGCCCCCGGAACCGGGCCGTGGCCCACAGGGCGAAGGACAGGCCCAGGCACAGGGTCTTGCCGCTGCGCACTGCCCCGTCGCAGATGATGGCGTCTCGGTGCCGGTCCGGCGACTGGCGCCCCCACCACCGCAGCGCCCGCTGCTGCTTGGGAGAAAACCAGGGAATCATCCCTCGGAAGCCTGGAGGGGGACTGCCTGGGGGGGCGCCCCGTCCAGGGCCTGGAGAAAGGCCGCGGCCCCGGCGTCGTCCTCGCCCATCCGGTCCAGGAGCTTCTCCAGCGCCGCCGCCCGGTCAGCCAGCTTGATCTCCACCGTGCCGCTGCCGCTGCGCTTGAACTCCGTGAGGCACCCCAGGTCCAGTCCGTCGATGACGTCCCGCTCGGCCTCAGTGAGGTAGGCCAGCTTCACCGCGTCGTTGGCGGGTCCCGCTGCCAGCTCCAGCATCTGCCGGAGCACCGCCTGCCGCTTCACGGGCTTTGTCTTTGCCATGGTCAAACCTCCTTTCACCCTTGGCGGAAACCCGACGAAAGTTGCACGCAAACGTACAACTTTCAAAAAATAATTTTTCGGATTTTTCCCTCAGCCCTCTTTTTGGCCCCCGACCCCCGGTTTTTCCACAAAAAAAGGCGAAGCCCCCGAGTCTCCCCGAGGGCTCCGCCCATTCTGGCAGATCACGTTGCCTGCCTCCAAAACCGGAAACGCCGCGCTTACTTGCCGTAAGCTTCGCCGCCCTTTTCCTGGCCGCCGGACTTCCGCTCCGGCTGCTCCTGCTGGCCCTGACCGCTCCGGCCCCGGCCCTTGGTCTCCTTGTCCTTGCGCACAGTCGCCACTCCTTTCCGAAAGAATTCCCTCCCAGTATTCCCTCTCCGCCCGGACTTATCCCTGCTTGACGAAAAAAACCATCCGTGGCATAATGACAGCGTATCCAATTTGACTCTGAAAGCAGGTGATCCCATGGCACGGAAGGTACTCATCGTAGAGGACGAGACCAACATCGCCGACCTCATCAACCTATACCTGAAAAAAGAGGGCTACGAGACCATGGTGGCAAACGACGGCGGCAAGGCCCTGGAGCTCTACCGTCTGTTCCGCCCCGATCTGGTCCTTCTGGACATCATGCTCCCTGTCATGGACGGCTGGGCGGTGTGCGCCAAGATCCGGGAGACCGACTCCACCCCCATCATCATGCTCACCGCCAAGGGCGAGACCATCGACAAGGTCTCCGGCCTGGAGATGGGGGCCGATGACTACATCGTCAAGCCCTTCGAGATGAAGGAGCTGCTGGCCCGGGTCCACGCCGTCCTCCGCCGTCTGGGCGGGGACGAGGGCAAGGCCAAGCGCTTGACCTTTGACGGTCTGGTCATTAACCTGGACTCCTACGAGCTGGAGGTCCGGGGCCAGCGGGTGGACACACCCCCCAAGGAGCTGGAGCTGCTGTTCCACCTGGCCTCCTCCCCCAACCGGGTCTTCACCCGAAACCAGCTGCTGGACGAGGTATGGGGCTTCGACTACTTTGGCGACTCCCGGACAGTAGACGTGCACATCAAGCGTCTGCGGGAGAAGCTGGAGGGGGTCAGCGACCAGTGGTCTCTGAAGACCGTCTGGGGCGTGGGCTACAAGTTCGAGCTGCGGACCCCGTGACAGACAGGAAGGGGCCCGGCCTATGAACAGTATGTACCGGCGGATGATGACCGTCATGATCTGTCTCATCGCCCTGTGTATGCTCCTGCTGGGCACGGGCTTCGCCGCCCTGTCCTACCGGTACCACCAGGGCGAGGTCCGGCAGACCATCCAGCGAAATATCACCTACATCTCCAATTACGCCAACGCGGCGGTGAGCGAGGGAGCCACCCTGAACTCCGACTCCTTTCGCTCCTATCTCTCCTCGGTGGCTCTGATCTCCGACACCACCATCCTCCTCTGCCAGACCGATGGCACCATTGTCCACGCCACCGGCAAGGACCTCACCGGCCGTTCCATCACCGGTCTGCAGATCCCCAACTGGGCCACGGCCTCTCTGTTGACCGACATGAGCTTTGAGGCCACCACTTCCTTCAATACCCTCTTCAACACAGAGTGCTTCGTCACCGGAGTACCCATCGTCACCTACGTCATGGACCCCCTCACCGGCGACACCGCCACCAGCTCCCCCACGGGGCTGCTGTTCATCGCCGCCGATGCCACCTCGGCCCTGTCCTTCCTGACCAACACCATTCAGCTCTTCCTGGTCACCGCCGCGGTGGTCCTGCTGATCTCCCTGGTGATCTGCTCGGTAACGGTCCAGCGGATGACCGACCCTCTGAAGGTCATGAAGGACGCCGCCCACAAGTTCGCCCGGGGAGAGGTCAATACCCGGGTGACCCAGTTTGCCTCCCGGAAGGATGAGATCGGGGAGCTGGCGGTGGCCTTCAACGCCATGGCCGACTCCCTGGCCCAAGCCGAGCAGAAGCGCAGTGAGTTCGTGGCCAATGTCTCCCACGAGCTCAAGACCCCCATGACCACCATCGCCGGTTTCGCCGACGGCATCTTGGACGGCACCATTCCCCCGGACAAGGAGCGGGAATCCCTCCAGGTCATCTCCTCGGAGACCAGAAGGCTCTCCCGGCTGGTCCGCCGGATGCTGGAGCTCTCCCGGCTCCAGTCCTCGGAGCGGGTGGCGGCCCAGGAGCAGTTTGACGCGGCGGAGGTCCTCCTCCGGGTGCTGGTGAGCCTGGAGTCCAAAATCACGGAAAAGGAGCTGGACGTGGCCACCGACCTGCCCGACGGCCCCGTTATGGTCTGGGGCGACCCCGACGCGGTGACCCAGGTGTGCTACAATCTCCTGGACAACGCGGTAAAGTTCTCCGCGCCCCAGGGGACCCTGCGGCTGAAGATCACCACCCGGGGCGGCAAGGCCTACATCGCCATCGGCAACATGGGGGAGACCATTCCCCCGGACCAGCTGACCCACATCTTCGACCGGTTCCACAAGGCCGACAGCTCCCGCTCTGCCCACAAGGAGGGGGTAGGCCTGGGCCTGTATATCGTCAAGACCATCCTCAACACCTACAAGGAGGACATCACCGTCACCAGTGAAAACGGCTACACCGAGTTCACCTTTACCCTCTCGGAGGTGTAATACCCTCCTCCGTCCCCCCATATACTGACAGCGCGGAGGCTCCCCCTCCGCGCTGTTTCATTTGATTATATTGGGAAAGGACGATCTCCATGGACGAACACACCCCCCACCGCCTCACCCTGGACCAGCGCAGCCGCCTGACCGTCTCCGGCGTGGACGAGGTGGCCAGCTTCGACGAGTCCTCCATCCGCATGACCACCCGGGCCGGCTCCCTCCACATCCAGGGCAGCGGCCTGCACATCGAAAAGCTCAGTCTGGACGGCGGCGACCTGCTGGTGGACGGCACCGTGGACTCCCTGACCTACGAGGAGCCGGAGGAGCCTGTCTCCTTCCTCTCCCGCCTGTTCCGGGGATGAGCCTGTCCCCCGCCGACCAGGCCCACGCCCTGGTCCTCTGCCTGGCCGCCGGGGGGCTTCTGGGTCTGATGTACGACCTGCTCCGGCAGCTCCGTATGGCCCCGCTCCCCCGGTGGACCGCCGCCCTGCTGGACCTGGTCTTCTGGCCTGTTGCCGCCCTGTGCCTGTTCGTCTGCTCCCTGGTCCTGGGGGACGGCCACGTCCGGCTCTACATGGCCGCCGGCCTCCTTCTGGGCGGTCTGCTCTACTTTCTTCTGCTGAGCCCCTCGGTCCGCCGGTTCCTGGCCCTTTGGGCCCGGCTGCTGACCCGGGTCGGCTCCCTTCTTGCTGTCCCGGTCCGGGGGCTGACTCGTCAAATCAACCAATTTTCCGGCAAAGTTCAAAAAAGTTGGAAAAGCCACTTCCATTTTTTCTCCGCAGGTAGTAAAATAAACCGAATATATCCTGCGCGGCGGTCCCCAATCCGGCCCCGTCGTCCACCAAAGGAGGCGCGCCCCCGTGCTGCAATCGAAAAAGGCCAGCATCCTGATCCGGATCGTCCTGGTCGCCATCCTGATTTACATGATCTTTCTTCTGATCCACGTCCGCCAGCAGATCACCGCCACCCAGGCGGAAGTCCGGACCCTGACCGAAGAGGTGGCCGACCAGACCCAGACCAACACGGAGCTGACCAACGCCATTGAGAACCGGGACGACCCCTCCTTCCTGAAGGACGTGGCCCGGGAGCGCCTGGACCTGGTGACCCCCAACGACCGGGTTTTCTACATCACGGACTGACCCCGCATACAGAGAGAGTTTTTTCACACATCATGGAGGAGGACAAACAGTTACTTATGGAAATCACTGTCGGCGCGATCCTGGAAGGAACCATCAAAAGTATCACAAAATTCGGCGCGTTCGTCGCCCTGCCCGGGGGACGGTCCGGGCTATGCCACATCTCGGAGATCGCTCATTCCTACGTCTCGGACGTCCGGGACTTCCTCACGGAAGGCCAGGCGGTCAAGGTCAAGGTGGTGAGCATCGACGACGCGGGCCGCATCAACCTATCCATCAAAAAGGCCACACCTCCTCCTCCCCGGCCCCAGACCGGCAGCCGGGACCGCCAGAACCAAACCGGCGGCGGACACAGCAGCCCCCGGGGCGGCGACCGGTCCGGCCCGGGCACCCGCTCCTTCGGCGGCGGTCGCTCCGGCGGCTCCTACAGTCGGGAGCCCCGTACTCCCATGGCCGCGGACCAGGCCCCCGGCCCCGCGGATTTCGAGGCCCGGCTCAAGCAGTTCATGCAGGCCTCCGACAGTAAGCTCTCCGATCTGAAGCTGGAGAAGAAGAGCTCCCGCCGGGGCAGAAAGTAAACACGAAAACGGCAAGGCGTTCCTTGCCGTTTTTTTGCGCAAAAAAACGCCCGCCAGAACCGGCGGGCAAGCAGGAGAATGGAATGAACGATGTAGGCGGACAACACCTGCCGCCGTACCCATAGTATCCCCCCTCTTCCCCGCCGTCAAGGGGTGTCTTTTGTCGAACGTCCGCCCTCGACGGGATCTTCTGAAAAAAACCAAAAACAGCGTGACTTTCCCCGGGGACTGTGGTATACTAAAGTTGTAGAGAGTAGGACAAGCTTTTTGTCTCACTCCCTGACGAAAGGAGCTGACATACATGAAATTCACCTTTACAGACAAGAAAGTGAACATCCCCAACCGGGTCCACGCCTACGCGGAGAAAAAAATCGGTAAGCTGGAGCGCTACTTCCGCTCGGAACCCGAAGCCAACGTAGTCTTCAGCGTGGAAAAGGGCCGCAACAACCTGGAAGTGACCCTCCGCTCCGGCTCCACCATCATCCGTGTTGCCGAGAGCACCTCTGATATGTTTGTCTCCATCGACGCTGCCGTAGCCTCCATCGAGCGTCAGCTGCGAAAGAACAAGTCCCGTCTGGAAAAGCGCCTGCGCAAGGAAGCCTTTGAAGCCCCCGCCGAGGAATACTTCGTTCCCGAGGTGGATGAAGAGGAAGAGCCCGGCTACCAGGTGGTCCGGTCCAAGAAGTTCTTCTTCCGGCCCATGACCGTAGAGGAGGCCATTCTCCAGATGAACCTGGTGGACCACACCTTCTTCGCCTTCCGCAACGAGGACGAGGGCGGCGCCTTCTCCGTGGTGTACAAGAGAAACGACGGCGGATACGGCATCATCGTCGACCACGACTGATTTTTCCCGGCTCATTTTGTCTGTTGAAAATGACCGCCCGGCAGCACACGCTGTCGGGCGGTTTTTGCGTCTCGATTCACTCTCAAATCATCAATCGTCCAGCTTCAGGTCCCCTTCCTTGATCCAGCCGGCCTTCCTGCAGGGCAGGCTGATAAGCCAGGTCAGCACGCCGGGCAGCACGAAGCAGATGAGCACCAGCCCGATCCAGTCCATGCCGGTGATGGCGCTCTTGGCCCCCTCGGCCACGTCGTTGACCCACCCAGTGTACACCCCGATGGGGCCCACCAGACCGCAGGTGCCCATGCCGGAGGACACCGGGGTCCCGTTCATTTTCATCCGGAAGATGCAGGTGGCGATGGGGCCGGTGATGGCCGAGGCCACCGTAGGCGGGATCCAGATCCGGGGGTTCCGGACGATGTTGCCCATCTGGAGCATGGAGGTGCCCAGGCCCTGGGACACCAGGCCGCCCCACTTGTTCTCCCGGAAGGACATGATGGCGAAGCCCACCATCTGGGCGCAGCATCCGGCCACGGCGGCGCCGCCGGCCAGACCGGTGAGCCCCAGGGCCGCGCAAATGGCCGCCGAGGAGATGGGCAGGGTCAGGGCCACGCCCACGATGACGGACACCAGGATGCCCATAAAGAAGGGCTGCAGCTCTGTGGCCCACATGATCAGGTTGCCCACAGCGGAGGCCGCCTTGCCGATGGGAGGGGCCACCAGATAGGCCACGCCCACGCCCACCAGAACGGTGACGATGGGGGTCACCAGAATATCCACCTTGGTCTCCTTGCTGACCGCCTTGCCGCACTCGGCGGCAATGATGGCGATGACCAGCACAGCCAGGGGGCCCCCGGCGCCGCCCAGGATGTTGGTGGCAAAGCCCACCGGCACCAGGGAGAACAGCACCAGAGGGGGCGCCTGGAGGGCGTAGCCGATGGCCACCGCCATGGCCGGGCCCACCATGGCCGAGGCCAGGCCGCCGATGGTGTAAGAGGTCTCGCCCGCCGTCACCACGGCGGCAGTCAGAAACCCGATGTGGAACTGGGTCCCGATGGTATTGAGGATGGTCCCCACCAGCAGGGTGCAGAACAGGCCCTGGGCCATGGCGCCCAGCGCGTCCACCCCGTACCGCTTAGCGGAAAACTCGATGTTCTTGCGCTTGAGAAAAGCTTTGAAGCGGCTCATGCTCATCCCTTCCTTTCCGGACGGCTTCCCGCCGTCCTACGGATGTGTACAATGCCCTTGATAGGTGTCTTGTCACATGTCAAGGGCATTATACTGTTTCTTACCTTCCCTGTCAACAACTTTTTTCCTCGATCCGCCTGATCGGGAAAAAATCGTCATTACTCCAAAGGAACTGCTTTGAACTTGTGAAAAATCGTGGATTATTCCGGTTCTTCCGAATCGTCCTTCTCCTCATGATCCGGGTGGTAGAGGACCCCCAGCTGATCCAGAGCCCGGCACACCCGCTCATAGGCCCCTTCGTCGGGGCAGCGAAGGTGGTGGATGTGGAGCCCGTCGGTGAGGGCGGAGAGGGGCGTCGCCTCCCTGGACTTCTCCACAAACCGCTCCACGTCATACCGGGAGGACAGACTCAGCTGGCCGGTGATCTCCCCGTAGAGAGGGTGCTCCACCACCACGTCGATGACGGTGCAGCCGTTGTCCACCATGGCCAGCAGCTCGGGCTCCAGTCCCTCCTGGTCGTGAACGCAGGCCACCACCCGCTCCAGGCCGCTGTTCATTCCCAGCTTGTACCCTCTGGGGGTGGCGGCGATCTCCATGCCGCCGGCCCGGAGCAGGGCGATGTCTCCCACGATGATTTGCCGGCTCACGGAGAACCGGTGGGCCAGGGTGGTGGCGCTGATGGGCCGGTCCGACCGGAGCGCGGCCGCAATGGCTTCCCTGCGTTCCTCCGCCTTCATCCCGCATCGGCCTCCTTTCGCCGCCTTCCCCACCGGTGGTCTGTCAGGTGATGGGGAGGTCCTCGTTCTTGTTCTGCATCAGCAGGGAATACTTGATCTCCCACAGTCTGGGAGACAGGTCCACATAGTAGTTGTGGGGATTGTCGAACCGCTTGACCGCGTCCCACATGGTGTCCATCTGGTCCTTGCAGTACTGCTGGATCTCCCTCAGGGAGGGCTTTTCATAGACCAGCTCCCCTTTGAGGAACACAGGCACCTGGAGCTCCCGGGCGGTAAACTCGCTGATCTTCTTGTCCTTCCAGGTGGCGTCGGGGTCGAAGATGGTCAGGCTGCCGTCGGCGTTGCGGTTGCTGTCCACGTCCTCGTCGTAGGTGCACAGCCAGTCGCCGATGGCCATGCCGTCGCTGTCATAGAGACGGAAGACCCTCTTGAACATGGGGGTGGTGATCTTCCCCACGTTCTCGCTGAGCTTGATCTTGGGGATGACCTTCCCGCTCGCATCCTCATAGGCCACCAGCTTATACACGCCGCCAAACACCGGTTCGCTGCGGGCGGTGATGAGCCGCTCGCCCACGCCAAAGGCGTCGATTTGGGCCCCCTGGAGGAGGATATCCTGGATGATGAACTCATCCAGGGAGTTGGACACGGTAATCTTACATTCCGTCCACCCCGCCTCGTCCAGCATCCTTCTGGCCTCCTTGGTGAGGTAGGCCATGTCGCCGGAATCCAGCCGGATGCCGCACTTGGTGATGCCCTTGGGCTTGAGGACCTCGTTGAAGGCCCGGATGGCGTTGGGCACGCCGCTCTTGAGGGTGTTGTAGGTGTCCACCAGCAGCACCGCGTTGTCGGGGTAGATCTCGCAGTAGGCCTTGAAGGCGTCGTACTCGTTGTCAAAGGTCTGGACCCAGGCGTGAGCCATGGTCCCACCCGCAGGCACGCCGTAGAGCTGGTCGGAGATGGTGCAGGCAGTGCCGGCACAGCCGCCGATGTAAGCCGCTCTGGCCCCATCGATGGCGCCGCTGGACCCCTGGGCCCGGCGGGAGCCGAACTCCAGCACCGTCCGCCCCCGGGCCGCCCGGACGATGCGGTTGGCCTTGGTGGCAATGAGGCTCTGGTGGTTGATGGTCAGCAGCAGATAGGTCTCCAGCAGCTGGGCCTGAATGGCGGGGGCCCGCACCGTCAAAATCGGCTCCTTGGGGAACACCGGGGTCCCCTCGGGAATGGCGAAAATATCCCCGGTGAACTTGAAGTTCCGGAGATACTCCAGAAAGCCCTCGTCGAACATGTTCCGGGACCGGAGGTATTCGATGTCCTCCTCGTCGAAGTGGAGATCCTGGATATACTCGATGACCTGCTCCAGCCCGGCGGCGATGGCGTAGCCGCCCTTGTCGGGCACGTTGCGGAAGAACAGGTCGAAGTGGGTGATCCGGTCCTGGTATCCGGCCTTGAAGTAACCGTTGCCCATGGTGAGCTCATAGAAGTCGCACAGCATGGTCATGTTGAGGGTCTTGTTTGTATTCATGTCGTTATCCTCATTTCTTGCCCGGCGGAACCGCCGCGAAATCGGTAGGGACCGAGGTCTTGTCCCAGCCTTGTCATTATATGCCTTCACAGGTGACAAGTCAATAGACAACACACGCCGTATCCCTGGGAAAATACAGCTCAATTTTACACGATTCCCGTCAAAAACACAACGTGAGCCGACAAGTATTTCTTCCTTTGCCGCAAACCTTCGCCGATTTGCACAATTTCCGTCAAAGCCGGAGCCTTTCTACGCCCCGGGAGCGTCTTGTTCCGCACGGCGGCGGCAGGAAATACAAACGCAGGGCCACCTCGAAACCCCTCGAAGGCGACCCTGCGAATGTTAAAAAAGGAGAGAAAGAAAAAGAAGAAAGGTATCCTCGCTTTGACAGAGTATCAATAGATCGACGCCAGCACCAGCATCTCCTGGGTCATCACCGGCAGCGCCTCCTCTTCCAGCACCGCCACGATGGTGTTGGCAGGGGCGTTGTTGGTGGCAGGCAGATAAGTCATGGGATCCACCACCTGGCCCTTGTAGTGGACCTCAAAGTGGCAGTGGTTGCCGGTGGCCCGGCCGGTGGCGCCGCAGGCGGCGATGATCTGGTTCTTCTGGACCACGTCCCCCTTGCTGACCAGCAGCTGGGAGTTGTGGGCGTAGTAGGACTGGAACCCGTTGCCGTGGTCGATGATGACCAGGTTGCCGTAGCTCCCCTGCTCACCGGAGAAGCTGACGGTTCCCCCCTGACCGGCGTGGATACCGGTGCCCAGGGGCGCGGGGATGTCGATGCCCCGGTGAAAGCTGGTGGAGCCGAAGATAAACCGGCTGCCGTAGGCAGAGGATACTCTCCCCTGGACCGGCCACTGGAAGGTATACTTGGGGGTCTGAATGGTGCTGCCGTCCAGCGTGGTGGTGGAGACCGTCTGCCCGGAGGCCGGAGTGGTGGTGGCCGCCGGGGTGGTGGTCACGGCAGGGGTGGTCACCGCAGCGGGCGCCGCCGCAGTGGGCACGCTCTGCTCGGTGATGGTGGTGGTGGTGGGCACCGCCGCCACCACCGTGGTGGCCGCGCCGGCGGTAACGTCAGGGACCTTCACGTTATACAGATTGCAGAACCGCATCAGGGAGGTGGCCAGCACCGCCCGGCTGGTAAGGGTGTGGGGGCTGACGTTTTTGGCGTCGGTGCCGTTCATCAGGCCGGAGCCCACAGCCCAGGCCACGGCGGTCCTGGCGTAGCTGCTGATCTGCCACTGGTCGTCAAAGGACGACAGATTGGTGGTCTTGGAGACGTTATACTTTTTATAAGAGGCATACCGGTAGAAGATGGCGGCCATCTGCTCCCGGGTAATGGCCCCGGCGGGCTGGAACTTGCCGTTGCCGACGCCGGAGACGATGCCCATGGCGTTGGCCCAGGCCACGGCACTGTTGTAATAGGAGCTGGCGGACACATCGGTGAAGGGGGCCTTTCCGGACACGGCGGGCTGCCCCGCCAGCCGGTAGAGGATGGTGACGATCTGCCCCCGGGTGGCCTCAATGTTGGGCCCGAAGGCCTTATCCTCCACTCCGCTCATGAGCTTGGTGGAATAGACATAGTTGACGGCGCTGGCATACCAGGCGGTCCCCGCCACGTCGTAGAAGGGTGTGGAGGCGGCCCCGGCAGCCACAGGCAGCAATCCGGCCAGCATTCCGCAGGCCAGTACGCCGCAAAGGGCTTTTCGCACATGGATTCTCATGGGACATCTCCTCCAAATCTACCCTCATCTGGGTCGTTTATGGTACTATCTTGCATGATTGTAACCGTTTTGTCAATCTTTTTTCATTGTTCTTTTACTTTTCTGTCGCTTCAAACAGTTTATGCCAGTTTTTTATGGCTATTTTTGTATACTTCGCTGCACCATCTCTCGGTAAGTTGTTACAATTTTTAACTTTTCCACCGTCTGCCCCAGGAAAAGTCCCCCAGCCGGAAATCCCCGGCGTCCGGTCCGCCGTTTCGCGCAGCAAAAAACCGCCCCACAGCAGGCGGCTCCATGGAAAACGGGCCCGGAAGGCATCTCGCCTCCCGAGCCCGGATCGAATCCTTGTCAGCCCATTTTCCGCTTTAGCTGATCCGGAGACATGGCCACCCGCATGGCCACCTCCTTGGATACCTTCCCGGCCTTCACCAGCCGCAGGATCGACTCGTCCATGCTGATCATCCCCTCCGCGCCGGAGGTCTGGATCACATTGTCCAGCTGATGGATCCGGCTCTCCCGAACCATGGTGCGCACGGCGTTGTTCAGGTGCATGATTTCAAAGGCCGGAGCCAGGGCGCCGTCCACGGTGGGCAGCAGCTGCTGGGACACCACGGTCTTGAGGACCTGGGACAGTTGCACCCGCACCTGCTGCTGCTGGGCAGGAGGGAAGACGTCAATGATCCGGTCGATGGTGTTCACCGCCCCCACGGTATGAAGGGTGGAGATGACCAGGTGCCCGGTCTCCGCGGCGGTCATGGCGGTTTGGATGGTCTCCAGGTCCCGCATCTCGCCCAGGAGGATCACGTCGGGGGACTGCCGCAGGCTGGCCCGCAGAGCGGTGACGTAGCTCTCGGTGTCCATGCCCAGCTCCCGCTGGCTGACGATGCTCTGCTGGTTCCGGTGGATATACTCGATGGGATCCTCGATGGTGATGATGTGGGCGTTCCGGGTGCGGTTGATGGCGTCCACCACGCAGGCCAGGGTGGTGGACTTGCCGGACCCGGCGGGGCCGGTGACCAGCACCATGCCTCTGGTCTGGTTGGCGATCTTCATGATCTCCTCAGGAAGGCCCATGGCCTGCCAGTCCGGAATGCCGAACTTCACCACCCGGATGACCGCAGCCAGGGACCCGCGCTGCTGAAAGATGTTCACCCGAAACCGGGCCAGGCCGGGCAGGGACAGGGAGAAGTCGTCGTCCCAGTTGGACACGGACTCCTGCAGGGGCCGGTGGGCCAGGGCGTAGAGCTCCCGGACCAGGGCCTCGGACCCGTCGGGCATCAGCCGGTCCTCGGTAAGGGACCGGATCTCACCCTCAGCCTTCATGCAGATGCTTTTGCCTGCGATCAGGAACAGGTCCGCGGCATTCTCATTGACCGCGCGCTCCAGATAATACTTGATGCTCTCCATACTGCCTTCCTCATTTCAACCGGGCGGTCAATCCGCGCCGCCCCAGACTTCAATGGTTTCCGCCGCTTCCCATTCGCCGGCGAAGACCGTTTCCCATTGCTCCACAGTGCAGCCCCGGTCCTCCAGGCGTACCTTCACCGCCAGCAGGGTATCCCCGCCGGCAGGCACAGCAAAGGAAGCGGTGTCTCCCGTCAGGGTCACCCCCTGGGGTCGCTCGCCCCGCTCCAGGGCCGCCACGGTCTCCGCCGCGGTCCGGTCCGCCTCGTAGTAGGCCTGGGCCCGGTCCGCGGTGAGGACAGCCAGGGTGTGCTCCCGCTGGGCCGTCACCATGGTCAGAGCGGCGAACACGGCCATGCACAGCACGCAGAAGATCATCACCAGGGACACCGCCCCGGAAATCGAACCGCCCCGCTTCATGACACGCCCTCCATTGCCGCCACGGTCCAGAAGAGAAGCTCCTCGCCCTCTCCGTCAATGACCGTTAGCTCCGCTTCCTTCAGCTCCGCCTGGCCCGCCGTCTCCTGGATGGTCAGGGTAAAGGCGGGGTCCTGGCCCTCGGTCCGGGTCCAGTCCTTGTCATAGGCCAGGGTAAGGCGCCCCGCCTCGGACAGGCTGGTCTCCAGCAGCCGGGCGGTCTCCTCCAGGTCGCCGTCGGCGGCCTTGTAGCACTCGGCGGCGCTTCTGGCCTCGCTGACCGCCCGGGTGAGCTCCACGCTCTCCCGGCTCATGATCTCTGACCGGACGAACAGGCCCATGGAGACGGCGGCGCACAGGGCGAACACGCCCACGGCGATGACCAGCTCGATGGCGATGAGCCCCGACCGACTGGGTCTTACCCGTTCCTCCATTGGTATCCTCCACTTCTCAGCCAAACGTCGGCGGAGCGGGTCTCCCCGTCCGCGCCGGTGTACTCCAGCCGCAGCAGGCCGTCCTTCGGCTGCTCCACCTTCAAAGACTGTGCCGGACCGATGGCCTCACCAAAGGCCGGGTCCTGCTCGCCGCCCCGGAGACAGAGCATCTCCCGCAGCTGTCCGTCATAGACATACAGAATGGTCTCATAGTTCACACCGTCCAGGTTTTCCATCAGGTACACGGCGTCGCTTCCGCCCATCTCCCCCACCTGAATGGCGCTCTCCCCGTCGGACATCAGGCCGTCGAAGCCGTGGAGCTTGGCGGTGATGTAGGTCAGGCCCACCCGCTCCTCAGCGCTCTGGTCCACCCGGTCGCCCACTCGCTGATATACGGCGGCGCCGGCGAAAATGCCCATAAGCAAGGTCACGCCGAAGACGCAGGTCAGAGCCAGGGTGGCCACGGTCCCCGCCGCATTGCCGCGTTTCATGGCGCACCCCACCTTTCCGTCACTGTGATCTCCGGCATGATGTTTGACGCGAATATCTCATAGAATACCGCGTATTTCTCCTCGTTGACCGCGATACCGCTGCGGTCCTTCAGATCCTGGAAGGTGGCGGGATAGGCGCCCTCCATGGCGTAGCAGCTCACCGCCGCCTGGCGCACCGCCCGCTGAGCCAGCTCCAGCTCCTCCCGGTTGGATACGGAGGAAGCCCGGCCCACGCCCTGAATGATCAGCGCCGCCAGCACGGCGAACACCGCCAGTCCCAGGACCACCGGGAGCCATCCTCCCCGGGTCTTATATCGTCTCTTCATAGGCCATCATCCCGCAGCGGACAGCAGTCCCATCAGGGGCAGCATGACGCTGATGAGGATGACCCCGGCCAGCACGCTGGTGATGACCACGATGGCGGGCTCAATGGCGCCCACCAGTCGGTCCACCCGGCGAAGGCTCTCCTCCTCCTGGTGGGCGGCGATGTCCTCCAGGGCCTCGTCCAGGGAGCCGGTCTGCTCAGCCAGCTTCATCAGCCGGCAGTCCCGATTGGAGAACAGCCCGCAGTCCGACAGGGCGTCGGCGGCGCTCATGCCGTCCAGGATGCTCTCCCGGCACCTGGCGGTCTTCTCGTCGATCTCCTTGGCCCCGCCGCACAGCTTGGCGGAGAGCTCCACGGCCTGCTCCATGCTCATGCCGCTGGCGGTAGCCATGGCCATGGAGGAGGCGAACCGGGACACGGCCATCTGGCCCAATACGCCCCGCCCGCCGAACTTCCGCTGGAACCAGGTCCCGAACTTCTCCCGCAGGGAGGGGACCAGAGCCACGATCAGCGCGATGACGGCGATGACCGCCAGCACGATGGCGATGCCCGTCCCGGCCTTGCCTAAGGCGGCCCCGGCGTTCATCATCCCGGTGGCCACGGGGCCCATCCGGCCGCCCAGCTGGGCAAACACGCTGTCAAACACAGGCAGCACTTTGGTGGCCAGGAGCACCACAACGGCGATCATGACCACCAGCAGCACCACCGGAACGGTAACGGCGCTCTTGATATCCGCCTTCATGCGAAGACGGCGCTCGTAAAAACGGGAAAGGGACAGGAGGGTGTCCTCCAGCTTGCCGGTCCCTTCCGCCAGGTAGACCATGTCGGTCATATAGTCCGGAAACGCACCGCTTTCTCCCAGGGCCTGAGACAGGGGCATCCCCTCCTGGGTGAACTCATACAGAGAGTCCAACCAGGAGAGGACCTGGGGGTCGGTCTCGTCCTCCCGAAGGAGGCGCAGGCCCTCCCCAATGGGGATCCCTGCCCGGACCAGTCCATGTAGTTCTTTACAGAATACCGGCAAGTACTCTTCCGGCACTCGGATCTGCTTCAATGTCAACGCCCCCGAATCAATCAGTAGAGATACTTCGCTGTGTAGTTATCGCCGTTGCCAATGTACTGCATGATGGCCTCGCTCTGCTTGCCGCTGGAGGCGAAGGTGGGATCCATCAGCTTCCACTGGGTGCCGTCAAAGTAGATCTTGCCCTCGATCCAGCCTTCTTTTTCGCTGTAGACATTGATCCAGGCATGATAGACGCCGTCGGTGTAGCCCACCACCAGCTTCACGGGCACGCCCTGGCTGCGGAGCATGGCGCTCATCAGGGCGGCATAGTCGAAGCAGATGCCCTTGCCGGTGGCCAAGGTCTCGTCCACGTTGGGCAGGTAGCCGCTCTTGACAGTCTGGGCCTTCTTCTTATCGTAGACCGTGTTGTTGATGACGTAATTGTAGACCTTGGACACCTTGTCCAGGTTGTCAGTGGCCCCGGTGCAGATCTCCGCCGCCTTGGCCACAGTCTTGCTGTCGGCGGTGTAGGTCACGTACTGGTTGGGCCGGATGAAGGGCGCGAACTCGTCGGTAAGCTGGGCCGACACCGCTGCGGTGAGGACCGTGGCGTACTGGGTGCCGGAGGTGTTCTGATACACGCCCACGGTGTAGTTGCCGCTGCCGTCAGACAGAGGGAAGGTATCGAACTGTCCGTCGGTGCGCAGGTTATACTGATAGGTCGTTCCGCTGGGGCCCTTCACCAGGACCTTCAGCTTGGGGGTGCCGCCGGCCAGCCACTTGACCATGACATATCCGTCCTTGGCGTTGGAGTAGTCGATGGCAGCGGAGGCATTCTTCTTGACTGCCGTGCCTGAGGCCACGGGGTCCAGCACCGTACTCAGAGCGGGAGCTCCCGCAAGAGGTACGGCCTCGTCCAGAAGCGCGCCCAGGTCCGCTTCAGGGCCCTGACCGGCCTCTATGTCCTGGGTCTCGGTCTCCACGGCAGCGGTGACTGCCGTGTCGGCAGGCTCTGACACCTCTGCGGAGGACTGACTTCCGCAGCCGGCCAGCAGACCGGCTGCCATGACCATGGCCAGGAACGAACTGAGAAACCGTTTATTCATCGTTTACACCGTCCTTTCTTTGTCGTCTCTTCCAGAGGGAGGCTCCGGGAGACCGCAGATTCAATCAACGAAATCTCTCATTTGAAAGTACAGCCCGATTATATCATCCGCCCCACCCTTTGTCAATGAACGCACCCCCCGGTTCAACCATTGGTCGAGAGGCGGTTCCAAAGGAAAACGGACCCCCGCAGGCGTCCGTTTTCCAACTGTATTCACTTTCGCCCTTCCGGCGGCTCACAGCTCCGCGATGTCCTCCTGGGTGAGGGGCTTGAGTCCGGCGTTCACCAGGGCCCGTTCGGAGGCCTCGGTGTCGCTAACCCGGAAGATCATGCAGGCCTGTCCCACCCGCTTCACGTCCAGGAAGGCGTACATATACTCGATATTGACCTTTTCCGCCGTGAACTTGGTCAGCAGCTTGCTCAGCCCGCCGGGCTCGTCGGGGACGGCGAAGGCCAGCACGGGGGTGAGGCTGGCGATGAAGTCCCCGTTCTTCAGCACGTTCACCGCGGCGAAGGCGTCGTCCACGATCATCCGGGCGATGCCGAAGTCCTTGGTCTCCGCCAGGGACAGGGCCCGCAGGTCGATGTTGTTCTCCGCCATAAGGGCCATCAGCTTGTCCAGGGTCCCCGGCTTGTTTTCCAGAAATACAGAGATCTGCTTGATGCTCATGATAAACCCTCCTTAAAATTTCCGCTTGTCGATGACGCGAACGGCCTTGCCCTCGCTGCGGGCGATGGACTTGGGGGCCACCAGGGTGACCTTGGCCCGGAGGCCCAGCATGGACTTGAGGCTCTCCACCAGCTTCTTCTGGCGCTCGGTCACCTCGCCCACGTTGTCGGTAAACATCTCGGGGGTCATCTCCACCTGGATCTCGAAGGAGTCGGTGGTGCCCACCCGGTCCACGATGATGAGATAGTTGGCGGCGTAGCCCTCGTTGAGCAGCACGGTCTCGATCTGGCTGGGGAAGACGTTGACGCCCCGGATGATGAGCATGTCGTCGGTTCGGCCCATGAGGCGGGTCATCCGCACGTGGGTCCGGCCGCAGGAGCACTTCTCCCGGGTCAGGGAGCACACGTCGTGGGTGCGGTAGCGGATCATGGGGAAGGCTTCCTTGTCCACGGCGGTGAAGACCAGCTCGCCGATGGAGCCCTCGGGCAGGACCTCCTCGGTATCGGGGTCGATGATCTCGGCGATGAAGTGGTCCTCGTTGACGTGCATCCCCTTCTGGGCGGAGCACTCAAAGGAGACGCCGGGGCCGGAGAGCTCCGTAAGGCCATAGATGTCATAAGCCTTAATGCCTAGGGTCTTTTCGATATCCTTCCGCATCTCCTCGCTCCAGGCCTCCGCGCCGAAGATGCCCGCCTTCAGGGGGATCTCCTCAGGAGACAGGCCCATTTCCTTCAGGCTCTCGCCCAGGAAGGCGGCATAACTGGGGGTGCAGCAGATAATGGTGGCGTTCAGGTCCCGGAGGAACATGATCTGCCGGTCGGTGTTGCCAGAGCTGGTGGGGACGGTCATGCAGCCCAGCTTGTGGCTGCCGCCGTTGAGGCCCGCCCCGCCGGTGAACAGGCCGAAGCCGTAGGACACCTGGCACACATCCTCCTTGGTGCCGCCGGCGGCGGCGATGGCCCGGGCGCAGCAGTCCTCCCACAGGTCGATGTCGTGCTGGTTGTAGAAGGCCACCACCCGCTTGCCGGTGGTGCCGGAGGTGGAGTGGATGCGGACCACGTCCTTCTGGGGCACGCCCATCATCCCGAAGGGATAGCTCTCCCGCAGGTCGTCCTTGGACAGGAAGGGCAGCTTATACAGGTCGTCGATGGACTTCACGTCGTCAGGGGTGACGCCCTTCGCCTCCATCTTCTTCCGGTAGTAGGGCACGTTGTCCCACACGTGGCGGACCTGCTTGACCAGCTTCTCGTTCTGGATCTTTACGATCTCCTCCCGGGAAGCGCACTCGATCTCAGGCTGATAGTAATGTTCCATCTGTATCACTCCTTAATTGTCAGCGATTCAGACCCGCTTCGCTGGGCTCTGAATCGAGGGGCCTGCGCTCCGCTCAGCGCACTCGCTGCCGCTCGCACGTTCGCTCCGCGAGAGGTATTTTTTGCGAAAACGCGGTTTCCGCAAAAAATGATCCAACTCTATTCACCGCTGCGGCGGTGAACTCTGCGAGGCTTTTCTCTCCAAATCGCTGTATTTTATGCGTCCCGGCCCAGCCGAAACGCTTTTTTATTGATCTCCAGCACCTTGGCGGGCACCACGGCCTCCAGGGCCTTCTGCCAGACCTCCTCAGGGAAGTCAAAGTAGTGGGACAGCCGCCCCAGCAGCACGATGTTCACCGCCTTAGGGGACCCGGCCTCCTCCGCCAGGGACAGGCAGTCGAAGGCGTCGATCTTCACGCCTTTGGCCGCGATCTTCTCCGCCAGGTCCTCAGGATACGCCATCTGCCCCGTGACCACGGGCATGGGGTCGATCTGCTGGGTGTTGGTGACCACCGCGCCCCCCACCTTCAGGTAGGGCAGCCACCGGGCGGCCTCCAGGATCTCAAAGGACAGCAGCAGGTCGGCCTCCCCCAGGCCCACGATGGGAGAGTAGACCTTCTCCCCGTAGCGGACGTAGGTGACCACGCTGCCCCCCCGCTGGCTCATACCGTGGACCTCGGAGACCTTCACGTCGTAGCCCCGGTCCAGGAGCAGCCGCCCCAGGAGCTTGCTGGCCAACAGGGAGCCCTGGCCCCCCACGCCGGCAATGATGATGCTTTTCGTCTCCACGGTCACACCTCCTGTTCCATGGCGTCAAACTGGCACATCTGGACGCACACCCGGCAGCCGGTGCACTGGGTGGGGTCGATGACTGCCTTCTTCTCCCGCATGGAGATGGCGGGACAGCCGATCTTCATGCAGGACTTGCAGCCCTTGCAGGCGTCGCTCATGACCTTCACCGGGGGCTGGGCCTTCACGGATTTCAGCAGGGTGCAGGGCCGCCGGGCGATGATCACCGAGGGCTCCGGGGCCTCCAGCTCCTCCAGAATGACCTTGTCACACTGGGCCAGGTCGTAGGGGTCCACCACCGTCACCCGACGGATGCCCATAGCCCGGCACAGGGCCTCCAGGTCGACCCGCCCGGCGGGCTCCCCCCGAAGGTTGAAGCCCGTAGTGGGGTTTTGCTGATGGCCGGTCATACCGGTGGTGGAGTTGTCCAGAATGATGACCGTGGAGTTGGACTGGTTGTAGGCGATGTCCGCCAGCCCGGTCATACCGGAATGCATAAACGTAGAGTCCCCCAGGATGGCCACGGACTTCTTCTCCCCCGCTTCGCCCAGGGCCTTGTTGAACCCGTGGACCGCCCCGATGGAGGCCCCCATGCACAGGCACATCTCAATGGCGTGGAGGGGCGCGCCGGCGGCCAGGGTGTAGCACCCGATGTCCCCCAGCACGGTGATCTTGTTCTTGCTCAAGGTATAGAAAATCCCTCTGTGGGGACATCCTGCGCACATCACCGGCGGGCGCACGGGAACGGTCTCGTCCACCGCCGCGAAGGGCCTCTCCTCCCCCTTCAGCACCTTGGCCAGCAGGGTCTGGGAGAACTCGTCGATGACGGGGAAGAGGTCCTTGCCCTGGACCGCCAGGCCCATGGCTTTACAGTGGTTCTCGATGATGGGGTCCAGCTCCTCCACCACCACCAGCCGGTCCACCTTTTCGGCAAAGTCCCGGATGAGCTTCTCCGGCAGGGGGTTGGTCATGCCCAGCTTCAGCACGGAGCACCCGTCCCCGAAGACCTCCTTCACATACTGGTAGGAGGTGGAGTCGGTGAGGATCCCCAGGGACGTATCCCCCATCTCCACTCGGTTGAGGGGCGTGGTCTCGGCGTACTCCTTCAGCCGGGCCATCCGGGCCTCCACGATGGGATGCCGGGGCCGGGCATTGTCCGGGACCATGACGTATTTGGGGATATCCTTCTTGTATTCCGTCACCGGCACGGTCCGCTCCCCGGTCTCCACCACGGACTGCCCGTGGCTGACCCGGGTGCACAGCTTGACCATCACCGGGGTGTCGTATTCCTCAGACAGGCGGTAGGCCTCCTTTGCCATTTCCACAGCCTCCTGGGAGTCCGCGGGCTCCAGCATGGGGACCTTGGCGGCGATGGCGTGGTGCCGGCTGTCCTGCTCGTTCTGGGAGGAGTGCATCCCCGGGTCGTCGGCCACCACGATGACCAGCCCGGCGTTGACGCCGGTGTAGGACATGGTGTACAGGGGGTCCGCCGCCACGTTGACGCCCACGTGCTTCATGGCGCAGGCGGACCGCTTCCCCGCCAGAGAGGCCCCGAAGGCGGTCTCCATGGCCACCTTTTCATTGGGGGCCCACTCGCAGTAGATCTCCGGGAAACGGGCGGCCTCCTCGGTGACCTCGGTGCTCGGGGTTCCGGGATAGGCGGAGATAAGGCAGCAGCCCGCCTCATACAGTCCCCGGGCCAGGGCCTTGTTTCCCAGCATCAGTTCTTTCATTCCAGTCGCTCCTTTGCGCGGCGCTGCCGCCGCAGGCGTATTTCGGTTATTGTATCACGGAACCGGCCCCCGGCACAAGCCATTCCCGGGCCTTCGCGCTGGATTCTTCCGCAATTTTCTCTCTAGATAAATATTTACATTATGATAGCATAACTATTTTCTTTTGTCCATACTGAAAAACCCGGAAAAAGGGGGGCTGATTTTGTCATCCTCCACAGTTTCTTCCCCTTGCCCCCGCCGGGGTCGACGCCGCCCGACCCGGGATTTTTGTTTTCAGACTATCATTTTTTCGAGACCTGTGCTATACTGTGCTTGTATCAAACCGGAACGGGACCGCGCTGTCAGCGTGGTCCGGGCCCAATATTCTATCGCTCAAGGAGGTATCCCGCCATGTCTGAGATGAACTACACCACCGTCAAATGCACCATTGAGGAGGACGGCATCGCCGTTGTCACGCTCAACCGCCCCGAGATCCTCAACGTCCTGTCCAACACCATGTGCCAGGAGGTCACCCAGCTTCTCAAGGCCCTGGAGGCCGACAAGAACGTCAAGGCCATCATCCTCACCGGCGAGGGCCGGGCCTTCTGCGCCGGCCTGGACCTGTCTGAGATCCGCACCGGCGAGGGCGACACTGTCAGCATCTACCGCCGGATGGAGTCCGCCAACCGCCTCATCGTCCTGCTCACCGAAATCATGAAGCCCGTGGTGGCGGCGGTCAACGGCGTGGCCACCGCCTCCGGCATGAACCTCTGCCTGGCCTGCGACCTGGTGGTGGCCTCCCGGAACGCCAAGTTCTCCCAGAACTTCGGCCACGTGGGCCTGATCCCCGACGTGGGCGGCGCCTACCTGCTGCCCCGCATCGCCGGCGTCTCCAAGGCCAAGGAGATCATCTTCCTGGATCGGGAGCTCTCCGCCGAGGAGGCCCAGCGGCTGGACATCGTGACCCAGCTGGTAGAGCCCGAGCAGGTCATGGACACCGCCCGGACCCTGGCCCGGAAGATGGCCGCCGGCCCCAGCTTCGCCTTCTCCATCGCCAAGAAGATGCTGGGCAAGTGCGAGGAGATGGACATCACCACCGCCCTGCACATGGAGTCCCTGTCCCAGGCCCTGCTGACCAACACCGAGGACCACAAGAAGGGCATGGAGGCCTTCTTCACCCGCCACAAGAAGTAAGTAAAGCGGTTTCCCGCAAAAGAGGCTGCTGAACAAGGCAGCTCCGAAAGGACGCCCTCTCCGTCATTTGCTTCGCAAATGCCAGCTCTCCCAAAGGGGGAAGCGGCACGGCGAAGCCGTGACGGAGAGGGCGTTTTTCGCCTTCCACCGGTTTTTCTTGCCGTTTCCCCCCGCTTGTAGTAAAATATAGTATCGATTTGTTTTAAGGAGGTCTGTCCCATGAGAGCGGATCTGGAAGCCCAGTTCCGAGAGAAGACCATCTCCGTAGAAGACGCCGCCGCCCTGGTGGAGAGCGGACAGAACGTCTACATCGGCTGCTGCACCAGCTACGCCCGGGCCATCGCCGACGCCATCGCCGCCCGTTCGGCGGAGCTGGAGAACGTGACCATCGGCTGCTCCAACATCATCCCTCCCATGTCCTTCCTGGACTGCGCCAACCCCGACGCCTTCCGAATCAACACTTACTTTATGGGCTACGAGGAGCGCCGGGCCTTGAAGCAGCACCGGGCGGAGTATACCTCCGTCCATCTGGGCCAGGTGGACCAGTGGTGCCATCACACCTTCCTGACGGACATCGCCTTCTTCGACGTGTCCCTCCCCGACGAGGAGGGGTACATGAGCTTCGGGATCTCCGGCTGCTGCATGCACCCCTTTATCCAGGAGGAGACTGACAACATCGTCCTCCAGATCAACCGCCACGCCCCCTACGTCACCGGCCAGCGGACCAAGATCCACATCTCCCAGGCAAAATACGTGGTGTACGCCGACGTGGAGAAGGAGACCATCCCCGGGGGCCCCATGGAGGAGGACGGGGAGATCGAAGCCATGTCCCGCTATCTCCTGGACCAGATCCCTGACGGGGCCTGCATCCAGCTGGGCATCGGGGGAGTGGCCACGGCAGTGGGCTACGGCCTCATGAATAAGAACGACCTGGGCTGCCACACGGAGATGATGTCCGACTCCATCATGGCCCTTATGAAGGCCGGGGTCATCAACAACAGCCGCCCCAAGTTCATCCCCCGGCGCACCGTAGTGGGCTTCGCCTTCGGCACCCGGGACCTGTACGAGTATCTGGACCACAACGACAAGGTGTGGTTCGGCCCCTTCCCGGTGGTGAACAGCCCGGTGAACATCGCCAAGAACGACAACATGATCTCCATCAACACCGCCATGTCCATCGACCTTTTCGGCCAGGTGGCGGCGGAGGGCATGGCCGGGAATCAGTTCAGCGGCACCGGCGGCCAGGGGGACTACGTCCGGGGGGCCCAGCTGTCCAAGGGGGGCAAGTCCTTCCTGGCCTTCAAGTCCACCCTGGGACGAAACCCCGACGGCTCCCCCATCAGCCGCATCGTCCCCACCTTCCCCCCGGCCACCATCGTCACCACCCCCCGGTCCGACGTGCAGTATGTGGTGACGGAGTACGGCGCGGTGAACCTCAAGTACCTCACCGTCCGGGACCGGGCCCTGGCCCTCATCGAGCTGGCCCACCCCGACTGCCGCCCCGATCTCACCGCCCAGGCCAAAGCCCTGGGGCTGCTCTGACCCTTCCCACCCTGCGCACACCCACGAAAGGGGGCCTGATCCCATGCAGAAAACCCGGAAACGACCCGTCGCCCTCCTGCTGGCCTTTCTCATGGCCCTGACGGTCCTCTCCCTGCCCATCACCGCCCGGGCGGACACCATCACCGTGGGGGGCAGGACCTTCCAGGATGGTCTGGGCCAGTCCGCAGACCTGGCCGGAGCCAAAGCCGCCCTGACCCAAGCCGTGAAGAACTGGTCCCCCTCGGTGGATCTGACCCGGTACGGTCTCAGCGTCAAGCAGCTGTCCCAGGTCTACGACCAGGTCTTTTTCGAAAACCCCAGCCTGTTCTATTTGGAAAACGGATACTCCTACACCTCCCGCCAGACCACGGCCGCCCCCAACACCCTGGTCATCGGCCGGGTGGAGCCCAGCTACTACGGGGAGTTCACCGCCCGGGACATCTCCGTCTATGAGGCGGCAGTGCAGAAGGCCCTGACCGTCCTCCGGCCAGGGATGACCGACTTCGACAAGGCCCTGGCCCTCCACGACTACCTGGCCGGGCTCTGCGACTACGACGACACCCTGACCCATTACTCCCCCTACCACGCCCTGATCACCCGGTCCGCCGTGTGCCAGGGCTACCTGCTGGCCTACAGTGACCTGCTCAACCGGGCCGGGGTGGTGAACTACCCCGCCGTCAGCCTCTCCCAGAACCATGGCTGGAACACGGTGCGGCTGGACGGCACCTGGTACCACGTGGACGTGACCTGGGACCACAGCAATGGCCTGCCGGAGAACTGGGTCTTCCACACCAACTTCCTCCTCAGCGACCAGGGCATCCAGACCACCGGTCCCCTTCACCGGAACTGGGTGGCCCCCTCCACCTGCGGCGGCACCAAGTATGAAGCCTCCTTCCTGCCCTCCCTCCGGGCCCCGGTGCTCTATCCCCCCGAAGGCGGGGCCTACTTTCTCTTAAACGGCAAGCTCTGCCGCAGCTGGAACCTGTCCTCCCTCCAGTACCAGGTGGTCTCCGACGCCGGCTCCGGTTCCGGTGTGGACCTGCGCACCGGCCGGTACTACTCCCCCCAGGACGCCCGCCTGGTCTACTGCGACGGCAGCATCTACTTCACCGATGCCCTGACGGTCTACCGCTACGATCTGGCCGCTGGGACCACCTCCCGCCACGGCGCCGCCGCCGGAGGCCGGGGCTTCCTCTACGGCCTGTCGGTCAGCCAGGGCGACGTGCTCAACGCCGTCCTGACGGGAGAGCTCCGGGCCACCCCCGATGGCCCCACCACCGGGACCCTCACCCTTCAGCCCACCCTCAGCGCGGTCTCGGCCCACCGCCTGGTGTGTCCCGCCCGGAGCTTCCGGGACGTGTCCGTCACCCAGTGGTACCATGAGGCGGTGGACTTCGTGCTGGAGCAGGGCTGGATGAACGGCGTCTCACCCACCCAGTTCTCCCCCGGGGGCACCACCACCCGTGCCATGATCGTCACCATCCTCTACCGCATGGAGACCGACCCCCTCCCCGGGGCCCCTGTCTTTTCCGACGTAGCCCCGGGCAGCTGGTACGCCGACGCGGTAAACTGGGCGGCGGCCAACGGCATCGTCACCGGTCTGGACCCGGAGATCTTCGCCCCGGACCAGACCATCACCCGCCAGCAGTTCGCCGCCATTCTCTACCGCTACGCCCAGTACAAGGGCCTGTCCACCGACGCCCCGGCGGACCTCTCCGTCTACGCCGACGCCGACCAGATCGGGGACTACGCCGCCGCCGCCCTCTCCTGGGCCAACGCCGCCGGTCTCATCACCGGCCGCACCGCCTCCACCCTGGTCCCCGCCGGCACCGCCACCCGGGCGGAGGCCGCCACCATCTTCCTGCGTCTGAGCGGCCTCCTGGCGGCATAAAACGAAAAACGCGGCCCGCCGGGTTTCCCCCATGGCACGCCGCTGCATTCCCAACGTACAAAAAGCCTCCCGACGTCCATCCGGTCGTCGGGAGGCTTTTCTGATTTTGACTGTTCACTTGTCCAGCAGCCGCTCCATCTCCTCCAGCAGCTCCAGCTGCCGGGGAAACATCAGCCGCTTCGGCGTCCGGGCCAGCATTCCGTCCCGCTGCCGGACCAGGCCCTCCCGGTCCAGCAGGGGCAGCAGGGGGGCGCACAGTCCCTCCGCCGCCACCAGGTACAGGGCCCGGTCGTTGGGGATGCCCTGGGGCTTCTCCCCCAGCATCCCTTCCACCGCCCGCTCCGCGGTCCGGCGTCCCTCCGCGGCCTCCGCCGGCGGCAGCGCGGCCACAGCCTCCGCCAGCTCCCGGACCAAACCCTGGGTCCCATCCAAAAAGTCCTTGTGGACCGGCTCGATGTCCTGGGCGTTGTAGGTAAACCACCGCCGAAAGAGCCGGACAAACCCCTTGGGCTTGGGGGGCTCCCCCAGAGGGCCCAGGGCGTAGTCCCGGTAGTGGGCCTCCAGCCGCTCCGCCAGGGCGGTCACGTCCGACAGGCTCATATCCCGTCCTCCGTTTCCTCCCCGGGGTTCGTCTCATCGGTCTCCGCGGGGATCGGCGCTGCGGCATCCTCCGGCTCTTCCTCGGCCCGTTCCGCCCAGGCCCGGTCGATCTTCTTCTGTCCCTGCTTCCACCGCCGCACAGTGAAGGCCAGGATGGCGATCTCCGCCGCCACGAAAATGACCAGAGCGGTGTAATACAGGGGCATGCTCATGCCCAGATCCCCGGCAAAATACCCCCGGATCAGCTTATAGATCACATAGGCCAGATACAGCGCCAGCAGCACCCGCAGGGCCGCCCGGGCGTTGGTCTGCCGTTCCATCTGGAAGGGGTCCCGGTCCTCCGGTCGTTTCTTCTCCGCCATGGCTCACTTGCCGGTGGCTTCATACTCCCGGATGCGGTCCACCTTGGGCTGGGAAGCGCAGCCAGGCTCAAACTCGGAGGTCAGAAAAGTCTCAGCCAGCTTCTCCATGAGCCGGATGCCGATGGTGAAGGCCCCGAAGCAGACCACGTTGGCGTCGTTGCTCTTCCGGGCCCGCTCGGCGGAGTACACGTCGCTGACCAGAGCGGCCAGGACCCCGGGGACTTTGTTAGCCGCCAGGGACACGCCGATGCCGGTGCCGCAGATGAGGATGCCCCGGTCATACTCGCCGGCGGCCACAGCGGTGCCCACCTTGATGGCGATGTTGGCGTAGATGGGGTCGTCGCTGCCCATGTCCGTCAGCTCATAGCCCTTGTCGGTGAGGTATTTGATGAGGGCCTTCTTCTCGTTGACCGCGTTGGGATCGCAGCCGATGGCAACTTTATGCATGAGTTTTCCCTACCTTTCACGTTATGATCCAGGAAGCCTCGCAGAGTTCCGCTTTCCGCAGAAAGCGGAATAGGATCCAATCATTTTTTCCGGAAACCGCGTTTTCGGAAAAAATACCTCTCGCGCAGCGAACGTGCACCCGCAGCAGCGGGCGTGCGCTGAGCGGAGCGCGATCCCCCCCGATCCGGAGCCCAGCGAAGCGGGTCCGGATCGCCTTATTTTTCGATGGCGTTCTTCAGCCCGTCGGCCATAGCCTGGAGGATGATGCAGCAGGAGGTGGCTCCCGCGTCCAGCACTCCCCGGGACCGCTCGCCCAGGCGGGAGGCCCGGCCGAACTTGGCCACCAGGTCCACGGTGCTGTCCTTGCCGGCCTCGGCGGCGGCCTTCATGTCGTCCAGGGCGGCGGCAAAGTCCTTGCCCTCCGCCGCGGCCTTCTTGATGCTCTCGCAGGCGGGATAGAGAGTGTCCACCAGGGTCTTGTCCCCCGGACGGGCGCCCACGATGCCGTAGAGCCCCTCCAGACCGGCCTCCAGCATCTCCCCGAAGAGGGCCAGGTCAATGGCCTCGGCCCCCTCGGCCGTCTCAGACATGGCCTGGAGGATGGTGCCGTAGATGGGGCCCATGGACCCGCCGATCTTGTTGAACAGGACGTTGCCCAGGTCGAACAGGCCGTCGGTCAGGGAGGTCTCCTTGTCCCCCAGCTCCTCCTCATAGAGGGTGAAGCCCTTGTTCATGTTCATTCCGTGGTCGCCGTCTCCGATGAGGCCGTCCACATCCCCCAGATACTGCTTGTTGTCCTGGATGGCCTTGACCATGGCCAGCAGGATGCCCCGGCCGTTGGCGTTCTTCACCGCGGGACCGGTGACCGTCCGAGCAGCCTTGGCGGGGGCGTGCTTCTCCACCGCGGCGGCGGCGGAACCACCCGCCTGGACCGCGGCGGCGGCCTGGGCGGCGGCAGCGGCCTCCACGGCCAGGTTGCCCTGCTTCATGCCCATGGTGTTCACGTCCACGTCCACCAAACCCTTCAGCTCGTCGTCCAGCTTCATGAGGGTCAGGGTGGCGCCCATCATGTCCAGGGAGGTGAAGTAGTTGCCCACATAGGAGCGATAGACCTTGATACCCTTGGCGGAGAGGATCTTCTCGATCTCGGCATAGAGCACGTACAGCTCCATCACCGGAGTGGCACCCAGGCCGGACACCAGGCAGGCCACCTCGTCGCCGGACTCATAGGGGTAGTCGGGGACCACCACGTCCACCATCCGCTGGGCCATTTGGGCGGCGGTCTCCAGGGGGCAGACCTCGATGCCGGGCTCGCCGTGGTGGCCGATGCCCACCTCCATGGTGCCGTCCTTGATCTCAAAGTTGGGGTGGCCCACGGCGGGCAGGGTGCAGGGGGTCAGGCCGATGCCCACGCTGCGGCAATTATCAATCGCCTTCTGGGCGGTGGCGATGACCTCGTCCAGGGACGCGCCCTGGGCGGCCTTGGCGCCGCCGCACTTCCACATGAAGATCTCACCGGCCACGCCCCGGCGCTTCTCCCGCTGGTCCTTGGGGGCGGAGGCCACGTCGTCATTGGCCACCACGGTCTTGACCTCCAGGCCCTCCTTGGCGGCCATCTTCACGGCCATTTTCACGTTCATGTTGTCGCCGGAGTAGTTGCCGTAGAGGCAGGCCACGCCCTTGCCCCCGTTGGCAGCCCGGAAGGCCTCCAGGAAGGCCAGGGCAGTGGGAGAGGAGCAGATCTCGCCCACGGCGGCGGCGTCGCACATATTCTTGCCCACATAGCCGATGAAGGCGGGCTTGTGGCCGGAGCCGCCGCCGGTGACCACGCCGACTTTACCGGCCTTGGGGGCGTCCACTGCGGCGATGACCCCTCTGGGGTTATCCTGGCTGGTGATGACGTGCTTGACGATGTCGCTGTGGCATTTTACGAAGCCCTCCAGCATCTCGTCCACAATATTATCGGGGTTATTCAAAATACGCTGCATAGTCTTCCTCCGATCTAGGGTAAAACAGGCTTTTTCAAAAAAGCCTCACAGAGTCGAATTGTCCCGGGAACAACTTATGAGACTGTAAAAAAGCCTCGCAGAGTCGAATTGTCCGGGGGACAATTCGATCCAATTCATGTGCGGAGCACACCATATTCTTTTTCCGTTTTCCGCAGAAAACGGAATGAATTCAAATCATTTTTTTGCCGGCTCCGCCGGTGAAAAAATTCCTCTCGCGTAAGGAGTGTGCCCGCAGGGCGCGCGAGTGGAGCGCAATCCCCCGTTTTGGAGCCCAGCGAAGCGGGTCCAAAACGCCTTATTTGATAGTAAAGCCGCCGTCGATGAGCAGGTTGTGGCCGGTGATCATGCCCGCGCCCTTGCTGCACAGGAAGGCGATGGCGGCGGCGATCTCCTCGGGCTCGGCGAACCGCTCCGAGGGCATCTCCTTCTTGAAGGCGTCGCCCACGGGGCCGTCCCAGGCCTTGTGGCCCAGCGCGGTGAGCACCACGGTGGGAGAGACGCAGTTGACCCGGATGCCCTTGGGGCCCCACTCCTTGGCCATAACCTTGGTCATGGCGATGATGCCGCCCTTGCTGGCGCAGTAGGCCACGTGCTTGTCCAGGGCGATGACGCCGGCCTGGGAGGCCATGTTCACGATGGAGCCGTTGATCTTGTTGTCGATCATGTACTTGCCCACGGCCTGAGCCATGAAGAAGCTGGCGGACAGATTGATGCTGATGGTCCGGTTCCAGTCGTCGGCGCTGATGAGCTCGGCATCCTCCAGGGCCACAATGCCGGCGCAGTTGACCAGGATGTCGATCTGGCCGAAGGCCTTCACGCCCGCGTCGATGACCTGGGCGGGATAGTCTGCGTCGCAGACGTTGCCGGGCACGCCGATGGCGTTCTCGCCCAGGCTCTTGGCCAGCTTGTCCACCTCGGGGTTCAGGTCAGCCAGCACCAGGTTCACGCCCTTGTTGTGGAAAAACTCCGCGGTGGCCCAGCCGATGCCGGCGGCGCCGCCGGTGATGATCGCGGTCTTGCCCTCCAGGGAAAACTCGAGATCCACGCCTTCATACTTCAGCATAATAAAATACCTCCCTGTGATCTTAGTATTGCATTGATTTCCTTCAGGTCCTCATGGAAGAGGCCCGTCCTCCGGGGTCCCTTCCAGCAGGACCCGATGAAAACAAAGAGGCGGACGGACTCAAGACCCGTCCGCCTCTTTTCTGTGCGTTTGGCAACGCTTACAGTCTCAGCGTACTGCGGCAGTTAATCAATAACGGCCCTCATACTCGGTGTAGTTGTCGGGAGTGATCATCTCGAAGGGGATCCAGACTTCCTTCTCCACCTCTTCGCCGTTGACGGCGGCCACAGCGGTGTTCAGGGCGCCTTCGATCTGGCCTTCGGCGTTCTGGAAGTCGGAAGCGATCATGTCGCCGTTGGCAACTGCGGTGACAGCGTCGGTGATGCCGTCGATGCCGATGCAGGGGATGTCCAGGCCGGCAGCCTTGATGGCCTCGCGGGCGCCCAGAGCCATCTCGTCGTTCTCGCCGATGACAGCGTTGATGTCCTCGCCATAGGTGGTGATCCAGGTCTCCATGAGGGTCATGGCCTCGGAGCGGCTCCAGTTGGCGGTGTTGTAGTCCAGGATGTTGATGTTGGGGTGATCAGCCAGGATGTTGTTGATGCCTTCCCAGCGCTGCAGCTGAGCGGACTGGCCCATGGGGCCCTCAATGACCACGATGTTGAACTCATCGTTGCCGATGTAGTCGATCATGTACTGCATGATGTCCTCACCGGCGGACACGTCCTGGGAACCGCAGTAAGAGGTCAGGTCGGGGCTGTTGACCATGGTGTTCACGCCCACGATGGGGATACCGGCGGCCACAGCGGCGTCCACGCAGGCGGCGCAGGCGTCAGCGTCCTGGGGGTTCAGGATGATGGCATCCACGCCATCGGCGATCATGGTCTCGACCTGGGACAGCTGGGTGGCGGCGTCGTAGTTGCCGTCATAACCGGTGTAGTCCACGCCGTTGGCCTCGGCCCACTTCTTGGCCTGGTTGTCCATTCTCATGGTGAACTCGTTCTGCAGGCTGTAGTAGGTGGCGCCGATCTTCAGGCCCTCAGCCCCTGCGGTAGCCTCAGTGGCCTCAGTATCGGTGGTCTCGGTAGCTTCGGTCTCCTCGGTCTCTGCGGGCTCCTCGGTGGCGGTATTGCCGCAGGCCACCAGGAACATCAGCATAGCCAAGGACAGAGTCAGTGCGAGGATACGGGATAACTTTTTCATTTTGCATTCCTCCATACTTGGATGATTTCGGCTTCGCCCCACGGTCCTCTCCATGGGACGCCGCCCGTTTTATTTCCATCCGCAAACGCGGTTGAAAATACAGGGTTTTACAGCGGGTCCAAAACGCCTTAGTCTGCGGTGAGGCCATCCAGCATGACCGCGCCGATGACGACGAAGCCCTTGACGATCAGCTGGACATAGTAGCTCACGCCCAGCATGTCCAGGCCGGTGGCCAGACACTGGATGATGAGGATACCCACGATGGTGCCCCACAGACGGCCCTTGCCGCCGGCCAGGCTGGTGCCGCCGATGACCACCATGGCGATGGCGTCGGTCTCATAGCCGTCGCCGGTGGAGGTGACGCCGGAGGTGACCCGGGCGGTGGTGATAACGCCGGCCAAGGCGGAGAGCACGCCGGAGATGACGTACACGGAGCAGATGATCCGCTTGGTGTTGATGCCGGAGACGTGAGCCGCGTTCAGGTTGCCGCCCACGGCGAAGACATACCGGCCGTATTTCATCTTATAGAGCAGGATGAAGCAGATGATCAGCACCACCGCCATGACGATAATGGGGATGGGGATGGGGCCGATGTTGCCGCCACCGATGTTTTTGAAGCCGTCGGTGAGGCCGGGAATGGGCTTTGCTTTGGTTATCAGGAAGGTCAGGCCTTGGGCGATACTCATGGAGCCCAGGGTGCCCACGAAGGCGGGGACCTTTAAGTAGGCGATGCAAACGCCGTTGAACAGGCCGATGATCAGGCCCATGGCCACGCCGATGAGGACGGCCACGAACCAGTGATAGCCCATGGTCTGCTGGGCGAAATAGGCCGAATACATGCCGGCGCAGCCCATCATGGCGCCCACCGACAAATCGATGCCGCCGGTGAGGACCACGAAGGTCATGCCGATGGCCAGCAGGCCGTTGATGGAGGCGATCCGCAGCAGGTTTCGGATGTTGCTGGGAGACAGGTACTGGTGCTTGAGCGCGAAGAAGACCACGATCAGCACGATGAGGGCCACCAGGGACCCGTAGGTGGAAGCAAACTGCTTCCCGGTCATTCTGCCTTTCTTTTTCTCGGCCACGGCCGCAGGTTGGTTACTCATAGTTCTCTCACTTCCTTTTCCCTTGCTCACATATACTTAAACTGCATCTGGGCGATGGCCTCCTGAGAGAACTCGTCTCTCTTGAGCTCGCCGCTGTATTTGTGGTTGGACAGCACGATGATCCGGTCGGACATGCCCATGGCCTCGGGCATTTCCGAGGAGATCATGATAACGGCGTTGCCCTGGGCCACGTAGTTGCACATGATCTTATAGATCTCCGCCTTGGCGCCCACGTCGATGCCCCGGGTGGGCTCGTCGAAGATGATGACGCCGGGGTCGGTGATGATCCACTTGGCCAGGACCACCTTCTGCTGGTTGCCGCCGGAGAGGGACTTCACCGCCATTCGAGGGCTGTGGACCTTGGTGTTCAGGGCCTTGATCTGCTCCGCCACCACCTTGGCCTCCTTACCCGCCGAGAGCAGGCCGCCGGAGACAAAGTCCGACAGGGCCGCCAGGGTGGTGTTGTGGGCCACGCTCATGGGGAGCACCAGGCCCTCCCCCTTCCGGTCCTCGGTGACGTAGGCGATGCCGTGGTCGATGGCCTCCCGGGGGGATTTGAACTCCACCTTCTCGCCGTTGAGCTCGATAGTCCCGGACTCCGGCCGGGTCATGCCGAAGATACACTGCATCAGCTCGGTGCGGCCCGCGCCCATGAGGCCCACGAAGCCCAGGATCTCGCCCTTGTGGAGCTCGAAGCTGATGTCCTCGAACTGGCCCTGGCGGGTGAGGTTCTCCACCTTCAGCACCGTCTCCCCGATGGGGACCGTCACCTTGGGGAACTGCTCCTTCAGGTCCCGGCCCACCATGTTGAAGATGAGGGTGTCGTAATCCACGTCAGCCACCTTCCAGGTGTTGACCAGGTTGCCGTCCCGGAGGACGGTGATCTCGTCAGCGATCTGGAAGATCTCATCCATTTTGTGGGAGATATAGACCATACCCACCCCCCGGGCCTTCATGTCCCGGATCATGGCGAAGAGGCTCTCCACCTCACGGTCGGTGATGGAGGAGGTGGGCTCGTCCATGATAAGGATGTGGGCGTTCTGAGAGATGGCCTTGGCGATCTCCACCATCTGCTGGTCCGCCACCCGGAGGCTCTTCATCTTGGCCTTGGGATTGAGGGGGATCTTCAGCTCGTCCAGCAGCTCCTGGGTCTGCTTATACAGCTGCTTGTAGTCCACGAAGCCGCTGCGGCTGGGCTCCCGGCCCAGGAAGATGTTCTCCGCCACAGACATTTCGAGGACAGGAGAGAGCTCCTGGTGGATCATGGCCACGCCCAGCTCCTGGGCCTTGGAGGGGCTGTCGATGGTCACCTCGTTGCCGTCGATAAAGACCTGGCCGCCGTCGTTGAGGTGGACCCCGGCGATGACCTTCATCAAGGTCGATTTTCCGGCGCCGTTCTCGCCCATCAGCGCGTGGACGGTGCCGGGCTCCAGCTTGAAGTCCACCCCATGGAGGACCTCAACGCCGTAGAAGGATTTTCGGATCCCTTTCAGTTCCACTAAACTCAAAACATTTGTCACCCCGATTCCGCTGTTCTCAGGCCGGGAGGGGCCTCCGGTTCGGGCCGCGCCCCGCCTGACCGTATCTTCACTTTTGTAATCGTTCCCATATTATACTTGAATCCGGGGAAAATTGCAAGAAAAAATGGCCCCAGAGGGCAAACTTGGACAAAATGTAGCGCCTTTGACAGAATGTAGTGCGCTAAAGCGTTAAAAACTCCCCACGTCCCCGCTATTCTGTCCCGTATCTCCCTTTATCCGTCCTCCTCTCCCCCTTGACAGCGGGAAGGCTGGGCCGTATGCTGAGAGGGATCCCATCCCTGCCTGAAAATTTTTCTCCCCTCCGGAGGGCGATAGCTGGGGATATGCGCCGAACCTGCCCCGGCAGCGCCAGCTCAAAAAAAGCTGCCCGCCCGGACCAATATTTCCCCCCAAAGCCCTACTATATGGGTGGAAGGACTTTTCCGCGCCCCCCTGCGGAGGAAAGGAGGCCCGCCATGGAGGACAAGGCCATCATCGACCTGTACTGGGCCAGAGACGAGACCGCCATCACGGAGACGGCTGCCAAATACGGCGGCTTCTGCCACGCCGTGGCCCAAAACCTCCTGGGCCGCCGGGAGGATGCCGAGGAGTGCGTCAACGATACTTACCACGCCGCCTGGCGGTCCATGCCGCCCCAGCGTCCTGCCCGGCTCCGGGCCTGGCTGGGCCGGGTGGTGCGCAACCTCTCCCTGGACCGCTGGCACCGGGACCACGCCCAGAAACGGGACGGCGGCATCCCCGTCCTGCTGGACGAGCTGGCGGAGTGTCTCCCGTCCCCCCAGACGGTGGAATCCGTTCTGGAGGAGGCCGAGCTCACTTCCGCCATCGACCGGTGGCTGGAAGACCTGTCCCGGCCGGACCGGGTCCTCTTTCTCCGCCGCTACTGGACGGGGACGCCCCTGAAGGACCTGGCCCCCCTGGCCGGGACCACGCCGGACAAGCTGGCCCAGAGGATGTACCGCCTCCGGCAGTCCCTGAAAACCGCCCTGGAACAGGAGGGGATCTCACTATGAACCAGGAAACCCGCGAAAAAACCGAAGCCCTCTACAACGCCATCACCAACCTGCCCGATGACCGGATCGAGGAGGCCCTGCCGCCGCAAAAAGGGCCCAAAGAGGGAACCTCCCGCAAAGCCCTGCTCCCCCTGGTGGCCTGTCTGGCCGTTGTGGCCCTCTTCGGGGCCTGGGACCACGGTCTCTTCGGACACCTGGGCGGCTCCGAGGGCGGCGGAGGCGGAGGCCAGGACGCGGGGCAGGTCTATATGTCCTACGCCGGCCCCGTCTTCCCCCTGTCCGCCCTGGGAGGACCCGACCTGACGGCGGAGCGGTCCGTGACCTACGACTTCTCCCCCTACGCCCCCCACGAGGAGACCTGGGAGACCCCGGAGGGCCAGACCGAGCAATACACCACCTGGAAGTCCCAGACCGTCGTCACCGACGCCTACACCCTGACCAACCCCTCGGATCAGGACCAGACCGTCACCCTCCTCTACCCCTTCGCCGCCGATCTCCTCTCCGGCCAGGACCTGCGCCCAACCGTCACCGTGGACGGGCAGGCCGCGGAGACCACCCTCCGCATCGGCCCCACCGCCGAGGGGTACAAGGACCTTTTCACCGACAACCCTGAGGCGGCCAACGACCCCTGGAACCTTATCGACCTCATGGGCTGGACCTCCTATCAGACCATCCTGGAGGCCGGGTACCAGGACCGGGCCCTGGCGCCCGTCCCCGCCCTGGACCAACCTGTCACGGTCTACCGGCTGAAGGACTGCGCCCCGCCGGAGGGATATGACGGGGAGTTCTTCGACCTGGCGGTGACCTACCGTCCCGGGGCCCGGGTCCTGACCTGGGGCTTCAACGCCGGCTACCGGGACGAGGAGACCGGCGCGGAGGGCCGGGGCTGCGGCATCTTCACCGATGGCTCAAACCGAACCGTCCCCGCCCTCATCGTCCTGGGCGGCGACCTGGTGGACGCCCAAGTCCGGGCCTTTGCCGCCGGGGGCTTCGAGACTCCCCTGGAGGGGGCCAGCTGGACCCTGACCCGGGAGGAAACCACTCTGGCCCAGATTCTCCCCGCCATCGCCGGGGAGAGCCTGGCCAATTCCTGGCGGTACGGGGACGGGGACTGCCTTCTCAGCGCTCTGACCCCGGAGGAATACGCCGACCTGGCGGCCCGGAACCTGTCCGACCAGGGCGTCCTCACCGGGGACCCGGCCCAGCTCTACGGCGCTGGGATGCTGGAGGAGCTGCTGAACAGCTCCGACGCCGCCGACCGGGTGTGCTACCTCTCCTTTGACGTGACCCTCCCGGCCCACGGCACGGCGGAGGTGTCCGCCTCCATGGTCAAGCCCGCCAGCTTCGACTTCATCGGCAAGGACCGGAACCGCAACGGCTACGACCTGGTGACCCGGCTGGGCAGCCCCCTGACCTTCACCGCCCAGACCGCCTCCGTCACAAACCTGGACCGGGTGGAGATCATCGGCCAGAACTTCGGCTTCGACCCCGAGGCCGGGATCACCACCGTGACCCTGGACCCGGCCCAGCCCCACTACTGGCTGGAGGTGGTCCGCCGTCCTTGATTCCCCAAAAGGCGCAAAAAACACGGCCCGGACGCAACCCGTCCGAGCCGTGTTTTCGTATTCTTTATGTGTTGGGAAGGACTTAATAGACCAGCACGGAGTCCAGCCGGCGGCCTCCGATGGCCTCCCGCCCCCCCAGGTCCTTCAGCTCCATGAGGACGCACACCCCTGCCACGGAGCCCCCCAGGTGTTCCGTCATACGGATCATGGCCTGGATGGTGCCGCCGGTGGCGATGAGATCATCCACGATGAGGACCTTCTCCCCGGGGCGGATGGCGTCCCGGTGCATCTCCAGGGTGGCGGTGCCGTATTCCAGGTCATACTCCTCGGACACGGTCTCCCGGGGCAGCTTTCCCTTCTTCCGCACCAGGACGAAGGGTTTGCTGAGCTTATAGGCCAGCGGGGTGCCGAAGATAAACCCCCGGGCCTCGGAGCCGATGATGACGTCGAAGTCCAGGTCGGCCACCTTGGCCGCCATCTGGTCGATGGACTCGTGGAAGGCCGGGCCGTCGGCCAGCAGGCTGGTAATGTCCCGGAAGAGCACGCCGGGCTTGGGATGGTCAGGGATCTTGGTGATATAATCGTCGAGATTCATGGTGTCCCTCCTTCTCTCAGGACAGTACGATGGTCAGGATCCGGATGGCAAAGAGGGCGAAGACCACCCACATGACGGGATGGATATCCTTGACCCGGCGGGTGAAGACCTTCAGCAGCACCCAGGTGATGACGCCCAGCATGATGCCGTTGGCGATGGAGTAAGTGGTGGGCATGATGAGCAGGGCCATGTACGCCCCGGCCACGTCGGCCACCTCGCCGTCAAACTGGATCTTCTTGGCGGAGGCCACCATGAGCATGCCCACATAGATCAGGGCGGGGGCGGTGGCGAAGCTGGGGATGGCCAGGAAAATGGGGCTGAGGAACAGGGCGGCCACGAACAGGGTGCCGGTGGTCACCGAGGCCAGACCGGTCCGGCCTCCGGCGGCCACGCCGGTGCTGGATTCCACAAAGGAGGTCACCGTGGAGGTGCCCAGGCAGGCGCCGGCGGTGGTGGCCACGGCGTCGGACAGGAAGACCCGGCCCACCCGGGGCAACTCGCCGTTCTCGTCCAGCAGGCCGGCCTTGTCGGCCACGCCCACCACGGTGCCCACGGTGTCGAACAGGTCCACGAACAGGAAGGAGAAGGTGATGGCGATGAACTCGGTGATGTGGGCGGCCACCCAGCCGAAGTCAAACTGGAAGGCGGTCTCCTTGATGCCCGAGAGCTGGAGACCCTGGGAGAAGTCGGGGAAGAGATTCCCGTCGGTGTACCAGCCCCCTGCCTGGGCGATCATACCCAGGACCCAGGTAGCCAGGATGCCGATGAGCACCGCGCCGGGGATATTGTAGTGAACCAGGATGAGGATGATGAAAAACCCGATGAGGGCCAGCACCATGGAGGCGCTCTTGAAGCTGCCCAGGTTCACCAGCGTGGATTCATCGGCCACGGTGATCCCCGCCCCGGACAGGCCGATGAGGGCGATGAACAGGCCGATGCCGGCGGAGATGCCGTACTTGAGGTTGGTGGGGATGGCATTGATGATCTTCTCCCGGAACTTAAAGAGGGAGAGGAGGATGAAGACGATACCCTCCACGAACACCGCCGTCAGACAGATGCGGAAGGCGTTGGGGTCGCCGCCCAGCTCGCCCAGGCAGACGGTGAAGGCGAAGTAGGCGTTCAGGCCCATGCCCGCGGACAGGGCGATGGGGTAATTGGCCCACAGGCCCATGATGAAGGTGCCGATGGCCGAGGCCAGGGCGGTAGCCACGAACACGCCGCTGGCGTTCATGACGTTGCCCAGAATGCTGGGGTTCACGGCCAGAATGTAGGCCATGGCCAGGAAGGTGGTCACACCGGCCACGATCTCACGCCGCACGGTAGTGCCGTGTTCCTTGAGATGGAAGAACTGTTCCATCCGGGTTCACTCCTTTTCTTTTCTTCTTTTCTCCCCGCGCCGGGCCTGGGACTGCGGCGCGGGACGTTGGTATTATACTATTCACCAATCAAAACATTTAAAATGATTTGATTGCCATGGGCAGAGCCCATGGCGGCCACACAATTTGTGTGGCCGGTGAAGCCGTGCAATACCTGAGGCCTGCAAACCAAAGGTTTGCAGGTCACGGCTTTCAGCCGTGACGATAAAAATGAATATTTTTATCGGTGATCAGTATTATATCGAAGAAACGCCGCCGCGTCAATGGAGGATGGGGCATTCGTCCTCATCTCTCCGCCCAGGTGGGCGGCAGCTCCTGCACCGCCATCCGAACCGGCTCCGGATAGGTCTGCCCGAAAAGCTCCAGCTCCACCCGCTCGATGACCTGGGGCTCCACCGGCTGGTTGACCTCCACCCCGGGGATGGGGAAGTCCACCGGACGGGTGGGGACCTTCTCCAGCCGCCAGAGCTCCTCCATCCCCTCCAGGACCCGCCCGATGACGGGGTAGATCCCCCGGTGCTCCGGGCAGTCCCGCAGGGGGAAGAAAATCTCGCAGCTTGCCAGCCCCGCCTGGCCGTACCCGCCCATGCACACGCAGCCGGGGTGGGAGGGCAGGGGCTCCAGGTCCGGGTGGAGGTCGAACTCATTGGGGATGAGGTACCGGCACTCCCTGTGGCCAAAGGCGGTGTAGCTCAGGTCGATCCAGTGCCCCGGCACGATGCGCTCGATGGCGTGGCGGTCCATCCACCCGTGAGAGGCCACATAGATCAGGCTGGCTACCGTGTTGGGCGCCGCCTCCGGCAGCAGCTCTACCACGATCCTGGCCCCGTTTTCCATGCACAGCGTCATTCTGGGGTTCATTCGATCACATCCAGTTCATGAGAGTAGCGGTTGAGAAGCTCCGCCCCGTCCTCCGTCACCAGCACCAGGTCCTCCACCCGGACCCCGGTGTCGTCGACAAGATAGATGCCCGGCTCGATGGAGAAGATCATTCCGGGCTCAACAGGCCAGTCGAAGGCGGAGGACACGTCCCCGTACTCATGCTCCTTCAGGCCGATGAAATGGCCCAGCCGGTGGTTGAAAGCAGGGCCATAGCCCTTTTCGGTGATCAGATCCCGGGCGGCCCTGTCCAGGTCGCACAGCCGGACCCCAGGCCGGATCAGGGCCTCCGCCGCCTCGTTGGCCGCTTTGACGGTCTCATAGATCTCCCGGCAGCGGTCACTGACGGTCTTATAGTAAAAGGTCCGGGTCATATCCGAGCAGTACCCGTCCTTGACGCAGCCCACGTCAAAGAGGACGCAGTCCCCCTCTTTCAAGACGGTGTCGTCGGGCTCATGGTGGGGGTCGGCGGCGTTGGCCCCGAAGGCCACCAGGGGCGGGAAGGAGAACCCGTCAGCCCCCAGGTCCAGATAGATGCCCAGCATCTGATCCCCGATCTCTCGCTCCGTGACCCCCTCACGGACCAGGCCACGGAACCGGGCCATGGCCGCGTCGTTGATGGCCGAGGCCGCCCGCATCTTCTCCTGCTCCTCCAGGTCCTTGACCCCCCGGGTCCGGTCCACGGCCAGGGAGCTGTTCACGAACCCCGCCGCCGCCTTCCGCTCCATCAGGGGCAAGAGGAACCGGGCGGTAAGCTCCTTGTCCACCCCCAGCACGGCCCCGTGGTCCACGTACTCCGCCACGATCTCCGCCGTCGGGTCGGTGTCGGAATACCACACCTCCTCCACGCCGCTGTCCTCCGGAGCGGGAAAGAGCCGGTTGAGGAAGAGAACGTGCTTTCCGTCCCGCCGCAGCAGCAGGCCGAAAAACCGCTCGAAGGGCTGGTTGTAGTAGCCCGTCAGGTAATAGATGGACATGGGGTCCACAATGAGCATCTGGGTGAGGCCCTGCTCCTCCAAGGCCCGCAGCACCCGCTCCACACGCTGTTCTTTCATAGCACACACCGATTCAGCCGCCTCAACCCAGCAGCCGCCTTTCTGAAAAAATGTTTCGCAGAATTTCGCTGCCGAGGGCAGCGAAACCAATTCCAATCTGAAAAAGCCCCGGCTCCGCCGGGACTTTTTCTCCTCTCGCCCGGTAAGTGTGCCAGCGCAGCGCGTGCGCACGCCGGGCGCAGGGAGGGGTTCAAAAGGGGAACCATTGTCCGGCTCCCGGAACGGGAGCGGCAATGGTTCCCTTTTTCCTTAAAACTGTTTCCGTAATTTCGGGTCCAGCAGATCCCGCATGCCGTCGCCGATGAAGTTGGCGCCGATGGCCATGGTGAAGATGGCCAGGCCCGGGAAGCCCGCCACCCAGAACTTGTTGAAGTAATCCACGCCGTCGGACACCATCATGCCCCACTCCGGGGTGGGAGGGGCGGAGCCTAACCCTAAAAAGCTCAGGGTGGAGAACATGAGGATCTGATTGCCCAGGTCGGTGGTGGCCATGATGAGCACGGAGCTGATGGAGTTGGGGATGACCTCCTTCATCAGGATCCGCAGCTTCGAGGCCCCCAGGGCCTCCGAGGCGGTGACGTACTCGTTCTCCTTCACGCTGAGGACCACGCTGCGCATGAGGCGGGCGTAAGTGGGCCAGGCCACGATGACCAGGGCGAACATGGTGTTGAACAGGTTGGAGCCCAGCACCGCGTTGATGATCATAGCCAGGATCAGAGAGGGGAAGGAGAGGATCATCTCGGAAAACCGCATCATCACGTTGTCCACCGGGCCGCCCACGTAGCCGGCAATGGCGCCGTAGAAGGTCCCCACGGCCCCGGCGATGATGACGGTGAGGCACCCGGCCAGCAGGGAGTACCGCCCGCCGTAGATCACCCGGCTGAAGATATCCCGGCCGAAGTTGTCCGTGCCGAACAGGTGGGACAGGCTGGGGGCCTGGAGGCGGATGGTCAGGTCCTGGATGATGGGATCATAGGGGGCGATCACCGGGGCCAGGATGGCCGCCGCGATCCAGAACAGGCAGATGATCACGCCTGCAGTAAACAGGTAGTTGGACTTGAAGAGTCGTTTGATCGCTTTTCCCATCAGCCGTACCTCACTCTCGGGTCAATGACGCCGTAGAGGATATCCACGATCGTGTTGATGACCATATAGTTCAGGGCGATGAGCAGCGCCACGCCGATGATGGCGGGGTAGTCGTTGGACATCACCGACTGGTAGGCAAACTGCCCCACCCCCGGCCAGTTGAAGATGGTCTCCACCAGCACCATACCGCCCAGGAGGTTGCCCAGGCCCAGGCCGATGACCGTGAGCACGGGGATCAGGGCGTTGCCCAGGGCGTGGCGGACGATGAGCTTGGACTGGCTCAGGCCCTTGGCCCGGGCGGTGCGGATGTAGTCCGTGGACATGACGTCCAGCAGATTGGACCGGGTGGTGCGGGTGATAAGGCCCATGGTGAAGGCCGCCAGGACACAGGAGGGCAGGATCAGATGCTTCAGGGTGTCCGCCAGCTTGGGCAGGCTGCCCTCCAGAATGCTGTCCAGGATATACAGGCCGGTGACCGGGTCCGGCGGGGCATAGCCCGACCCCAGCCGTCCGGGACCGGGCAGGATCTGAAGCTTGTAGTAGAAGAAGAACAGGACCAGCAGTCCCAGCCAGAAACTGGGCACGCTGACGCCGGTGACGGAGATGGCCCGGACGATCTGATCGATGACGCTGTTGCGCTTGATCGCGGAGATGATGCCGAAGAAGATGCCCAGCACCGCGGCGATGATGATAGAGCACAGGGCCAGCTCAATGGTGGCCGGGAAGCACCGCCCCAGCTCGGAGAGCACCGGGTTCCCCGTGCGGATAGAGGTACCCAGGTCCAGCTGGAACAGGTTCCGCATGTAGTACAGATACTGGGTGATGAGGGGCTTGTCCAGGCCGTACCGCAGCTTGTAGGCCGCCACGATGTTGGGGTCGCTGAGGGCCCGCTGGCTCAGGTTGGCGGTGACCGGGTCCCCCGGCACCAGCTTGGTGAGGATGAACACCAGGGTGGCCACGCCGATGAGCATGATCAGCAGGTAGATCAGCCTCTTTCCGACAAATCGCAATCGTTCCATTCGCATTCTCTCCCTCTGGGGTTTTCGCTTTGACAGACAGCTTCGTCAGCCTCATCCCGGGGACGGCGGCTCACGAAGCGGCCCGTCGGGTCCCGGAGAACGGCTCGTCCTCCAGGACCCGTACAGGTTTATTGGTCTCGCAGAGTTCCGTGTCCGCAGACACGGAAATAAATGGGATCATTTTTCCCGGAAATCGCATTTTCGGGAAAAATACCTCTCGCCGAGCGAACATGCGGCCGCAGGCCGTGCGCTGAGTGGAGCGCGATCCCCTCTCTGTTCAGAGCCCAGCGAAGCGGGTCTGAACAGAACAGACTTTACTTGATGTTGATGAGGGTCAGGTCCAGGGCATAGGGGTCGGAGATGGCCACGCCGTCCAAACGGGTGTTGAAGCCGATGTGAGCGGGGGCCTGGGCGATGAAGACGAAGGGGCCGTCCTCATACATCATGTCCTGGATCTCCTCCAGCACGGCCACCCGGGCGTCGTTGTCGGTGGCGGCCATGGCCTCCTCATACTTGGCGTTGAGCTCGGGGTTCATCTCGGCGGTCCAGGCAGCCCGCAGGCCCACGGTCTCGCCGGGGAGGAACTCCAGCTGCACGTTGGGGTCGTTGTAGTCGGTGCCCCAGTACATGACGGTCAGGGGGATGGTGCCCTCGCGGTAGGCGTCGCCGTAGCCGGCGGCCCAGGCCTGGCTGACGATGTTGACGTTGATGCCCACCTGGGCCAGGTCGTCCTTGACCTTCTGGGCCAGGTCGGTGAGGGGCACGCCCTCCATGTCCAGGTCGCAGACGGTGAGGTCCACGTCCAGGCCGTCGCCGTAGCCGGCGTCGGCAAGCAGCTGCTTGGCGGCCTCGATGTCCTGATAGCCGGTGTCACGGACGCCCTTGCTGCCCATGAAGCCGTCCTGGATGACGGAGTAAGGCGTCACGCAGCCCTCGCCCACGATGGTCTGGATGCCGGCATAGTCCAGAGCCAGACGGATGGCCTGCTGGACGGCGGGGTCGGCCACGGGGCCGCCGATGGACTCGTCCATGTTCATCATGACGAAGCCCACGGTCTTGGTGGGGGCGTTGATGAGCTCCACGTTGTCGGCGCTCTGGAGCTCAGCCATGGTGTCGTCGGTCATGTTCATGGCCACGTCGATGTCGCCGGTGGACAGACCCATCATCTGGGTGTTGGAGTCGGGCTGGATCTTGATGATGTACTTATCCACGTTGGTGGCCTGCCGCCAGTAGTTGGGGTTGGCCTCCAGCACGATCTCGGAGTCAGGGATGTAGCTGGTCATGACATACATGCCGGAACCGGCGCTGGTGGTGTTGAGATAGTCGGAAGCGGTGTCGGCGGTGACGGCGTCCTCGGCGTCGGTGCCGCCGTGCTCCTTGACCACCTGGCTGTCCAGAACGGCCAGGGAGGAGTAGGTCAGCTTGGAGAGGATGGCGGAGTCGGGCTGGGTCAGGTGGAAGATCACGGTCAGGTCGTCAGGGGCCTCCATGCTCTCGATGGTGTCGCAGATAAAGGAGGGGTTGTCCTGCAGGTTCTTGCAGCGGTTGATGGAGAACATCACGTCAGCGGAGGTGACGGGGTTGCCGCTGGCGAAGGTGGCCTCCCGCAGCTTGACCGTCAGGGTCAGTCCGTCCTCGGAGAACTCATAGCTCTCCGCCAGGGAGGGCTCGGCCTCGCCGTCGTTGGTGTTGAACTTGAACAGGTTCTCGTAGCAGGCGTTGACGATCATGGGGGGATACTTCTCATAGACCCGGCCGGGGTCCAGGGTGCTGAAGCCGGAGCCCATGGCTACCACCACGGTTCTGTCGCCGGAGGCCTCCGTCGTCTCGGTGGCGGTGCCCTCCGCGGGCTCGGTGGTCTCGGTTTCCGCGCTGCCGCCGCAGGCTGTCAGGCCCAGGGCCATGACCGCGCACAGGGCGGCTGCCAGAAGTTTCTTCTTCATTTTGCTTTACCTCCTGAAATAGGGTGTGTTATTGAGACGCCGTCATTCCGGCGTTGTCTCCGTGTGGGACGGCGCCATGCCGTCGTAGAGGTGGCAGGCCACGAAATGGTCCCGCTCCACTTCCCGCAGCTCCGGCTCCTCGGTCCGGCACCGCGCGGTGCATTTGGAGCACCGGGTGTGAAAGCGGCAGCCCGACGGCGGGTTGGCCGGGTTGGGGACCTCCCCCTCCAGATGGATGCGCTGGGTCCGGGCCTCCTGGTCCACCTGGGGGATCGCCGAGAGCAGGGCCTCGGTGTAGGGGTGGTACCGTTTCTCGTAGAGCTGGTCGTAGTCGGCGATCTCCACCATTCGCCCCAGATACATGACCCCCACCCGGTCGCTGACCTGGTAGACCACGTTGAGGTTGTGGGAGATGAAGAAATAGGTCAGCCCCAGCTTCTCCTTCAGCTCCTGGAGGAGATTGAGGACCTGGGCCTGGACCGACACGTCCAGGGCGGACACCGCCTCGTCGCAGATGACAAGCTCAGGGTCCAGAGCCAGAGCCCGGGCGATGCCGATGCGCTGCTTCTGGCCGCCGGAGAGCTCGTGAGGGTAGCGGCTCAGGTGATAGTCGTCCAGCCCCACCAGCTTCAGCAGCTCATGGATGCGGGCGTCCACGTCCCCGCCGCCCATCCCGTGGATCCGGAAGGGCTCCATCAATATTTGCTTCACCGTCCGCCGGGGATTGAGGCAGGCGGAGGGGTCCTGAAAGATGATCTGGGCCTTCTTCCGCATCTCCTTCAGGTCTCTCCCCCGGAGCCCGGAGATATCCTCCCCGTCCAGGTAGATCTCCCCCTCGGTGGGGTCCAGCAGCCGGATGAGCATCCGCCCCAGGGTGGACTTGCCGCAGCCGGACTCCCCCACCACGCCGAAGGTCTCTCCCCTCCGGATATCGAAGGTGATGCCATCCACGGCTTTCACTGTGCCGAAACGTTTCCGGGGAGCCTTGAAGTGCTTCTTCACGTTGACCGCCCGCATCAGCACGTCCTGCTGCGCCATCACGCCTCCTCCTTTCCGTCCGCGAAGAGCCAGCACCGCACCCGCCGCTCCGGGGAGAGCTCCACCATGGGCGGGGCCTGGGTCCTGCACTGTTCCGTGGCGTGGGGACACCGGGGCCAGAAGGTGCATCCCTGGATCTTCTCCGTGGGGTTGGGCACCATGCCCCGGATGGTGGACAGGGGGGAGCGCTCCTTGGTGATCCGGGGAATGGCCTCCATGAGCCCCGCGGTGTAGGGGTGCTTCGGGTCCCGGAACAGGTCCCGGGCCGGGGCCTGCTCCACGATCCGCCCGGTGTACATGACGATGACCGTGTCGCACAGCTCACTGACCACCCCCAGGTCGTGGGTAATGAAGATCACCGCCGTGTTCCGCTCCCGGTTCAGGTCCCGGATCAGGTCCAGGATCTGGGCCTGGATGGTCACGTCCAGGGCGGTTGTGGGCTCGTCAGCGATGAGGATATCCGGCTGGCAGGCCAGGGCCATGGCGATCATCACCCGCTGGCGCATGCCGCCGGACATCTGGTGGGGGTACTCCTGGGCCCGGAGCTCCGGGTTGGCGATGCCTACGGCCTTCATCATGTCCATGGCCTCAGCCAGGGCCTCCTTTTTCCCCAGGCCCCGGTGGAGCCGCAGGGACTCGGCGATCTGGGCGCCGCACCGGTGGATGGGGTTGAGGGAGGTCATGGGCTCCTGAAAAATCATGGAGATCTCATTTCCCCGGATCTTCTCCATCTCCCGGCCGGACTTTTTCAGCAGGTCCTGACCGTGGTAGAGGATCTCTCCCCCGGTGATCCTCCCGGGGGGATCGGGAATGAGCCCCATAATGGCCAGAGAGGACACGCTTTTGCCCGAGCCGCTCTCCCCCACGATGCCCAGCTTTTCCCCGGTATGGAGGGTGTAGCCCAGCCCGTTGATGGCCTGGACCTTTCCCTCCGCCGAATTGAATTCCACGCAGAGGTCTCTGACCTCCAGCACTGTATCCCTCTGACCCTTCATCGCTCTCAAAGCCTTTCGCAGAAAACTCCCGCGGATTCCCGCCGACAGCATCAGGGGAATCGCAGGATAAGAATCTATAAATGATAAAGTACCACAATCCGGCAAAGATTGCAACCCATTGTGCCGGATATAGCTTTGACTTTCTCTCCAATGGTGGTATAATACTGATCTCCGATCAACCGATTCATTTTGATCGGAAAATCGTATCATAGCCCCACTTTCCACAGAGAGGACGATCTCCCATGAACCACCGACTCTTCTGCCCGGTGATCTTTGACATGGACGGCGTGATCTTCGACTCCGAGCGGCTGCTCCTGGACAGCTGGAAGATCATCGCCCAACGGCACGGCATCCCGGACATCGAGGGCACCCTGCGGCTGTGCTTCGGCGTCAGCGTGGACGTGTCCCGGCAGATCTATTTTGACCGCTACGGCCCGGACTTTCCCCTGGACGCCTACAAAGAGGAGACCCGGGCCATCTTCCGGCAGCACTGCCCCAACGGCCACCCGCCGGTGAAGGCCGGGGCCCGGGAGCTGCTGACCTTCCTCCGGGACCGGGGCGTCCCCCTGGCCCTGGCCTCCTCCACCCGGTCCCAGCTGGTGCGGTCCGAGCTGGAGAGGGCCGGCCTGCTCTCCTGCTTCGATGTGGTCCTGGGGGGAGACCAGATCGCCCGCAGCAAGCCCGCCCCGGATATTTTCCTGGCCGCGGCGGAGGCCCTGGGAGCCGCCCCCGCCCAGTGCTTCGTCATCGAGGACTCCTTCAATGGCATCCGGGCCGCCCGGGCTGCCGGGACCCGACCGCTGATGGTCCCCGATCTGGTGCCTCCGGACGAGGAAATGGAGGAAAAAGCCGAGGCCATCCTCCCCGATCTGGACGCCGTCCGGGACTATCTCCTCCCCCGGTTGTCCATCTGATGATGCCAGAGCCTGTTTGAACCCCGTCAAACCGCCACTGACCCCGGACAGAACGCTGCCCGGGGTCTTGCTTTATCTTTTTCCCCGGGCGGAGACCTTAAACCGGGGGAGATACACCCGCCGTCCCTCCGTCACCCGGGACTCCATCAGGAAGACGTTCTCCACCGTCATCCTCCCCCGGGGCGGCTCTGCCTGGGACCAGGGGCCCCTCATCCGCCGGGCCAGGGTGATGTGGGGCACAAATTTCTTCCGGTCGTAGCCCACCCCGGCCTCGTCCAGGGCCTTCCGCAGGTCCCGGACCAGCCGATCCAGGTCGTCGCTCCCCCGGAGGCCCACCCACAGCAGATCCCGGAAGGTCCCCAGCCCCGTCAGCTCCAGGGGAAAGGGGGAAAAACGGAGCTTCTCCATGGCCGCCGTCACCGGGGCCGGGTCCTCCACCTCCCCCAGAAAGGCCAGGGTCAGATGGAGGTTCTCCACCGGAACGAACCGCCCGGTGACCCCCTGTTTTTTCAGGCTCTTTACCGCGTCGGCCACAGACGCGCCCATGGCGTCGGAGAGCCGGATGGCAAGAAACAGCCGCATGGGATCCTCCCCTTTCGTGTATGCTGTGGGTATGGTAACACGGCCGGAAAGTCCCGTCAAGTCAACGTCAGAGATCGAGACGGACCGGGCGGCGGTTCTCTCCTCCGCCGGGCCTGCCGTCCTCTGACCGCGCAGCGGAAAAGGCCGGTAGCAGAGACAAAAAGCCGCCCTCCCCGCGTTTTGTACGGGGAGGGCGGTATTGCTATTGTCTCAGGAATCTCCCGACCCAGCAGGCATGCTCAGTTGGCGTTCTTCCACAGGTAGTAAACCACGTCGGAACGGGGGCAGGCGTCCTTGGCGCCGGCGATGCTGGGCCGTCCGGCGAAGAGGCCTCTCTCCTGGGCCCAGCGCATGGCCAGGTCAGACCAGTTGGCTCCGTCCGCGTTGGCGCCGGTGGCCCGGCACAGGAAGGTCAGCATCTGATCCTGGACCAGGGTGCTGTTGGGGGAGAAGGTGGTGGCGGAGGTGCCGGTGGTGATCCCCTGTCTCACCGCCCAAAGGACGGCCTGGGTGTAATACTCATTGGCGCCCACATCCCGGAAGGGGTTGGTGGCGTTGCCCACGGAGGGCTTGCCCATAGCCCGCCACAGGAAGGTTACTGCCTGGGCCCGGGTCACGGCGTTGCCGGGGGAGAAGGTGGTGGCGGAGGTGCCGGTGGTGACTTCGTTCTGGAGGGCCCAGGTCACGGCGTTGGCGTAATAGGCGTTGGCGGGCACGTCCACGAAGGAGGCTGCGGCGCTGCCGGGAACCAGGATCTTCAGGCTGCCGTCGGCCAGTTTGCCGTTGTTGTTGTAGACCGTGAAGGAGGCGGAGAAGGTGCCGGGCCGGGCGGGCACGAAGTAGAGCTGGTTCATGGCCTGGGCGGTGATGTTGGTGCCGGAGCCCAGGGCCGCGCTGCGGTCATTCAGATACAGGTTGCCCACAGTGCCGCTGGTGCCGGTAAACCGGACAAAGGTCCAGGAGCTGCCCACGGCGTTGCGGATGGCGCCGCTGAGCTGGGCGCCGCCGGTGCCGCCGGCCAGGGCCTTGCTGAAGACATAGGGCAGGGTGTCCGGCAGGACCAGGGCGCAGTTGACGTTGCCGGTGTTGATGACGAAGTTGGCGGTGCCGGAGAGGGTCATGCCGTTGTAGGTCAGGGTGTAGGGCACACGATAGGTCCCGGCGGACACCGGCTCCAAGTACATGGTCTTGTACTGGGCGAAGGTATAGTTGGTGTTGGCCTTGGCTGCGGTTCCGTTGACCAGGTGCATGACGCCCAACTTGCTGTCGCCCACGGAGGAGAAGCGGATGGTAGCTTTGTTGGCGTCCAGGTTCACCCCGAAGAGGTTATGGAACTGGGAGGCCATGGAGTCCGCCGTTCCGGTGCCGGTGTAGTTGACGCCCAGGGTGGTGGTGACCGTGGGATCATAGGAGGAGGCAGCGTTGCCGCTGACCTTCACCGAGCAGGTGCGGTAGATTTTGGTGTTGTTGGCATCGGTGATGGTGGCGGTAATGGTGGCGGTGCCGGCCTTGCCCTGGGTGCTGACGGTGGCGGAGGCGCCATTGCCGCTGACGGTGGCAATGCTGGCGTTGCTGGTGCTCCAGGCCACCCGGTAATAGGCGGTGCTGGGGGTGATCCCCAGGGTCAGGTACTGGTTGGAATAGGGGGAGAGGTTGACGCTGGTGGTGTTGATGGTCACCGACAGGCTGGTGGCCCGAACGGTGATGGTGATGGTGCCGGACATCGTGTCGCCCCGGTAGGTGATGGTGTAGGGGATGGTGAAGTTTCCGGCGGCGTAGGGCTCAAAGTACATGTTCTCCAGATCGGGGAAGGTATAATTGGTGCTGGCCTTGACCTGGGCGCCGTTGTTCAGCCGCAGGACGCCGTAGCGGGTGTTGCCGGTGGAGTTGAAGACCACCTTGGCGCTGTCCGCCAGGGCCACGCCGAAGTAGCTGCGCCACTGCTTGGCGATGCTGTCGGACACGCTGGTGCCGTAGTAATCCGAACCCATGGTAACGGTCAGACTGGGATTGTAGGTGCGGGTGCTGCTGGAGCCGGAGTCGGAATCGGTATAGACCGTCACGGGGATGCTCCGGGTGATGACCGCGCCGCTGCTGTCCTGGATGGTGGCCACCACGTTGGCAGTGCCGGTGCGGCCCTGGCTGACCACGTTCACCAGGCTGCCGGAGCCCGCCACGGTGACCAGCTTGGTGTCGCTGGAGGACCAGGAAACGGTATAGCTCGCATGGGCGGGGGTGACGTTCAGGTTCAGGTACTGGTTGGAATAGGGAGCCATGCGCATGGTGGAGGGGTTGAGGTTGGCGCTGGTGATGGCCGCGCCGCCGGCCACCTGGACGGTGATGTTGCCGGAAATGATGTTTCCGCCGTCGGTGATGGTGTAGCCGGTGGTGAAGGTACCCGCCGCGGTGGGCTTAAACAGCATGTCCTGGAAGGAAGCGAAGGTGTAGCTGGCGTTGGCAGTCACCCGGGCGCCGTCAGGGAAAGTGAGCATCCCCGCCGCGCCGCTGGGGGCGGAGAACCGGACGCTGGCGGAATAGTTCAGGCTGGAGCCGAACTTGTCGGCGAACTGGTCGGCAACGCTCCGGGCGGTCACGTCCATGGACAGGTCAGAGCCCACGGTGGCGGAGGCGGAGGTGTTGTAGGTGGTCTGGTTGTTCTTCACCACCACGTTGCAGTACAGGATGTCGCTGCTGGTTTTGGTGACCTTGTCGTAGACGGTGGCCCGGATCTCAGCGGTGCCGCCGTTGACGCCCACGCTGCTGGCAGCAGTGACGGTGGCGGTGCTGCCGGAGACGCTCAGGGTGGCCACGCCGGGGTTGTCGCTCTGCCAGTAATACTCATAGTTGGACGCGCTGCCGCTGCCGCCGGAGGCGGTGATGGACAGGGTGTCGCTCTTGCCCGGGGTGAGTTCCATCTGGGTCTTGTTCAGCTGGGCGGTCACAGGGGTGGTGTCCTCCTTGACGGTGACGTTCCAGGTGACCACAGCGTAGTTGGAGGGGTCCGCGGCGTCGGAGACCGTCACGGTGACGTCGCCGGTGCCGGCCCGCAGAGCATAGACCACGTTGCTGGCCCCGGACTTGGTGGTGTCCACGCCTACGCTGCCGTCGCTCTCCCACCGATAGGTGTAGGAGCCGCTGCCGCCGCCGGCCGCCACGGAGAGGGTCTGGTTCTCGCTGGCGGTGAGGCTCAGGCTGCTGGAGCCGCTGCCTCTGGCGGTGACCGGCTGGGTCTGGGGCTCCTGGACGGTCACGTGGGCCACGGCAATGTCGTAATCCCCGTCGGAGGGCCGGGTGACTCGCAGCGTGATGGCAACGGTGCCGGCGGCCAGTGCCGTAAGGCTGGCGGAATTGTCGCTGCCGCTGACCTGGACCACCGCGGGGTTGGAGGAGGTCCACTGATACGTCAGCTGACCGTCTCCGATCACGGTGGCTTCAATGGAAGTGGTATCGTTGACCGAGAGAGTGTACTGGTCGGTCATAAAATGGGCGAATACTCCGCTGGACCACTGGTTGTCTGCGTCCGCGGCAAAGGCCGTGGGGAACAGACCCAGGAGCATGACCAGGGACAATAGCACGGCCAATGCTCGTTTGCTTGCACGAAACTTCATGATGCTTCCTCCTTTTTTACTGAGCGTCGTTCCGCTCTTGCTTCTCAGCTCTCTCACTGCGGCCGGGACCGTCCCTCTGACGATCTGCGGAGAGTCGGGTCAGGCCACAGCAAAAAACGTCCGGAGCACAGGACCTGAGACTGCACTGGGCTCCTGGACGGTTTGGTGTTATTTTACAGCAAACGTTTCCAGCGCGCAAGAGGATTCGAGCATTTTGCCTGTCATTTGCTGGATTTTTCTGCTGATTTGCTGCATTTTCAACAGAATTCCCCGTTTCCTGCTCCGGTCTGCTGTCCTCGTGGGTGTTGAAGAGGATGACGGTCTTGCCGGTGAAATCATAGCTCTCCATAATCGTGCAGAGGAGCATGGGCAGGTCACCCCACCGGATGGGATGGCCGAGGAAAGTGGTGTCATACTGCTTTCTCTTTCCTCCGTTTTCTGGTATACTGTCCGCAAAGCAGCCCCGCGGCGCAGACTGCTGATAAAACAACACGCACGAAAAGAGGGATCCCCATGCTGGAAATCGGAACCAAAGCCCCGGACTTCGCCCTGCCGGATCAGGACGGCGTAGTCCACACCCTGGAACAATACCGGGGACAGAAGGTCATCCTGTATTTTTACCCCAAGGACAACACCTCCGGCTGCACCAAGCAGGCCTGCGGCTTTGGGGAGCTGTTCCCCCAGTTCCGGGAGAGCGGCGCGGTGGTGCTGGGCGTCAGCAAGGACACCGTGGCCTCCCACCAAAAGTTCGCAGAGAAATACCATCTCCCCTTCCCCATCCTGGCCGACCCGGACCATGCCGTCCTGGAGGCCTACGGCGCCTGGCAGGAGAAGAAGACCGCCGGAAAGGTCACCATGGGCACCGTCCGCACCACCTATCTCATTGACGAGAACGGAGTCATCGTGAAGGCCATGGGCAAAGTCAAGGCGGCGGAGAACCCCCGGCAGATGCTGGACGAACTGTCAGAATAATACCTCTCTCCCCGACGAAACGATGCCGGGGGCTGCCTGCAAAAAGGATGCCTTTGCTCCGCTCTGACCCACAATCCCCGCCCGACACAGGGGTGGCCCGTGTCAACCGCGCTCCTGCCCCGTCCATCCCCCCACAACAGTTTCGGCCCGACCTCCGGCTTTCCAGAGGTCGGGCCGATTTGTTTTGCGCCAAAAGGCTGTCCTTTTGCAAGGAGGGCCGCCGCAGGCAACGTTGAAGCCGCTGGTTCCGCCCTTTCCCCGCATGAACCCCCGTCCGCTCCGCATACCTTGAAAGCGAAAGGAAGGGATTGTATGAAACTGCTATTGATCCGCGCCCGCCGCCCCAGAAAGCTGTTGGTCCTCCCGAAACGGGCCGTGGCCCTGCCCGCGGCTCTGCTGTGCGTCTGCGCCCTGTGTCTGCTGACCACCCTCCCCGCCGCCGTCTCCACCGCCTCGCCTCAGCGTCAGCTGCCGATTTACAGCGTCCAGCGGGACCAGAAGCTGGTCTCTCTGACCTTCGACGCCGCCTGGGGGAATGCTAGATTGCGGCGCAGGGATATCAACGGGTTTTGGGCCAGGCTCTGGAGAAAACCAGAGTCTGGCCCGCGTATTTTCTCATGGATACAATTTTTCTAGCTGCAGGTTATCAATTTTGAAAAAGCCTGTATCTGCGGTAAGAAGCGGCAATCCTCGGGAAACAGCTGTAGCCGCAATAATGGCATCTGGAAGCTTGATCCTGTATGCCCGGCGCAGTTGAATCGTCAGTTCCATGATAGCCTCATCGATGTGGAGAAGCTCGCAACTTTCTAAAAGCCTTCTGATTGTATTCTCTTCCTTCGCTGAGATCGATGGAAAAGAGAGTAGTTCCATAAAACTGATATCAGAAACCGCCAGATGACTCTTTGTAAACGGCTTCATACACTCGTTCCCCGATAGAATATACAAGATCGCATTTGTATCAGCAAGATAATCAATCCCATTCATCCCGCATGCTCCTCTGCAATTCTGTTCCGTCCGGCAAATCGGGGAGTGCACCGAAAAAACTGCTGACATCGGACGAACGATCAGTCTGTTTCCTCATCCTCTCCCTGAACAATATAAAGTCAATATAATTGGAGACTTCTTCAAGACAATTTTCCGGCAAGGAATGGATTTGTTGTTCAAGCGATGCATATGACATAGGAACACCTCCCTGGGTGAATCGTTCAAATCAGAGTCTTCAATGCGTGATGTACAATTCTCATCCTCACACCAGCTGTTGACTTCTGGCATGAATAGTGTGGCCTCAGCAACTACATTTTTTCGGTTCGCTTTGATTGTATCACAAGAACGTGGAGAACGCAAACGCTTTACTATCTGTGGTTTATGGAAAGCTCTGACACGAAAAGGTTGGGTTCGACACATCCTGGGGGAATGCTATAATGCGGCGCAGGGATATCAACGGATTTCGGTTCGGAATCTGAGAAAAACAGACTATGGCACGAGTATTGATTGCTGATTGTTCCTTGAGAAATACCTTCGGAAAACGCTTCGAGGTATCACCTCATAGAGCTTCTAACTCTCTGTAAACCTGTGGAAACACAACCAATTGCCGACTGCTGTCTTCCGCACATTCAGAGCATAATGACGATTTGCGCCTAATCCTCATACTCGATCTCAAAATAGTCCAGTACAGCCTTGAAATCATCCTGCATCAACAGGCAGGTGTCACGCAGATAACCGGGCATTTTATGCCACTCCTTCAGGCCGCGATAATAAAACATCTTATGTCGGTCATCGATGATGAAGGGTACAATTCCGAAGCGCAGACACTCCTTAAACAGAATCAGTCTTCCTACACGTCCATTACCATCCTGGAAAGGATGAATCCTTTCAAAGCGGACATGGAAATCGAGCAGGTCATCAAGCGTTTTTTGGGGTATGTTATGATACTCTCTCAAAAGCTTTGCCATAGCGGATGGAACCTTTGAAGGAAGCGTCGTAGCCTGACCACCGACTTCATTCGCCAGTTTTTTATATCCGCCTACGACGAACCAGGGCTGGCGGCTGTCGCTGGTTCCGCTTTTGAGCGTACGGTGCAGATCCTTGATCTGCGCTTCGCTCAGCTGCTTCATGGCATTCTCAATCACCAAATCAATGCAGCGGAAATGATTTGCTGTCTCGACAACATCGTCCACATTAACGCTTTCGCCCTCCAGCCCGATGGTATTCGTCTCAAAAATATATCGAGTCTGGTCGTGCGTAAGTCGACTGCCTTCTATATGATTGGAATGATATGTCATGTCAACCTGAAGTTTGTGATAAATTCCACCATGCAGCTGCATCCTGCGTTCCATACGGAGGCGCTCCAATAGCGTCTTTGGCAGTGCTTTGCGCTTGTTGCGCCGTTCCGGGCGCTGGGCGTCGTCCGGGATCCACCATGTTTTTCCCGTGAGAACAGCGCCTGGAATTCGACCCTGTGCACAGTAATTCCGCACGGTGCGCTCCGCCACGCCCCATTTCTTCGCACATTCTGAAACGGAGATCACATTCACACATATCACCTCAGACACAGTATACACCATTATCGGCAAAAAATAAATAGTACAGTTAGATTCAAGAAATTTTTTGCCGATAAAATCTCTGATTACACCGCCCAGCGTTCCTCTGGCTGACAGTTTTCTGAACAGATTCCCTCTTATGGCGCTTCTTCTATTTGCCGTCATATTTCATCATCTGCTTCTTTTTACCCGCACATAATTAGTGATCCTATCCTCTCTGCATCCCCTTGACGAAGAAAGGATGGGATCTATTCTCATATCTGTTGTTTCGCCGAATAAGGGATCTGTTCATTTTCTTTCCGCCTGCTTCGACGCATACTGGGGAATGCTAGATTGCGGCGCGGGCGGATCAACGGTTCGCGGGCCGGGCCCTGGGAAATACCAGAGTCCGGCCCGCTTTTTGATTGTGGCTTGATCCCAAGCATTCATTCGAAGCGATCTCGTCCAAGTCAAAAAAGGCTTGCTTAATTGGGAAAAACCAATATAATGAATTCATACTAATACGAAAATGTTTGTTTCCCTTCCTATGAAGCCGCACACGGGAAATCCTGCGGTGAAACAGGATCGGAATTGATTTCTGACAGGAGCGACATATGAGAAATCATAACCATTTGAGTACGAACAGGGTCCTGGCATGTCTGGTCCTTTGGAGTCTTCTCGTCGCGCTTGTCTGTGCCTGCGGTGCGGGGGGCCAGAAAGAAATGCAAGCATGGGAGAAAATGCCCGCGATGATCCGGGACGGCGCCTTCTGCCTCTCGGAGGAAAACGGAACGTATACGGAGACCTTTCTCAACGGGGTCAATATCGGTGCCGCTTCGGTGGGGAATTTCCCCGGTGAGTTCAGCATCGACCGGGAGACCTATCTGCGCTGGTTCCAGTACATAGGAGATATGAACGTCCGGGTGATCCGGGTCTATGTGAACCAAATGCCTGCGTTCTATGAGGCCCTTCTGGAATACAACCGGAAAGCTGAGTCTCCCCTCTATCTCATCCACGGTGTGTACGCCAACGAGGAATTGATCGACCAATACGGCAACGCTTTTCAGGAGGACTTCCGCACCTCCTTCTTTTCTGATATCCGCAATGCGGTGGATATGATCCACGGCAGCGCCGAGATCGAAAAGCGCCCCGGCAATGCCGGCGGAATCTACACGGCCGATGTCTCCCCCTGGGTCATAGGCTGGATCCTGGGCATCGAATGGACGGCAGATTTTGTCAATGGGACCAATGCCGCCGCGCCGGACCGGACGTCCTTTTCCGGCAGCTATGTCCGCACGGAACAGGCCTCGCCTTTCGAGGTCTTTCTGGCGGAGGCCTCTGAGACCGCCATCGCCAGGGACCTGGAGGAATATGGGACCCAGCGGCCCGTTGCCGTGTGCAACTGGTGCACCACGGATCCCCTGGACCACCCCAACGAGCCGAGCCCCGAAATGGAGGATGCCGCTGTGGTGGACATGGAGCACATCCGGGCGGCGGCGGGCTTTGCGGCGGGCTTTTTCGCCTCCTATCATGTCTACCCCTACTATCCCGAGTTTCTCAGCTACGACATCAAATACCTGCAGGACGATCCGCCGAATCCCTATCTGAGCTATCTGAAGGAACTGACGGCCTATCACTCCATGCCGGTACTGATCTCTGAGTACGGGATCCCGGCTTCCCGGGGCGTGGCCCATCGGAACGCCGTGACCGGCGTGTCCCAGGGAGCCACCAGCGAGGAACAGCAGGCCGACTGGCTGATCTCCCTGAATCGGGATATCCGGGCTGCTGGCTGCTGCGGCGGACTGATCTTCACCTGGCAGGACGAGTGGTTCAAGCGCAGCTGGAACACCATGGACTATGAGATCCCGGACCGTCGGCCCTTCTGGTACAACGTCCAGTGCCCGGAGGAGTGCTTCGGCCTGCTGGCCTTCGAGCCAGGAAAGAAGGAATCAGCTGTCACCGTGGACGGGGATCGTTCCGAGTGGAAAAAAGAGAGGCCCGTGATCTCCCAGGACGGCCTTTCCGTGTACGCCCGGTGCGACGCGGCATACCTCTACCTACTGGTGGAGGGAGAGGACTGGGACTTCCGGCGGGATACGGTGTACCTCCCTCTGGGAGTGCCGGAGGGTGTCGGCAGCGACCACACAGACACAGGCCTTACCTTTTCAGAGCCCGTGAATTACCTGCTTCGGCTCCGTGGAGAGGAGGACAGCCGCCTGCTGGTGGAGGCCTCCTGCGATCTATTCCAGTACACCTATGCCCACATGCACAACTTCTACGAGCCTCTGCCGGGGCAGTATGAGCGGAATTCCGGGCATTTCAATCCTGTCTACCTGGCAATGAACCGCCCCATGGTACTGCCGGAAACCGGTCAGCGGACGGAGTTCATGCGGGAGGAAACCGGGCGGCTCCGATATGGGGACAGCCGGGAAAACTCCCTGGCGGACTTCTGCGCCGGGGACGGCTTTGTTGAGATCCGGCTGCCCTGGCAGCTCATCGGATTCATGGACCCCTCCACCAAGCAGGCAACAGGAGACCTGATCGGCTCCAGCGGGGACATACCAGCCGTCCGGACTCAGGGTGTCCGGCTAGGTGTTCTCCGGGAGAGAAGCGAGGATACTGCGGAACTGGCTCTCTTTACCTGGGAGGATTGGGAGCTCCCGGTCATCCACGAGCGGCTGAAGGCATCCTACTGGATGCTGCGGGATTACTTTGCGGAGTCTATGTAGTGCAGTTGGCATAGAGGAAGGAGGCGATGGAATGCATATGTGGATCCAGGGGGCTGTTGATGTTCTGATCGTGGTGATGGCGGTAATCTTGGCGCTGTTCACCGTGACGCTACTCATTCTCCACATCATCACCACGTCCAACAACATCCGGGTCCAGCGCATCAAGAAGCGTATCATACGGATGCTCAGCGTCAGCCAAGATCTGGATTACCTGCGGGAACAGATCTACCAGCTGCTGGACCCGGAGGGAGGGATCCGGAGCTTCCGTGAGATTCGGGGGATCCAGTCCAACCGGGGCAGCATCGCCATGACCATGGTGGTGGAGGAGGCGGACCCGGAGCGGAAGGAGCTGCTGCGGAGGCTGATCCTTCGGGATGCCTGGTACTGCGGCCATATCCGCCGTATGCTTCGCTCCAGAAGCATCGACCAGGTCGGTGTTTTCACCAAGCTGGTGGCGGAGCTTCAGCTGCCGGATTATGAGGAAGAGATCTATGGGAATCTCCACCGCTGGACGGACAACGCTGAAAACCAGGAGATCTGTCTTCTCGCCCTGTTCATGTGCGGCTACGAGGAGAATCTCATTGCCCTGTTTGCTGACCCGGACTTCCGGCTGATCCTCTCCTTCCGTCAGCTTCACGAGCTCTTTGACTGCTATTTGGGCGACCACGCCAGCCTGTACCGGAAGCTTCTGGCCCGGGACTGCGATCTGTATGTGAAGCGGGCCTGCGTCCGGGGTGTCGGGAGCGAGGGTTTGACGGAGCTGAGCCCCCTGATTGAGCCCTATCTTACTTCCGAACACATAAACCTGCTGATCGACAGCGTCCGCTCTGCGGGGAAGCTCCGGCACCGCCCGGCGGAGGACATCGTCCGGCGGCACACCGCCCACCGGGAGTGGAGCGTTCGCAACGTGGCTGTGACGGCCCTGGCCGACATCGCACCGGAGTCCTGCTACGAGGATCTTCTCCGCTGTCTCTGCGACCCGGAATGGTGGGTGCGCTTCCACGCAGCTGAGGCGCTGAGCCGGCTGCGCGGACACGAGGATCTGATGGAGGATGTGACCAAGCTGGGGGACCGCTTCGCCTATGAGATGATGCAGTATATTCTGGAACGAAATGCTCTGCTGGGCCGGGAGGTAACCGCATGAACAGCTTTCTCTTCTCTTTGATTCGGGTGGTCAACTATATCTCCCTGTTCTATGTACTGGCAATCAGCACCATCTATTTCATCCAGCTTGTCAGCGCTATGGCGGGTCTGCGGGAGTACAGCCGATCCATGAAATACACCGATTATTCCCGTTTTGTTTTTTCTGAGAATATGGTGCCCATCAGCGTGCTGGTCCCGGCTTACAACGAGTCCGCCACGATCGTTGACAACACAAAAAACCTTCTGTCCCTTGAATTCGGGACCTACGAGGTCATCGTGATCAACGACGGCTCTAAGGACAACACTCTGGAGCTTCTGAAGAACGCGTTTTCCCTCATTCAGATCGACCAGCCCTACAAGAGATCTATTCCCACCGAGAACGTCCGGGCGATCTACCGCTCAGCATCCTATCCGAATCTGGTTGTTCTGGACAAGGAGAACGGCGGCAAGGCCGACGCTCTGAACGCGGGAATCAACGTTTCCACGTACCCGGTGTTCGTGTCCATTGACGCCGACTCCCTTCTGGAAAAATCTTCTCTGGCGAAGATCATATATGCTTTCATGATCGATCCCAAGTGTGTGGCGGTGGGCGGAATCATCCGCATTGCCAGCGGCTGTGAAATCGAAGACGGAGAGCTCCGGGAGATCGACCTCCCCAACAAGCCGCTGCTGATGCTTCAGACCAATGAATACTTGCGGGCGTTCCTGACCGGTCGGATCGGCTTCCATAAGATGGGGATTCTGCTGATCATCTCTGGCGCCTTCGGAGCCTTCAACAAGCAGCTGGTCATTGACGCGGGGGGCTACACGGCCAGGTGCATCGGGGAGGATATGGAGCTGGTGGTCAAGCTCCACAAGAGCATGCTCCGGAAAAAGCATACCTACTCCATCAAGTTCTTGCCGGACCCAGTGTGCTGGACCCAGCCGCCAGACTCCCTGGAGGACCTGAAAAAACAGCGGAAACGCTGGCATATCGGCCTCATCGACACCCTCCTCAAGCATCGGGATATGGCCTTCCGACCCGCCTACGGCAGGATTGGGGTCTTCTGCCTGCCGTATTTCTGGATTTTCGAGCTCATCGGCCCGATTTTTGAGGTTGTTGGATATATCTCCGTTCCGATCTCCTTCCTCCTGGGGGTGGTGGACCTGCATTTCATGATCAGCTTCTTCCTGGTGGCGGTACTCTACGGAATCATCCTCTCCACCGGCGCGCTGCTGATGGAGGAGAACACGTTCCGAAAATACCCGAAGATCAGTCAGATCGCCAAGCTGTATCTTTACGCGATCCTGGACAACCTGGGCTACCGCCAGCTCAACACCATATTCAAGGTGCAGGCCACCTTCAGCTACCGGAAAAACAAGTCCTCCTGGGGCTCCATCAAACGCAGGGGCTTTGTCTCCGGTGAGTCGGAAAAGAAATCCTGAACACCCGGTCAGCCTCCCGGAGAAAATGGCGTTGTCTCAAAACATTTCAGCCGATTGCTGCTGAGTTTAGCATTGTTTTCACCAACGTATTGAATGATATCCCATCCTCTCTGCATATCCTTGAGGCAGAAAGGATGGGATCTTTTTATGCGTATTTGCTTTATCCATTAACAAGGCTCAGTGCAGCTCAATCAACTGCGCAAACTCGATCGTTCTGCCATCTGTGTGCCCATCGACGGCAAAGAAAACGATCCGCTGGGCTATAGGGTCGATCTTCTTCACAACACCGGTATACCTCTGATAGCTGCCGCCTTCCTTCCGTTGGTCCGGGACAAAGAAAACAGCTGTGATCTCCGGGCTGCGACCTTCTTTGATTTGGTCGGAAATCAGGCTCAGCTTTTGATTCAGAACGTTCAGGTCATCCTCTCCAAGCTCTCGTTGCCGGTCTGTCAGCCTGGCCTCCTCGATAACCATATCGGAGTAGCCGGCCAGCGCATCGAAGGAGGAAAACTGCGCCGCCCGGTCATAGAGACTCATGTGGGGACGCGTGGGCGACTGGTGGTGGGGCAGGTCAATGATATCCGCGTAAACGATCCTCGGATCAGGCTCCTTGCCGGTGATGCCCTTTGTGCTCAATTCATCGCCCCCTCATTCTTCTCCGCTGCGATGGCCGCCGATCTGGCGGTTGCGCAGGATCGTGGTGGCCCCCTGTTCCAGATTCATACCTTTCAGCACCGCGTTTTTTCCATACTTCGACTGAAGGCGCAGCGTGGCCTGCTGCAAACGCCGCTCTTTCTCATCGGCGTCTTTCTCAGCCTCTCTCCGCCGGTCCGCTTCCGCCTGATCGACAAACAGGGACAACTGCTCCGGCAAAGCCTCTGGGATCTCACCCTCCGGAATCAAATTCGCAGCCACAACGTTGATCCGCCGAACCAGCAGATCAGGGTCGACCACCCGGTCATACAGGTCCATCATAACGGCCATGATCCGTTTTGTGCTGCTGGTCCATCGGTCCAGATTGCCGGTTCCGTGGGCGTGCTTCGGATGGGGCCGGCCATAATGATCTCTTGTCACCTTACCCTGATACGGTTTCCCGGTGGCTGCGATCTGGTAGGAGCCGTCTTTTACCTGCCTCAGACTGGTGCGGTCATAGCTGATGGTCAGCGTGACCTGCTTCGTCACCAGGCCCTTTCGAACCAAATCCAAAACCAGCAGTTCGGTCATCTCCCGCACGATGAGCTTGCCCTTTTCCCAGGAATAGGGTTCCATCAGGACCTGTCCGCTGGACAGGGAGGTAGTGGCAGGTCGATACCGCTTGATCCATTCAATGGTCGTCGGCTCCCAGCCCCAGGCGTGGTCGATAAGCAGCTCGGCGTTGACGCCAAGGGCATCATAGAGAAAGGCCTCACACCGAACGCTGAGCCGGGCCACATCTCCCATGGTATGGCACCCAGGAGCCGCCAGTCTCCGGGCGATTCCGGGACCGACCCGCCAGAAGTCCGTGATGGGCGTGTGGCACCAGAGTTTTTCTCGATAGGACTGCTCGTCCAGTTCCGCGATTCGAACACCGTCTTTGTCTGCCGGCACGTGCTTGGCTACGATGTCCATGGCCACCTTGGCAAGATACAGATTGGTCCCGATCCCCGCTGTCGCCGTGATCCCGGTGGTGTACAGCACCTCCCGGATCATGGCCATGGCAAGCTCATGGGCGGTCATGCGATAGGTGTTCAGATAGTGGGTCACATCGATGAAAACCTCGTCGATGGAGTACACCACGATGTCCTCCGGCGCGATGTATTTCAGATAAATGGAATAGATTTTTGTGCTGTATTCCTCGTAGAGCCTCATCCGGGGCGGGGCGACATAGTAAGCCAGCTCCAGAGACGGGTCTTCCTCCAGGGCAGGGGCGTCATAGGAAGAGGATGTGAAGCGGTACTGCCCGTCTTCCCCCTTTTGGACATGCCCGCCGCGGATGGCTTTCCGCAGCCGCTCCCGGTTGACCTCCTTTACCCGCTGCACCACCTCAAACAGGCGGGCGCGGCCGGATATCCCGTGGGCTTTCAGGCTGGGGGAGACGGCCAGGCAGATGGTCTTTTCCGTGCGGGACGGATCCGCTACCACCAGGTTGGTGGTCAGCGGATTGAAATGCCGCTCCGCACATTCCACGCTGGCATAAAATGACTTCAAATCGATGGTCAGATAGGTTCGCTCCGCCACAGTCCTCCCTCCCCTCCTCCAGCGGCCTTTGTGTGATCTCCTATTCGGCAGCCGTCTCGATCCACCAGCGTCCGACACGGCTGCCAAACTGACGGGGCGCTCGTTCAAAAAAGAGGTCCTTTTCCTCGCCGTGGATCACCACGGTAAACCGGTCCCCGGAGTGTCCCGGTTCCAATGTGGATGCAGGCCGAAAATCTCGGACGGAATCGATGCGGAAGGTCCGTCCATCTGACCAGATGATCGCCCGGGGCATCATAGCTAAGGTATGTTTTCTGGTTCCGAGCATAGACCACAGCGTCTTCTAACTTGCTGCCGGGTGCAGGGTCCAGTTTTTCTACCCACGACCAATAAGCGTCCAACAGGAGCTCCACCTTCCCGTGAC
>Ga0079305_1000338_pt1 | contig 106176 bp, 107 predicted proteins | sample LMS_cellobiose_e_FD_79183 | JGI IMG/M metagenome (GOLD analysis project Ga0079305, IMG submission 79183) | Rumen-fistulated moose microbial communities from Alaska, USA - LMS_cellobiose_enrichment | ecosystem: Host-associated > Mammals > Digestive system > Stomach > Rumen fluid ...
AACAAAAAAACCCGCCCCTGCACATGGCTGAGGCGGGACAAGACGGAAAGGGCTCGTTTTGTGGGCCAAAACTGCTTATTCACCCCTCGGGCCGTCCGGTGTGTCTATTATAACTCAATCCTCGCTGCGGAAGTCGATCGCGGGCGAGACCACGGCGTTGGCGAAGCCCGTGATCGGCACGAGCGTCCCGGCGCCGGCGAAGCGCGCCAGCTTGTGGTAAAGGTTCAGGCCCGTCGCCAGCGCCGAGAGCACGATCAGGCACACCGAGGTCGCCGTGGCGGCGTCCGTTTTTTCAAGGCCCATCGCCGCAAACCCGTTCCCGATCGCCTGACCCAGCGTGCAGATCGCCCCGCCGACGGCAAACGCCAGCAGCATATCCTTCCCGATCGGCGAACGCGGTGCCATCCGCCGCACGTAAGCCTTATATTCCTCCGGCGTCATATCCATGCCGCATCGCCCCTTTCAGACACAGCATTTCCAAATGCTCTCATTTTATGCCCGCATCTTGCGAAGCGGCAAAAAAGCGGGTACAATAACCCTATCGATCAGGAAACGAGAGGCCGCGCCATGGATCAGCCGCGCCCGCTGGGGCTTTACCTCCATATCCCGTTTTGCCGGCAGAAATGCGTCTACTGCGATTTTTACTCCCTCGCGCAGGGAGAGGAGCGCATGGACGCCTACGTCGCCGCGCTCTGCGCCGCACTGGCCGCTGCCGCACCGCGCGCGCGGCAGCACCGGGCCGACACCGTCTATTTCGGAGGCGGCACGCCGAGCCTGCTCGGGCCCGACCGGCTCATCCGCGTGCTTGAAGCGGTGCGCGGCGCCTTTGCCGTTGCGCCGGACGCCGAGATCACATTCGAAGCCAATCCCGACAGCGCCCGCGACGCAGGCGCGCTGCGCGCGCTGCGCGGGGCGGGCTTCAACCGCATCTCTCTCGGCATGCAGTCCGCGCGCGACACGGCACTGCGCGAGCTCGGGCGCGTTCACTCGGCGCATGAGACGGCCGAGGCCGTCGAGGCGGCGCGACGCGCGGGCTTCGACAACCTGAGTCTCGATCTGATCTACGGCCTGCCGCACGAAACGGCGGCGGATTGGGCGCACGACCTCGCCGAAGCCGCCGCGCTCGCGCCGGAGCATCTTTCCTGCTACGGGCTCAAGGTCGAACCCGGAACTCCGCTCTACGCCCGCCGGCACGCCGCGGCGCTGCCGGACGACGACGCACAGGCCGACATGTATCTCTTCGCCGTCGACGATCTTGCCGGGCGCGGTTACGCGCAGTACGAAATCTCGAACTTTGCCCGGCCCGGCCGTGAATCGCGGCACAACCTCAAGTACTGGACGCTGGGGGAATACCTCGGCTTCGGGCCGGGTGCGCACTCCGACTTCGGCGGGCAGCGCTTCGCCCTGGCGCGCGATCTGGACGCGTTCCTCGCAGGCCGGACGGTCTACAGCGAAAACGCCGCCGTTTCCGCGCGCGAGCGCATGGCCGAGCGCGTCATGCTCGCTCTGCGGACGACGCAGGGCATCGCCGCGGAGGACTTTACCGTGCCCTTCGGTCCCGCCGAGGCGCTGCTTGTGGACTGTCAGGCGCACGGTCTTGCCGAGCGCTCCGGCGAACGCTGGCGGCTGACGCCGCGGGGCTTTCTCGTCTCAAACGCCGTGATCCTGCGCGTGCAGGAGGCGCTGGGCCTGTAAAGCATTCCCACCCGACGCCGTCTTTACATCCGCCGAAGGATCTGCTATACTGTGTTATGTCTACCAATTCCGACCGTATGGAGGGACCACCCGTGAGAAACTCTGTCCGCAGGCTGCTTTCCGCGGCACTCGCCGCCGCTCTGTTTGCCGCGCCGCTGCGCGCCCTGGCCGCCGACGCGCTCGGCCAAGGGCTCGACGACGCCGCGACCGTGCTCCACGAGGGCACCGAGCTCTTCGAGGGCACCTACTGGAGCGAGGATCGCGGCGACCTGTGCCGCGAAAACTACGTCGTCTATACCCCGGGCGAGGCGGTACGGCCCGTGGTGACCTTCGGCGGTGCGACCACGACGCTCACCTCCGTTCCCGCCGCCGCGCAGGCGCTCGAGGAGCAGGGCCTGCGCGTGGTCGCGGGCGTCAACGGCGACTATTACGGCGTATCGCACGGCGTGCCGCTCGGCTCCGTGATGGCGGACGGCGTGCTGCGCAACGCGACGAGCGACCATTACGCCGTCGGCTTCCGGAGGGACGGCACGGCGATCCTCGGCGAGCCTTCCCTTTCGATCCGCGCCCTGCTGAGCAGCGGGAAGGCGCTGCCCATCCACGCCTTCAACCACGTGCGGCAGTCCGACTTCGGCATTTTTCTGTATGACGACAGCTTCAACGCCCGCAGCTCCACCGGCACCAACGAACCGGGCGTGGACGTGATCTGCAGCGTGCGGAGCGGACGGCTCTCCATCGGTGAGACGCTGACGGTGCGCGTGGACGAGGTGCTGACCGAGGCGACGGACACCGCCGTGCCGGAGGGCAAGTACGTCCTGACGGCCAATCACAAGGCCGGTGCGGCCTATACCGCGCCGCTGCTGGCACTCGCCCCCGGCGACACGCTGCGCGTCCGCGTCGAGGCGGAGGACGAGGCGTGGGACGACGTGGAGCAGATGCTCGGCGCGCTCTATCAGCTCGTCGAAAACGGCGCCGTGTGCAAGGGACTCCCGACCGGCAGCGCGCCGCGCACGGCGGTCGGCCAGCGCGGGGACGGCTCGCTCGTGCTCTATACCGTCGACGGGCGGCAGAGCGGGCGCAGCGTCGGCGCAAGCCTCACCCAGGTCGCTCAGCGCCTGGTCGAGCTCGGCTGCGTTACGGCGCTGAGCCTGGACGGCGGCGGCTCCACGACTTTGGTCGCAACCATGCCGAACGAAACCGCGGCGCGTCTCGTCAACGCCCCGTCCGAGGGCAACGCGCGCCCGGTAAGCAACCAACTCTTTCTCGTGGCCGACCCCACGCCCTCGCGCAGGATCCACCACGTCTATCTGGTGCCCGAGACACGCGTCGCCCTGGCCGGGGCCGAGGTCGCGCTGACCGTCGCGGCGATCGATACGAATTACCTGCCGATGAAGCAGTTCATCACGCTGTCCACCGACGGCGGCACCATCCGCGACGGCGTGCTCACCCTGCCTGACAAGGCCGGCACCGTCACCGTCACGGCGTGGGCAGGCGCCGTGTCCGCCTCGTGTCGGATCGAGGTCGTCGCCGCGCCCGACAGCGTGGAGCTGCTGCGCGGCAGCGGCGCGCTCGACACGCTCACGCTCAGCCCCGGGGACAGCGTGGCCCTGTCTGCCCGGGCGCTGGTGCGGCATCTGACTGCCGCCGGCGGGGACGAACTGTTCACCTGGACGCTCTCGCCCGGTGTCGGCACGCTGGACGAGCATCACGTTTTCACCGCCGCGCCCTATCTCACGACCGGAACGCTGGCGCTCACCGCCGGAAAAACGACGCGCGTCATCCCGATCTACGTCGTCGCGCAGCCGCTGCGCACACTGCTGGACTTTGAGACGGATTTCGTCTTTGCCGCCGGCGCGGAGACAGACGGTACGCAGGAGGTGGAAAGCCGCGCGACGCTCACGCGCACCGTGGAGGAAGCGCAGGTCCGGCTCGGCCGGGCCGTCGGCCGGCTGGAATATGCCTTTGCCGCCGCCCACTCCGCCAGGGTCGGGCTCGATCTGCCGATCGACGCCGGCTATGACCGGCTGAGCGCCTGGGTCCTCAGCGACGGCAGCGGCGCGCTCCTGAGCATCGAGACCGACGACGGGACGATCAGTCCCATGCTGACGCTCGATACGCCGGGCTGGCAGGCCATCACCGTCGACCTGCCGCAGGGCGCGGCGCGCGTGACGGGACTTTCCCTCACCGCCGCCGAGGCGACGGAGGGCACGATCTGCCTCGATCAGCTCGTGCTGACCTACGGCAGCCTCGTCGACACGGAGGCGCCCGCGGTCGAGCTGACGCTCGACTACCCGATGCGGAACCTGCCGGAGCCGGCGGAGCATCCCGATCCCACCGCGCCGGATCTCTCCAAGCTCTCGCCTTCGGATCGGCCCGCCACGCTGACCGGCAAGGTGTTCGACGCGATCGACGGCGCTTCGCTGCGCACCCTTGAGGTACGCTTCGACGGAAAGCCCACCGCCTTCACCTTTGACACGAAGACCGGCGCACTCTCCGCCGTGCTGCCGGCACTCGACGCTTACGCCCACCGCGTCACCGTCACCGCAGGCGACGCCAGCGGCAATCTCGTCCGCTGGAGCGAGGCCATCCCCGCGGCCTCCGACGCCGAGCCCGTGTTCCTCGACACCAAGGGCCATTGGGCCGCCGAGATGATCGATCAGCTCGGGCGCAGCGGCGTTTCCAACGGCGACGGCGCGGGCAACTACCACCCGGACGAGAGCGTCACGCGGCAGGAGTTCGCCACGCTGCTCTACCGCTATCTCGGCATCTCGGACGAGTATGCCGGGGCCGACGTGCCCTTTGCCGACGCGGCGCTGACCGCGCCTTGGGCGCAGGCCGCGATGCGCGCGACCTACGCGCTCGGCATCGTGAAGGGCGTGGGCGGCGCGGACGGCGCGCTGCGTTTCGAGCCGAACGCCACCATCACCCGCCAGGAGGCGCTGACCATGCTCGGCCGGCTGCTGCCGCGCGGATACGACGGCGCTGCGGCGGAGACGGGGTACAGCGATTTCGACACCGTCGCCTCCTGGGCGGCGGAGCACGTCCGTGCGCTGCGCGCGCTCGGCATCCTGGACGACACGACCGACGGCGCCGTCCATCCGACCGATGAAATGACCCGCGCGCAGGTCGCGGCGGCACTGTACCGCATGCTGTGATCGGCAAAACAGGAAAAGGAGGCCGGCGGCGCAGATGCGCCGCCGGCCTCCTTTTCGCTGTCTCTCAATCCGCGTCCAGCATGCGGTAGCCGACGCCGATCTCCGTGAAGATATACTCCGGCGCGGCGGGGTTCTTCTCGATCTTGCGGCGGATGTTCGCCATGTTGACACGCAGGATCTGATTGTCCGCCTTGGCCTTCGGCCCCCAGATCTCCCGAATGAGATAGTCGTAGGTGAGCACCTTGCCCGCGTATTTGCCCAGCAGCGCAACGATCTTGAACTCGTTGAGCGTGAGATGCACGTCCGCTCCGTCGACCAGAACGTGGTGCTTGTCGTAATCAATGGTCAGTCCGCCGACGCTGAGCTTGCCTGATTGGGCGATGCTCCCGTTGTCGAGCGCCGTGCGCGTGTGGCGGATGGCCGCGCGGATGCGCGCCAGCAGCTCAGACGTGCCGAAGGGCTTTTCGACGTAGTCGTCCGCGCCCATATCCAGCGCCGCGACCTTGTCGTGCTCGTGCGTGCGCGCCGAGACGACGATGACCGGCAGATTCGACCATGAGCGCACCTCGCGCAGGATCTCCATCCCGTCCAGATCCGGCAGGCCGAGATCAAGCAGGATCAGATCCGGGCAGTGCGACGAGATCATGGACCGCGCCTCTGCTCCGCTCACAGCGGTGAGCGTATCGAATCCGTTCGCCGTCAATATGGTTGACATAAAGTTCCTAATGCTTTGCTCATCCTCGATGATGAGCACCTTATCTCTCAGCTTCATCGCGTTCCTCCTTCAGCGGCAGGGTAAAGCGGAAGCAGGCGCCGCCTCCGCGCAGATTCTCCGCGGTCAGGTCGCCGCCGTGCGCCGTGATGATGGTCCGGCAGACCGACAGGCCGATGCCCATGTTCTTCTTCCCGTCCGATCCGCCTCCCGCGGACACGGAGAGCGTCCCGTCGAAGAGCGACGCGAGCCGTGACGCTTCGATCCCGCAGCCGTTGTCACTCACGGAAAAACAGGCGCGATCCGTCGCCTTGGATACGCCGATCCGGATCTCGTCGGCATGACCGTGGAGCGCGGCGTTCTCCAGCAGATTCATCAGCACCTGACCGATCAGCGTCGCGTCCATCGGCACGAGGAGCACCTCATCCGGCACCTCGACCGACACGCGGATGCCGGGAAATCGCTTTATGAATTTACGCGTGGCTACGGCGACGATCTCCTCCGCCGCCTCATATTCCGTTGCGATGCCGCCCTGCCCGCCGTTGATGCGGGTGATGGAGAGCAGATTCTCCACCATGCGGATCAGCCATTGCGCGTCCTCGTTCACGTCGAGCAGGAGCTCGCGCTCCTGTTCGCGCGAAAGCGTGCCGTTGCTGTCCAGGATCGCCGCGGTATTGCCAACGATCGAAGTCAGCGGCGTGCGGATGTCGTGCGACATGCCGCGCAGCAGGTTCGCCCGCATTTTCTCCCGCTCAGTCTCAAGGCGCAGCCGCTCCTGCTGCTTGATCTGCGTGGTCATGGTGCTGATGATCAGGGCCACCGCCAGCAGCGTCACGAACGTCAGCGGATAGCCCGTCATGGTGAAATTGAACTCCCAGTATGGATAGGTGAACACGTAGTTCACACCGACCACGCCGAAGATCGAGCCGAAAATGCCCCAAAAATAGCCCTCGGTGAAGCGCGCGATACAAGCCACCGCCAGCACGAACAGCAGACTCACGTAGTTGTCGCCCGGGTCGATGCGCCGCAGGAACGAGCAAAGGCCCGCCGCCGCCGCAAGGGCCGCCCCAGTCAGCGCCGCATCCCGCAAAAAGCGGACCGCGCGGCGATGCGCGCTCTTCTTCCCGTCCGCCATAGCCGCTCCTCCCTTCTCCGCTTTGCCGCCGCGCCGTCGACAAGCAGCGCCGTCGCGGCAGATAAAAACGGCCTTCCGATGTTTTATTATACCATAACCGGCGCTAAGAAGTCGTAAATAATGCGATATGGCAGCCGGGCGGGCAGCAAAACGCCGCCCGCCCGGCCGGGAAAAGGAGCTCTCCGCTGTTCGGCACTTCAGCGCCTGCGGATCTCTACGCGCAGCACGTTTTCCATGCGAAACCCCGGCTCCTGCGCAAGGCAGGCGAGGATCGCGACCTTGATCTCGTCCGTCAGGCCGTCCGTCGGGGCCGTCTGCACCGCAGAGGGCACAGTCGCCGCCGCAGGTACGGAGGGGATCGGCGCATGACGTCTTCCTTCCAGCGCGGTCATGACCCTGCCCATCAGGATGGTGAGGCAGATGATGCAGCTGAGGCCGAGAAACGTGACGCCCATGCCCATCAGGCAGACAAAAAGATTGCTGACTTCCATTCTCTTTTGCTTCCTTTCCGCATGCGCTATGATAGCGCCGCAGAGCGCGCCGCGCAAGCGCCGCACGCCGCTCTTTGCGGCGGCTTCACAGGGTGCGCTTCTCTTTTCGCGGGGTCTTAACGGCCTCGGAAAATCTTGACAGCAGGCGCCGGATGAGCGTATACTGTACGATATTCAATCAGGGAAGGAAGTGCACACCATGGGCAACTACACCAGGGAAGACGTCATCCGCATCGTACGCGAGCAGGGCATTCAGTTCATCCGCATGCAATTTACGGATATCTTCGGCCAACTCAAAAACGTGACGGTGCCCGCCTCGCAGATCGAGAAAGCCGTGAACGGTCTCATCATGTTCGACGGCAGCTCCATCGAGGGCTATACCCGCATCGAGGAGTCCGATCAGTATCTGCACCCGGATCTCGACACTTTCAACGTGCTGCCCTGGAACCAGGAATACGGTCTCTGTGCGCGCCTGATCTGTGACGTGTACAATCCCGACGGCACGCCGTTTTCCGGCGATCCGCGCGGACTGCTGCGGCGGGTGCTCCGCGAGGCCGCCGAGATGGGCTACACGTTCAACGTCGGCCCCGAATGCGAGTTCTTCCTGTTCAAGACCGATGCCGACGGCAAGCCCACCACCTGCACGAACGACGAGGTCGGCTACTTCGATCAGGGCCCGCTCGACACCGGCTCTCTCACGCGGCAGAAAATCTGCACCGCGCTTGAGCAGATGGGCTTTGAGATCGAGGCCTCGCACCACGAATGCGCCGCCGGTCAGCACGAGATCGACTTCAAATATGCCGACGCGCTGACCGCCGCCGACAACATCATGACCTTCAAGCTCGCCGTCAAAACGCTCGCGCAGAAGGACAGGCTGCACGCCACCTTCATGCCCAAGCCGCTGTTCGGCGTGGCCGGCAACGGCATGCACGTCAACATGTCCCTCTCTAAGGACGGGAAAAACGCTTTTTATGATGAAAACGGCGAATATCGCCTCTCCCCCATCGCCCTTCAGTTCATCGCGGGCGTGCTCGCGCACATCCCGGCCATCTGCGCGCTGACCAACCCGCTCGTGAACTCCTACAAGCGTCTGGTGCCCGGCTACGAAGCGCCCTGCTACATCTCCTGGTCCACGGGCAACCGCAGCGCGCTGATCCGCGTACCTGCGCCGCGTGGCAATTCCACGCGCGTCGAGCTGCGCAGCCCGGACCCCTCCTGCAACCCGTATCTGGCGCTCGCGGTATGCCTCGCCGCCGGGCTGGACGGCATCAAGCGCGGCCTCACTCCGCCCGCGCAGACCACGGACAACATCTATGAGCTGACCCCCTCCGAGCGGCTCAAAAAGGGCATCGGCTCGCTGCCCGCCTCCCTGCAGGAGGCGCTGGACGCTCTGCGCAGCGACGAGCTGATCTGCAGCGTGCTCGGCACGCACGCACTGCTGCAGTACCTCGCCGGCAAAGAGGAGGAGTGGCGCGCCTACTGCACGCGCGTGAGTTCCTGGGAAGTCGAGCGCTACATCACGCTGTACTGAAAAATGCAAAGTGAAGAGCGCCTCCGCTGCAACACAGCGGAGGCGCTCTTCGTTTTTCCCTTTCAGACTTGCTGTTTGCTCCAATCGTATATGCTGTCGAGCTTCGCGCACAGGCTCGCGTTCCACGGCAGTTTGGGATAGAGCCATTGATCCAACACGCGGCGGCGCACGAATTCGACCGCAGACGCCGCAAGATAAACCGCCAACGGCGCAAGCAGAGGGATCAGCACATAGACCGGCGAGCCGCCGCGAAACAGCTGCTCCGAATGAAACACATCCTGCCAGATGACTTCCCGGAACATCACGTTATAGTGCCACAAATAGACGCCGAACGCATATCCGGCCAGACGGTTGATGGCTGCAACAGGTCGGATCCGCAACCGATCGAACGCATAAAACAGACACAGCGCGCCGAACATCTGAAAGATCGTGCGCTTTCTCAGCCGCAGGATCATAACGTTGAAGCGTCCGCCGCTCGTTCCAACGATCGTGAAGCCGGCGAGTCTTTCCGGCAGGACGACCCTTGCAAGCAGCGTACCGGCCACAAGCAGCGCCAGCAGGGCCAGGCCCAAAAAGCAGTGACGCCGCAGCCAGTTATCCGGCTTGTGCTTCATGTAGACGCAGAGAAAGAACATCAGAACAAAGTCCCCCACGTCACCCAGCAGATCGGTATCAATAAACTGCCGCAACGGGCCAAGTGCGATCAGCACCACGCAGAGGAACCCGATCTTTTTGTCGTCCAGCTTCTGTGCCAGATATTGCAGCGCAGGCAGGAGCAGCAGGAAGGCTGCAAAGGCCGTCACATACCAATACTGTGTCCCGTTCTGTGGTCCGAACGGCGTCACCATCTCCCGCAGCAGCGTCCGCATGGTAAACGAGCGCAGACGGAACGCCGCACCAAATCCGGCGCAGAGAAGACATGTCGTCCAAACCTGCCACAGCAGGCGCAGGATGCGATCCGTTCGAAATCCGATCTTTTCCGTCGAAAACCAGCAGGAGAGCAGGATAAACAGGTAGGTTCCGATATTTCCGACCAGCACCGTTGCCAGCGCCGCAAAATAATTGAGTCCCGGCGGCTCGCCGAGGAACTCATACTCGGTTCCCATCGTGCACTTGACACTGTGGGAAGCCATGATCATCAGCATGGCAAGAAGACGAAGCAGCTCATATTTCGTCTCACGCACTTTTGCGTCCTTTTTCCTTGACTCGACCACCGATTTCTCTCCTTTCCACTTCCCGCAGCGTGCATCTGCAGGAAGGAAGAAGCCGCCGAACGCCTCATTGTGTTTTGCGAGCAAAACACACGAAGCGGTACCGCTTCGACCTTTTTTGGATTTGTCCGATGCGCTCATTTCGCGCAAGGCAAAAAGTATATGATTACAGCTGATTATATCTGCGACTCACCGATAAGTCAACCGACAAGGCCCGCCTCAGTCGTCCGCGCTCAGTCCTTTTCCCGCACGTCTGTCACCGTCAGCACGCCGTTTGCGACGCGGAAGCGGACGTTCTGCCCGCCGAACGCCATACCGTACTCCCGCGCGGGATCATCCTGATACCGCGGGCGGGGATCCTGCGCCAGCACGCCGAGCAGCGCAGCGCGCTTGTCCTCCGGCACGCGCGCGAGCAGCGCCGGCGGGCACGAGACCTCGATCGTCTCCGCCGGGGCGGCGGCAAAGCCGCCGCGCGCCTCCGGGCGGGCGTCGGCATAGGGCACGTAGGGCTTGATGTCGTAGATCGGCGTGCCGTCCATCAGGTCCGCGCCGGACACGAGCAGCACCGGCCCACGCGGCGTATCGTACTCCACGCTCTCGAGACGGACGCAGGAGAGGCCGAGCGGGTTCGGACGAAACGGCGAGCGCGTGGCGAACACGCCCATGCGCACGTTGCCGCCGAGGCGCGGCGGGCGCACGGTCGGCGACCAGTCCTCCCGCACCGCGGCGGAGAACTGCCAGATCAGCCACAGGTGGGAAAAGCCCTCGATCCCGCGCAGCGCCTCCGCGTTGCGATACTCCGGCTCGAACACGACGCGCCCCCGCAGCGCCGCCACGAGTCCGCTCTGGCGCGGGATGCCGAATTTCTCGGCAAAATCGCTCTCCATGCGGGCGATGACCTTACATTCATGCCGTTCCATGGTCTGCCTCGCCTGTCAGGACAGCTTCCGCGCGAAGTTGCCGCCGATGCGGACGCCCTCCTGCACGATGAAGAACGCGTGGGGGTCAAGCGAGAGCACGATCCCGCGCAGCTCGTTCTCCTCGAATTTGGAGACGCACACGCACAGCACGCGCAGATCGCGCTCGGTATAGGCGCCCTTGCCCTCCCAATAGGTCACGCCGCGGCCGAGACGCGTCATGATCTGCTTGGGCAGCTCCGGATCCTCGTTGTGCGTGAAGATCAGCATCTGCAGGTTGATGTTCTGCTCGTGCGTGCGGTCGACAAAGAGCGAGGCAAACACGAGATAGATCACGGAATAGATCGCCGTCGGCACGTCGAACAGCAGGGCGCAGAGCGTGTAGAGCACGGCGTTGAAGCCGAGGCTGAAGCGGCCCACCGTAAAGCGGCTGCCGCGCTTGGAGAGATAGTAGCCGATGATGTCGAGTCCGCCGGAGGTGCAGCCGCAGGTCAGCGCAAGGCCGAGGCCGAAACCGCAGACAATGCCGCCCACCACGCAGCAGGCAAGGCGCTCGTCAAGGATCGGCGTCGCCGGGGCCGTGATGAGGCTGAGGAACAGCGACGAGCTCACCGTGCAGATCAGCGTGCGCAACACGAACTGCCGCCCGAGCTTGCGCCAGGCAAAGAGCAGCAGCGGGATATTGAAGATAAAATAGAGGATACCCAGAATGTCGATATTCGTCGGCAGCGCAACGCGGCGGGCGATCAGCGTGCGCAGGATCTGGGTGACGCCCATGATCCCGCCGCTGTAAAGATCCATCGGCACGATGAAGAGGTTCAGACCCACCGCATAGAGAAAGGTCCCGAACACGGCAACGGCCAGGCGGCCCCATCGGTTTTGCATCACCTTGTGCAGCATGTGACGTCCTCCTTTCCCGCAGCCCGCGTCCCGGGCCGCGTGTCCCGGCTATTGTATCATCGCGGCGGCGGAAGTCAAGAGGGCGCGCGGCTTTTCTCGTGCCGGCAGACATTACAAGCCGTAGCGCAGACACCTGTAGAGCCGGCCCTTCGCCCGCGTGAGCGTGCGTGACACGGTGGATCGGTGGACGCCGAGCTCGCGCGCGATCTCGCTGATGCTCTTGTCCTCCTCAAAACGCATGTGCAGCATCTGGCGCTGGCGCGCCGTGAGCTCCTCCTCGCGGGCAAGGCGCAGATTGCGCTTCAGGCGGCGCAGGTCGCTCTCGTTGTCCTCCGCCGTTTCCTGCATCCATGCCGCCAGATCCCCATAGACCTCGTTGTCACGAAGGCTATACGGTGTACTTTTCATTGCGGTGATAGCTCCTTTCGTAATAGTGGCACGTCAGCTCCGCGAGTTCCCGCGACTGACGCACCAGCGGTTCAAGCGCCGCAACGCGGCGGCGCAGGGCGCGCGCCTCATCCTCCGTCCCGGCGCCGCGCGCCTGCTCCCGCAGCGCGGTGATGCGCATGCGCAGACGCAGCACGTCCTCCCGATACAGAAACGACATTTCATACAGGGTCATGGCCATCTCTCCCTCCGACGATCCTCTCATACGCCTTCAGCCGAAGGCGGGCAAACTGCGCAAGGCAGTCTTCACATACGGTGACGCCGCTCAGATACCACGCCGGATCCCCGGCAAACAGCTCCCGCGCACACAGGGAGCAGGCCGCGCGCGGCCTCCGCGCGCCGCCGCTCGTTCGATACGGCATAACGATCAAAAAAACCTCCTGGGGCAAAAATTTCAGCTTGACAAAGCCTTTTTCATCTGCTAATATCAATCTGCTGCGAAAATGCTGGTATAGCTCAGTTGGTAGAGCAGCTGATTTGTAATCAGCAGGTCGGGGGTTCGAGTCCGTCTACCAGCTCCAGCCTTTCCCGCGGCAAGTGAATATGGGGGAATTCCCGAGTGGCCAAAGGGGGCAGACTGTAAATCTGTTGTCAGTGACTTCGGTGGTTCGAATCCACCTTCCCCCACCAAGAGACCGAGAACGCATCCAGTTGCAGTTCCCGGTCTCTTTTTTCTCCGGTGTTTCGCTGCAAAGGGTCTTTGGCTGCGCCGCCTTTTCGGGCGGCGTCCGGTCATTTTTTCTGTGGCAAATCCGCGCGCGGCGTGGTAGAATAAGAAATCAACCGACAGGAGGATCGATCCCATGGAACTGATCGAAGGCATCCGCACCCGGCGGAGCATCCGCCGCTTCACCGAGCAGGCCGTTCCCGCGGAAACGCTGGAGCGGATCGTCGCGACGGCAGCCTATGCCCCAAGCTGGAAAAACACCCAGACGGCGCGCTATATCGCCGTGACCGACGCGGCGCTGCGCCGAAAGATCGCGGAGGACTGCGTCCTGGGTTATGCCGGCAACCACGCGATCATCACGGGCGCGCCGGTGCTGATCGTGCTTGCGGCGGTGGACGGCCGCTCCGGCTACGAGCGCGACGGGTCGTTCGCCACCGCGAAGGGCACGCATTGGCAGTCGTTCGACGCGGGCATCGCCGCGCAGACCTTCTGTCTGGCCGCACACAACGAGGGGCTCGGCACCGTCATCATGGGGATCTTTGACGGGGCGAAGGTCGCGGAGGCCGTGCGCCTGCCCGAGGGGCAGTCCGTCTCCGCGCTGATCGCGCTGGGCTATCCCGCGGTCGATCCGGCCGCGCCGCCACGGAAGGATGCGGACACGCTGCTGTCCTACCGCTGAAACGAAAGGAGCACACCAAAATGAAGCTGGCAGAAGCCCTGCAGGAGCGCGCGGATCTGAACCGCCGCATCCAGCAGCTCAAGGCGCGCCTTGCGCGCAACGCCACCGTGCAGGAGGGTGAAAAGCCCGCCGAGGATCCCGCCGCGCTGCTGCGCGAACTGGACGAGTGCATCGCCCGGCTCGAGGAGCTGACGGCGCGTGTGAACCGCACCAACGCCGCCGTGACCGTGGACGGACTGACGCTGACCGAGCGGATCGCGCGCAAGGACGCGCTGACACTCAAGCTCGCGGTCTACCGCGATTTTCTGGAGAACGCAAGCTTTCTTGCAGGACGCGCTTCGCGCACCGAGATCAAGATCCTCAGCACCGTGAACGTTGAAGCGCTGCAAAAGCAGGTGGACGACATGGCCAAGGCGCTGCGCCTGACCGACAACGCGCTGCAGCAGGCCAACTGGACGGTGGAACTGACGTAAGTTCTTTTTGGTGGTCGTCTGCAGGGCGAGGCCGAACCTCCGCATGCCGGAGGAGGCAAAACAAGCCGGCGCTGTGACGCGCGCGGGGCAGCGCATTCTTTCATCGTTCGCCCAGCATCGCGCACACACGCACCGTTCTTTTGATCGCGCACTACCACGGTACTGACTGCAGACGACGGGTGGGTTTGGGGATACTATCAGGAAAGGCCGCTGCCTATGAAGATCAAGACGAAAGACCTGTCCTACGAACAGGTGCTCGCGCTGCCGCATCCGGCGCACAAAAAGCCGCGCAGGCCGTCGCTTGCGCTGCGCACGCTGGTGCGTCTGCTCGGTGCGGGCGACCTGAAGGCCGCACACTTCTCCTATACGACCGAGCGCATGGAGGCGCTGGGCGAAGGGCCGTATCTCATCCTGATGAACCACTCGAGCTTCATCGACCTTGAGATCGTCTCCGCCGTGTTCTACCCGAAGCCGTACTGCATCGTCTGCACGTCGGACGGTTTCGTCGGCAAGGAGGGGCTGATGCGCGCGATCGGCTGCATCCCGACGAACAAGTTTGTGAGCGACGTCTCGCTGTTTGCCGACATGAAGCACGCCCTGCGCGAGGAAAAGTGCAGCGTGCTGCTCTATCCCGAGGCGAGCTACAGCTTCGACGGACGGGCAACGCCGCTGCCGCGCCGACTCGGAGTGATGCTCAAGCGGCTGGACGTGCCGGTGGTCAGCATCCGCACGGAGGGCGCCTTCGCGCGCGATCCGCTCTACAACTGCCTGCAGAAGCGCGACGTGGCCGTGAGCGCGAAGGTCTCCGGTTTTCTGACGCGCGAGGAGGTGCGCGAGAAATCCGTGGACGAGCTGGACGGCATGCTCGACGCGCTGTTCTCCTTCGACAACTTTGCCTGGCAGCGGGACAACGGCGTTGAGATCAAAGAACCCTTCCGTGCCGACGGGCTGCACCGCATCCTTTACAAATGCCCTCACTGCCGCGCCGAGGGCAGGACCGAGGGCAAGGGCACGACGCTCACCTGCCGCGCCTGCGGCAAGGTCTGGGAGCTGGACACGCTGGGACAGATGCGCGCGCTCACGGGCGAAACGGAGTTCCCTCACATTCCCGACTGGTACGCCTGGGAGCGGCAGGAGGTGCGCCGCGAGATCGAGGAGGGCCGATACCGCCTCGACTGTGCGGTGGAGATCGGCGTGCTGACGGACTTCAAGGCGATCTACCGGATCGGCTCCGGCCGTCTCGTTCACGATGCGGCCGGCTTCACGCTCACCGGCGGCGACGGCAAGCTGCACTTCGTGCGTCCCGCCAAGGCAAGCTACAGCCTTTACGCCGACTACTACTGGTATGAGCTCGGCGATATCATCTGCATCGGGGATACGGAAAAGCAGTTCTACTGCTTCCCGAAGGAGGACGTTCCCGTTGCCAAGGCGCGCCTCGCCACGGAGGAGCTGTTCAAGCTGCAGCAGCGGCTGCGTGCCGTCAGGAAACCTGTTCATCAGGAGGCAAATGAACAAGAATCTTGTGAGCAAGGATAAGGTAACACAAGTTTCTTGTAATGTCAAGTATAAAATAACAAGATTCTTGTTAAAACGAGTTGACAGTTCCAATTTCTTGGTGTAGAATTTGGGCAAAATCTGTCGAATCGTTTTGAGAAGGAGATTCTGCGGCATGAGCTTTGGCACGCGTTTGCGCGCACGGCGCGAGGAACTGGGGCTTTCGCGCGCGGCGCTGGCGGAAGAGCTGGGCGTATCGCCCTCCTCGATCAGCAACTATGAAAACGACCTGAGCTCGCCGAAGGAGGATGTGCTGCTGCGCCTGTTCGACGCGCTGCGGGTCGAGCCCAACGACCTGTACCGCGACAGCTTCCGCGCCGCGGGCTTCGCCGTGTCGGCGGCGGAGCGCCGCCTGATCGAAAGCTATCGCGCGCTCTCCCCCGTCGGACGGCAGACGGTGCAGACCCTCACCCGGGCGCTGCACGAATACCGCAAGGAACTGACGGACGAACTGGCCGCACCGGTCGGACCGCGCATGATCCCCGTTTACCGCACGCCCGCCGCGGCAGGCTACGCCTCGCCGGTATTCGGCGAGGACTTCGACCTGGCCCCCGTCGACGGAGACGTGCCGCTCGGCGCGGAGTTCGGCGTGCGCATCGCCGGCGATTCGATGGAGCCGCACATTCCCGACGGCTCGGTCGTTTACGTCAGCCGCGACCCGCTGGAGAGCGGCGACGTCGGCATCTTCTGCGTCGATGGAGACATGCTGTGCAAGCAGTACTACCGCGATCCGCTGGGCATCACGTATCTTTTCTCGCTCAACCGCGCCCGCGCGGATGCGGACGTGGTCTTCGGCGCGGGGAGCGGACGCTCGCTCGTCTGCTTCGGCCGCGTACTCCTGCCGCATCGCCTGCCGCTGCCGGGACAGTGAGCGGACGGGGCGAATTGTGTCCAAACGGTGAATTCTTTGGGAAGCGCTTGCAAAAGTGTTTCCCTTGGGTTAGAATACGTTATCATTTAAATAAAGGAAGCGACTTTTCATGGCAAAAATCGACATTATTTCCGGCTTTTTGGGCGCCGGCAAGACCACGCTCATCAAGAAGCTGCTGGCTGAGGCCTATCAGGGCGAGAAGATCGTGCTGATCGAGAATGAGTTTGGCGAGATCAGCATCGACGGCGGCTTTTTGCAGGATACCGGCGTGCAGATCAGCGAGATGTCGTCCGGCTGCATCTGCTGCTCCCTCGTCGGCGATTTCGGCGAGGCACTCAAGGACGTGCAGCGCCAGTTCGCGCCCGACCGCATCCTGATCGAGCCGAGCGGCGTCGGCAAGCTGAGCGACGTGATCCGCGCGGTCGAGGAGATCGGCGAAGAGGATGAGAACATCCGCCTCAACAGCTTCATCACCGTGGCGGACGCGAGCAAGTGCAAGGTCTACATGAAGAACTTTGGCGAGTTCTTCAACAACCAGGTCGAGCACGCGGGCTGCATCATCCTCAGCCGCACGGGCAAGCTGAGCGAGGAGAAGATCGCCGCGGCGGTCGCGCTCCTGCGCGAGCACAACAAGACCGCCACCATCATCACCACGCCGTGGGAGCAGCTCAACGGCGCGCAGATTCTTGCCGCAATGGAGCGCACCAGCGCCGACTTCATCCACGAGCTTGAGGAGCTGATGGAGCACGAAGAGGAAGAGGAGTGCGACGATCCCGAGCGCGAGTGCCATCACCATCATCACGACCATGGTGAGGATGAGCACGAGCACCATCATCACGACCACGACGACCATGATGAGGGCGAGCACGGCCATCATCACCACCATCACCACCATCACCACGGACACGACGCCGACGAGATCTTCACCTCCTGGGGCGTTGAGACGCCGAAGTCCTTCTCGGCCGACGAGCTCGCGCGCATCCTCGCCGCGCTGGACAGCGGCGAGTACGGCCAGATCGTCCGCTCGAAGGGCATCGTCCCGGCCGGCGAGGGCAAGTGGCTGCACTTCGACTACGTGCCTGAGGAGCACGAGGTCCGCGAGGGCCCGGCCGACGTCACGGGCCGCCTGTGCGTGATCGGCGCGGAGCTGAAGGAAGCCGCGCTCGAGGCGCTGTTCGGCATCTGATCTCATCGGAAAGGTTTCGCGATCACCATGGATATTCCCGTTTATCTGGTCGCCGGGTTTCTGGACGCCGGCAAGACCAACTTCATCAACGGCATCCTTGAGGACGGCTTCGCCCGCGAGGATCGGACGCTGCTCCTCTGCTGTGAGGAGGGCGACGAGGAATACAACAAAAAAGCCCTCGACAACGTGACGGTCGTGACCGTCGACGATGAGGAGGAGCTGACGCTCGCCTTTCTGAAGGACTGTGAGCGGAAGTACCGCCCAAAGCAGGTGCTGATCGAATACAACGGCATGTGGCAGATGGAGCGGCTGTACCGCGACGTGCTGCCCGCGAACTGGATCCTCTATCAGATCATGACCTTCGTGTACGCGCCGAGCTTTGAGGTGATGGTGCGCAACATGGGCCAGCTGATGATGGAGAAGATCACGAACGCCGACATGCTGGTGTTCAACCGCGCCACGCCCGAGTCCGCCGCCGCGCTGCGCAAGCGCAACCTGCGCATGGTGAACCGCCGCGCCGATATGTATATCGAGTACGAGAACGGCGAGAGCGAGAACTACCTCACCGGCGACGAGTGCCCCTTCGACGTGACGCAGGACCCCATCGAGATCCCGGACGAGGATTTCGGCGTGTGGTACGTGGACGCGATGGATCACCCCGAGCACTACGACGGCAAGCGCCTGCACATGAAGGCGATCATGTGCCACTCGAAGAAGTACCCCGGCACGTTCGTGCCCGGGCGCTTCGCGATGGTCTGCTGCGCGAACGACACGCAGTTCCTCGGCGTGGTCGCCCGCGGCGACGCGCTGGCGCAGTACAAGAACCGCGACTGGCTCGACCTGACGGTGACCTGCCGCAAGGAGTATTTCGACGCCTATCAGGGCGACGGCCCCATCCTCTATGTGGAGGACGTCAAGCCCGCCGAAAAGCCCAAAGAGGAAGTCGTGACATTTTGATCAAAGAAACAAAGGAGCGCTCCGTCAGAAGGACGGAACGCTCCTTTGCTGTGTTTATTTTACTCTACGATCTCATCGATATTCAGCGAATATCCCAAAACCTCGCCAACGTTGGTGATCTTGCCCCTTACGGTAACAGAATCTCCAACGGACATTTCCATGACCTGATTCTTCTGCTCGTCATTTTTCATATAGCACTGAACGCCAACGATCGCATACGGATCGTCGCTTCTTACAAGCGAAATGTATCGCCCGGAGCTGTCAATCACGCTCAGCTTTCCGGTTATTTCAACGTACTGTTTATTATACTTGTTCTCCGCCTTTAAGGCGTTGCTGTTGAGGTCGTCCATCATATCGGAAATTGCATAGCTTTCATATACGATCTCGACCGGTTCCGCCGCTTTCTCCGTCGATGTGTTTTCTTTGGCTGCGCTTTGCGTGTCGGCGGCCGTGCTTGCCGTACTCGCCGCGCTTTTCTGGGTCTTCGCCCCGTTGGAGGAACCGCCTCTGGCAGAGCCGATTATTCCCAGAACAAAAATAATGCACAGCGCAATGAACCAGCCTCTTTTATAAATGGGCTTCGTATTCTTGCTGCCGCAGTTCGGACAGACCTTTGCGGACTTTGCAATCGGTTGTCCACAGGCTTTACAATTTGTCAGGTTCTTGTTTTCGTTGATGTCCATGCGTGTTTCTCCTTCTTACGCTATGTATTGCGCATAATCCGCATGGGGTCGCCGGGATTTTTCCGGAACCCCAAATCATATGCTTGATTATTTTACCACCGAACATATACTATTATAAGATGTTTTATATACAATATTAGTTGATGTTATTTTTTGCAACTATCACAAATACTGTATGTTGAGGTGATAGTATTGCATACAAGGATTCGATCTGCCCGGGAAAACGCGGGCTATACCCGCGAGCAATTTGCCGAAAAGCTAGACGTCAGCGTGTCTTATCTGGCTGAATTAGAGCGCGGGAGAACAGGAATATCCGTAAAAATGCTGACAAAGGTCTGCAACGTGTTGGGATTGTCAGCAGATTACGTGCTTTTCGGTCAGGAGCGAAGCGGCGACGCGATCTTGCTCGACCAGATCCACAGAATTGATGATCGCTATATCCCATTGTTGGGCAAAATCATTGTGGAGTTGTTGGCGTTGAGCGAGTAAAACAAAAAGGAGGCTCGTCTGAGCCTCCTTTTTCCGTTTCATGTTGCGTCCCGGTACGCTTCGTCGAAGCGCTTGATGCGGTATGCCGGGTCGTAGCCGATGTATTTCTCCAGCACGACGCGCTCCGGCGTTTCGTCCGCGATGCGGAAGCCGTACTGCGCCGCGCGGCGCAGCGCGAGCGCGTCGTTCCGGGCGACCGCGGCGCGCAGCGTGTCGCAGCCGCGCGCGCGGGCGTAAGACACCGCCTGTCCGACAAGCTGGATGCCGCAGCCGCAGCCGCGCGCACACTCGTCCAGCCGCAGCTCGTCGATCTGCGCAGCGCCGCCGCGCAGGGAAACGCGCACGCTGCCGACCGGCATCTCTCCGCTCAGCACGCGGAAGCCTCCCTCCTGCCCGGGCTCCGGCAGGAAATAGATGCCCTCCTCCACGCCGTCCTTCTGCTTTGTCCAGGTCTGACGGCGCAGGGTGGTGATCTCGTCCGGCAGATGCGAGGCGTCGTCCCGGAAGATGACGCGGATCTCGTCGCCCTCGACTTCGAGTTTTGACACCGCGGTGTTCTCGGCGTGGCCGGTGCGGTCGATCTCCGCGAGCGTAAGGCCCTGCAGCGTGCCGATCAGCAGGCGCAGCGCCATGCCGTGGCTGACGAGCGCCGCCGTCCCATCCGGGTGCACCGCGGCGATGCGCCGCAGCGCGTGCAGCATCCGCTCCCGGACGGCTGCGACATCCTCGCCGCCCGAGACGTTCCAATGCGCGCTGTCGCGCGCGAAGCGGATCATTTCCTCGCGATGGAAATGAGAAAGATAGGCCCAGGGCAGATCCTCCCACGCGCCGATGCCGACCTCGCGCAGGTCGGGCGTCGTGTGCAGGGGCAGGCCGCGCGGCATCGTCAGCGCCAGCGCCGTCGTCCGCGCGCGCAGCAGGTCGCTCGCATAGACGGCGTCGATGCGTTCGCCCTCAAAGCGGCGCAGCAGGGCTGCGATCTGGCGGTAGCCGCGGTCGGTGATCGCGCTGTCGTAATGTCCGTGTGCACGGCGGTAGAGGTTGCCCTCCGCCTCCGCGTGGCGGATCAGGTAAAGGGTCGTCATGGCGCTCTCCTTGTTTTTTCCATATTATACCGCCGCCGTCCGCTTTTGGCAATCCGCGCGGGGCATTTTCTGCTGCCACAAGGGCAAACTACACGCAGGCACGAAGGAGTGTGATCGAAATGGAGAGCGGCGCTTTTTTGCGCGGCATGGGCGCAGGCCTGGCGGTCGGCGCCGTGGTCGCCCTGAAGATCAGCGCAAAACAGCACACGATGAAAACGCCGGTCGGCCGCGGCATCCAGCAGGCAGGGACCCGCGTGGACAGCGCGCTGAGCGACTTTCAGCAGGCGATCCGATAAGACGGAAAAAGGGACGCGAAGGCGTCCCTTTTTCGCAAAGTTGGGCTTGACTTCATACTGTTTTCTGGTATAATGATTTTCGCTGTCGAGCATGACGACGCCATATGCAGTGGTATCGAAGTGGTCATAACGAGCACGACTGGAAATCGTGTGAGGGCCAAAAGCTCTCCGAGGGTTCGAATCCCTCCCACTGCGCCAAAAATGAGGGCCTACCCGAAGGGTGGGCCCTCATTTTTGGCATAACGGGAGAGCGAGAACTCTCGCCGTGCGGAGCGCGGGACGAGGCGCCCGCCCACAGGCGGGTGTGTCGGAGGCCAACCGCCGCAGGCGGCTCTTGGGCCGGAGACGCGAGAATCCCTCCCACTGCGCCATCAAAGAAGCCTCTTCTGTCTACCAAGGCGAAAGAGATTTCTTGTTGTTTTACCCGCCGGTGTATGGTATACTCACTCCGACAAATCGAGAAAACAAGATGAGCAGGAGCAGTCATGATTCCCGAATTGAAATTAACCAAGCCTTCTTCTGAGTATCTGGCACAGATCAAAGCATATCGAGATGAGTTTGCAAATTGCTTGGGTTGGCTGCATGGTGCACAGGGCCTGAAGAGATTCGAAGAGCCACAAGATTGGCTGAATTATTTGGCATTATGTGAAAACGATGCAACCGTTCCCGAAGGAGAGCACAAGTATTCTCAATTCATTTATATCCGGACGGCTGACAAAAAAATCGTCGGTATGATAGGAGTGAGGCACAAGCCTGTCGGTCCGCTCAACACCTGGGGCGGGCATGTCGGCTACTCAGTAAGTCCGTCAGAAAGGATGAAGGGGTATGCCACGCAGATGTTACATGAGGTCTTGCCTTACTGCAAAAGTCTTGGGCTTGATCGCGTGTTATTGACCGCAGGCGATGAAAACATTGGGAGTGTAAAAGCAATCCTCGCCAACGGCGGCATTCTTGAAGCCCATGTGGTGTCTCCCAAACATCGTGTGATGGTAGGACGTTATTGGATCACGCTGCCCGATTGACATCTTTCGGTTTATCGCTTTGCGCTGAACGTACCTTTTCTTTGTACTTTCTATGGTTTCGTTCCTTTTTGACATACTTGCGCAAAAAAAACGAAAGCCTACCCTCAGAGGGGTGCACTCAGGCATTTGCCAAAACAAGCAAATCTGAGCCGACCTTCTTCAAGCGGACCAGCAGAAGAACGACCATGTAAAGATATTCTGCGGCGACTGTCTTTTCTCTCTCACCACACAAAGCATCCATATCATAATCAGAGGGATCCGCGCGGGATCGTTCCGATCCCGCGCGGATCCCTCTTTCGGCGCGCTTACCGCGCGCGCTGCTCCAGCTTCCGGTACAGCGTCCGCACGCTGATGCCGAGCTCCGCCGCGGCGCGCTTTTTGCCGCCGGCATCCCAGCCGAAACGATCCAGCAGCTCCCGCACCCGCTCGGCCTCCGCCCCCTTCAGCGAGCAGTCGGGCGTCTGCCGCAGCTCCTCAAGAAAATAGGCCGGAAGATCGCTCGCCTGCACGACCTCTCCGTCCGCCATATTGACACAGTATTCCACCACGTTTTCGAGCTGCCGGATATTGCCGGGCCAGCGGCAGCGGAAAAACATCTGCCGGACCTCATCGCTGAAGCCAAGGACGTGCGTGCCCAGGCGCTGATTCATCCGCCCGACGAGCGCGCCGAGGAGTTCATCCAGATCCTCCATGCGGCGGCACAGCGGAAGCATCTCAAGGCTGATGACGTTCAGCCGGTAAAACAGATCTGCGCGGAAGCGGTTTTCCGCGATGCGCTTGCGGATGTCGGCGTTCGAGGCCGAGATGATGCGCGCATGGAGCGGGATGCTGGTCGTCCCGCCCACGCGCTCGAACCGGCGGTCCTGCAGCACGCACAGCAGCTTTGCCTGCATGCTCATCGGGATCTCGCTGATCTCGTCGAGAAACAGCGTGCCCTCGCCCGCCATCTCCAGCTTGCCGTGCTTGCCGCTCTTCAGCGCGCCGGTGAACGCGCCCGCTTCATAGCCGAACAGCTCGCTCTCAAACAGGGACTCCGGGATGTTGGCGCAGCTGATCGTCACGAAAGGCTTGTCCGCCCGTGCGCTCTGGTAGTGGATGGACTTGGCAAGCAGGCTCTTGCCGGTGCCGGTCTCGCCGGAGATGAAGACGCTCGACGGGCTGTTGACGATCTTTTGCATCTGCCGACGGATCGTGCTCATATGCGTGCCGCTGCCCCACATGGTCTCCACCGTCGGGATCGCCAGGCCCGACAGCTCTCCCGGCCGCGGCGCAAAGCGGATCACCGCTCCGTCGAACACGCCGTCCTCATCCTGCACGGGCGTTGCGGTGACGGAACAGGAGAGACCGTCGTTCAGAGGAAGGATGCGATCGTCCAGCTGCTCTCCGCTCAGGATCGCCTCGGTGATCTCGTCCGGCAAAAACTCGCCGACGGACTTCTGACACAGGCCGTTGAAGGTGCTTTGTGCGGTCTGGTTCATGCCCAAGATATCGCCGCTGCGATCCACTGCCACGATCCCGTCCTGCATTTGCGCCGCCAGTACGGAGAGATAGCGTTCGAAGCGGAACAGGTTCCGGTTGGGCAGCGCGGCCTCCAGCAGCAGGGAGATCAAGCCGGAAAAATCATCGAGAATGCGCTTGAAATACTCCATGTCCCGCATGATCCGCGTCTGCCCCTCCTCCGAGAAAGAGGAAAACGCCAAAACGCCGACCGGCCGATCATTCAGCATGATGCGTTTGAGCAGCTCCACCGTTGCGGGACAGTGCCCGCTGAAGCGGCAGCCCGCGCAGGAGGGCATCTCGCCCGGCCTGATCACAGAAACGGCGTCCTTCTCCAGCACCTCCAGAACCGAAGGCTTATGAACCGCACTGCCTTTTTTCTCCAAATACTTCCGGCTGCACACCGCAAGCGCCGCCGAGCCGTCAAAGATCGCGGCCTCGATGCCGAACAGGTGCTCTACCGTCTGCAAAACGGTCAGCAGTTCACGGGAATGCGCGCGCAGGTCTGTCATAGAACCGCACCTCTCTTTCAGCCAGAACATAGCATCGATCCGCAGGTTTGTCAACACGCTTTTGTCGCAATTGTCAATTTTGACATTTTTTCATGCGATGTGCCGTTCTTTTTCGATCCGTTCATGTGTGCCGGTTGACAAGTTTTTTCGGTCAGATTTAGCGATCATGACAAAGTTTTGTCTTGCATCCCATTTGATTTGCCAACCAAACGTTGCGTTTTTTCTCCCATTTTGCTGCTATATATCCGTTTCGGCGAGAAACGCCTCTCCGCCCGCAATCCGACCCGGCGCGGTTTTTCTTTACTTGGCACAGATTTTGCTATATGATAAGTATCAATACTGAAGGAGGTATCCGCTATGCTGCAAAAAGGGACTCCGCTGGATCTGAGCGGAAAGGTGGCCGTCATCACGGGCGGCGGTTCCGGTATCGGCCTCGCGGTCGCACAGATGCTCTCCGCCTACGGTGCAAAGGTCGCTCTGGTCGACGTGAATCCGAAATCGGAGGAGCGCGCGCAGGAGCTGCGCGACGCCGGCAGAGACGCAGCGTTTTTCCGCTGCGACGTGACGAACGAGGAAAGCGTATGCGCAACCGTGCGCGCGATCGTCGACACGTTCGGCCGGATCGACATCCTGCACAACAACGCGGGCGTCACCGTGCGCAAGACCATCGACAAGCTCAGCGAAAAGGAATGGGACTTCGTGCTGGACGTCGGATTGAAGGGTCTCTTCCTCATGAGCAAATACGTGATCCCGGAAATGCGGAACGTCGGCGGCGGCTCCATCGTGAACACCGGCTCGGGCTGGGGCCTCAAGGGCGGCGATCAGGCGGCCGCGTACTGCGCGGTCAAGGGCGGCATCGTGAACGTGACGCGCGCGATGGCGATCGACCACGGCAAGGACAACATCCGCGTGAACTCCATCAACCCCGGCGACACGGTCACCGACATGATGATCAGCGAGGGCTGGCAAACCGGCGAGATCAAGAGCGAGGCCGACATCGATGCGTTCCTTGCCTCCTGCGGCAGCGGACGGCCGCTGGGCCGGATCGGCATGCCGGAGGATATTGCAAAGGGCGTGCTGTTCCTCTGCTCCGACCTCGCCTCGTGGGTCACCGGCGCGGCGCTGGTCGTTGACGGCGGCGGGATCGCCTGACGATTTTCCCTATTCCCATCAACAGAAAGGAGCCTTTGGAATATGCCAGTAAAGGGCTTTCAGCGTCATCCCTACATTCCCAATTCCGTCCCCGCAGTCGAGACGGAGATGCTGCGGGAACTCGGACTGCGTTCGCTCGAGGAGCTCCACGAGGAGGTTCCCGACGAGATCGTTCTCAAGCGTCCCATGGCGCTGCCGGAGGCGTTCGGCTCGGAATACGAGCTGCGCCGCCATGTGGAAGGGCTGCTCCGGCGGAACCGGAGCTGTGCGGACAACCTGTGCTTTCTGGGTGCAGGCTGCTACCAGCACTATGTGCCGGCGATCTGCGACGAGATCAACGGCAAAGGAGAATTTCTGACCGCCTATGGTGGAGAGTCCTACAACGACTTTGGCCGTTTCCAGGCGCTGTTTGAGTTCGAGAGCCTCATGGCCGAGCTTGTGGACATGGAGGTCGTGAACGTCCCGACCATGGACTACGCGCAGGCGGCGGCGACGGCGATCCGCATGGGCTGCCGCGTGGCCGGGCGCCGCGGCGTGTTGGTGCCCGCATCGATGGATCGGGAGAAGCTGGCCGTCATCCGGAACTACTGCACACCGGATCTGGAGCTCCGCGAGGTCGCGTTCGACAAGACGACCGGATGCATGGATCTGGCCGACCTTCGCGCAAAGCTGAGCGGCGATACCGGCGTCGTCTACCTGGAAAACCCGGTGTATTTCGGCATGTTCGAGCGGAATGCCCGCGAGATCGCGGAGGCGGCCCACAGCGCCGGCGCGCAGTGCGTCGTCGGCGTGGATCCGATCACGCTCGGCGTCGTCGCGCCGCCGCGCGCCTACGGTGCGGACATCGTCTGCGGCGACGTGCAGCCGCTGGGCATCCATATGAATTACGGCGGCGGGCAGTCCGGCTTCATGGCGACCATGGATGACCCGAAATACGTTCTTGAGTTCCCCTCCCGCCTGTTCGGCATCTGCTGCACGGAAACGCCGGGCGAATACGCCTTTGCCGACGTCGCTTACGACCGCACCTCTTTCGGGCATCTGCGCGACCAGGCGAAGGAATACGTCGGCACGCAGACGGCGCTCTGGGGCATCACCGCGGGCGTCTACCTTGCAACGATGGGCCCGGAGGGCATGCGTCAGGTCGGCGAAACCATCCTGCAGAACGCGCAGTACGCCGCACAGAAGCTCGCCGCGCTGCCCGGCGTATCCCTGCGCTTCGACACGCCGTTCTTTGAAGAATTCGTGTTGGATTTCGGCGGGACGGGAAAGACCGTTGCCGAGATCAACCGGGCGCTGCTCGCGCGCGGCATTTTCGGCGGGCTGGATCTCTCCAATGTGTTCCCCGCGCTCAACGGCTGCGCCATGTACTGCGTGACCGAGGTGCACACGAAAGAGGATATCGACACGCTGATCCACGCCCTGCGCGAGATCCTGCAGGAAGGAGCGGAGTAAGATGAAAAAGATCGACAGAAGCGCCAAGGTCCGCACCGGCTTCCACCAGGCAAAATGGGATGAGCCGGTGATCTTCGAGCTTTCTCAGCCGGGCGAACGCGGCGTTCTCGTGAACCGCGCCCATCCCGAGGTCGCCGCCGCCGTGCCCGGCCTCGACGCCATTCCCGCCTTTCTCCGCCGCGCCGAGGCGCCCGCGCTGCCGGAGATCTCCCAGCCGCGCGTGCTGCGCCACTATGCGAGGCTTGCGCAGGAGACGCTGGGCGCCGACGTAAACATCGAGATCGGCCAGGGCACCTGCACGGTAAAATACAGTCCCAAGGTCAACGACCAGCTCGCCAACCTGCCGCAGATGCGCGAGATGCACCCGCTGCAGGACGAAAGCACCTGTCAGGGGATCATGGAGATCATGTACCGCACCGGAGAGTATATGTGCGAGATCTCCGGTATGGATCGCTTCACATTCCAGCCCGGCGGCGGCTCGCAGGGCATCCTGGCGATGGCCTCGCTCGTCTATTCCTACTTCAAGGCAAGAGGCGAGGAAGCGCAGCGCAACGAGATCATCACCACCATCTATTCCCACCCGTCCGACGCGGCGGCGCCGCACGTCAAGGGCTTCAAGATCGTCTATCTGCACCCGGATGCGGACGGCTATCCCGATTACGAGGCGCTCAAGGCCGCCGTGAGCGAGCGCACCGCGGCGTTTTTCGTCGCCAACCCCGAGGACACCGGCGTCTACAACAAAAACGTCCTGCAGTTCACGCGCCTCGTCCACGAGGCGGGCGGGCTGTGCGCCTACGACCAGGCCAACGCGAACGGTCTGCTCGGCGTGACGCGCGCGCGGGAGGCCGGCTTCGACATGTGCTTTTTCAACCTGCACAAGACCTTCTCCACACCGCACGGCTGCGGCGGACCGGCCTGCGGCGCCGTCGGCTGCACCGCCGCGCTTGAGGCCTTCCTGCCCGCGCCGCTGATCCGCTTTGACGGGACAACGTACCGCTACGACTACGGAAACGCCGCCAACCCGAACGGCATCGGCAAGATCCGCGAATTCAACGGCGTTGCCCCCGTGATCCTCAAGGCCTACGCCTGGATCCGCTCTCTGGGACCGGAAGGGCTCTATCAGGTCGCAAAGACCGCCGTGCTCAACAACAACTATCTGTTCAAGAAGCTCATGGAGCTGCCCTGCGTGGACGCGCCGTATATTCCCGGCAGACAGCGCGTCGAGCAGTGCCGCTACACGCTGGAAACGCTCTACCGGGAGACCGGCGTCGGCACCGCGGACGTTCAGCGGCGCATGATGGACTTCGGTCTCCACTACTGGACCAGCCATCACCCCTACTATGTACCCGAGCCCATGACGCTGGAGCCGACGGAGACGCCGTCCAAGGCCGACATCGACGAGTATATCGAAACGCTCAAATATGTTTTTGACGAGGCTTACCGCGATCCCGACAAGTTCAAGCACGCCCCGTATCAGAGCGTCTGTCACCGGCTGGACGAGTCCAACATGGACGATCCCGACCAGTGGGCCGTCACCTGGCGGTGCTACCTGAAGAAGTTCCGGTGAAAACCGTCGGACTGATCGTTAACCCCATCGCGGGGTTGGGCGGGCGCGTCGGTCTGAAGGGAACGGACGGCGTGGCGGACGAGGCGCTGCGCCGCGGCGCCGTGCCTGCCGCCGCAGACCGCGCGGCGGCGGCCCTGCGCGAGCTGCTGCCGCTGCGCGACTCGCTTCTCATCCTCTGTCCTGCCGGCGAAATGGGGGAGGCTCTCTGCAGCCGTCTGGGCTTTACCTGCAAGGTCGTATCCGGGTGCTCCGTTCCCTCCTCCGCCGCAGACACCGCCGCCGCGGCACGGGCCATGGGCGGCGCGGAACTCCTGCTCTTCGCCGGCGGCGACGGTACGGCGCGCGATATCGCAGCGGCAGGATGGACGAAACCGTCCGTCGGCATCCCGGCAGGCGTCAAGATCCATTCGCCCGTTTATGCCGTCCGTCCGGAGGCCGCGGGCAGGCTCGCCCTCCGGTACCTGACCGGGCGCTGCGCCGGTACGCGCGAGGCGGAGGTCGTGGACATCGATGAGGACGCCTACCGCGCCGGACGTGTCAGCACCAGCCTGTACGGCTGCCTGACCGTTCCGGACGACCGCGACCTTCTCCAGCATGGAAAAGCGCCGTCGCCCGCAAGCGAGCGGAGCCTCCAGCGCGCCATTGCCGAGGAGATGCGCGAGCGCATGAAACCCGGCGTCAACTACCTGATCGGCCCGGGCACGACGACCAAGACGCTGATGGAGCTGCTCGGTCTGCCGAACACGCTGCTCGGCGTCGATCTGATCCGCGACGGCGCGCTGGTGCAGGCCGACCTCAGCGAGGCGGACATCCTGCGCAGCATGGCCGGGCATGAGACCCACCTGATCCTGACGCCGACCGGCGGACAGGGCAGCCTGCTGGGGCGCGGCAATCAGCAGCTCAGCGCAGCCGTACTGCGCGGGGTCGGAACGCAGCGGCTCCACATTCTGGCCACGCAGGAAAAGCTCTTTGCGCTTTCGGGGCGGCCGCTGCTGGTGGACACCGGCGACAACGAGGTCGACCGGGCCTTCAGCGGCTACGCCCGGGTCATCGTCGGGTATCACGAAGAGCAGATGATTCGGATCAGCGGCGAATCGAAAAACGACCCGTGATCGGGTGAAAGGAGACAACGATGCTCAAGCAGGATTACAAATTTGAGTCCAGAGCGCTCTACCCCGAGCTGAGGGGGAAGCGCGTCGTCGTGACCGGCGGCGCCTCCGGGATCGGCAAGGCGACGGCCGCCCGGTTCGCTCTGGAAGGGGCAAGCGTCGTCGTGCTGGATTACAACGACTGGGCGTTCGATGCGCTCCGGCAGGAGATCCCCGCGCTCGTCGGCTGCGTCCAAACGGATGTGAGCCGCGAGGAGAGCGTGAAGGCCGCCTTCGCACAGGTGGACGCGCTCATGGGCGGGCTCGACATTCTGATCTCCAACGCGGGCATCTCCGTCCGCAAGCGCTTTCTTGAGGCGGATTTTGCACAATGGAAGCGTGTTATGGGCGTGAATCTGGACGGGATGTGCCTTTGCATCATGGAGGCGCTGCGCCGGATGCAAAGGGAAAAAACGAAGGAGAATACGGGCGTGATCCTCTGCACCGCCTCCACCAACGGCATGGAGGGTCATCCGTTCTATACGGATTACAACGCCTCCAAGGCAGCGGTCATCAATCTGGTGCGGAGCGTCGCGCTGGAGCATGCGCCCTGGCTCCGCTGCAACTGCGTCTGCCCGGGCTATGTCCTGACGCCCATGCAGGAGGCGGAGTACACGCAGGAGATGTTCGACGAATGCAACCGCGGCATCCCGATGCAGCGCCATGCAGACCCCGCCGAGGTGGCGGCACTGTTCGCGTTCCTTGCCTCCGACGAGGCAAAGTACATCACCGGTCAGCACATTCCCCTTGACGGCGGCGAAACCGCCTGACCCGCAGGAAACAACAACCGTATTGATGAAAAAGGAGGGCTTATTCCATGGCAGAAAAGAAGGTAAGAGCACCGAAGCCCAACACTCCGGCGATCGCCATTCTGAAGTTTATGCCGCTGGTCGTGTTTGCGCTTCTCATCATCTGGGCCGGGCTTGAGCTCGTGACCGCGGCTGCGGTCTCCGTCTTTGTTGCGCTCGCGGTCGCGATCTACACCACCGGCGGCAACTTCAACACGATCTACCGCAAGGGCCTCGCCGCAGCCGCCGGAATCATCGAGGTCTACTTCATCGTGCAGTTTGCCAACGTCCTGGCCGAGTGCTTCATGGCGACCGGCGTCGGCGCTTCCGTGATCAACATCGCGCTGAAGCTCGGCGTCACCGCGCGGTCGATCGCGATCATTGCGCTTGTCATCACCTGCATCCTCTCCGTTGCCACCGGCACATCCTGGGGAACGTTTGCCGCCTGCGTGCCGATCTTCCTCTGGCTCAACTACCTCATCGGCGGGAATATGATCCTCACCGTTGGCGCCTGTGCCGGCGGCGCCTGCTTCGGCGACAACATCGGCATGATCTCCGACACCACGGTGCTCTCCTGCGGCATGCAGGACGTGAAGATCATTGACCGCGTGAAGCATCAGCTCGGCTGGTCGCTCCTCTGCCTGGTGATCAGCTCCGCCGTGATCTACGTGTTTTCCCTGCCGCTTGAGAACACACAGGGCAATATCCAGGCGGCGTTCTCGTCCATTCCCGCCGAGACCTTCGCCGCGCTGGCCGAGAAGCGTCCCGCCGCGCTCGCCCTGCTCGAGCAGGTGAGCACCGGCGTGCCGGTCTACATGGTCATCCCCCTGGTGCTCGTGATCGGGCTTGCCTTCACCGGCATGAGCACCCTGCTCTGCCTCGGCTCCGGTATGCTGGCCTGCCTGGTGCTCGGCAGCATCGCCGGGACCTGCACCCTCGATCAATGGCTCAACGATCTGGTGACCGCAGGCATGAGCTCCTCCGGCGGCTCCAACGTGATCATGATGATGTGGGTGTCGATGTTCGGCGGCATCATGAACAGCATGGACGCTTTCGAGCCGCTCGCAAAGCTCGTCGTCAAGATCTCGAAGAACGTCAACCAGCTGATGAGCTGGTGCGGCGTCGTCGCGCTGATCGGCAACGCGGCGCTTGCCGACGAGGCCTGCGAGATCGCGACCATGTCCCCGATCCTGCGCAACATCGTGGAGGAAAACGTCGAGACTGCGGACGAGGAAAGCGCCTATCGGCTGCGCGTGCGCCTTGCGACCTATACCGACGCGCTGGGCGTCATGGGCTCCGAGCTGATCCCGTGGCACTGCTATATCGTGTTCTTCTGCACGATCGCAACCTCCGTGTTCCCGCTGCATGTGTTCACGCCGTTTGACCTGATCCGCGGCAACGTGATGAGCATCGTCATGGTCGTCTCAATGCTCTTCCTCTCCTTCACGGGTCTTGACCGTCTGATCCCCGGCTTCGGTCTGCCCGGCAAGGACAAGGCGTGGCTCAGGAAAAAGGAAATCTGATCCGCCCAAAGCCGCAAGCCGGTGCACGCCCGCCGGTTTGCGGCTCTCCCTGTAACAAGGAGGAAAGCACGATGGGATATCCGAAGGTAACCTGCGATCTGAACAAGGTGCTGGAAAACGTCAACCTGCTTGCGGACCTCCTCCATATGGAGAGGAGGACCTTTGCCGCAGTCACAAAATGCTTCTGTGCGGAGCCGCACCTCACGCAGATGCTGGAGCGGAGCCGCTGCGACTGGCTGGCCGACTCCCGGCTGGAGAATCTCGCCTCCTATTCCACCGGCAAGCCGCGCTTCCTGCTGCGCATCGCGCAGCCGTGGGAGATCCCGGGCGTCGTGGAGCACGCCGAGTACAGTTTTCAGTCCGAACCCACCACCATCGCCATGCTCGGCGCCGAAGCGGCGCAGCGCGGCAAAAAACACGGCGTGCTGCTCGCGCTGGATATGGGCGATCTGCGCGAGGGCTGCTATTTCAAGGATGAGGACGACATCATGCGCACGGCGGAGGCTGTGCTGCGCGAGAACGCCCTTGAGCTCTCCGGCGTCGGGACAAATCTCGGCTGTTTCGGCGGCGTCAAGGTCAGCAAGGTGAATATGGAGGGCATCTGCGCCATTGCAGAGCGGCTGCGGCGGCGCTTCGGCGTTCCGATGCCTTATGTCTCCGGGATGAGCACTCTGGCCTGGGACATGCTGCGCGGCGGCACGATGCCGGCCGGCGTGAACCACGGGCGGTTCGGAGAGTGCTGGATCTGCGGCTACGATACGGTGGACCGCAAGCCGGTCCCCGATATGCACAACGACGCCTTTCTCCTTTCGGCCCAGCTTGTGGAGATCAAGCACAAGGATTCCAGGCCGATCGGCGAAATCGGCGGCGACGCGTTCGGACGCGTGATCGTTCGGCCCGATCTGGGACCGATGCGCAGGGGGATCGTGGCCGTCGGCGCGCAGGACATCAACCGGGACGATCTCTTCCCGCTCGACCCGCGGATCGAGATCCTGGGCGGAAGCAGCGACCATACGCTGCTTGATCTGCGCCGGGCCCCTGAGCTGCGCCCAGGCGACATTGTCCGCTTCCGCATGCAGTGGAGCGCGATCATGCGCGCTTTCACCAGCAAATATGTGGAAAAGGAATTCATCCCGCTCGCAGCGAACTGATTTCGACGGCCTTCAGGAGCGCTCTCATCCGAAAAAGAAAGAAGATGACCTCTGTGGAGCTTCGCAACGAACAGCGGCTGACCGGACAACTGAATTTGCAGCAGCTCCAAAGCATCACCGTGCTGCAGCTGAGTGCGGCGGAGTTGGACACCTATCTCTATGAGCTGTCGCTGGAAAACCCGATGATTGAGCTGAACGGAAAGCCGCAGGAAGCGCGCGCGGTATCGGTGGACGAGCTGCTGTGGGCGGACGGCTCCGCGCGGCGCACCGCCGGATACCGCGACGACGAAGGCCCCGCCTTTTCCGTGGAGATGGTCGGAACGGACGGCGGCCTGCGGGAGACCCTGCTCCGGACGCTGATCCGCCAGATCGAGCGTCTGCCTGCGGATCCCAACGCAAAAAGCGCCGCCCGTTATCTGGCGGCCTGTCTGGAGGATGACGGCTATCTCCGCACGCCGCTCGACGAGCTCGCGCGGGACGCGGGGCTCCCCTCCGCGCTGATGGAGGAGGGTTTTCGGCTCCTTCGCTCTCTCGAGCCGGCCGGCGTCGGCGCGCAAAACCTTTCCGACTGTCTTGTGCTCCAGCTCGAGCGCATCGGTGCGGACCCGATCGCGATCCGGATCGCATCGCAGCTGCTCGACGCCCTCTCCAAAAACCGGATCCGCCAGATCGCCGAAGAACTCGGCGTTTCGGAGCGGGAAGCCGCTGAAGCGTGCAGGCTCATCCGGACACTGGATCCAAAGCCGGGCGCGCGCTTTGCCGCGTGGGAGCAGACGGTATACGTCCGGCCGGATCTGGTGATCGAGCGCCGCGGCGACGGGTTTGCCGCCCGGCTGACGCGCGAATCGGACGAGCCGCCGTTTTCCGTCAGCGCCCATTATGCGCGCATGCTCTCGGAAACGGACGACCCCGCCGTGCGCGATTATCTGACGGAAAAACTGCGCCAGGCAAAAATGCTGCTGTATGGGATCCGGCAGCGCGACAGCAGCCTTCTCCGCTGCGGAAACGCCATTGCCAACGCCCAGGCTGCGTTTTTTGCCTCCGGCCCGGGCCATCTCCGCCCCTATCGCATGACCGATGCGGCACGGGAGCTCAAGCTCCACGTCTCCACCGTCAGCCGCATCGTGCGGGAGAAATACGTGCGCTGCTCTTTTGGGGTCTTCCCCATGCGCCGATTCTTTGCCGGGCAGGCCGCAAGCGACGGGACAGGTGGCGTGAGCGCGGAAAAGATCCGGCAACAGCTCCGCCGCCTGCTTGAGGAGGAAACCGAGCCGCTTTCCGATCGTCAGCTCTGTGAGGCGCTGCGGCAGCAAGGCGTGGCGATTTCACGGCGGGCCGTGGCAAAGTACAGGGGGCAGCTTGGCTTCTCCAACTCATACGGCCGAAGAATCCTCTGACATCTTTGCAAAACAGCATTTGCCGCGCCCCATCGGCGCGCAGTACGGGACGAGGTCCGGGCCGGACCTCGTCCCGTTTTCTTCATTTTTTCCCTCGCCCGCTCACGCCGTGCCGCTTGACGGCGGCAAAAAAGCGGTCTATGATAATAAAGAACCGCCTGTGTGGGCGGAATACGGATCGGAGGGCAGACGAATGAAGCAGTATGTGGCGATCGATGATATGCTGAAGATCAAAGACCTCTCAAATCTTGCGCTTTCCCCTTCCGGAACAAAAGCGGCTTTTACCGTCAGAGAAGGGGACCTTGCGGGCAACCGCTATAAAACGGACATCTGGGTCTATGACGAGGCGCACCACCCTCCCCTGTTTCGCCTGACAGCGGGTGAGGACGGGAGCGCGCCTGTCTTTCTCGATGATGACACGATCCTTTTCCGCGGCGATCGGAAAAAGCGTCACCCGAAGGATGCGTTCGGCGCCAAGACCACGTATAACCGCATCTCTCTTTCCGGCGGCGAAGCGGAGGAGGCGTTCTGGCTGCCGTTCGCCGCATCCTCGCCCACGCCGCTGCCGAACGGGCTGTGGCTCTTCGCCGGCAAGCGCGACCTGCACGTGCCGGACGACCTGTCCACGCTGAGCGAGGACGAGATCGCCGCGCTGAAATGCCGGCAGGAGGAGCGCAAGGACTTTGAGCTGTTTGAGGAGCTGCCCTTCTGGTTCCAGGGCAGCGGCATCGTCAATCGGCAGCGCACGGGCCTGTTCCTCTGCGACCTGACGCGCGGCACGCAGACCCTGCTGACGCCGCACGACTTCCACCTGATCGGCTTCCGCGTGAATGCTGACGGCACGAAGGTCGCCTACTGGGGCACGGAATACCAGACCGTGCGCAGCACGCGGACGCGTCTGTACGTCCGTGACCTCGGAAGCGGCGAGGTGACGGAGGCTGCGACGAACGGCGAATACATCGTGACCCGCGCGCAATTCATCGGCGACCGTTTTTTCTTCCTCGGAAACCGCGGAGAAAAGCTGCGCACCACACAGAACGACGATCTGGTCGAGATGGCGCCGGACGGCAGCCTGACCACGCTGGCGCGGCCCGATCTGTCCTTCCGGCCGGTGATCTGCGACATTGCCGGGCGCGACGGTAGTTGGGACGCGCACGATGCGTTCTACTTTGCGGATCAGGCCGACTACCGCTCCCACTACCGGCGCATGGACGCCGACGGCACGCTGACGATGCTGGTGGACGAGCTGCCCGTGATCTCCGCGGCAGTCGGTCCCGCGGACAACGTGTTCTTCATCGGCATGGAGACGGATGGCCCGCAGGAATTCTACCGCAAGAAAAACGGCCGGGTGGAAAAACTCTCCTCCTTTAACGACGCCTATCTGGCAAGCCGTGCGATCGGGCGGACGGAGCACTTTACTTTCCGCGCCCGTGAGGGTGTGGAGATCGACAGTTTCGTCCTCTATCCGCCGGATTTTGACGCGGCGAAGACTTACCCCGGCATCCTGACCATCCACGGCGGGCCGCGCAACGTCTACGGCAGCTGCTTCTACCACGAATTCCAGTACTGGGCCGGCCTCGGCTACGTCGTGTTCTTCTGCAACCCGCCGGGAAGCGGCGGCAAAGGCGACGATTTTGCGGACATCCTCGGCGACAAGTTCGGCAAGCGTGACTTCGACGTGCTGATGGAGTTCACCGACGAGGTGCTCCGCCGCGTGCCGCAGATCGATCCCGCGCGCCTCGGCGTGATGGGCGGCAGCTTCGGCGGCTTCATGACCAACTGGATCATCGGCCACACCGATCGGTTCAAGGCTGCCATCTCCTGCCGCGGCATGTCCAACCTGCTGAGTGACTGTCTCTCCAACGATACCGGCTATTGGTTCTGCTGGAACGAGCTGCTTGCCGACCCCTGGCAGGAGCCCGAGGTGTTCTGGCGGCACTCGCCGGTCGCCTATGCGGATCGGGTGAAAACGCCGACGCTGTTCATCCAGTCCGATCAGGATTACCGCTGCTGGATGGGCGATGCCGTCCAGATGCTGCACGCCCTGCTGCTGCACGGCGTGCCGGCGAAGATGTGCCTGTTCCACGGCGAGACCCATGAGCTCCCGCGCAATGGTCAACCGAAACACCGCATGCAGCGGCTGAGAGAAATGGCCGCCTGGTTCAACCACTACCTGATGGATGAAGCGTAAGCGCGGTACAGCGCAGCGGCAAAAGCGCCTGAGGCATCATGCCTCAGGCGCTTTCGTTCTTTTGTTTTTTCGTCTCCTGCGCAGGGCAAGCACTGCGGCGCACAGCAGCGTACCCAGCAGGATGCCCAGCATGTCGATCCCGACGTCCCGAAGCTCTGCGCTGCGGTCGGAAAAGAGCTGGATCGTCTCATCCAGCACGGCGGCGGCCATGCCCAGGCCAAGCGTCCGCAGATACCAGCGTCGTCTGCCGGCGAACAGAACGCCGAGTCCGACGCCAAGCGCCGCGAACTCCGTCAGGTGCGCCAGCTTGCGGATGAGAATCAGTGAGATCCGCCTCTTGCCGAAGGCCAGCTTCAGCAGCGGGGCGACCCAGCCGCGCACCAGTTCGCTTTCCTGCAGGGAAGCTGACTTTGAGAGCATGGAGTTGCCCCAGATGAACGCCGCGACCAGCAGGACGGCGATCAGCGCGGCGATGCGTTTTCCGTTCATCTGCCGTCCTCCTTTCCGTGCGTTTCCCGTGACGCGCTTACAGCAGCGCCAGCAGCTCGCGCGGGTTTCCGTCCGCAAGGACAAGATCGAAGACCCTGCCGCGCGTCTGCGCGTCAACGCCCGCATACGCCATCAGCCCGTCATAGCGGTCGCGGAACTCCGCCGTCGTCAGCGGGTTCTCCGGCTCACCCTTCGGGAAGTCCACCCGTTCGGAGACGACGCCCTTTGTCGTCGTGATCGTGACAATGGCGGTCTGCTCCCGCGGGAACGCGGCGCTGAGCGCCTCGTCGGCGCTCACATGCACCTTCTTTGTCAGGCCGAGCACCGTCGCATCCTTCACGCGCTCCTCGCTGAACTCCTGCAGGCCCGCCTTGCCGTAGATGAGACCGGCGGCCGTACTGTAAGGAATGCTCATCTTGGCGGAGTAGGAGCCCGGGATGTCCGTGTGGTCGTGCTTGGGCACCGCCAGCGAATAGGTACGCACGTCGATCCGCTCCACGTCCGCCGCCGTCAGACCGCAGCGTTCCCGCAGGCGGATCGCCGCCTCGACCGCCGGATGCGTATACCGGCAGGACGCATAGGGTTTGGTATAGCTCTTCTGAATGGCGTAGGTCCCGCCGAGCAGCACACGTTTGAGTTCGACCTCCGGCTTGCCCGTCATGATCCGGAAAAAGCCGCGGTCGCCGCCCAGCGGATCCGGGTGCTCGCGGAAGCCCGCCTTGGCCAGCTGGAGTGCCGTCAGCGCCAGCAGCGCCGTCTTGGCAACGTTGTAGGGCTTGAGCTCCGAGCCGTCATCCAGCACCTTGAGCGTACCCGTCGAGGCGACGCAGGCCGTGGCGAAGGCGCGGAACCGCTCTTCCTCGGTGAAGCCGAGCATGTATGCTGCCGCAACGGTCGCGCCCAGCACGCCGCAGGTGGCCGTGGCGTGATAGCCCATCGCCTTGTGGCCCGGCTGGATCGAGACCGCCATCGTATACGACGCCTCATAGCCGATCACCGCCGCGCGCAGCAACTCGCGCAGACTGACATCATGGCGCTGCGCCAATGGCAGCAGCACGGAGAAAATCGGGGAGCCGAGGTGAATGATCCCTGCGTTCGTACCGTCGTCAAAGTCCAGCGCGTGACCGTTCAGGCCGTTCAGGAAGACCGCTTCCTTCAGCGCAAGGCGCCTGCCCATGCCGATCGCCGTGAATGCCCCCTCCTCCGGCTGTGCGAAGTCCAGGTAACGGCGAAGCTTGTCCTCCTGAAACTTTGCGCCCGCCGCCGCGACCGCCAGATAATCCAGCAGGCTCTGCCGGGCCCTGACGAGCACCTCCTCCGGGACGTCCTTCACGCTGTCTACGCTCTGCAGAAAGGCTTTCGACTGATTCATACGCCGCTCTCCTTTTTGTGTTTTGCTCATCATAGCATCTTTTGCCGCCGAAAAAAAGCCTTTGCCGGCAAAAAAACGATCGGCACAAAAATTTTTGTGCCGATCGTTTCCCATCGGTTGATCCTGCGCCGTCATACGAGCCGGGCCGGATAGGCAAAGCGTTTCGCGCCGCCCATGCCGTCGATCCGCCGCACCAGCGCATCGAGCTGCTCCGCCGTCAGCTGTCCGCCGACGCACATGCGGAGCTTCACCAGCACGTCCTCCTTCGTCAGCGGGAAGGGCTGCTCGCCCTTCGGGACGAGCACCGTTTCCTCCGCGGTGCCGCCGCTTTTGAAGAAAACGCGCACCCTTGTGCCGCGGATCCCCTTCGCCCGATCCTCCATCTGCTCATCCGGGATCAGGGTCACGCGGTCGATCAGCTCGCGCGTCCGCCCCGTCGGGTGCGGATGGACCATATCCTCCACGCCGTAGGCGCCCTTTTCCAGCGCACAGGCCAGCGTGTAGGCGATGGAGAATTTCGTGTCTCCCGCGTTCTTCGGATAGCGGATCTGGCCTGCCAGGTGGATCGCGTTGGGATAGATATCGACCTCCACGCGCTCGATCTCCTCGCCGGCGCAGCGCGCAAAGAGCTTGCTCGCCGCCTCGATGCCGCAGTGCGTGTGCCGGCAGGAGGGATAAAGCTTGAGATAGCAGTCGTGCAGGAGAAGGTGGCCGTCCGCCGCGCCGCGGAGCATCGTCTCGTCCGCGCCGTCCGCCGCCGCGTGAAACCAGCCGTTCTGACCCTCGAGCGCCTCCTCCGGACCTTCCACGCCCTGCTGCGCCAGCAGCGCCGCAAACACGCCGTTCTCCGCCGCCTTCATCGGGTTGAGCGGCTTGATCTCGGGGCGGGAATCACCGTAGGACAGGAGTCCGCCCGTCATGGTCGTGGCGAGCGCGATCGCGTTCTCCATCCCGCGCGCGTCCAGCCCGAGCAGCTTGGCGCAGGCCGCGGCGCACGCCAGCGTGCCGCCCATGCTTGTGGAATGGAAGCCGCGCTTCACCATGCCGGGCTGCGCGGCAGAGCAGATGCGGATGAACGCCTCATAGCCTACTGCAAGCGCCGTCAGCACGTCCTCATCGGAGGAATCCAGCGTCTCCGCCAGCGCAAAGACCGCCGGGATCACGTCCACGCCGATGTGACCCATTGCCTTTTTATTGCCGTCGTCAAAGTCTGCGCCGTGCGCGTACAGCGCGTTCAGCGACGCCGCCGTCGGCGCGGGATACCGCCGCGCGCTCAGCAGCACGGACGATTCCTCCCTGCCGTCTCGCGGCAGCAGCACGGCCCCCACCGCATCGTTGAGCCCGCGGTTGAGCGCATAGCCCGCGTAGGAGGCCGCGAAAAAGTCCAGGATCAGCAGCCGCAGCTGCTCCCGATCCCGTTCGTTCAGCGTATCGATGCCGGCCAGCTCGCCGGCCAGCCGGGTCGTGATGTCCATGGCTGTTTTCTCCTCCGCCGCGTTACAGCGGCTTGATCTTCGTCAGCAGGTCGTGGCGCATAATGTCCCTTCCCTGATCGTCCACCAGCTTCACGGTCGCCGCCGCGAGATCATGCTTTTGCATGAGTTCCTCCATCGAGTCCGCCTGGAGCGTCATGCTCACGACGCGGTCGCTGCTGGTCGTGGCGCCGAAGGTTTCGGCGCCTTTCCATTTGTACTGCCAATACTCCGAGATGACGCCCGCCCGCTTCAGCTCCTCAAAGCCCTCGGCATGGTCGAACCGGCCCGGATAGCAGTAGAGAAATTCGTTTGTGATGTATTTGCTCTCGGCTTTGACCTCGCCCACCTGCGGCTTTTTGCCCAGGGTCAGGTCGATCACCGCGGTGATCGGGTCGAAGCCGGAGGCCCGCTTCAGCAGCAGATATTTGGCGCCTCCGCCGGTGCGGGCGCTGAATTCCAGCACGGACTCACGCTTGTCGTCCGTCAGCAGCTGGATCAGCATCGGCGTGTTTTTCAGGCGGAACGCGTCCGCCAGCTTCTGGCCGATCACCTTGATGCGCTCGATGGTCGCCGGAGAGACCGCCGCGGGGAACCTGGTGCGGAACGCCAGGAAACGATCCTGATAGTTGACCTTCTCCGTGTTGGAGGCGCTCAGGAAGATCGCTTTCCCGTCCACGATCTCAAAGTCGACCGTCAGCTCCGCGCCCTCCACGTATTCCTCGACGATCACGACGCCGGAGCGGCTGATATGCGCCGCCTCCGCGAAATGCTCCCTCAGCTCCTCCGGATTGCAGCACTTCCGCACACCCTTGGAGCTGTAAGCATCCACCGGCTTCACCACAAGCGGATAGCGCATCTCGGCGATCTTTGCCTCGTCGATCTCGGACATGAAAGCGTGCTTCGAGGAGGGGATGCCCCATTCGCGGAAAATATCCTTCATGTGTCCCTTGTCGGAGACCTTGCAGGCCGTGTCATAGTCGATATAGCACGGCAGGCCCAACTCTTCAGAGACCTGCGCGACCGTCAGCAGCACCTGATCCGCGCAGACTGCGATCAGAAAATCCACCTGCTCCGCCACGGCGACCTGCTTCACCGCTTCGGCGTTCAGAATGTCGACCTTGACAAATCGATCTGCATACGGCCGCGCCACGGCGTTGGGGTTGTTGTCCGCCAGAATGGTGTAGATGCCTCTTTCCTTCAGCTGCCTCAGCAGCACGATCTGCGGGCAGCTGCCCGCCAGTACCATTGCTTTCATGTGCCGATCTCCTCATTTTTTGCGGCTGCCGATCAATAGCGCACACCGTATTTTTTCGCGCAGTACTCTTTGTACGGCGTGTCCGTATCCGTTTCCCAGCTGTGCTTACAGACGCGCTTCTCCTCCGGGGGAAGTGTCATGTAATCCCCGTAGGCATCCTTGAGCATTTCATCCCAGCCCACCGGAACCGGTATTTTATAGAATTCGAAAGGAAGCCACGTCACGTCGTCGTAAACCTCCGGACGGCTCATCAACCCTCTGATGCGGTTGCGGAGCACGGCATTCTGGTGTCCCAGAAAATCCGGCGACGTTTCGGCGGCCGTCATCTCCGTGCTGCGCTTTTCATACCGCTTGAAGAACGTGGCTCTGCTTCCTCCGATGACCAGAGGGCAGATCAGCTTCAGCACGCGCCTGATGAGCCAATAATTGTTGATGCCGTTGTAATGTGCGCTGTTGAGCGCGACAATAAATTGATTCTTCAGTCTTTTCAGGTATTTTCTGTGCGCCTCATCGTCAATAAAGCTGTCCAGCGGAAAAATGTGGATGGGAACGCCGTTGTTGCACTTTGTCACACCGTCGCCTCTGGAAATACCGGTGGAATTGCTGTTGCGCAGCCAGACGTGCGGACTGAAAAAATACGGATCCGTGACAGGGGTCTGCACGAAATACGGCTCCGGCAGTTCAGTCTGAGCATATTCGATAAACCTGTTGTAGTCCTCGCGCTTCATTGCGAGATCCACGTCGTCATCCCATGGGATATAGCCATGGTGGCGCACGGCTCCCAGCGCCGTCCCGGCAATGGCGTAAAACTTCATGTTGTGTCGCTCGCAGATGATGTCCACCTGCCGAATCAGGTCGATCTGAATCGCCCAGAGCTTCTTCATCTCCGTCGGCACATAACACTCGCGTGTCTCCGGCTGCAAAAACTCCTCCGGCACAAACCCTTCTTTGACCAGCCGCTCACATTCGGTCATTTATCTGTGCTCCCTTCTGTTGTCTTAACAATTCCTGCAAAATCACGAAAGCAGTTCCGGATCCATCGCGGAAACAAGCATGTTTTCCCCGCGCGTGTTTCGTACGCTGATCAGAGACTGAACCTCTCTGATCCTGCTTTTGATCGTTTCGGTGTTGTTTTCCGCAAGCAGAATAATCTCTGCCACTCGCTGCTTCACGTCGCCGCTGGGCGGTATCACGCTGCCCACATCCGCCTTTTTCGCGACCTGGACCATGCCCTCTACGCGTCCGGCTCCGTCGAGCTCGTATGTGCCGATTTCTCCGGGCGCGGCGTCGATACAAAGAGAAACGGCGCTGAGACCCGCCAGCAAATAGCCGCTGTCAATATCCGTCTCCGGCTCCGGGATTTCACCGCTCAGAGCATAGCAAATCATCATCCTGACGATATCGAGCCCCGTCGCCTTTTTCAGGCAGCGATCGTATTCGCCGCCAGGGAAACGGATGCCGGGATCATAAAAACGCACCGTGTCGCCGTCGATAAAGCCCTGGAGGAAAACGGGACCGTTTTTGATGCCGAGCCGGGTCAGCATGCGCACGACGCGCGGGCTGACCTGCCTGACATACTCCAAGGAAAAGCGTGAGGGACATATGGTGCAGATCGCCTGCCGTTCCAGTCCGTCTGCCTTGGCGCCAAGGTATCGATCCCCGGTTTTTACGATGTGCGCTCTGCCGTTTCGGAACAGATATACAACAATGAAATCCTGCTTGCCCTCCATGTTTTTTTCGATGACGGCGCGCCCGTCCTTCGATTCTTTTTCTGCGGCTGCCACAGCGGCGGCTACCTCTTCCCGGCACGTGCAAAGCGTCATTCCCCGCGAGCCGCTGCTGTCAGAAGGTTTGACAAGCACCGGATACTCCACCGTGCCGCGCGCCACGTCCTCCAGCGTATAATCGGGAATCACATCCACGCCGTTTTCCCTGCACAGCTGCTTGAATCGTCCTTTTTCGTTCAGTGCCCGGTACTGCTCGCGCGTTCCAAAGCAAGGAAAGGCAAAGTGTTCGCAGATCTGCTGGTGAGCCATCTGTGCATAATCGATGCAATAGTTGAGCACACCGTCCACCGGGTTGTGCTCGATCCACTCGATCAGCGCGTCAGCGTCCATAACGGAGAAATCCAGCGCCTCGTCAGCCGTTTTTTTTGCCGGGGAGTCCTTCGCCCAGTCTGTGACAATGGTGTGAATGCCCATCTCGCTCGCGCACTCCACCACCTTGGCACACTGCACGGCGCCGCCGAGAATGAGCAGCCGCTTCCCTGCAAAGCGTTTTTTCATCTCCGGGTCAAGCATTTCCCATTCTCCTCAGATCTCTGTAATGTCGCCGCGATAGAACTGCTCAATCACGTCACACACGGCTCTTGACGTGGTCTCGTCAATGTTGCTGTACTTAAAACTGCCCTCTGATATGGCTTTCAGAAAAGCGACCAACTCGTTGCGGATTCCTTCACCGTCAAGCTGATAGAAATACCGCTTGTTCTCTGCGGGATTCTCAAAACGGACCTCAAAATAATCGGTTTTCCACCACGGTGAGGGCACGAACACATATCCCTTTGTTCCGGAGATGATCATCTCGCCCTCAGATTTGACGCCGGTGCCCACCTTCGCAGAGGCAACCGCACCGCCATAAACAAAGCTGACGTTAGAGAATGCATCTCGCAGCGGCGCGTGTTCCGCGATGCGTGAAACGATACGGCAGGAGGTGTATTCCGTACCCAGAATCTGAAAAATGGGCAGCAGCGCAGTCGGTCCCCAGCCTGTGATGCTGCTCCAACGGGAAATGCGCTTGTCGTCATTACCCGAAAGATTCGTGCAGACCGTATCCACGGAGACGATATCGCCGATGATACCCGTCTTTACCAGTACCCGCAGACGCAGATACGCCGTTGAATAGGCCGTGCGCAGGGCATCCATAAGAATCAGCCCGCGCTGCGCGGCCAGCGCATACAGCTCGTCGCACTGCCCTGACGAAAGCGCCAGCGGTGATTCGCAGAGGACGTGCTTTCCGCGCTCAATCGCCCGCTTGATCTGCGCATAATGCTCGGCAGGATTCGTGTGCAGATATACGCAGTCCACCGCATCGAGAAACTGTTCATAATCCTCGGTAATCAACGTGTCCAGCCCGTCCAGCTTGATCCTGCTGTTGTCGCGATCGGTGCAGATCGCCCCAAGCTTGATGCCGTTTACAAAGCCGCATTCTTTGATGACCTTGTTGAGATACTTGTTCACACCCGCAATGCCGATCGAAATGCTGCGCTTTTTTTCACGTATCTCCGAACTGGAGACGCCCTCCGTGCGCGGGAGATACACCACCTTGCAGTATTCGCTGAGGTAATCAAAATGCCCGACCCAATCAGAGCCGACAGTAAAGATATCGACTCCATATTTTTTGATATCGTCGATTTTTTGCCCTTCGTACTCCTCCACGATGATCTCGTCGGCGATGCCCGTTTCCTTCACGGCAGCGATGCGCTCCATCAGAGACTGCTGGTTGTTGATCTTTCCGCGCGTCTTGTCATAATCATCGCTTGTGATGCCGACGATCAGATAGTCGCCCAGTGCTTTGGCGCGCTCCAGCAGGCGAATATGGCCATAGTGCAGCAGGTCGTATGTGCCGTATGTGATTACCTTGACCATGTAAGGAAACCTCCCTGCAATATCAGATCAGGCCTCTCGCCTTCATGTCCCGAAGGGCGGCAAGCAGGACGTCGTAATCCTTGTTCTCCAGTGCACCGATGTGGCCGACCCGGAACACGGTGTGCTTCAGCTCACCGCCGTTGGGGCAGATCCAGATCTGGTATTCGTCCTTCAGCGTAAGGAAGATGTCGTTGGCGGAGGCTCCGCTCGTCGGCGACAGCGGTGTAACCGCGTTGGACAGGCTCTGAGACACAATACGGAAAGGCAGCCCGTACTCCTTGATCTTGTCGCGGAAATAGCGCGCCAGACCGCCGATCCTGGCGACCTCGGCATCAACGCCGCCCGCAGCGTCGATCTCTTTCAGTCTGCAGTTGATCTGGCGAAGGATCCCGACGGCCGGCGTAAAGGGTGTCTGCCCGCGCTCGCCGTCCTTCAGCGCCAGTTTGAGATCCAGATACATCGTCTTGGGATGGTTGCGGTAGACCCGCTCGACCGCCTCTTCGCTGAGGACGACCATGGAAATGCCCGGCGGGCAGGCAAGAGCCTTCTGCGAACCCGCAATCATCACCTGAACTCCCAGCGCCTTCATGTCAAAAGGATCACAAAGGAACGAGCTGATCGAGTCCACCACGAGGAAGATGCCGTTGCGCCTGCAGAAATCGCTGATCAGTTGAATGTCATACAGTACGCCCACGGACGTCTCGTCAAGGTTGACAAGAAAGCCGGTAAAGCCCTGTCCGTCATAAGCGGCAAGCTGCTCCGCCGTCACGCTGCACCCAAACATCGGCCGGATCGCGGTGTAGGGGATCCCGTGGATCTCCAGCAGCTCTACAAACCGATGTCCGAATCCGCCGCCGTCGATAACGAGAACCTTATCCTTTTCGGTGAAGACGTTGATCACCGCCGCCTCCATGGAAGCGGTGCCGGATCCTGTCACGAAGCAAACTCTGCCTTTTCCCTCTGCTCCGGCGAACTTTTTGACCAGGCGCTCGTTTTCAAGCATCAGCTCTGAAAACTCGGCCGTGCGAAAGTATGGGACTTGCTCCGCACCGACCATTCGAACGGCTTCGCTCGCCATGACGGGCCCGACTGCAAAATTCAACATAGGACTACCTCCTGCATCGCTCCGCCGCGCTGCTTTGCCGCAGGCAGCGGTTTCGCGCTTATTTTTTCCTTTTTCTGATGCTGCGCAGAGCAAGCTGAAAGACCGCTTTCATATCTCCGCGATAAAAAACGAAAGAGGATGCCACCGTGATCGCCGCGCCTATGGCGGTAACGACTGCGGCCGTCATGACCCACGCAAGCCAGCCGGAATAGGCAAACTGCGCCGCCGTCCTGCTGCAGATGAAATAGATCACGGCGATGTTGGCGCAGGCCCACAGGATCCGGCCGGCAAAAACGGTCTTCCCCCGTTTGATGATGTGATTGTCCGCATAGATGGCATATTGCAGGGTGCGGAAAATGTTGGCGGCCAGCGTGCCGACCGCCACGCCGACGATTCCGATGAACTGTACGAGCGTCACGGAGAGGATGAGATTGATCGCCGCCTCTGCATACGCGCCCTTCTTGGTCTGCTTATAGTGTCCGACACCCTGCACCAGCGTCAGATACGGCGTACGGAAGCTGAAAAACATCTGCGCGACCGTGATGACCGCCGCATACGTCGGCAAAAGATACTCCACGTCGTGCACGCCCTTTGTGTACAGCGAAATAAACGGAAGGATCATGACCAGCGCCGTGGAGAACACGACGGAGGCAAAGGTCGAGATGATATACTCATAATAGCCGAGGCTGCGTCTGATCTTGTCCGTCTCGCCCTTGACCCACATGTTGCCGAAAATCGCCTCCGTCCCGCTGGTAAAGACCTGCTGCGTGCGCTTCAGCGCGCCCATCACCAGGTTGTACACCGTATAGACCGAAACGATCCTGACGTTGCAGAAGATCGTGAGGACCACGATATCCGTATGGTCGTGCACGATATTGGCGATCGAGTGCGCCATCGCATCGCGGCGCATCGTCAGCGCGGAGCGCTCCGGCGCGACGCGGCGATCCAGCTCGTACCGCTTGCGCACGTATATGGCGCGCAGCAGCGGACTCATCAGCAGAACGACCGATGCACACAGCTTGACGACCTGGATGCTTGCTCCCATCCGAATCAGGATCACCGAAACAACGACGTTCATGATGTTGGCGGTGATCAGGAAGATGTTGCTGATATAGACGCTCTGATCAGCAGAGAGCAGCGCGCTGTAAGTCGTGCCGAAGAAATATCGGCCCGATGCGCTGACCCCTGCCGCAACGATCAGCGGCGCCACCTCGATCCAGCTGTAGCCCGTATCGACCAGCAGGGGGTAGGCCACCGTGAGCACGGCGATCAGGCCCAGCAGCACCAGGCCGACCTTGTGCATATACAGCTCCGTGGCGCGGACGATCGCGCTCGTCCGCTGCTTGTCTTTTGCCTCGAGCGAGCGGTACAGCGCCACGCGGGTCGAGCCCGCCACGCCCACCGTGAGGATGGACACCGCGCTGAGAAACTGCCGTGCCGAATTCGTGATGCCGTTATATGCCGAACCGAAATTGGCCAAAATCAACCGCGGCAGGATCAGCGAGCAAACGACCTGAACGACCTCAGAGACCGCCGCTGTGGCCGTGTTCAGGGCAGCCTTTTGTGTTCTTGTTTTTCCCATATGATCAGCCGCTCCGTAAGGCAGGATTCAGCACTCCCGCAGCCTCGGCGGTGCGCGGTCTCTGTGCGGCGCGCATTTGCTGCATGTATCCGTCGGCAAGGAAAGTCATGAAGAACAGCATATAATACGTGCCGTGTGTGTGCGCGGTGAAGAAGGAAAGCAGGATCAGCAGGATCGCGAGCCAGCGATAGGCTCCGCGCAGCCGGACGACACTCTGCACATAAAACAGATAGGACAGCGCAAGCCCGATCACGCCCCAGCGGATATAGGTCGCAAAGAAGCCGGAGGTGCTGAAATCAACGCTGCTGTTGACGCCGGCCTGGCCCCAGAGAACGGCCGAACCGGTGATGCGCCGGATATAGTTGCTCGCGCGTCGGGTGCGCCCGGCGATCGCGCTCGTTCCGGACTCCACGACGAAGATGCGGTTGACCGCGCGCCGCAGGAAGGGCAGTGTCAGATATGCAACGATCAAAACGGCAATGATCGCGATCAGGATCAGCGCATTCTTCCGCGTGAACAGCTTTTTCATGCGCTTTTGTGCCGTCATTTCCCTTCCGGAGCGGTACAGCAGCTCATACAGCGACCACAGGCCGACCACCACCGCAATGCCCATGCCGGAAGTCGAGAGGATGACCCCCACGGACATGATCGCCGCGCTCCGCTTTCTGGCCCGGTCGACCCCGGGCAGCAGGAGCAGCAGACAGATCAGCGGAAAGCAGTACAGAAAGATGTGCGACGGCTCAAGGAAGAAGCCGCTCGGCCGATACAGCGAGCCCGGCCGGTAGACGATCGTCACGACCCACCGGCTGTTTTCCGGCAGCAGCCAGCCGTGGGGCTCAAAGTTGACCGGACGGTGCAGCACGTAATAGCAGAAGTACTGGATGACCACGAGATAGGTCGCGATGCAGCCGACCACCGTCGCGTACCGGAATACATACCGCAGGTTGAGGCAGCCGAGGAAGATCAGCGCCATGACCGCGATGATAAAGCCCGCGGAAAAGATCCTGCTGAACGAGGACGACAGACGCACAACGACCGTGTAAAGCTCAAACAGCACCAGCGGGATGATCGGGCGCAGCCGCCGCAGGCGCACGAACCGGTGCGCGAACAGACGCAGCAGCATGATGCCGAAAACGATGAGGTAGATCGTGAATCCCGCGTTTTCGACCAGGCCGTAGTAATGCTGGCAGATCGGCGTCAAGGCGAACAGCAGCGCACACAGCCGGTCGATCAGGGTCGTATTCTGTTGGCCCAGCGTAAGCTGATCCGGCGCCCAGCGCATCGGAGCGGTTGAAATCGTCATATCCTGTTCCTGTCGTCAACAAACTTCGGTTGTTCTTTAATGCTGTCTCTTTTTCAGACTCTCCCGGTAGCCGAACACCTTTTGGAACGTGTACGCGAACCAGGGCTTCACGTCGCCCTTCCAGTAGACGACGTCCTTCGTATTCTTCCAGCTGAACCAGTTCGGCTCAGCGCGAAAACGCCTCGGTGACTTGATGAACCAGCCGAGATCCGCATGGAAATGGCGCGTCATCTGTCCGAATCGGGTGTTGGCGGGATACTGCTCCACGTCCTGCCCATACGCCATCTCTACGAGCAGCTTCGCCACGTTGAAGCCGCACTGCCAGCTCAGCTTGATGCTGGCGGGGATGCGCCCGTTGATCTCCTGCAGTTTCGGCGTGTTGTCCTCCTTGTCGATCATGAACGACAGCGCGGCCACGCCCTGCCACTTCATCGCCTTCAGCAGCTTTGCCGCGTTCTCCAGCAGCTCCGGATTGTCTACGGAGCGGATCAGGCACGCCGTGCCGGCGTCGATCGGGAACCAGCGCAGCACTTCATCCGCGTAGGCCATGCACACGCTGCCCTTCTGGTCAACGAACAGGATCGCACCCAGATATTTATCATACCGAATGAACTTCTGAAGGACGTATTGGCCGAGATCGATCCCATGCTCCTTGATATATGGCCAGAACTCCTCCCGCGTTTCAAACTTGTGGAACCCGATTGAGCCCATGCCGGAGCGCGGCTTGATGATGACCGGAAACTCCACCTGCGACAGATAGTCCTCCACACTCTGATCCGCGCGCCGCGTCTGCGGACACGGCATGCCGATCTCCATGGCGTGCTCAAAGGTGTTCTGCTTGTTGAAAGCCTGGATATACGCCCGCCGCGGCGCGCAGGCCAGCCTGACGTACTGCCGGAGCTCCTCCTCGCGCTGCGTGATCCGGTTCGTCGTCATCTCGGCCACGGGCAGGAGCACGTCGTATCCGCCGCCGCTGACCAGCGAGAGCACAAAGTCCTCAAACCCCTCGCGCGAGCCCGCCGCACGCTCGTCCAGGATCTTCTCGTCCGGCAGCTTCGAGGCGTAGCATACGTCCAGCTTCGATGAGCAGAGGACGGTGACGCGGCAGCCGATCTCCTTGAGACCATGCAGTATCGTCAGCGTCTGGCGCGCTCCGCCGTCCGTCAGGAGCACCCTGACCTTTGTAAAATCCATCGGTTTCTGCCTCTCTTATTGCACGGCTGCGGCGCCGAATACGGCCTGATCCGCCTCCGCCTCATATTTCGTATACGGGAATTCCCGCTTTTTCAAAACGGCGATCTCGAAGATCAGCTGCACCGTGCGAAAGATGCAGTACAGATCAAGTCCCACGCTGCGCCGCTCAACGTACAGGTTCGCCAGATAGTCCCGCATCGGCGCGACCTTCCGGTCGAACTCCTCGTTGTCCTTGACGACCAGCTCGCCGTGCGCGTAGTCATACAGGCTGTCCAGGCAGGCGAGGCCCGGGCGAACGGTCAGCACGGCGTCGTACTTTCCGATGTAATGCTTTTTCACGCCGGCCGCCGTGATGGGCCGCGGCCCGACCACGGACATCTGCCCCATCAGAATATTGAGCAACTGCGGCAGCTCGTCCAGCTTGCTCTTCCGGAGAAAGCCGCCGAAGGGAAAAATGCGGCTCTCGTTCGCTATGTAGCCGCCCTCGCGCTGCTCGCCGCCGCCCGTGTTCTCCGGGTGATAGACGTGCATGGAGCGGAACTTGTACAGGGTAAACGGCCTTTGATCCTTTCCGATCCGGTCGGCCCGATAGAAGACCGGCCCCTTGCTGGACAGCTTGATCCCCACCGCGATCACCAGCCACAGCGGCGAACTGACAACGATGGCAAGCAGCGCCGCCAGCAGGTCAAACGCCCTTTTGACGATCCTGTAAAACGTATCCCTCACCGTTTTGTTCGCCTCACTTTGTTTCGCGGATCAGCATGAACGCCTCCGCCGCCCTGACGTTGACGGTCGCGCCGCGGAAGCGCGCCAGTGCCTCGACCGTTTCAAGGGAGCGCAGGTCGGGAAAGGGATGCACCTGGGACTTGAAAAAGCTCAGCGCCGTTTTCTTGTCCTCCAGATAGTCCGTGATGTCCTCAAACACGTTGGGAATGAAGGCATAATGCTCTGCCGGCAGGTTGATCCCCGTTTCCGACAGCGTTTCATATGCGTAGATGCGTCTGACCGGATGGTCGTATTTTTCCCGCAGGGCGACCATCGCAGCCTCCGTCACCAGCTGATGATCCTTCTGCATATCGCCCCAAAACGGCAGATAGACCTCCTCCGGCTGCGACCGCACGATCGTGTCGAAAAAGGCCTTGTTGACCTCGCTGCGCGGGAAGTTTTCCAGATTGTTCGCCCAAAAAGGGAGTCCGATGTATTCGTCGACGCCGCAGAACGCGTGCGCCGCTTTCATCTCCTCATGCAGCTTCACTGTGCTCGGCGGCAGCTCCATCCCCTCCCGCGCCGTCACGATGCAGACGGTCACGCGGTCGCCCGCCGCCTTGCGCTTCAGGATCGTCCCGCCGACGCCGATGATCTCATCGTCGCGATGCGGTGCGATAACAAGAACGTTCATCTCCTGCGCTCTCCTGCTCTTTCATCTGCTGCGCGCTCAGGCAGTCTCAGCGACGCAGCGCTTCGAACTGCTCCCAAGCCGTCCGGATCTCTTCCGGATCGATCTGCTGATTCCTCTTCACGCTCGGATAACCCTGCGTCTCCCGTTTCCGCCAGAACTCGTCAAAGTCCCCGATCCGGCGCGCCGGACTGCCGCCGTAGATCCCGCCGGACTCCAGATCCTTGTTGACGAAAGCGCCCGCGCTCACGATCACGTTCGAGCCGATGCGCACGTTGCCCAGAATGATCGTCCTCGCGCCGATGAACACGTTGTCGCCGATCTCGATGCAGCCCACCTTTTCCGGCAGCTTCTTTTCCACGCCCGGGAGCTTGTTGTGCACCAGATGGATCGCATCATGCACCATGAGCGAAACATTGCTGCTGATGTTCACGTTGCTGCCGATCTTGATCAGCTCCGGATAGAGCGGCACTTTTCTCGGCTGATAACGGACGTTTTCGCCCATTGCGGCAAAGACCCCATGCTTTTTCAGATAGCTGCCTCTTCCGGCGGCGCTGCGCTGCAGGCAGAGCCCGATCGTCTGCATCATCCGTTTTGCTCTCATGGCGCGCTCCTCCTTTTTTTACTGAAAGCACCTTCTGATGATCTCCACGACCTGATCCACCTGCGCCGTGGTCATCTTGTTGTCGCTCGGCAGGCACAGGCCGCGGGCAAAGATGTCCATGCCCACGTCCGCTGCGGAGCCCGCGATATACGCGTTCGTGCGCGCGCGGCCGCTGCCCTCCCGCGTCACGAACGGGTGCATGCGGTACATCGGCTGCATGTGCATCGGCTTCCAGATCGGGCGGCCTTCGGCGTTGAACGCGGCCAGCGCCTCCAGGATCTCCGTCGGGCAGCTCTTGCCGCTCTCATGCGCGAACAGTGCATCCTGCTCGCCGCGCACCTGCGGGCACATGGCCTCCGGATCGATGATCAGGCAGCTGAGCCAGTAGTTCGGTTCGGAGTTCGCCGCGTCAAACGGGTTCATCTGCACCGGCAGGCCGCGCAGGCCGTCGCGGTAGCGCTCATAGATCGCCTTTTTCTGCGCGATGTGCTCGTTCAGGTGCGGCAGCTGCCCGCGCACGATGCCGGCGATGATATTGCTGATACGGTAGTTGTAGCCCATCTCTTCGTGCTGGTACCACGCAGCGGCCTCGCGGCTTTGCGTGGACCACTTGCGGGTCTTGTTCGCGTCGGCCTCGGCATCGGTCAGCAGCATGCCGCCCGCGCTGCCGGTGATGATCTTGTTGCCGTTGAAGGAGATCGCGCTCACGTCGCCGAAGGTGCCGGTCTGCACGCCCTTGTAGGTCGCGCCGAAGGACTCGGCGGCATCCTCGAGGATCAGCGCGCCGTGCTTCGCGCACACCGCGCGCAGCTCGTCGATCTTGCCGGGCGTGCCGTAGAGGTGCGCCGCGACGACGAGCCTCACCTCCGGGTAGAGCTCAAACGCCTTTTCCAGCGCGACCGGATCCATGTTCCAGGTGTCGTATTCGGTGTCGATGAACACCGCCTCGCCGCCCTCGTAGGCCACGGGGTTGACCGTTGCATCAAACGTCATGTCGCTGCAAAAGACCTTGCGGCCCTCCAGCGCGCCGTGCCCGATCCGCGGCTGACCGTAGAGCTTCTCGCCGCAGAGCTTGGCGGCCAGGTGCAGCGCGGCAGTGCCCGTTGCAAGGCCGACGGCGTATTTCCGTCCGATCACGTCCGCCACGGTACGCTCCAGCTCGTTGATGTTCTCTCCGACCGTGCTGACCCAGTTCGTGCGGATCGCCTCATCGACCCAGTGCTGCTCCTCCCCATGCATCGTCGGCGAGGAGAGCCAGATCTTCTTCTCAAACGGCTGCAGCCCCGCGAAGCGGGCGTCCGCCATATACTTTTCCGTCAGGCTCATATGCGCATATCCTCCGTTTGTTTATCGTCGGCGGCGCGTCACTGCACCGCCGCCGGTTCTTCCTCACGCTCATGCTCCATCGCGTGGATCGCGCGGCGGTTGACCTCATCGGGCGCATGATAGGTCGGGATCATGCCGCGCAGCATGCCGATCAGTTCGTCCTTCTCAATGCCGTCCGTCACCGCGCGGTCGAGCGTCAGCAGATCCTCCATGATCTGCTTCGGGTCGATCGGCTGCTGCTGCTCGATGAAGATCTTCTTGTTCTCCGTGGCGAACAGCGTCTCGCTCTTCATCAGCAGTTCTTCATAGAGCTTCTCGCCCGGGCGCAGGCCGATCTCCCGGATCTCGATGTCCTTATACGGCTCGAAGCCGGACAGTCGGATCAGGTTCTCCGCCAGGTCGAGGATCTTCACCGGCTCGCCCATGTCGAGCACGAACACCTGATTGTCGCGCGCCATGGCACCGGCCTGCAGCACCAGCTGCGCCGCCTCCGGGATCGTCATGAAATAGCGGATGATGCGCTTATCCGTGATCGTCACCGGACCGCCCTCTTTGATCTGCTCCTTGAACAGCGGCACGACCGAGCCGTTCGAGCCGAGCACGTTGCCGAAGCGCACCGCACAGAACGCGGTGCCGCCCTTCGGGCGGCTTTGCAGGATCATCTCGCAGAAGCGCTTCGTCGCACCCATGAAGTTCGTCGGGTTGACCGCCTTGTCGGTCGAGATCATGACGAATTTCTGCGTCCCGTACTTCTCCGCCGCGCGAACGACGTGATAGGTACCGAAGATGTTGTTTTTGACTGCCTCGTCCGGGCAGTCCTCCATCAGCGGGACATGCTTGTGCGCCGCCGCGTGGAACACGAGATCCGGGCGATACTCGTCAAAGATCGAATAGATGCGGTCCTTGTCGCGGATCGAGGCGATCAGCACCACGAGATCCAGCGCCGCACCGTACTGCCGCTTGAGCTCCTGTTGGATCTCATAGGCGTTGTTCTCATAGCAGTCGAGGATGATGATGCGCTTTGGATGATAACAGGCGATCTGCCTGCACAGCTCGCTGCCGATCGATCCGCCGCCGCCCGTGATCAGCACGGTCTTTCCGCCGAGGAAGGTGCCGAGCACCGCGGTGTCCAGGTGAATGCTGTCCCGTCCGAGCAGATCCTCGATCTGTACGTCCTTGATCGTGGAGACGCTGACCTCGCCGTTGACCAGCTGATAGATGCCCGGCACCATCTGCACGCGGCAGTTCGTCTGCTTGCAGATGTCGAGCAGGCTCCGCTTCTGTTCGGCTGTGGCTGTCGGCAGGGCAAGGATGATCTGCGAGATGCGGTATTCCTTCACCGCCTCAAGGATCCGGCCGCGGCCGCCCACGATGGGAACGCCTTCCAGGTATTTGCCCCATTTTCCCTCGTCGTCGTCGATGGCGCAGCAGACCTTTGCGGCAAGGTGCGGGTTGTTGGCGAACTCCCGCACGAGCACGCTGCCGGCCTGACCTGCGCCAATGAGCATGATGCGGCTCAGGCTTCCGGTCTGACCGCGGCGGTGCTGCTCGGCGACCCGCAGGAAGCGCGGGAGGCAGCGCACGCCGATGTGGAAGATCATCTCCAGCAGCAGGATGATGAACATCACGCTGCGCGGCTGCCGCATGCCGAGCAGATACCCGACAAAGAAGAACGAGCAGTAGGCCAGCACGACCGACACGAGCATCTCCGCCACGTCGCTTGCGCTGACCGTCGGCCACATGTAGTTATACATTTTGCGCAGCCAGAAGATCACGAGCGTGACGGCGATCTGCAGCGGCAGAAAGCGCACCCAGGTGTCGCTGTACGTCCTGGGCATTCCCGCAAAAGAGAAGTCAAAGCGCACCAGCAGCGCAAGCATACCCGCAAACGTCACGAGCACGATGTCAAGGATCACCACGGCGATCGTCTGCTTTATAATTCTCGGTGAAAGCTTCATAACCGTCTCTCCTCAGGGCAGGACAAGTCTTTTCGCCGTCATACACGGCGCGTCCGCCGCGTAGGCATATCCTTTTAGATTTTAACAGCTTGCCGTTGAAAAAGCAAGTGGTATATATGTTTTTGTCGTAATAAAAAGCAACAAACCCGCCTCAAAAAACATTCCTTTTTTAGCAGAAAGTGCTGTTCTTTCACGCCTTCGCATGGTGTCACAAACCGGATCAAACGCAAAAAAGCGGGGCGCACAGATTTCTCTGTGCGCCCCGCTCCGGTATTCACGCGTTTTCGCTCTCTCCGCAGAGCGGCTGCTCCGCGTCCTCCTCCGACGCCGGTTTCGTCTCCGGCGCATGCAGCGCGTCAAGTGCCGCGTAGAATGTGTCCTTCGCCGTGTTGCTCATCCAGCCGTAGCGGGCGTCGTCCTCGACCAGCGTAATTGCATAGCCCTCGGTGAATTCGCCCCTGCACACGCAGTTCACGAACGCTTCCACTGCTCTCTGCTCTCTTTTCGTCATGATGTTTCCTCCTCTCTTTCAGTTCCCGATATTTTCCAGCACCATTGCCTGCACCACTGCAATCTGCGCGTCGATGTACTTCTTCGTGTCCGCGCGGTAGGTCAGCGTCAGCGTCCCGACGTCGGTGCTGACGGCGTTGGCGCCGAGCAGCGTCCTGATCTCCTGCGGGGTGAGCTGATACTCGCTTGCCGGTGTGCACTCCGCCCAGCATTGCAGCGGCGTACCGGCTGTATACTGATTGGCGATCCACGCCTGAAAATCCGCAGCGGTCGCAATGCCGGTGACCCCCGGGCGGATCTGGAATACCGCGTTGTTATCCGCAGAGTAAGCGTAAAACCCGATCGTCGTATTGGGCGATGTCACAGTCGCGTTTGCAAAGTGCGAGCAGCCCCGGGGACGCGAGCTGGTCGTCCTGCGGCCGCCGGGAAGTTTATAGCGGAAAAAGTCCGCTCCGCTCCCCGATCCCGACTGAAGCGACCATTCCTCCGTCCCGTCGAACACATGTCCCCAGATCCGAACCGTCAGCACACCCGTCGTCACGTCCAGCGTCCCGCCGAAAATGCTGCCGGCCTCCGAGGCCCAGGACACCGGAATCGCCGTCGGCTCACCCTCGCCGTCGCCTCTGCGGATCGTCAGCCCGCTCCACGTTGCGAAAGGCCGCACGTTGTCCGGCGACGGATCGCCGCTGCCCGTCTGCACCGGTTCGATCTCAACGGACAGGCCGATCACAGGCACACCGTCCGCGCCGTCGGCAAAGCTGACCGCCGCGCCCGTGACCGTCTCCTGTACAAAACCCGCGGCAGCGAATGCCTCCGCAAGCGCCGCGCCCGCCTCCGCCGCGGCTTTCGCCGTTTCCGCCTCTGTCTTTGCCGCTTCCGCCGCCGCGACGTATTGCCGCTGCTCGGCGACCCACTCCGCCTCCGTGCCCGTAAACCCGTGCGCTGCGGCGATCGCATACGCGCTCACCGGGCCAAGTCTCTGTCTCGTGCTCATCCCAGCTCCACCTCCAGAAATCCGTCCTCCGTCAGCGCGAACTCCGCGCCGCGAAAGCTGTCCGCCATGACCATATACAGCACGCCGTCTTCATCCATCTCCGGATAAAGCCAGCTCTCGTCTCCGACGTAGCTCGCGACCGCCTGCGCGCATTCCACTGCGGCTTCCTCGCTTCGTTTTGCGTTCCGTTCGCTTTGCGCGGCGTCCGCCGCGCTTTCCGCCGCTGTCGCCGCCGCTGTCGCCGCTTCCGCCGCGGCGCTCACTGCGCTTGCCCCGGCGGCGGTCACCGTTTCGATCCAGCGCTCCTCCGGCTCGGGTACTTCGCCGTCCGCTTCGCCCAGTGCCGCCGCCACAAACGTCCGCCAGACCTGTGACTTTGCCAGCGTCCCACCCACGTGGTACTGCAGCTCGCATCTGCCGTAGCCGGGCCTTGCCGTGTCTGCGGCGGAGACGGTCCACACCGCCTCGTCGCCCTCCGCCGCAAGCGCCGCAGGATACGGCCGCTCGTCTCCGCTGCGCTCCGCAAGCAGCACGATCGTCCCCGGACCGTACAGCGCACGCCAGGGCGCACAGTCAAAAACGATCTGCCGCGCGGCGTTCTCCCGCTCGCGTCCCAGCAGGATCGTCGCGCCGGACTCCGCGGCGGGTACCGTGATCCTCTTCACATCTCTTCCTCCTTTGCACTTCGCCGCATCTCCTGCGGCCGTCAGAATCCGCTCACGTAGCGGCTCTTCCCGTTCCTGTCCACGACGTAGCGGCTGCGCGTCGGCTGCAGGTGAAAATGCACGTGCCCGCTCGTCTCGTACACACCGATGCAGCTCGCCGGGAAGAGCCTGTCCAGCAGCTTTCCCGTCTCCCGCGCGCTCATCCCGCTGACGTAGAGGTCGGCCGCCGCGCCGTAGAGATGCAGCGAATCTCCGCTGCCGCCCGCCTTTGTGTTCTGCGCGCGGTTTCGGTAGCCCGATGTGATGTTCACGCTGCGTCCCGCCGCGTCGCGCAGCTTCTGCAGCGCCTCCACCAGCGGCATGCTGATGAACGTCACCGTTTCCTCACCGCACTTGAATTCTCTCACCTTGAAGTTGGCGCTCAGCCGGGTATCGCCCTCCGTGCGCCAGTTGTATGCCCGGATCCCGTCGCGCATCGCTCACACCTCCGGTGTCTCTGCGGCGTCGTCGGCCGCGCCCGTCACCGCCGCCGCGTCGATCCGCCCCTCGGTCGTGATGTAGCTCAGCACCGAGGCGAGCGCCGTGACCGTTCCCGCAACCGTGCCGATCATACTCTCGTCCAGGCCGAACATCGCAGCAAGCCCCACCGCCACGCCGACCAGCGCCGCCCACAGTTTCCTGCTTGAAAGCTTTTTCTTCCAGTCACTCATGCTCTTCATCCTTTCCCACGTTTCCGAACTCCTCCTTCTTTTCCAGCAGCGCCTTCAGGCAATAGACCAGCACCACCGCCACCAACTCCGTCACGGCGGCGCGGCTCAGCTCCTCCGCAATCGCTTCCCGTCCGAGCGCCGCAAGCAGATAGCTGCACCACACCCATGCCAGCCCATTGGCAAGGCACAGCCACACGATCCGTTTGGTCGTCGTTTTCCGTTTTTTTCTTTTCACCCGCCGCACCTGCCTTTCCCTCTGCCACCTTTGCCCTCCCGGGCCGACGCGGTTGCACGGCGCCGTGCACATCTCCGCAGGCCTCCGCCGCGGTGTCAGTACAAAAAAAGCGGAGCGGAACTCCCGTTCCGCTCCGCTTTTTTCATTTCATACGGCTTCGCGCCGCTCACGCCTCCGCCCGGATGCTCAAAAGGCTGCTGCCGGCGTCCAGCACCAGCACCGATGCCTCGTCGGCGCTCAGCGTCTCGCTCTTCTCGTCGGCATAGGTGAAGCGATAGTGCGCTGCTTCGCACATGCCCGTTTCCGCAAAGGCCTCCGCCACGCGGAGTCCCGTCTCCGGGATAAAGACGAAGGACGTCTCCTCCAGCACGCAATACCCGATGTTCGTCACGCCCGCGTTGCGCGCCTGCGCTCTGCCGAGCGTAAAGAACTCCTTTTGCGTCCCGCCCTCGACAGGCTCCTGATACGTCATGTACTTTTGGGCAAACAGCTCGTATTCCTCGTCCTGGGAATAGCCGTCCTTGTAGGAGACGATTTTTACGGTGGCCGGCGTTCCCGCGTCGAATTTTTTGAGCAGGTCGGCCACGCTCCAGCAGTCCTCGTACCAGGTGCCGGCCCGATTCTCGCTGTACGGCGCCTCCGTTCCGAACACGCCCTCCGCGTCCTGCAGCACGAGGACGCGCATCACGCCTCCGGCCGCGGGCGCGTTGTCCTTCGTAAGGCCGCACGGCACGATCTCAGCCACGTTTTCCAGCGTTTCGCGTCCGCCGGCGATGAAGCCGTCCGCGCCTTTTTCTCCGAACTCGATCAGAGTGTCCGCAAGGTCGGCCGCCTCCACGGTGACACTGCGTCCGCCCACCGCCGTGAGTTCATAGGCCGCCGCATCCGCCATGCCGATCGCCTCAAACAGCGCCGCCAGGTTCCATCCGTCCGGCCGCGTCATCAGCAGCGCCTCCCGGCCGATGGTGCACCAGCCCTTGTACTGCACGTCCTCGCTTTCCTTCTGACTGTGCCCTACGAAGAGGTCATAGTCGAAATCCGGGTTGTCTTTTGCAAGCGAAACGTAAACGCTGCGGAACACGTCGATCGGATATTCCGCGGCGTAGCCGTCGGTATAGGCCGTGACCTGTACGCTCGCGTCCTCATCAGGCGTGAACCACAGGTTTGCGTCCAGGATCTCTCCCATGCGGTAGGCCTTGTGATATTCCTTGGCGTTGTAATTCTGCTCCGAGCGCGGCAGCCCCGCGGCGGCATTGTTCAGGATGATGATCCGCTGCATCCCCGTGGGCGGCGCAGGCGCCGCTTCCGTTTCTCCGTCGGCAGGCGCGGCCGTCTCCCCGGTCGCCGTGTCGCCGCTTTTCCCGCTCTGCCCGGCTGCGCCGCTCTTGCCGCAGGCGGCGAACCCCGCCAGCAACAGTGCGAGCAGCAGTGCCGCAAATCTCCTCCTCATGCCTCTTGCCTCCCGTTTCGGATCAATCTGCAGGCCCGCGGTGCCGGTCGATGCGCCCGCAAGCCGGGTGTCATTGCCTTGAATTTTTATATTATCACAGTTTTTCGCGCTTTTCTACTGCATTTCCACACTTTGTGCAAACTTTTCGCCTTTTCTTGCATCGGTTTTCCCCGCGCGGTGTCAGCTTGCCCTTGCTTTTTTTGTGCGGTATGTTAAAATAGATGATTGAGAACAAAACCGCCGCAAACGCGGCGCAGCGGAGGCAGACCTATGAGCAGCGCCGTTTATCGCGCCGTCAACACCACGCTCGTCTATCTGGAGCGGGGCGACGAATACCTGATGCTGCACCGCACGAAAAAGGCGCACGACCTGAATCATGACAAGTGGATCGGCGTCGGCGGCAAGCTTGAGCCGGGCGAAGCGCCGGAGGACGGCCTGCTTCGCGAGGTGCGGGAGGAAACGGGTCTGACCCTGACCTCCTGGCGCTACCGCGGCATCATCACCTTTGTTCTCGACGGGGAAACGGAATACATGCACCTCTTCACCGCCGACGGGTGGACGGGCACGCAGCGCGAGTGCGACGAGGGCGAGCTTGCCTGGATCAAAAAGCGCGATCTGCTTTCTCTGCCCCTGTGGGAGGGGGACAAGCTCTTTCTGCAGCTTCTCGATACGGACGAACCGTTTTTCTCTCTGAAACTCCGATACGAGGGCGATACGCTGGTTCAGGCGCAGCTCAACGGCAGGCTGTGCACCCCCGGCGCTCTGATATGAGTTCATTCATTACTTTGAAGGAGGCAACTATGAAATTTTCCAGCAAAGTCGAAAAATGCGGTCTGTCCCCCATGCGTAAGTTCCACCCCTACGCCGTCGCCGCCGAAGCGCGCGGGAAGACGATCTACCACCTCAATATCGGTCAGCCCGACGTGATCACTCCGCCGGCCTACTTTGAGGCGGTGCGCAACTTTGAGCAGCCCGTCCTTGCCTACGCGCCGTCCCCCGGCATTCCCGAACTGATCGATGCGATCAAGGGCTATTACGATGCCCTCGACATGCATTTTGACCGCAGCGAGATCCTGGTCACCACCGGCGGCAGCGAGGCGCTCGCCATCACCCTGCAATGCATTCTGGACGATGGGGACGAGATCCTGATCCCCGAGCCGTTCTATCCCAACTACAACACCATGACCCGCACCTGCGGCGCGTCGATCCACCCGATCCCGACCACGCCGGAGGAAGGCTATCACTATGCCGACCGTGCGAAGATCGAGCGTGAGATCAACGAGCACACCCGCGCCATCATGGTCACCAACCCCGGCAACCCCACCGGCGCGGTGCTGACACATGACGAGATGCGTATGCTCGTCGACCTTGCGAAGGAGCATGACCTCTTTATCATCGGCGATGAGGCCTACCGCGAGTTCGTCTACGGCGGCGAACCGCTGCAATCCTTCGGTGAGTTTGACGATGCCGCCGAAAACGTCATCGTGATCGACACCGTGTCCAAGCGCTTCTCCGCCTGCGGAGCGCGCATCGGCTGCCTGATCTCCCGCAACCACGAGTTCCTCGGTCACGCGATGAAGTACTGCCAGTCCCGCCTCTCCGTCGCCACGCTCGATCAGGTCGCCTCCGCCAAGCTCTACACCGTCGGTCCCGAGTATTTCTCCGCCGTTCGCGAGGAGTACAAGCTCCGCCGCGACACCGTCGTGCGCAAGCTGGCTGAGATTCCCGGCGTCGTCTGCAAGTGCCCGCGCGGCGCGTTCTACCTGATGGCCGCCCTGCCGGTCGACGATGCGGACAAGTTCCAGATGTTCCTGCTTGAGGAGTTCGACGATCATGGCGATACCGTCATGTTCGCGCCCGGCGCGCCCTTCTACGCCACGCCCGGCAAGGGCCTCAACGAGATCCGCATCGCCTACGTGCTTGAGCAGCAGAAGCTCGAGCGCGCGATGGATCTGCTGGCCCTCGGCATCAAGGCCTATAACGCCCGCAAGCAGTAACGTCTCTCCCGCAAGCGCCGTTTCCCAACGCGCAAAACCGCTCCGGCGGAACGGGTTTCCCCGTTCCGCCGGTTTTTTGCGGCCCGCAACCGCCGGTTGCGGAATTCCCAAGTCCGCTTGGTGGACTTTTTCCCGCGTTTCGGGTATGCTGAGGACAACACACAAGGAGGTGCCGCCCATGAGCCTCGGAGAAAACATCGCCCGCCTGCACACAAAAGGGCCGGTCGCAGGGTGAGCTGCCCGACGCGCTCAACGCGTCGCGTCAGTCGATCTCGAAGCGGGAGACGGACGCCAGTGTGCCGGAGCTGGACCGTCTCGTGCAGCTCAGCGCACTCTTCGGCGTGACGCTCGACGCGCTCGTGCGCGGCGAAGCGGCGTCTGCCCCGCCAAAGCCCGCCACGATGCCCGAAACGCCCATTGTATCTGCGCAGAACGAGCGGCACGCCGGCGCGCAGCGCGCGAACCGCTGCCATACTTCGCGCGCGCCGTGCATCGCGCGTTCCCGATACCTCATAATCCGCCTTCACAAAGGGAATGGGCTGACCGCTCCCGCGGTCAGCCCATTCCCTTTGTTTTTGCGTTTCGGATGGTTTTTGTTTCTCAGCCGACCAGCTTCTCCAGCGCGGCCAGCTTCAGGCAGCAGCAGAACACCGCCATTGCCTGCTCCAGCTCGAACAGCGGCGGCAGGCTCGGCGCCACGCGGATGTTGCGATCCTGCGGATCCTTCCCATAAGGGAACGTCGCGCCCGCATCCGTCATCACGACGCCCGCCTCCCTGCACAGCGCCAGCGTCCGTTTGGCAAGCCCCGGATTGGTGTTGACAGACACGAAATAGCCGCCCTTGGGCTCGTGCCACTCAGCCAGGCCCAGCGGCGCGATCTCGCGCGCGAGAACATCGGTCACCAGCTTGAACTTCGGGCCCATGATCGCCGCGTGCTGCTTCATCAGCGCCAGCGTATGCGCCCTGTCCTTCAGGAAGCGGACGTGGCGCAGCTGATTGATCTTGTCGTAGCTGATGGTCTGGATGCTCATCAGCTTCTCCATGTACTTGCGGTTGGCCTCCGAACAGGCGAAGCAGCTGATGCCTGCGCCCGGCAGCGTGATCTTGGAGGTCGAGGCATACTCGAACACCATGTCCGCGTTGCCGTACTGTTCGCAGAGGCTGAGGATGTCCGCAAACGGCACGAAGTCACCCTCAAACTCATGCACGCAGTAGGCGTTGTCCCACACGAGCAGGAAGTCCGGCGCGGCGGGCTTCATCGCCGCGAGGCGGCGGATCGTCTCGTCCGAATAGATGATGCCGTCCGGATTGGAGTATTTGGGCACATTCCACATGCCCTTAACCTTGGGATCGCGGATCAGCTCCTCGACCAGATCCATGTCGGGGCCGTTCTCTGTCATCGGCACGGTGATGAGCGTAAAGCCGAAGGACTCCGTGATCTTGAAGTGGCGGTCGTAGCCCGGCGCCGGGCAGAGCCACTTGAGCCCCGTCTCCTGCGCCCAGGGTCGCTCGCTGTGCAGCAGGCCGTGCGTCATTGCCTTGGCCACGGTGTCGTACATCAGCGTCAGGCTGGCGTTGCCGCCGGCAAACACCTGCTCCGGTCGGCAGCCGAGCACGTCCGCAAAATAGGCGCGCGCGCAGGCAAGGCCGCTCAGCTCGCCGTAGTTGCGTGCGTCCACGCCGTCCGCGATGCAGTCGTCCGCCTCGGTCAGCGCGGTCAGGATGCCGCTCACCAGATCGAGCTGCTGACGGCTCGGCTTGCCGCGCGCCATGTTGAGCTTCAGACCCTTGGTCTTCCACCCTTCAAACTCCGCAAGGACCTTGTCGTATTCCGCTTTCGCCGCGGCGGGGGTCATTTCCGTGTATTTCATCCGTGCAGCCTCCTGTCGTGTGGATTGTTTTTATTATATACGAATCCGGCGCCGAATACAAGCGGAAAGCGGGCGTGCCCGTCCGCCGCGCCGTTTTCGATTCCTTACGGTGCGGGTGAGCGCCCCGGCTCCGCTCCCTCCAGCGCCAGCAGGCGGTTTTTTTTGTCCGCGCCTCCGGCGTAGCCCGTGAGGCTCCCGTCCGCGCCCACGACGCGGTGACAAGGCACGATCAGCGAGATCGGATTGCGCCCGACCGCCCCTCCCACGGCCCGGGCCGACGGGTGCGTCATTTCTCCCTGCGCCGCAAGCCGCCGCGCGAGCGCGCCATAGGTCGTCGTCTGCCCATAGGGGATCTCCGACAGCAGCCGCCACACGGCAAGCTGAAACGCCGTGCCGCGCAGGCGCAGCGGCGGCGTGAAGTCCGGCTCCCGACCCGAAAAATAGCAGTCCAGCCACCGTTCGGCCTGCGCAAAAACGGGCAGCGCGCGGTCCTTCCGCGTCGCGTCGAGCCCGAGGGCAAAGTGCTTCTGCCCGTCGAACCATAATCCGCTCAGGCTCTCGCCGTCCGCGGCGAGCAGGATGCCGCCGAGCGGAGAATCATAATGACTTGTGTACTGCATCTTTCAGCCCTCCTTCGGCTTCGTCCGGATCGTCGCGGCATAGGCGCTGTTGCACAGACCCAGGATCGCGGAGAGGATGAACAGCGTTTCGATGCCCAGCGTCTTCCAGATCCACCCGCCGAACAGCGCAATCAGGATCGTGATCAGGTGGTTGACCGACAGACCGGTGGAGATCGTCGCCCGCACCTCGTCGGCATTGTCCGAAAAATCCTGCACGTACACGTTCGAGGCCATGGACGCCAGCGAGATCACGGAGTCCAGCACATAGTTCACGCAGCAGACCAGAAACGCCGTCTGCATCGGGAAGATGTGGTGGGCGAACCCGTAAAAGAAACAGACGATCACCAGAATGAGCGTGTCCGTGACCATGACGATCTTGTAGCCGAAGCGGTCGATGATCCGGCCGACGAGCGGCGCGGCGAAAAACGTACACACGGAGGACACGGCAAACAGGACGCTGATGACCATCGCGCTCGCGCCATAGAACAGGACGAGCACATAAGGCCCGAACGTGAAGAATATCTGCTTCCGTGCGCCGTAGAACACCTCCAGCATATAGTACTTCCCGTATTTCCTGCGGAAGTAGAAGCGGCGTTTGTTTTTGTCGGCCTCGCTTTGCCCTGTCATGCCGAGCGTTGCGAAGAAGCCGAGGCCGATGATCCCGGCGCTCACGGCGAACACCCCGCGGAACAGCCGCATCCCGCCCGGCAGGAGGGAAAACGCCGCGATGATGACGAGGTAGCCCGCCAGCGTCCCGATCTGGTGCACCGCGTTCTGCAATCCCAGCGCCGCGCCGCCGTGTCCCTCCTTTGCATAGCCGAGTGACAGCGTGTTCCGCATGCCGAGCTGCATGTGGTCGCCGAGCGAATAGATGAAGATGCACAGGATGACCAGCACGCGCGTCGGCGGGACGACGGCCTGCAGCCCCATGCCGATGAGCATGAACAGCGCGCCGAAGCGATAGATCCTCTCCGCCGAGAGCATGTAGAACACCGCAAGGATGAACACGAGCAGCAGGCCCGGCAGCTCACGGAAAAACTCCGATACGCCCTTGTCGAACGCCGTCATGGATACGATCTCCGCCAGATAGTTGTCGATCACGCCCTTGTAAAGCCCGTAGGCCAGCCCAAAGGTCATGATGGACAGGAAGAACGCCCCGTATTTGGATTCCTGCCGGAACACCTCTGCAAACCGATTCATGGCCCGTTCCCTCTCTCCTGCCGGCGGCGTCCGCCGCGCTTTGTCGGGATCATCTTATCACGGCCTGCCGGCGAGCGCAACCGTGACCTTGCAAGATCCGCCGCTCCGCAGGCAAAAAGGCACGGCAGCCCGTGGCTGCCGTGCCTTTTTCTTAACAGGATCCGTTTGTCTCAGCCGAACAGCGCCATCAGGACGCCGGCGGCGATCGCGGAGCCGATCACGCCCGCGACATTCGGGCCCATGGCGTGCATGAGCAGGAAGTTGGACGGGTTCTCCTTCTGACCGACGACCTGGCTGACGCGCGCCGCCATCGGGACGGCGGAGACGCCCGCGGAGCCGATCAGCGGGTTGATCTTCTCCTTGAGGAAGAGGTTCATGAACTTCGCCAGCAGCACGCCGCCCGCGGTGCCGAAGCCGAACGCCACTATGCCCATGCCCATGATCAGGAGGGTCTGGAGGGAGAGGAACGTCGTGGCCGTCGCCGTCGCGCCGACGGTGAAGCCGAGGAAGATCGTGACGATGTTCATCAGCTCGTTGCCCATGGTCTTTTGCAGACGCTCCACCGCGCCGGACTCCTTGGCCAGGTTGCCGAGCATCAGGCAGGCGATCAGCGGAGCCGCGGAGGGCACCAGCAGCGCCACGAACACGGTGATCATGATCGGGAAGATGATCTTCTCGCGCTGCGAGACCTGGCGCAGCGGGCGCATCTTGATCATGCGCTCCTCGTGGGTCGTCAGCATCTTCATGATCGGCGGCTGGATAACCGGCACGAGCGCCATGTACGAATACGCCGCGACCGCGATGGGCCCGAGCAGCTGGGGCGCGAGGCGCGAGGTGACGAAGATCGCCGTCGGGCCGTCCGCGCCGCCGATGATGCCGATGGACGAGGATTCCGCCTTGGTGAACAGGCCGGTGAGCTGCGTGCCCACATAGGTCATGAAGATACCGAGCTGGGCAGCCGCGCCGAGCAGCAGGGACTTCGGGTTCGCGATCAGCGGGCCGAAGTCGGTCATCGAGCCGACGCCCATGAAGATCAGGCACGGATAGATGCCGAGCTTGACGCCGAGGTAAAGGATGTCGAGCAGGCCCGCGGTCACGGTGACCGGCGCCATCGTGATGCCGTAGTAGGCGGCGGCTTCCTGCGCGTCGACCAGGGCATGGAGCTGCGCCTCCAGCGCACTCGAGGCCGTCGCAGCATAGTTGGCGATCGCGCCGTCGACCTGCGCCGCGCCGAACGCCGCGTTCGCGGAGGCGAGCAGCCGGTCGGCATAGGGCTGGATCACGTCGGGCAGAGCGCCGTGCTCAAACAGCTCCAGCAGCCGCGTCGCCGTGATCGGGTCGCCGTGCAGAATGTCCCAGTTGGCGTGACCGCCGGCAAAGATGATCTCGTGATACATCTCCGCGCCGGGCAGGTTGGTGCACAGCATGCCGAAGGCGATGGGCAGGAGCAGCAGCGGCTCGAACTTCTTCACGATCGCGAGGTACAGCAGCACAAAGGAAATCGCGATCATAATCAGCATTTTCCAGTTGCCGCCCTGCGTGAACATGTAGAAGCCGGTCTGCTGCGCGAAGTTGATAATAGCTTGCATATTACTTCCGCTTTCCTTTCACAGTTTTTCTGGGGGTGCGCCGATCGTTCAGCCGATCACGCACAGCGTGTCGCCGGGATTGACGGCAGCGCCCTTGGCAACTGCGACGGAGGAAACGGTGCCGGAGGCGGGAGCGAAGATCTCGTTCTCCATCTTCATCGCCTCAAGGATGAACAGAAGGTCGCCTTCCTTGACCGCCTGACCGGCCGCGACCTTGACGTCAAGGATGGTGCCGGGCATCGGGGAGGTGACGGCGCCGGCGCCGGCAGGGGCCGCGGCGGGCGCGGGAGCCGGAGCGGGCGCGGGGACGGGCGCGGGCGCGGCGGGACGCGCGGCGGGCGCGGGGGCCGGAGCGGCGGGACGGGCAGCGGGAGCCGGAGCCGCAGCGCGGCTCACGGGCGCGGAGAACGAGCGGCCGCCGGCGGCGGACTCGACGGTGACTTCATAGCTGACGCCGTTGACGGTGACATTGTACTGCTTGATCATGACTTTTCTCTCCTCAATTCATTAAAGTTGTTTGATGGACGTGATGTTGACGCCGTTTGCGGAGATCCCGACCTCCTCGGAGAGGACGGCCGTGATCACGGCGACGATCTCCGGCGCAAGACCGGCAGGAGCCGCAGGCGCCGCGGGGGCCGCCGGAGCGGCGGGCGCTGCAGGGGCCGCGCTTTTCGTGGGCTGTGCCGGAGCTTTCTTGTTCATGGACTTCATGATCGCGCCCATCGCCATCGTCAGGAAAATGATGCAGATCAGCCCGAAGAACACCGTCCCGATACCCATCAGCGTGACAAACAGAGGGCCGTAAGTGGGTTCCATTTTCTTATTACCTTTCTCCTAAAATAACAAAACCCGCGGTGCGGTGCAAGCGCACCGCGGGTTTTTTGACACGGTCTGAACGCTTACTGCAGCGCCAGCACGTCGGCAAACGCCTGGATGGCGGTCGCCGCCTGACCGAAGTCGCGCATCTGCTGGTCGACGCCGAGCTTGATGAATGGGATGCCTGCAGCGTCGAGCGCCTTCTTCAGGTACGGATACTCCATCTCCTCGGGGTCGCAGAACTGCTGCATGAACAGCACCAGGCCCTGCGCGCCGCTCTCCTTGACGAGGTTGGCCACGAACTCGCCGCGACGGTTCTTCTCGCTCTCCTCGTCGTACAGCAGCACGTCGTAGTCCTGATCCGCAAACTGGCGGCACAGCGCCTCCATCGGATCGCCCTCCTCGCTCGCGTCGACGCGGAGCGGGCGGGACTCGTGGGCCACGTCGTCCGCCGCGATGGCCACGTTGTTGTCCTTGAGGACCTTGAGCAGCGCCGGGGAATCACATACGATGCCGCTCGTGACGATCTTCACACCGTTCCACTTGGCGGCGGGCAGCTTCCTGAGCTCCTCGTTCAGGGCGAGCAGCTTCTCGGTGTGCTCCTCCTTGCGCATGAACCACGCGCTCTTGAGCACGGCCGAACGCATGATCGGATCGATCACGTCGCAGTGCTCGCTCGCGAGCTTCACGAACTCGCGGCGCGCGGCGCGGGACTTGTTGTAGACCTTGATGGCGTTGCGGATCTCCTCGTCGGTGATCTCGCTGCCGCGGATCTTTTCCAGCTCCTTCTTGACGTGGGTGTACTGCGCGCGGCAGAACTCCAGGCCGAAGGCCGGGCGGCGATACTGCGGGTGGGCAAGGAAGATCGTCGGCAGCTTGCCCTCCATGGCGACGCGGATGTTCTGCGTCATGGGGCGCAGCGTGTCGCAGATGGACGGGGTGATCACGCCGTCGAGCAGATCCATCGTGCCGTCGAGCAGCATCTCGAGGTCGAGCTGGGCGATCGTGCAATAGAACGTCGCGCAGTACTCCTTGGCCTTGGAGATGGTCTTGCGGTTGCTGCCCCACATGCCGAACGGCACCATGCCCGCCGCGTGGACGAGCTCCTCCGGCGCGTAGTAGGGCATCACGCCGATGCACTTCCAGCCCTGTTCCTTATAGGCCTTGAGCTGACCCTTCGGGTTGAGTGCGACGGCGGAAAATTCTTTTACGATGCTTTCGATACTCATGTTCTCACGCCTCCTCACTTGCGGTTCGCCTGCATGGCCTCGACCAGGCCCTGCACGCGGGTCTCGTACTGCGCCTCGTTGAAGTTGCGCGGGTCGGCCTGGTCGCCGTCAAAGCCGGCGCAGGGAACGCCGAGGTCGCGCGTGAAGCGGCGCTGCATCTCGGCCATGTAGCCCGACCAGGGCTTGCAGGAGCGGTTGTAGTGCACGAGCACGCCGTCGACCTTGTTCGCGCGGCAGATGCCCTCGCGCCAATCGACGCCCTGCTCGATGCAGACGCTGTTCGGCGCCTTGCAGTAGGCCTTGACCATCTCGTCATAGTTGTTGTAGACGAAACCGAACGCGGGCGCGTACACGACGGCCGTGACGTTCACGCCGTTTGCCTTGAGGGGCTTGAACAGGTTCGGGAGCTTCGGCCAGCAGGGGATGCCCTCGAACATGACGCGGTACTGCTCCGGGAAGGGCAGCGTGGAGGTTCCCTCGGCGATGTTCTTCTCCAGATCCTGGGACAGCAGCTCGAACGCGTCTGCTGCGGCGCTCTTGCCGCGCGCGGTCACAACGTCCGCCATGTGGTTGAACAGATCGAAACCGCTCATGGGGGCGGGCTTGTACTGCAGGTAATCACAGACCTTCAGCCAGTTCTGGGCGGTGCGGTTGGCGTGCTTGCAGGCGTCGTCGAACTTCTTCTGGTCGAACTTCTTGCCGGTCAGCTTCTCAAGCTGCTTGATGGCGTTGTCGAACTGGGCACGGATATAGGCGACATAGTCGTCGTTGACCTCGACGGTGTTGTTGTACGGCACGTCGATCATGATCAGCGGGATGTTGCACATACGGGCGATGTTCTCATACCACTTGGTCATGCAGTTGCAGATGTTGTTGCAGCAGAGCACGAAGTCCGGCTGCGGGATGCGCATCTGCTTGTAGGGCTGGATCGCGTTGAGACGCAGCTCCTTCTCGCGGCCCTCGGGCAGCGCCTCGATCTCATGGATATCGTCGAGAACGATGTAGGGCTTCATGGTCTTGGGATCCTTCTTGGGCTTGCCGGTCTCGGGGTCGATGACGACCTTGCCGTCCGCATCCTTGAGGGGCTTGCCGCTCGACGGATCGATCACGAACTCGCCGGTCTCGAGGTTGATCTTGCGGGATGCGCGCTTGCCCGCCGCATAGGCGAGCGAGATGCGGGCGTAGCCGCAGATATCGTTGTCGAAGCCGAGATCCTCGGCCGCCTGACACATGATCTCGCCGTCGCGCTGCGCGGCGATGCCGGCCGCCTGGTTCTCCGGGTACATGACGTTCAGATCGAACGCCTCCGCCAGCTCGCAGGGAAACTTTGAGGAGGACCAGCCGACCAGCTTGCCCTCCGCCTTGGCCTTGCGCGCGTCGGCGTAGACGTCATCCACGACCTTGCGCAGCGCGAGTACGCCGGGACTTACTTCTTTTGCCATAGTTTTTTCCTCCTATCGCATGATTGGAAACGATTATTTTTTCGCCTTCTGATAGGCGAACAGCGCGGCGCCGAGCGCGCCGTTGTACTGCGTGAGGGGACTCGTGTGGATCTCGTGCTGGAGCTGCGCCTGCAGCGCCTCCACGATGCCGTGGTTCTGCGCAACGCCGCCGGTCATCACGACCTCGTCCCGCACGCCGATGCGGTGGCACAGGCCGACCACGCGGGAAGCGACGGATTTGTGAATGCCGTGGATGATGTCGCACTTGTCGGTGCCCATCGCAAGCTGGCTGATGACCTCGCTCTCGGCGAACACCGTGCAGGTCGAGCTGATGCTGATCTCCCGCGTCGAGCGGTCGCCCAGATCGCCGAGGTCGCGGGTGTTGACCTCGAGCACGCGCGCCATCACGTCAAGAAAGCGCCCTGTGCCTGCGGCGCACTTGTCGTTCATGGCGAAGTTCTTCATCATGCCGTTCTCGATCTCGATGACCTTCACGTCCTGCCCGCCGATGTCGATGACCGTGCGCACGTTCGGAAACAGGAAGGTCGCGCCCTTGGCGTGGCAGCTCAGCTCGCTCATCTGCATGTCGGCCAGACCGTCGAGCGAGTTGCGGCCGTAGCCGGTCGCGAGGACAAAATCCATCTGCTCGCGCTGCATGCCGGCCTCCGCAAGCACGCCCTCAATGGCGCGCTGCGGGCCGGACGTGCCTGTGCCGACCGCGACGAGCGACTTCGCGACGATCTCCTGGCCGTCCTTCAGGATCACGCACTTCGACGCGGTGGAGCCCACGTCGATGCCCATGGTAAATACACTCATTCCGCTTCAATCTCCTTGGGCGGACTGCGGCTCACGCCGCAGTCCGCTCGGTGTGGTTTTTTACTTGTTCAGCGCGTCGTAGTCGCGGATCACGCGCGGCAGCAGCATCTGATGGAACGGGCAGATGCTCTCCGGGTTCTGATAGCACGCGTTGACGAACGCCTGGATGTAAGGCCGCATGTCGTTCATGTCGACGATCTCGTCCGTCAGGCCGAGCTTTGCGCAGAACTTCGGGCGGGACTTCTCGGTGTACTCCTGGATCAGCTTGTTCATCTTGTCGATGGTGGGCTGCAGGTCGTTGCCGGCCTTCTTCTCCTTGACCAGGCGGCGGGCATACATCGCGGTCGCCGCGGTCTCGCCGTGCATGACGTAGATCTCGGTCGTCGCCGTGCCGAGGGAGAAGGCGTTGTTGTCGTTGCCCTGCGGGCCGCCGAGGACGTAGTGCGCCGCGGCGGTGCCCTTGCGCAGCGTGATCTCCATCATCGGCAGCTTCGAGCTCTGGATGGAGTAGATCAGGCTCTGGCCGAGGCCCAGCAGCTCCGCGCGCTCGGCGTCGTTGCCGACGTCGATGCCCGTGGTATCCTGGATCCACAGCATCGGGATGCGGTCGCGGGCGCAGAGGGTGACGAACTCGTTCATCTTGATCAGGCCCTGCCGGTACAGCTTGCCGCCGACGCCCATCGCGCTGCCGTAGGTCGCCATCTTATACTCGGGATAGTTGAGCAGCATGCCCTGCATGTTGGCAACGACGCCCACGAGCATGCCGTCGATCTTGGCAAGGCCGGTGATCATCTCGGGGCCGTAGCCGTGCTTGAACTCCATGAACTCCGAGCCGTCGAACAGGCGCGCCATCACGTCGTACATGTCGTAGCTGCGCTTCTGGTTGAACGGCACGATGCTGTACAGGTCGTTCGCGTCATACAGCGGCTCCTTGGGCTCGTCCACGCGGAAGAACTCAGGATCGTAGGCCGGCAGGTAGTCCATGTACTTGCGGATCGCACCGAGCACGCCCTCCTCGTCGGCATAGACCTCGCGGAAGAATCCGGTCTCGCCGTAGTGGATGGAGACGGTGCCGGGGATGTCGGTCTTGAGGTTCTTCTGCGCCTCGATGAGCTTCTCAGCCTCCTCGACGTCGACGTAGCCCTTGGGGTTCATGCCGCCGACGATGCCCGCGCCGCCGACCGCCATGTTGGCGTCCTGATGCGCGATCAGGATGGTCGGGCTGATGGAGTGGTAGCCGCCGCCGGCCGGATTTGTGCCGTAGATGCCGACAATGACGGGCACGCCCATCTGGTTGAGCTCGCTGTTGCGATAGAACGGCGTGCCGCCGCCGCGGCGGTTGGGATAGACCTTCTCCTGCTCGTCAAGCTTCACGCCCGAGCAGTTGAGCACGTACACCAGCGGAATGCGCAGGCGCTTGGCGGTGTCGCTGCCGCGCAGCAGGCTGTCCGCCTGGCCGGGGACCCACGCGCCGGCGAGCTTCTTGTTGTCGGAGGCGATGATCACGGCCCACTTGCCGTCGATGCGGCCGAGGCCCTTCACGATGCCGACGCTGCCGTCCTTGTTGTCGTTGGGGTTATAGAGGCTGTTCAGCGGGCACCAGGTGCCCTCGTCGACCAGCTCGAGCACGCGCTGCATGGCGGTCCACTGGCCGGACTCGTTGAGCGACTCGGTGGAGCGGCCGGCTTCCAGCGCGGCCTCGCGCAGCTCGTGGATCTCCGCCTCGATCTCCTGGATCTCGGCGCAGTTCTCCTCGTTGAAGTTCGTCAGTTCCTTGCCGATCGTGGGCATCGCCTGGAAATAGGAGGGCATAGAATATTCGCTCATATCGGTTCTCCTTCTTCTCTTTTCGGATCAGTTCTTGGGCACCTTGATGAACGCCTGGCCCGGGTCGATCTCCTCGCGGATGAGGCGGATGATCTCGGGATCGGGGCCCTCCATCAGCTCGGCGCGGGACACGTCGATCTCGAAGCCGGTGTTCTCCTGCACCATCTCGGGCGTGGAGAACGGATAGTAATAGGCGAGGTACATGCGTTTGGTCACCTCGTCGAACTTCATGATGCCGAGGTCGGTGACGACCATCTGGGGACCGCGGTTGCCGGGCAGGCCCGCGCGCTCGCGGCCGCCGGGGCCGTCCATCCAGCCGCAGGAGGTGATGTAATCGACCTTGTCGATGAAGCGGCGCTTCTGGTGCTGCATCATGATGATGGTGTTGCAGTAGGTGGCGATGCCGTTCGCGCCGCCGGAGCCGGTGAAGCGCGTGGTCGGCTTGAGATAGTCGCCCTTGCCGAAGATGCAGGTGGAGTTCACGTTGCCGTAGGGGTCGATCTGCGCGCCGCCGATGAAGGCGACGAGACGATCCTCGTCGTGCAGCCACTCGTTGGCCTCAAAGCCGACGAAGCGGATGTTGGGCCACTGCACGGCGCAGTGCGCCATGAAGCGGTTGTCGCCGACGGAACGGGGGACCTCAACGGGGTCGCAGTCCATCAGGCCGGACTCCACGATGGGGTGGCAGCTCGGGCAGATCGCGCGCTTGGCGAGGGACGCGCCGATCAGCGGCAGGCCGGTGCCGACGATGACGATCTGGTTTTCCTTGATGTTCTTGGCGATGGCGTAGGCCTGCATCTCCTGCTTGGTATACTTCGTGTAATCAGACATGTTCGTACCCTCCCTAACTTAGTGCGTCGTGGAATAGCCGAGGTGCGGCTCGTTCTTCAGGCGCATCAGGCGGCTTCCGCCGATCTTGTCGAGCAGCTCGGCCTGGTCCTTGCAGCCGTAGATCCACTTGTTCAGGTAATCCTCGAAGGTCTCGGGGATGAGCGTGCCGTCGGCGGCGGCCTTGGCGGCCTTTTCGGCGGCCTCGGCGGCGAGCTTCAGCTTCTCGTCGGCGGGTGCGTTCTCGAAGCTCTTGGCGGCCTTTGCGGCAGCCTTGGCGAGCTGGGCGATGGCGTCGGCCTTGTCCTGATACTTGGACGCCTTGTCGTACTCCTTGAGGGCGGAGTCGTCGTCGTCATAATAGGCGTAGCACTGGGAAGGCCACGCGCCGTAGGGCGCCTTCACGACGGCCTGCACGCACTCGCCGAAGATGCGGGTCTTGGTGGGATCGCGGCGGATGTACTCGTTGGATACGATCTCCTCGCAGGTGACGATGGTCTTGCGCGCGGCGACCGCGATATCGATGTCGTGGAACTCATCGCCGCAGATGATGCAGGTACCGTCCGGGCTGGCCTGCTGGACGTGGATGAGCGCGGTGTCGATCTTGGGCACCGGCACGGCGACGACCTTCTGGCCGGGGACCAGCGGGTTCTCGATCTCGACGCACTTGAGGTCTTCCATCTTGGGCATGCTCTTGCGCTTTTCCTCGCTGATGCCCCAGTACTTCATCAGGCCGCTGCCCTGCATCAGGCGCACCGGCAGGAACGGAAGGCCGAGGGACGAGGCGTGCAGCATGAGCATCAGCACGTCCTGCGAATAGTCCTCGTAGGTGAGCTTGCCCTGCTCGATGGCCGCGCGGAAGCGGCGGGAAACGTTGGTGTAGCCGGAGTTCGCGGTGTAGCAGTTGATGTACGCCGCCACGCGGCCCTCGCCGATCAGCATGTCGACCTCGCCGCCGCCGGGGCCGGCGTAGACGATAAAGTCCTTCTTGCCCTGGCGCAGGACCTCTGCGACCGCCGCATAAGGCTTGCGGTTGGTGGTGAAGCCGCCGGTGGCGAGGACGTCGCCGTCTTCGACGTATTTCGCAACGGCATCATGCAGTGACATTACCTTACTCAAAATAAAACCCTCCCTATTTTTGTCCATCTGCCGCCGAACGCCGCCGAAGCCCGTTCTTTGCATGGTTTCCGTCAATTTTCGAAGGCAAGATGTCCATATTGGCTTTATTTTAGATTATAGCGGAAGATTTGCGTTTTATCAATGGAAAAGCCGTCAGAAACTTTGAAAAAACTGAACAAATTTTCCGTCGTTTTTTTGTTGCATCCGTGTATATCGCACGCGGCGTTTCCTTCGCGGCGCACCCCGCCGTCTCCCTGTTTTGCAAGAAATCCTGCAAGGCGAAGCCGCTTTGCCGCTGCCGCTGCATCATCACGGACTGCCAAGGCAGCACCGTCACCACGAACGAGGTGCGGATGATGCCCGGCTGAGCGCCTCGGACACCGCCAAGCCGAACGCCGCGCAGCCGGTCGGCTGCGCGGCGTTTTTCTTCCTCCGCCGGATTTGCCGCTTGCATTGCTCCGCCGCGCCTGCTATAATCGCATCGTGAACGATCGGTTCCGATCGAATCTTGCTTAGGAGGCTCTTTTTTATGGACCTTGGCTCTCTGCTTTCCGATGCCGGCGTCAGCGTCGGCTCTCTCACGTTCAACGTCGTCCTGCGCGGTCTTCTCATCCTGCTGGTCGGGCTCATCCTGATCCGCATCATCCTCGCTGCGTTCGACCGTGCCGCCGCCAAATCGGAGAAGTTCTCCGCCGTCGGCCTGCACCTTCGCCCCATCGTCAAGGCCCTGCTGACGATTCTGCTGATCCTCGTCGTGCTCGGCTCCCTCGGCGTGCAGGTCACGAGCTTCATCGCCCTGCTCTCCGTTGCCGGTCTCGCCGTTTCCCTCGCGCTGCAAACGGCGCTGTCCAACGTCGCCGGCGGCCTCACGATCATGACCTCCCAGCCCTACTCCGTCGGCGACTATGTCTCCATCGAGGGCACGGAGGGCATCGTCGACCGCATCAGCCTCTCCTTCACCAAGCTCACCACGCTGGACAATAAGGAGGTCCACATTCCCAACAGTCACGTGGCTTCCGCGAAGATCACGAACTTCAACCGTCTCGGCCGCCGCCGCGTGGATCTGACCTTCACCGCCTCTTACAACACCCCCACCCAGGCCGTCAAGGACGCGATCGCCGACGCTGTCGCCTCCTTCCCGCAGGTGATGTCCAACCCCGCGCCGGTCGTCTACCTCTCTGAATATGGCTCCAGCAGCATCTCCTACATTTCCCGCGTCTGGGTCAACGCCGCCGACTATTGGGACGTTTACTTCGGCCTCCTTGAGCGCGTGCGCGAGACCTTTGCCGCCCACGGCGTCGAGATGACCTACGATCACCTCAACGTCCACGTCGTCAACGGCTGAACGCCGCAGCTTCTGTGCAGCGCGGCCCGCGGGATCGGTTTTCACCGGCTCCGCGGGCCGTTTTCCGTCCCGCAGCGGAAAAGCTTTGCCTTTTCCCGCGTCGTATGATATACTTGCTCTGATTCCGCGGGCGCACTGCGCCCGGGAGCGGAGGTCGTCGGAACAGGAGAGAGGCTATGCTGGCAAAGGAATGCACTTACGTATGGAAAATCTATGAGGAGCGCAGCTTTTCCCGCGCGGCGGAGAAGCTGTATCTCACGCAGCCTGCGCTGAGCATCGCTGTCAAGCGCTTTGAGGAGCGTCTCGGCGTCACGCTGTTCGACCGCAGCAGCGCCCCTCTGCAGCTCACGCCGGAGGGCGAGTGCTTCATCGAGACGATGCAGAAGATGAACGCGCTCCAGCAGGAAATGCGCGATTATTTTGACGCGCAGAACGCCAGCCGCACCGGCTGCATTGACATCATCAGCAACGGCGACTATTTTTCCTGTGCCCTGCCGCAGATCATCGACTCCTTCCGTGAGAAATTCCCCGGCTATGAGATCAAGCCGCACAACGTGGACACCAAGGAGTTCCGGGAGTGTCTGGATTCCGGCCTGATTGACATGTGCTTCACGGTCAAGAGCTTTGAGCATCCCGAGTTTGAGCGCCTCGATCTCTACACCGAGAAGCTTCTGCTCGCGGTGCCGGCCGCTTTTCCGATCAACGACGCGCTCGTCGCCGAGCGCATGACCTTTGCCGACGTGGCGAACCACCGCCACAACAAAAAGAGCTGCCGCCCGGTCTCCATCGACCGCATTCGGGACGTGCCGCTCCTGCTGCTGCAGGACTATAATGATCTGAGCCAGCGCGTCACCAAGGTGTTCGAGGCCGCCCACGTTTCGCCCCACGTCGTCATGCGGCTTGACCAGATGCTCACTGCCTATTACGTCGCCGCGGCGGGAATGGGCGCGGCCTTCATCCGCTCCGAACTCATCAGCAGCGTGAAGCCCACGGACAAGCTCTTCTTCTATCGCATCGCCGACCCGCAGATGGAGCGCACAATGAAGCTCTATTTCCGCCGCAGCATGAAGAAAACCCAGCCCTATGTTGACTTTCTCCGTTTTGTCAGCGGCTGGTCGGAGGCCATCCAGGCCGAATAAAAGCGAAGTGCAAAAAAGTGAGCCGGCAGGAATTCCTGCCGGCTCTTGTTTTGCCGCTGTTATTTTGCGGCGCCCTTCGCGATCCTGCGGTTGATCGCCTTCATCACCAGCGGCGAGAGCAGCGCCGCCACGATCAGCACGATCAGCACGACACTCTGCGTCCGGGAGAAGAAGTATTGGAAGATGCTCTCCCCGCGGGCAAGAATCAGCGTGCGGCGATAGTTGGACTCCACCATGTCGCTGAGGATCAGGCCGAGGATCAGCGGCGCGGAGGCGAAGCCGGTCTTGCGCATGATGTAGCCCAGCAGGCCGAAGATCAGCATCAGCACGACGTCGACGAAGTTCTTGTTGATGGCGTAGGCGCCGATGGCACACAGCGCGATGATTACCGGACAGAGAATGCTCATGGGGATTCGGCTGACCTTGCACACCTGGCGCGCGGTCAGCAGGCCGATCACGCCCATCGCTACGTTGGCGAAGGTGAAGCCCCAGATGATGGCGTAGGTCAGCGTGCCGGACGTGGTGAACAGGTCGTAGCCCGGCTGCAATCCGTGGATCATCAGGCCGCCGAGCAGCAGCGCCGCTGTGCCGCTGCCCGGGATGCCCAGCGCAAGCAGCGGGATCATCGACCCGCCCGTGACGGCGTTGTTCGCGGATTCGGAGGCGGCAATGCCGCAGATGGCACCGTTGCCGAACTCCTCCGGGTGCTTGGACATGCGCTTGCCCATGTTATAACCGACCCAGGAGCCCACGTCGCCGCTGGCGCCGGGCAGGATACCGATCAGCAGCCCGACGACCGAGCACACGCCAACTGTGGGCAGGATCTCCTTCATCTCCTTTCGGGTGGGGAACACGCTGCCGTGCAGGGCCTTGGTGGGATCGTCGAGCAGGCTGTTCTTGCCGCGCATGATGTCGAACACGGAGTCCATCACCTGTGCCAGCGCGAACATGCCGATCATTGCGGGCACCGTGCTGATGCCCCGCTCCATCGAGATACTGCCGAAGGTAAAGCGCGGGATTGCGAGCATGGCGTCCAGTCCGATCGTGCCGAAGAAGACGCCCAGCAGGCCCGAGATCAGGCCCTTGGCCATGTTCTCGCCCGCAAGGCTTCCGATGATGGACAGGCCGAACACGCCCATCAGGCAGTATTCCGCCGGGCCGAACAGCAGAGAGATGCGTGCCAGCGGCTCTGCCATGAGCAGCAGCATCACGCCGCTGAACGTGCCGCCGATCATCGAGGCGACCGTGCATACGCCGATAGCCTTGAGACCCTGGCCTCGTTTGGTCAGCGCAAAGCCGTCCATCGCGGTGGCGGCGGAGGCGGGGGTGCCGGGCGTATTTATCAAAGAGGCGGTGATCGAGCCGCCGTAGATGGCAGAGGTATAGATGGCCGAAAGCATCACGATCGCCGCCACCGGGCTCATGGAGTAGGTGACCGGGATCATGAGGGCCACGCCCATCGAGGCGCTCAGGCCGGGCAGCGCGCCGATAACGATGCCGCCGACCACGCCCACAAACAGGCAGAGGATGACCTCGCGGGTCAGAAGAACGCTTGCAATATCAGAAAACGTCATAGCTTTGCCCTCTTTCAGATCAGGCGGACGCCGAGCTGCCACACGAACAGCACATAGGTGAACACGAGATACCCGAGCGGGATAAAAACCAGCGCCTTCCACGAGCGGACGCGGAAGAACCACATCAGGCCGACCAACAGGATCGGCGTTGCAATGAAGTAACCAAGATAGCGAAACGCAAAGTAATAGGCCACGGCAAAGGCAAACGTGAGCAGCGGATAGCGGATCTCGCGCCAGGTGATGTCCTTGATCGCCGCACCGCCGGCCATCTCCTTCGTCTTCCGGACGCCCTGCGCCGTCACAAAGGCGGCCAGCAGCGCGATGCACAGCAACAGGATGTTGGGGAATGTCTTGGCCGCCGCCGGCAGGCGCCTGCCGTACAGATAAAAGAACAGGCAGAAGGCCTCCAGTCCGATTCCGACGAAAACGTCGGAATGAATTGTCTTTTTCATTGATGCACTCCTTTTATCCATGGTCTGCCGTCTCTTCCGCAGAAGAGACGGCAGACCATATCCGTCGTTTCCCGGCGTCTTCCCGGCGGTTTTACGGCTGGACGCCGAAGGCCGCGCAGCCGGAGGCAACGTCCGCCTGGATCAGGGCGTTATAGTCGTCGGTGCTCCGGAAGTCGATCTCGGCACCGAGGTCGCTCATCTGCTTCATGACCGTCTCGGAGTTGATGGCCTTCTCCAGTGCAGCCGCCATCTTGGCAATGATGGCCTCGTCCACGCCCTTGGGATAGGCATAGCCGCGGGCGGAGAAGTTCACGATGTTGGCGTTGAGCCCCAGCTCGGAGAACGCGGGCACGTCGGGCAGCATGCCGGAACGCTTTTCGGAGAACACGCACAGCACGTTGTACTGGCCCGCCTTGGACGCGACAGTGACGTCGGCCACGTTGGCGATCAGAATATCGGTGTTGCCCTGGATAAAGAGGGTCTCGGTCTCCTTGGCACCGCCGGTGGGCACGATCTCATACTCGAGGCCGAGCTCGCTGTGCAGCTTCTGCAGGACGGTCGCGTCGTCGCTGGTGATGCCGGTCGCGGCCGCGCCGACCAGAACGGGCGCCACTTCCTTGGAGTACTTCACAATGGACGCCACGTCGGAGAAGCGCTTTTCATCGTTGCGGATCGCCAGCACGTTGTAGTCCGTCACATGGTTGCAGATCAGCGCGAAGTCGTCCACGCTGAAGTCTCTGGGGTTCGCCGTGTCATACTTGCCCATGTCCATGGCCGGCATATTGGCCAGGCAGAAGGAGTAGCCGTCTCTCTTGGTCTCTTTGAGGACCTTGTTGTAGCACAGCGCACCCGCACTGCCGGGCACATTCTCCACGATGACGGAAACGCCCAGGATGTTGCCGAGCTCCGCCGCCACATACCGGGCCTGCAGATCGGAGGAGCCGCCCGCAGAGAAGCCGACGTAGAGGGTGATCGTCTCATTGGGCCAGGAATCGGCGGCGCCGGAGGTCTTGCCGTTGTCCGTGCTCTTGCTGCCGCAGGCAGTCAGGATCACGGTCATCGCGCACAGCAGCGCGAGGCACTGAATAGCTCTTTTTTTCATGCTCTTACCTTCCTTATCAGTATTTTGTGGGTCGTACTATTTTTGCACCATGGATCATGATGTAAAAATACGGTCATAGCTGCGGCAGGATGGTTTGCCACACGCTCTCGAGCAGCCCCTGTTCGTTGTGCTGCTCAAGGCCGGTCGTCGTGATCACAGCGCGCCGCTCGGGCAGCACGATGGCAAACTGTCCGTAGCGCCCGTTGAAGCGGTACCCCTCCGTGGCGTTGCGCCACAGGAAATAACCGTAACCTGCGGCAAAGTCGCCCTCCGGCCGCCGGTTCACGTCGTCGATGCAGGTCTCCTGCATCACGTGCGCGGCGGTCGCCTCACGAATCCACGCGGCGCTCACGAGCCTTCTGCCGTTCCACTCGCCCTCATTCAGGCAAAGCTGGCCGAGCTTCGCCAATTCGAAGCGGTTGAGGAACAGCCCGCCCATGCAGCGGGTGTGTCCCGCCGGGCAGGTGAACCACTGCGGAAAGAAGATGTCCAACGGCTCAAACAGCCGCGGCAGCAGGTAGTCCCGCACCGTCATTCCGGACCGCGCCTCGATCACGCAGCCGCAGAGATAGGGCGCGGCATTGTTGTAGACGAAGCGCGTGCCCGGGGCAAACGTCGGTGCGTCGCGCAGGATATACCCGATCCAGTCCTTTCCTGCCGCCTCGAAGCAGGTGGGACGGATCACGTTGTGGTCGTGCCCGCTCGTCATCGTCAGCAGGTCGCGGATGCGGACGTCTGCCCACTTTTCCGAGATGTCGTTCGGCACGTGCTCCCGCAGGCAGTCCACGATCCGTTCGTCCAGGGAGAGCAGTCCCTCGTCGACCGCCATTCCGACGGCAAGGCACGTCACGCCCTTGCTGCAGGATCTCAGATCCAGCCGGTCGTTGGTCCGCCAGCAGTAGTCGCCGATCTCCCGGTCGCCCTGCCGGACGTTCACGCCGATCAGGTCGATCCTCTTCCTCTCAATGTCCCGAACAAAGTCCCGCAAATCAAACGGCATCGTGTTTCATCCTCTTACAGCTGTTTTCTGTCCACGCGCCCGCCTCCACCGCCTGTCCGCGCGGCGTCTGGTTCAGCGCTTTTTACAAAAAAATTATATTGCCGTCGTCCTTTTTTGGCAAATTGATTCCGCAGAATAGTCTCATAAACCAAATTTATATCTTTTTGCTGCAACGCGCAAAAAAGAGGGAGAGCCGCCTCCTCCGAGGCCGCTCCCCCTCTTTTTTCGGACTTTCCCGCCGCGTCTTACGTCAGGCTCGCACCCGTGAGCAGCAGCGAGATCACCGCTCCGATCACCGCGTACAGCACGCGGTCGATCATGCTTTCCCATCGTTTGCCCGGCTTCTCCGCCATGCCTTTCACGTCCGCCTTGATCTCCTTCACGTCGCGCTCGACGCTCTCCTCCCGTGCCGCCAGCACCTCCACCGCGGTGACCAGCTTCTCCAAGTCGTCCTGCCGCCGCTCCAGCTTTTCGATGCGCCGCGTGTTTCCTCTTGCGCGCTGCTCGGTCTCGCTCAGCTTCAGCGAGAGCTCCTGCTCCGTCATGCCGGCACCGCCTTCTCAAAGCTCTCCCAAGTGTGCCCGGCCCGCTCGACAAGCGTCCAGGTCCAACCCGCCGCCGCGCACTCCGCCCAGGTAAGAAAGCGGAAAACGAATTCCGCCGCCAGATGGCAGGGCACGATGTCCAGGATGATCTCCCGGATCCGTCCGAACTCCTCCGGCACGCCGATCGTGTCCGGAAAGCGGATGCGGACCGTGCCGGGCCGTTCCGTCTCCTCGGCTGCAGCGCGGATCCCGCAGCCGCCGATCGTGCGGTTGACGGCCGCGAGCGTGAGATCGTCCGCGCCGATGCGCCCCAGCGCGTCGATCGCCTCCGCGCGCAGCGCGCGGGACACATTCACCGGGCAGCGTGCGAACAGCGTCTCCCTGCGGCGCAGGCCGTCCGTCTCCGCCGTTGCCGTCAGGCTTTCCCGTTCCGCGCGCGCCAGTGCCGCCGCCGCGGCGTCGAGCGCCTCGCCCGCCGCATACAGCTCGGCGTCTCCGATGCCGCTGCCCGTGCGGTACACGCCCAGCCCCTCCAGCAGCCCGCACAGATAGTTGTAGTATCTCATCCCCGCTCCTTTATGCGAGCTCCGTCAGCTCTGTCTGTCCCAGCACGTTCAGCTCCGTCGTTCCGGCGCTCACGTCCTCCGTCGGCGCCAGCACGCGGCAGTTCTCCACGCCCTCCACGGCGTAGAGCAGCGCGGTCAGCTTCGCCGTGAGCACCGTCTCGCCGAGGCCGAGCTCGTCGAAATATGCCTGCAGCGCCTCCTGTGCCCGTGCGCCGACCTCTTCGAACGCCGCGCCGGCGCGTACCTTGAGCGCCGCGCGCACGGTGACCGCGCGGGTCGTCGGGGCGAGCACGCGCAGGTCGACCGCGATCTCCCGCTTCTCCTCCAGCGCCGCACGCACCGTCTCCAGCAGCGCTTCCGACGGCGCTGCGCCTCTTGCCGCCGCGTATACGTCCACCGTTCCGATGCCCCGCGCGCGTCCCACGGCTTTTGCCGCCGCCACGCCCGGCACCCGCAGCGCCTCCTGCTCGTAGAACGCGGCGTTCGCGCCGTTCGGCAGTCTTCGATAGCTGGCAAGGATGCGTGCGCGCAGCGTCTCGTCGTCCTCCTCGTCCGTGCCTCCGGTGAACGCCTGCGGATTCACGCACCGCGCGATGCCTGCCGGCGCCGCCGAGAGCAGGCACACCGCCCCGGCCGCCGCGTTGCCCTGCGCGCCGGCCGTCACGGCGCGGGCGGGCACGTCCGTCTGCGTGCCGCCCTGCGGCAGCACCGCCGCGTGGGTCGTCTCGAATCTCGTCCCGGCCGCCGTCATGCAGACCGTTCCCTCCGGGATCGCGTAGTCCGTCGGCGCGCTGCCGTCGGTGAAAAAGCGCAGCGTGCCCTCCGCCCGCCGCGCCGCCGCGCGCTCGAGTGCGCGCGAAGCGGCGTGGTAGTCCAGGTACTGCCCCTGCGCCGTCTGCGGGAAGCTCTGCTGCAGCACCCAGTCCGCCTGTGCCAGCAGGGCCTGCACCTCTGCGCTGAGCGCGTAGAGGCGCACCATCGTGTCGCAGCCGTCGCCCGGCGTAAAGCCCGCCCGTTCGGCAAAGGTCTCCCTCATGCGTTCGTAGATCGTCGCTATCTCTTCCATGCTTTACGCTCCTTCCAGCGGCAGCATCAGCGCCGCCTCCTCGTCCCGGTACCGCAGCGTCACGTGCAGCTCTGCCGTCTCTCCGCTCTGTTTCAGCTCCACCGCCGTCACGCTCACGTCCTGCTCCGCCGCCAGTGCCTCGGCCACGGCCTGCCGCGCCGCGCCGGCCCGTTCGCGCGGCTTCACCCGCCCGAGCCGGTGCAGCTCGCTGCCCAGCTCCGGCAGGAGCGGGAAGCCTCCCCGCCGCGCGCACAGGCGGAAGCGGACGCGCTGGAGCACTTCCTCCGTTCCGCTCACGCGCACCAGTCCGCCTGCACCGTCCGCGACGTAGTCTCCGTCCACGATCTTAAGCTCCATCCTCCGCTCCTTCCGGCGCCTCATACGGCTCTCCGTTGATATACACCGCGCCCTCCAGCTCGATCCGCCCGTCGTTGCGCAGCGTCAGGCGCGCCCCGCCCTCGCTGTGCAGACGGAGCTCGCCCGGGGCAAGATCCTCCTCCGGCTCCTCCGCCGCGCCGAGCACGTAGGCGCCGCCCTCCGGCGCGCCGCCCTTGAGCAGCAGCACCGCCGTGCCGCCTCTCGGCCGCCAGGCGCAGCCGCCCGGCGCGATCACCGTCACGTGCCGCCGCTCGCCGCGGCCGAACACGGCCACGTCCGTCCGGTCGAGCGTCACGGTGCCCTGCTCTGCCGAGGCCGCTTCCTCACGCTGCCGCTCCGTCAATTTCTCCGATAGCCACATCGTCCTATCCCTGCTTTCTCTCCAGCGTCAGCGTGGTCGTCTCGCCCGCCGCGCCGCCGCGGCGCACGAGCTCCGTCACGAGGAACCGTCCCGTCACGCCGAGCGCGCACCCGCTCACCGTCAGCTCGTCGCGCGCCTCCGCCTCGAACGCTCCCGCCACCGTCACCGTCAGCGTCTCGCTGCCTCTGCGCGAGCGTTCGAGCTGTTCCTCGGCCGCTTCGCGCACGTCCTGCGCCGCCCCGGCCCGCGCATAGCTGATGCGTCGGCAGCACCCGCCGCGCGCCAGGAACGCCTCGTTGCGCACGCTTGCCGCCGCGCGCGTCCCGCGATCCACCGTCACGATCTCGGACAGCACGCCGTGCCGCTTGTCGCGCCATACCACGCTCGTCGCGACCACGCCTTCGAGCGTCCGCTCGGCGCCCTCGTGCCCGCGCCGCAGCAGCAGCGTCCCGTCCGGCCGGAACTGCGGCGTGAGCCCGCTCCGCCGGGCAAAGCCCTCCAGCGCCGCCCATTCGCTGCCGCCGCCCGCCACAAGATAGTTCTCCGCCGCCGCCTCATCCCATGCAGGGCATGCGATGCCGTAGGGCAGCACGTGCCGCCGCAGGATCTCCGCCGTCGTCGCGCGCTGATAGCTCGCCGCCTCCGCCTCGTTGTCCAGCAGCAGCGCCGCCATCCCCCGGGCGGAGAGCTCCAGCCGCAGTCCGTCCCCGTCGCAGTCGGCGCGCCACTCGTCCATCACGCCGAAAAAAGCCGTCTTGTCTCCGTCGTACAGCGCAAGGCGCGTCGCTTCGCGCAGCGTCTCCGCCATGGCGGCATCGTACCCGCAGCGCAGCGCTGCGCTGTCGCAGGGCACGCTTCCAGTCCGCCGCACCGTCCATTCGTGCAGCGTCGGCAGCGCGAGCACCGCGCCGCGGCATGTTGTGATCTCCGCTCTCACGGCAGCCTCACCTGCTCTCCGATCCCGATCAGGTTCGGGTTCTTGATCTGCGGATTTGCCGCCAGCAGCGCCGCCAGCGTCACCCCATAGCGCGCCGCGATCGCCCACAGCGTGTCGCCGCGCGCGACCGTGTGGCGCCGCTTCCCGGCGCCGCTCTGCTCCGCCGCTGTCACCGTGCGCAGCAGCGCCGCCGTCTGCTCGCTCTCCTCCCAGAACGCGAAGCGGTAGCGCACGTAATCCGGCGTCGGCTCCTGCGTCAGCGAGAGCGAGACGAAATACGCCCGGGACGTCTGCCACACCGGGTGTACCAGCACGCCCGCGCCGTCCTCGTAAAACACGGTCGCGAGCCGCTTGAACTCCTCGTAGGCGCCGTCTCCGGCAAACGCGCCCTCGCCCCGCAGCACGCGGTAGCTCAGGCCCATATCCTGCATCGCGTAGCGCCCGAACGGCACCTTCTGCACCGCCACCCTGCGCTCGTAGGAGATCGAATACGTCTCCGGATTGTGCGGCCAAACGTAGTTTTTGTATCGCATCGGCGTCAGGTTCATCCGCCCGCCTCCTGTCAGTAAAGTCCGAAACCGCCGTCGTAGCGCCGCGCGTCGCGCTCCAGCGCGCGGGAGAGCGCGGCCAGCCAGACCTCTCCGCGCGCCGCCTCCGCTGCGCGCGCTTCCTCCGCGTCGGCGCGGAAGCCTGCCGGTTCCGCATCTGTCGTCCCTTCCGCGCCCGGGATCGGGCCGATCTCCTCGCCCGTCTGCGCGCCGGCCGGCGCCGTTCCGCCGCGCCGCGCCGCCGCTTCCGCATGCGCCTCTGCCGCGCGGAGGGCCCGCGTCTCCTTCCGCGCGGCGTTCGCCGCGCGCCGCGTGCTCTCCGCTGCCTCCTCGGGCGCGGTCTCCCGCTCCTCTTCCCCGCCGATCGCCCGCCACAGCGCCAGCGACCGCTCGAGCGTTTTCTCGATGTAATTCACGCCCCGCCCTCCTTCAGTCGGCGGAAGCGTTCCGGGTCGAACGCCGCGTTCTCCCCGCCGGAGAATTCCGCGCTCCCGCCGTCCAGAGCGGCGTACTGTTCGGTCAGCGCGTTCACCTCGCCCGCACTGAACGCGCGCAGCACCGTCTCCGCATCCGGGAAGATCACCGCGCCCTCCCGCCGCAGGCTCGCCGCGAGCACCGCCGCGTTGGCGTAAAGCGCCCGCTCGCGCTCGTCCTCGCAGACGTGCCGCGCCGCCGCGCGCCGCAGCGTCAGCAGCTCCCAGGCCGTCAGCTTCCGCAGCTCATAGTCCGTCACGCCGCGACCACCATGCGCTTGCGCGCCACGATGCTCACCTTTTCCGCCGCCGGCTCGCCCAGCCTGCCCTGCTCCTCGATGCCGCTCCAGCGGCAGCCGCTGTAGATGATGCGCTTGCCCGGCTTGCAGATCACGAGCGAGAAGTCCTCCAGCTCGTAAAAGCCCACGCCGTCGGCGATGGCCTCATCCGTGGCGTACAGGCGCGACAGCTCGATCGTGTAGCGCGTCTGTCCCGCCACCGTCGCCACCGGCTCGTTCTCGCCGAAGGCCTCGATCTCGCGCGACGTGCGCACCGCCTTCGTGCTGTAGCTCTGCACGACCCCGATCTTTTTGCCGTTTGCCTCGAGATAGATGTCGCTGCTCATGGGAAATGTCATTCCGGCCATCGTTTTCCCTCCTTTACACCGTGATGTGCGCCGTGAGGCAGATGCGCGTCAGCCCGTGCGCCACGGTGAAGCCGAACTCGACCAGGCACACCGTGGGGTCGCTCTCCGACGCGGTCACCCGCACCTCGTCGTAGCCGTCGATGATCTCATCCGCGCGCTTCTCCTCCAGCGTCAGGATCACCTGCGACCGGATCGCGCCGCGCGTCTGCGCGGTGTTTTTGCTGCGCGCGAAGCGCCTGCGCAGGGCGCTGCGCACCGCGGGGATCACGTCGTCCGCGATCAGCACCGTCGTCAGCTCGCGCCAGGTCGCGTCCGCCGCGCCGTCGGTCGTCGTGCGCGTCGTCACCGCGCGCACCGGGGCCACCGTGCCGCCCGCGGCCTCGATCGGCGTCACGCCGCCGCGCACCAGCAGGTCGATCTCCGCCTCGCTGCAGCGCGCCGTCACGCCGTCCAGCCCCTGCAGCGCCGCTCCGTGGATCGGCACGGACGGATCGTCTCCCGCCGCAAGCACCGCCGCCACTGCGGCGGCCGCCGCGGTGCCGCCCGCCGAGACCAGCACGCTCCGCTCGCTGTTGAGCGCCTGTGCGCGCGCGAGCAGCTGCGCCGTCGTCTCGTTTTCCGCGCCGCCCATCACCGCGACGCGCTCGCGCTGCAGCGCGCTTGCCGCCTCAACGCTCTCCTTCAGCGCCCGCTGCGCCGCCGCATCCGTGCTGTCGCACACGACGGCTGCGATGCCGTCGATCTCCGCCAGCGCCGCGAACGCGCTCGCGTAGTCCGGCGCCGTGCCCGTCGTGTCGACGCGCACCGCCCACACGCCGCCGGCGCCGTTGGCGTACAGCGTTTCGAGCAGCGCCGCCATGGCGGACGCCGCGCCGAACGCCGTCTTTCCCTCCTCGAGGGAGGTCAGCAGCACCGCCCGGTTGGCCGTCCCGGCGGAGACCGCCGCCGCGACGCCCACCGTCCTGCTGCCGGTCGCGCTCCCGACGCTCATCGCGTCGTAGACGGAGTACACCCCCGGCCGCTCATGTACCGTTACGCTCATCCGCGTACCGCTCCTTTCAGAATAAAGTCGCTCAGCACGGCCTCATCCTCTGCCGCGCTCGCCGTGAACAGCGCCGTGAACTCCGCGCTCCCGCGCTTGCGGAACATGCCGCTCGCCCTGTCCCACGCGCTGCCTTCCCAGCAGATCTCCTGCGCGCGCAGCCCGCTCGGCAGGCGTGCCGTCAGCGCCTGCGTCGCCTGCTCCGCCGCCGCCTCTCCCGCGGCGGCGCCGAGCTCGCGCGGCGTATAGACGTCGAGGGACAGCGTCATCGTCATCGTCCTGCCGTAGACCTCCGCCGTCGTGCCGCGCGCTTCGTCGAAGGTCTCGCCCAGATAGTCCAGCAGGCCCGTCTGGCGCAGCGCCGTTTTCTCCGCGCCGACCGCGGTCACACAGCCCGGCCAGTGCCGCAGCCGCTCCTCTTCCCACGCGCCGACCGCCGCGAGCCCCGCGTCCTCCAGGGCCGCGATCAGCGCCGTTTTCACCTGTTCCGCCGCTGTCATGCGTCCTCCTCCGGCAGCAGCACCGCCCAGTGATAGGCGATCTCTCTGCCCGCACACACCGCTTCCGCGCGCCGCGCGCGGAAGCTCCGTTCGCCGCATCGCACGCGGTCGCCCTGCGCGATCGGCGTGTCCGCCGCGCCCAGATAGCGCCACGCGCGCCGCTCCGCCGCGCCGAGCGGCGTCGGCTCGAACGGCTCCTCCGTCCGCTCCCGCCGGATCGGCTGCAGCAGCGCCCGCGACCCGGTCTGCGTCCCTCCGTGCTCGACCGTCACCGCAAGGCCGTATCGCGCGATGGCTCGTGCGATCCCCTTCGTCATCCGCGCACCTCGCGGAAGCAGAATCCGCCCTGCGCGGCGTAGGGCCGCAGCAGCTTTTCCGCCTGAGCGCGCAGCGTCTCCGCGCGCGCCGCGTGCTCCTTTGCCGCCGCGGTCCGGATTGTCAGGTCGCCCGCGCGCAGGGAGGATAGCTCCTCCCCGCCGCGCGTCGTTTCCAGCGCCGCCGCCGCGAGCCACGCCGCCGCGCACACGAACGCTCCCGGGCAGTCCTCGGCCGTCAGGCCCGCGCGCAGCCGGTGCTGCGCCTCGTCCTCCGCCGCCTCGCACAGTCTGCGCAGGAGCGTCCGCTCCTCCTCCGTGCAGGCCGAGACCGCTCCCGCCACCGTCAGGATCTCCTCCGTTCTCTCGCTCATCTTCGTCCTCCTCAGACGGTCAGCACCTTGGACGCCTCCTGATACGGCTTGGCAAAGCCCGAGATGCTCGTGATGGCCGCGCGCTCGAGCTGGCGGTCGATCAGCTTGTCGTACTCCACGCTCACCTCGCTGCCGCAGATGTGCTCGAGGGCGTAGTGCTTGTCGAGGCCGATGATTTTGCCGCTCGGCACGGCGCTCGTGCGCAGCAGCTTCGCGCCCATCGGCGTCGAGAGGGTGCCCGTGCCCTGGAAGTTGAGTCCCGTCAGCGGGTTCTGGAACTCCGCGAGCTTGAGCATCGCGAGCATCGTGTCGCTGCCGACGAGCATCGCGTTCATCGTGTAAGGGTCGAACTGCGCCCAGAAGTCCAGCAGCGCGGCGTAGCTCAGCGTGCCCGCGGTGCCGCCGATCGGCGCGGTGCCGACGGCGAAGCTGTCGGCGGCGTTGTTGTTGCCGTCGCCGTCGATCAGCACGCGGATGGCGTCCTCCAGATGCATCCGTGCGATGTAGGCGCCGATCTGGCGCAGCGTCACGGAGAACAGGTCCAGCCGCTGGAAGCGGATCGCTTCGTAGGACGCGACCAGCATGCGGCCGCGCTTATGCAGCTTCACCAGGTTCTCCTGCGTGCGGATGGAGGTCGTCGGGATCTGCGCGCCCTCCTCCACGCGTTTGAGCGCCTTGTCGTCGTCCGTCGGCACGGACGCGATGGAGCGGTAGTCCATCCCGTCGAACTGCGTCACCGTCGCGGTGATCTCCGGCAGGATGTCGCTCTCCATGCCCTGCTTCACCACGCGGGAGACGAACTCTGGGAACAGCACGGACGACTCCGTCGTGTGGAAGAACTTCTCCACCATGTCGCTGCCCGCGCCCTTGACGTGGATGTCGAAGCGTTTGAGCTGGCGCTGGAACGCGTCGAAGCCCTCCAGCGGCGTGCCCCGGTAGTCCTCGCTGGGGTCGAGCGTCTCGAGCACCTTCGTGAAGCTCTGTCCGCTCCTGCCGTACATGCCCTTTTCGAGTCTTACGTTTTCGTAGTTGTATGCCATCGTTTTTCCTCCTGCCTCACAGTCTGATCGTGACGGTCTTCTCCGCCGTGTCCACGGCCACGGCCAGGTAGCTTGCACCGTTCGCGTTCACGGCCACGCCGCCTGCGCCGTCGGCCGCGAGCTTCGCGAAGCCGACGCCCGGCGCGGTCTGGCCGGAATACGGCACCGTCGCCATGCCGCCGAGCTGCACGCTGCACGCCTTCCCGTCGTGGCTCACCGCGCGCACCACGCCGCAGAAGGCGTCGTTTGCGGCGCAGCCGGTCACCTTGCCGTTCCCGCTCAGCTTCACGACCTTGCCCTCGGCCGCGTTCACCGCCTCGAACGTCGCGCACCATTCGCCGATGCCCTCGTAAGAAAAGCTCATTTCGTTCCTCCTCTTTCGTTGATCTGTGTTCAAAAAAGCCTTCGCTTTTCTGCCCTGTCACACGCGGAAGTCGCTCTCGTTCTCCTCCCGCGCCGTCCTCTTCGCGGCGCCGAGCTGCGGCGTCGTGCCGAGCTTTTTCGCCACCTGCGCCCCGTAGACGCGCGCAAGCTCCCGCAGCTCCGGCTCGTCCAGCTTCTCCGTCATGCCCCGGACGGTCTGCCCGTCGAGCGTCTCCTCCGCCGTCAGCAGCAGCCGTGCGACCTCGCCGCGCAGCTCCTTCAGATAGCGCTCTCCCATGGCCGCCAGTTCCTCCAGCCGCTTGAGCTCCTGCCGCTGCGCGCGGGAGCCGTGCTGCCGGATCAGCACGCCGAGCGTTTGTTCCGCCCGCTCCCGGCCGAAGCGCTTCATCACGCCCGCCTCGCGCTGGGCCGGCACCGCCACGAAGCTCCATTCGTAGGCGTCGAGCGCCTCCTGCAGCTCCGCGAAGCACAGCTTCCCGCCGTAGCGTCTGCCCTTCTCGTGCCCGCACGCCGCGATGTCCTTCCCGCAGATCGAGCAAACGCTCCGCGCCACGCTGCATCCAACGCTGACCTCTTTCTTGATGCCGCCCTCGATCTCCGCGATCAGGTCGGCGTTTTTCCCGCTGCGCAGCATGTAGGCGCAGCCCTTCACGTAGCGGTAGCGGTCGCCCGCCGCCGTCGGCGCATCCTCCTCCACGACCTCCGCGCGGTAGATGCGCGCGGTCTGTCCGTCCGCGGACCACTCGTGGTCGAAGATGCCGCTCTTGCCGACGAACAGCGCCGCGAGCTGCTCAAGCGACTCGTTCGAGAACCGCTCCCCGTCGCGGTCCACCTCGTTGTCGCACAGCTTCACCGCAAAGGTATAGACCTCCTCCGCCGTCAGCGTCCGCCGCGCAAAGCGGTTGATCTGCGCCAGATCCTCCTCCGTCGGCGCGCACGCGCCCACGCTCTGCTTCTTACTGATCTCCATGCTTTCCCTCCGCTTTGTCGTTTTCGATCCTCAGCCGCCGCGCCTGCTCGCGGTAGAGCGCCGCGCGCGCCTCCTCCACCTCGTCCTGCAAATTGATGTCGTCCCAGACCACCGCAAAGCCGCAGCCGTATCCGTGCATGCGCAGCCACAGCCGGCAGATGCGCTCCACGGCCGGCGTCAGCGTGCGCCGCAGCGCCGTGATTTCGGTCGTCAGCATGTCCGCCTGCTGCGAGCTCATTCGCTCCGTGCTCGACCAGTTGAGGCCCAGCATGAACGGCGGAAGCCCTGTCTTTGCCACCAGCTGCTCCATGATCTGGCGCACCGGCGCCTCGCTCTCGAGCACCTGGTTGTCCGCGCCGATCGCGCGGATCGTCACGTCGCCGACCGACACGAAGTCCCGCACGTTCCCGCCGCGCGTGCTCTGCATTGCGCTCGACCATTCGCGCGCGAGCGCCTCGGCGCGCTCCTGCGCGCCCTCCCGATCCAGCTCCCCGTCCTGCGGGCGGTACGTCACCGCGAAGCGCACGTTGCCGCAGCGCTCCCAGTTCTGCCCCAGCGCGTGGTAGATCTTGAGCAGCAGCTCCGCCATGAACGGCATCGACCGCAGCAGCGACACGCCGTAGGGGTTCTCCGCCTCCGGGTTGAACGGCGTGAACAGCAGCAGCTCCTGCCGCGGCAGCTCGCGCATCCGTCCGTGCTCGTCCGGCGCGCAGAGGCGGAATTCCAGCGGGCTTGCGCCCTCGTGCACCTCCACCTGCGCCACGTCGCCGCACAGCAGCGCCGCGATCTCGCGTCCGTCCCCGCTCGGCACGATCTCTCCGACCGCGCGCCCGCAGGTGAGCAGCGAATCGAGGTAGCACTCCAGAAACGCGTTGACGCCCCGCTGTCCGCGTCCGGCGTCCACCGTGCGCAGGAACTCTTCGAGCGCCTCCTGTGCGCGCCCGTCCGCGCAGGCTGCGCGCACGCCGCCCGTCAGCCGCACCAGCTTGTAGACCGCCGCGTCCACGACCGGCACCGCCTCTCGGATCGCGCGGTACAGTCCCGTCTCTCCGCCGCGCAGCGGCACATAGCGCTCCAGCGCGCCGAACGGCTGTCTGCCGCCGTCGCGCAGCTGCACGGCCGCCGCGCCGCCGCCTGTCTTCTCCCGCCAAAATGCTCTCATACGTCCTCCTTTATCCTCTGCGCTCCACGCTTCGGGTCGCGAAGCCTCCCTCGCCCGCCGCGAGCGACATGGCGAAGTACCGCATCTCGTCCATCGCGTGGTCGTTCTCCTTGTGCGGCGCGTCCCGTCCGCCGCTTTCCCAGCGGTACGCCGCGATCTCGCGCAGGCAGCTCTCGCAGTTCCGGCAGATCACGATCCTGCGCCGCTTGAGCAGATCCGCCGTCACGCGCAGCCCGTCGGCGACGTCGTTGTTCGCCCGCACCACCGGGAAGCCCGCGCGCCGCAGCGCCTCGATGAAGCTCGCCGCCGACGGATCGACGATCACCCGCTCGATCCGCCGTCCCGCCGCGAGCGCGCGCAGCGCCTCCACGTATTCCGCGTCGGTCTTCTGTCCGCCCGCGGCGCGCGAGTCGTAGTAGTACTCCCCTGCGCGGTACCACACGCCGTTCTTTTTTGCCCACAGGCCGAAGCTCGCGGGGTTCACCGTGCCGTAGTCCGCCGAGATGCGCACCCGCTCCCACGGCTCCTCCGGCGCGTCCGCGCAGTACGCCTCCGGCGAAAAGAAGTCGTAGATCAGTCCCTCCGCCGCGCTCCACTCGCCCAGCACGAAGCGCCGGTAGAACGTCCCGCTGTACGTCCGGCGGTAGCGTTCGCGGATGCGCTCGCTCAGCCCCGGGTTGTCCTCCATCGTGAAGTGCAGGTGCAGCGCCCGGCGCTCCTCCGCCCGCAGGATCCACTCGCGGTAGAACCAGTGCTGCGGTCCCTCGGGATTGCAGTCGAACCACAGTCTGCTCCCCGCCACGCTGCACCGCGCGCAGGCCTGCTCCACAAACGAACGCGGCATCAGCGCCGCCTCGTCGAACAGCGCCCCCGCGAACGTCGCGCCCTGGATCAGCGCGGCGCTCGCCTCATTGCACCCGCCGAAGAGATAGAAGCGGTTCTCCCGCGCGCCGCAGCGCACCGTCAGCAGGCGCTCGCTGCGTTTTTCCTCGCAGCGCCAGCCCAGCGCGCGCAGCACCGGCAGCACCTCCTCGAGCACGTTGCGCCGCAGCGCGGCGACCGTCTTGCCGCACAGCGCGAACCGCTGCCCGCGGAAGCGCGTCCCTGCCCACAGGAAGAAGCCGAGGCCCATCGCCAGCGTCTTGCCCGATCGCACCGCCCCGTCGCAGATGATCGCGTCGTACGCTATGAACCGCCGTTTCCTCCACCAGGTCATCGCGAGCTTCTGTTTGCGGGAAAAGCGTCGGATCGTCGTCAAGCGCCGCTCTCCTCCTCGTCGTCCTCCTCCAGCGCGCGCAGCAGGGCCTCCGACCCTTCGCTCCCGCCGTCCAGCAGGCGGTAGAGCGCGTCCAGCGCCTTCACGCGGTCGATCAGCTTCAGCTCCACGCTGCCCGCGCTGTTGCGTTTGAACTCCGCCACCGCCGACAGATTCAGCATCCTGACCGTCTCCTCCGTCGGCTCGCCCAGATAGGCCAGGCGCACCGCGTCGTTCGCCGGCGCGAACGCCAGCTCCGTCAGCCGTCGGATCACGTCCTCGCGGCGCACGTCTGCGCGGCTCTCGCGCAGCTGCTCCAGCTCCCGGCGCACCGTGCCGCGCGCCAGCATCCCCGGGCCGTCCGTCTCGCCGCACTCCCGCGCCGCCGCCTGCTCGTTCATCGTGCGCAGATACGCCCGGCAGAATGCGCGCCGCCGCTCCAGCGCCTGCTTTTCCTTCTCCCGCATTGCTCACCCGTCCTTTCGTTTCCACCCTTTTCCTCCGCGCCGCGCTTTGTTGCACGCATCGGTGCACCCCGCGCAATCTTCTTTTGCCGGCTTCTCTCTCCGCGCTTTCCTCTTTGCGCGCAAAAAACGGCGGAGCCCCCGCTCCGCCGAAAAAAGGGACGGCCGCATCGCTGCGTCCGCCCGTTGCTTTCTCTTTTCATTATTGCTCCGCCGTCTTCGGCTTTTCGTCCTGCCGCAGCAGCGTCAGCAGCTCCGCCGCGCTCTCCGCGATCGTCTCCGCCCCGGCCGCGAGGAGCTGCTCCCTCGTCCGGAAGCCCCAGCTCACCGCGATCTCCGGCAGTTCCGCGTTCTCCGCCACCCGGACGTCCGTCTCCGAATCGCCGACGTACACCGCCGTTTCCTTCGCCGCGCCGAGCGCCGCGAGCGCCTCCTCCGGCATGTCCGGTGCGGGTTTTCTGCGCCGCGTCGGCGCAAGACCCACCGTCGTCTCGATCAGGTCTCCGAAGTGATGCCTCACCAGGATCTGCGCGGCGTCGTCCGGCTTGTTTGTCACCACGGCGAGCCGTCTGCCCTCGGCCCTGAGCGCGCGCAGCATCGGCAGCACCCCGTCGTAGGGCCGCGTCCGCTCCTGGCAGTGCGCCGCGTAATAGGCCAGATACTCCCGCAGGATGTCCTGCACCTCGTCGTCCCCGCAGCCCTCCGGCAGCGCCCGGCGGATCAGCATCTCCGATCCGTTGCCGACGAACCGCCGCACCTCGTCCTCCGTCCGTTCCGGGCGTCCCCGCCGGCGCAGCACGGCGTTGACGCTTGCCGTCAGATCGCCCAGCGTGTCGAGCAGCGTCCCATCCAGGTCGAACAGGATCACCTGATACCTCATCGTTTCCCCTCCGTTCCGTTTGCCCGCATTATACCCGCCGCCGCCTCAAATTGCAAGCCCGCCCTTGCGCTTCCCGCCGCCGTTTGCTATAATGCTGTTATCTATCCGATCGTGAGGTGATGACCATGCAACCGCTGGATCGTCAGTATCATATCCACTGCGTCCCGGGCGACGTGGGGCGCTATGTCGTCCTTCCCGGCGACCCGGGCCGCTGCGCCGCGATCGCCGCGCAGTTTGACGATGCGCATTTCGTCGTCCAGAACCGCGAGTACGTGATCTATACCGGCACGCTCGACGGCGAGCCGGTCAGCGTCTGCTCCACGGGCATCGGCGGCCCCTCCGCCGCCATCGCGATGGAGGAGCTGCACGCCGTCGGGGCGGATACCTTCGTGCGCGTCGGCACCTGCGGCGGCATCGACCTCGCCGTCAAGTCGGGCGATATTGTCGTCGCCACCGGCGCGATCCGCTACGAGCATACGAGCCTGGAGTACGCCCCCATCGAATTCCCCGCCGTCGCGGACTTCGGTCTCACCGCCGCGCTGGCGGACTCTGCCCGCGCCCTGGGCTACTGCGTGCACACCGGCATCGTCCAGTGCAAGGACAGTTTTTACGGCCAGCACAGCCCGGAGAAGAGCCCCGTCTCCTACGAGCTCCTCCGGAAGTGGGAAAGCTGGAAGCGCCTCGGCGTCAAGGCCAGCGAGATGGAGTCCGCCGCCCTGTTCGTCGTGGCGGCGGCGCTCGGCGTGCGCTGCGGCTCCTGCTTCCACGTCGTCTGGAATCAGGAGCGGGAGAAGGCCGGTCTCGACCAGGACATGAGCGAGGATACCTCCGCCGCCGTCACTGTCGGCGTGGCGGCGCTACGCCGCGTCATCGCGCAGGACCGCGCCGCGCGCGGCTGACGCCATGGTCTTCAGCAGCGTCAGCTTTCTCGTCTTTTTCCTGCCCTGCCTGCTCGCGGTCTACTATCTGGTGCCGAAGCGTCTGCGGACGCTCCGGAACCTCGTCCTGCTCCTCTTCAGCCTCGCGTTCTATGCGTTCGGCGGCGCGCGGTATCTCGCGCTGCTGCTCGCCTCGGTCGCCATTCACTACGTCTGCGGCCTCTTCGCCGCTCCGGACCGTGCGGCCACGGTGCGCCGCCGGGCCGTCGCCGCGGCGGTCGTGCTCGACCTTGCGCTGCTCGGCTGGTTCAAATATGCCGGCTTCTTCGCCCTCACGCTGCGCGGTCTCGGCCTGCCGCTCCCGGTCCCGCAGGTCGTGCTGCCCATCGGCATCTCGTTTTTCACCTTCCAGGGCCTCAGCTACGTGATCGACGTTTCCCGCGGCGACGCCGCCTGTCAGCGCGATCTCCTGCGCGTCGCGCTCTACGTCACGCTCTTTCCCCAGCTCGTTGCCGGCCCCATCGTCCGGTATACGACGGTCGAGCGCGAGATCGGCGCGCGGGACGAGACCGTCGAGGACTTCGCCTCCGGCCTTGTGCGCTTTCTCTTCGGCCTTGCCAAGAAAATGCTCCTCGCCAACGCCATGGGCGAGGCGGCGGACGCGGTCTGGGCGTCCGATCTCTCCTCGCTCGCCGCGGCCACGGCCTGGCTCGGCGCCCTGGCCTACACCTTCCAGATCTACTTTGACTTCTCCGCCTATTCCGATATGGCGATCGGTCTCGGCCGGATGTTCGGCTTCCGCTTTCTCGAAAACTTCCGTTATCCCTATATTGCCTCCTCCGTCACGGAGTTCTGGCGCCGCTGGCACATTTCGCTCTCCTCCTGGTTCCGCGACTATCTCTATATCCCGCTCGGCGGCAGCCGCCGCGGCCGGGCAGTGCAGGTGCGCAACCTCGCGGTCGTCTGGCTCCTCACCGGACTCTGGCACGGCGCCGCCTGGACCTTTGTCGTCTGGGGCGCGTGGTTCTGCCTGCTGCTCATCGGTGAAAAATTCGTCTGGGGCGGCCTGCTCGCGCGTCTTCCCGCGCCTCTGCGCCACGTTTACACCATGCTTGCCGTCGTCGTGAGCTGGGTCTTCTTCCGCGCGCCGTCGCTCGGCGCCGCGGCGGCCTTCCTGCGCGTCATGTTCCTCGGCGGCGCGGCCTCCGCAGGCGGGGAGAGCGTCTATTATCTCCTCCAGTATTGGCCCGAGTGGCTGCTCTGCCTCGCCGCCTCCCTGCCTCTGCGCGACCTGCTCCGCGACCGGCTCGCGCGCCGCGGCACGCCCGCCGCCTCCGCCGTGCTGGTCGCCGGCCCCGCCCTCTGCGCGCTCGTGCTGCTCGGCGCGGCCTACGTCAAGCTCGTTTCCGGCGGCTTCAATCCCTTCATCTACTTTCAGTTTTAGGAGGCGGCGGTATGGAAAAATTCAGGCGCGCCGTCTCCCTCGGTCTGATCGCGGCGGTCTCGCTCTTTCTCCTTGCGGCCCTTGTGCTGACGCTGCGCGCCCGCAGCCGTGACTATTCGTTTTATGAAAACCGCATGCTCGCGCCCCGGCCTGTCCTCACCGCCGCCGGCATGCTTGACGGGTCGTATTTCTCCGCGCTCGAGGATTGGCTGATCGACCATGCCGCGGGCCACAACGCCCTCTCCCGGCTCGACGTGCGCGCCGACCTGCTCCTGCGCCGTCCCCGCGTGAACGATGTGGTCGCCCGCGGCGATCTGCTCCTGCCCTGGAACGACTATGAGTCCGTCTCCGAGGACGCCGTCTCCGCCGCCGCGGCGCGCATGGCGGACAATCTCGCCTCGGTCGACGCGCTGGTCTCCTCTTACGGCGGCCGCTTCTGTTACGCCGCCGTCCCCTGTCAATACGCCTATTACGAGGATCGCTATCCCGCGTATCTCAACTCCCGCGCCGTCTACACGCGCCTTTCCCGCGCCTCGCTCGCCGCGGCGCTCTCCGCGCGCGGCGTCGCCTTTCTCGATATGGGGCCCCTGTTCGATTCGCTCGGCCATCCGCCCGAATTCTCCTCGTCTGTGGACAATCACTACGGCATCCTCGGCGCATACGAGACGTACCGCGCCCTGTTGGATGTGCTCGACCCCGGCGGCGCGGCCATCCCCCGCCTTGCGGCGGAGGATTTCACCGCCGAGACGCTGCCTCAGCCCTATCTCGGCTCGCGCATGCGCAAGCTGCTCGGCGCCTGGCCGGCGGAGGAGCGCCTCACGATCCTCACCCCGAACGAGCCCGTCCCCTTCACCCGCACGGATGACGGACGCCCCTCCCCCTCCGTCGTCTACGCTCTTCCGGGCGCGGACAGCGCCTGGGTCACCTACGATCTCTACATGGGCGGCGACTCCGGCAATACCGTGATCGACACGCAGCGTCCCGACCTGCCCACTCTCCTCATTTATGGGGACAGTTTTACCAACGCCGTCGAGTGCCTCGCCTACCTGAGCTTCGATCAGATGCACTCGCTCGACCTGCGCAACTACTCCGGCGAGCTGACGCTCGGCGCATATATCGAGGCATATCGTCCCGACTATGTGGTCTGCCTCCGCGACTATGAGGCGCTGCTGCTCACGGCGGCGAACGGCGTGGGTGTCGGCGGAACGAAAGAAGGCGTTTCCCCATGAAAAAAAAGGTCATCGGCATCCTCGGCGGCATGGGCCCGCTCGCGACGAGCGACCTGTTTCAAAAGATCGTCCTGCACACCGCCGCCGCGACGGATCAGGAGCATCCGCGCGTGTGCATCGACTCCAATACGGACATTCCCGACCGCACGGCCGCGCTGCTGCACGGCGGGGCCGATCCTGTGCCCGAGCTCGTCAAGAGCGCGCGCCGGCTCGAAGCCATCGGCGCGGACGTGCTGCTCATCCCCTGCAACACGGCCCACGGCTTTTACGACCGCGTGCAGGCCGCCGTCGGCATCCCGGTGCTGCACATGCTCGCCCTCACGCGCGACGCGCTGCGTGCGCGCGGCGTATCGTGCGCCGGCCTTCTCGCGACGGACGGCACCCTCGCCACCCGCCTCTATCAGGACGTTTTTGCCGGCAGCGGCGTCTCTCTGCTCACGCCGGAGCGCGCCGATCAGGCCGCCGTCATGTCCCTCATCTACGACGGGATCAAGGCCGGCGACCCCGCCTGGCCGGCGGACGGCTTCCGCGCGGCCTGCGAGCATCTGCTCGCGCGCGGCGCAGAGACGCTGATCCTCGGCTGCACCGAGCTGCCGCTCGCTTTCGACCGCTACGGTCTTTCCTATCCCCACACCGATCCCACGCTCGAGCTCGCCCTCGCCGCGATCCGCTTTGCGGGCTGCGGCGTCAAAGAATAAGGAGGTATCTGTCATGAGCTACGCCGATCAGGTTTTTCGTCAGAACTGCCGCGATATTCTTTCCCACGGCGTCCGGGACGACGCGCTTGCCGTCCGTCCTCATTGGGAGGATGGCGCTCCCGCCCACACGATCAAAAAGTTCGGCATCGTCAACCGCTACGATCTGCAAAAGGAATTCCCGATCCTGACCCTCCGCCGCACCTATTGGAAGAGCGCGGTGGACGAGCTGCTGTGGATCTGGCAGAAGAAATCCAACAACATTCACGACCTCTCCAGCCACGTCTGGGACGCCTGGGCGGACGAGAGCGGCTCCATCGGCAAGGCCTACGGCTACCAGCTCGGCGTGAAGCATCAGTACAGGGAGGGCATGTTCGACCAGGTCGACCGCGTGCTCTACGATCTGAAGCACAACCCCGCCTCCCGCCGCATCATGACCAATCTCTACACCTTTGCCGACCTGCATGAGATGGCGCTCTATCCCTGCGCCTACTCCATGACCTTCAACGTCTCCGGCGACACGCTCAACGCCATTCTCAACCAGCGCTCGCAGGACATGCTCGCCGCGAACAACTGGAACGTCGTGCAGTACGCCGTGCTCGTGCACATGTTCGCGCAGGTCTCCGGCCTGAAGGCGGGCGAGCTCGTCCACGTCATCGCGGACGCGCACATTTACGACCGCCATATCCCCATCGTCGAGCAGATGCTTCTGCAGGACGAGCATCCCGCGCCGAAGTTCTCCGTCGATCCCTCCGTCACGGATTTCTACGCCTTCACGAAGAACAGCTTCTCCCTCGAGGGTTACGAGTACGCTCCCTTTGAGGCGAAGATCCCCATCGCGGTCTGAGGGCGCAGTCATGCAGGCCATCGTCTGTGTCAGCCGCAGCTGGGGCATCGGGCGGGACGGGCAGCTCCTCTTCCGCATCTCCGCCGATCTGAAGCGCTTCCGTGCGCTCACCTCCGGCAAAACGGTGCTCTACGGCCGCAAAACGCTCCTGACCTTTCCCGGCGCACGGCCTCTGCCGAACCGCCGCAACGTCGTCCTCTCGCGCGATCTTCCCGCCGGCGGCGGGTTGCTCGTCGCCCGCTCGATCCCCGAGGCGCTCGCCCTTGCGGGCGAGGATGCCGTCGTCATCGGCGGCGCCTCCGTCTACCGCGCGCTGCTGTGCCAGTGCGACCGCGTCTTCGTCACGCAGGTGGACGCCGATCCCCCCGCGGACACGTTTTTCCCCGATCTTGACGCCGATCCCCGCTTCCGCGCCGCATGCGAAGGCCCCTGGCTCGAGGAGGGCGGTCTCCGCTTCCGCTACGTCGACTACGTCTCCGTCAGGTAACCTCCGCCGCCGGCGCGAAGCGCTTTCTTTTCCGTCATCTCGGTTCGCCGGGTTGCTGCAGGGGGAAACCCTCTCCGCCGCAGCGCGAAAGGCTCCCCCGTCACCCGTTTCCGCTTGCATAACTTCTGCAAAGGAACCTCTCGTGCCCGGGCCGCAAAACGATCTTCCGAAGCCATTTCATCTGAAAGGAGGCCCGCCATGCCCGATCTGCAAACCGACGTCCGCTATGTCAAGGGCATCGGCGAAGCCCGCGCGAAAAGCCTTCAGAAGCTCGGCGTCTCGACCCTGCGCGACCTGATCTCCTACTTTCCCCGCGCCTACGAGGATCGCCGCGCCTTCCGCCGCATTGCGGACCTTGTTCCCGGCGAAAGCGCCTGCGTCCGTGCCGTCGTCGGCACGGAGCCGCGCCTCGCGCACATCCGCAAGGGACTCGACCTCGTCAAGCTCCGCGTGTTTGACGAGTCGGCCGCCCTCGACCTGACCTATTTCAACCAGAGCTACCTCAAAAACAGCTTCCGCGTCGGCGGGGAATACGTCTTTTACGGCAAGGCCGAGGGCGACCCGCCCCGCCGGCAGATGACGAACCCGCTCTTCGAGCCGGAGAATGCGCACCGCATCACCGGGCGCATCATGCCGATCTATCCGCTCACCGCCGGCGTCAGCCAGAACCTGCTCCACGGCGCCATCCGCCAGGGGCTCGACGCCTGCGCCGACGCCCTGCCCGAGACGCTCGACGAGGACGTCCGCCTGGCCCACCGTCTCTGCCACGTGCGCTACGCCTATGAGAACGTCCACTTCCCCGCGGACGATGAGGCGCTCGCCCTGGCGCGCCGCCGCCTCGTGTTTGAGGAACTGTATCTGCTCGCGCTCGGTCTGCGCCTGCTGCGCGCCCGGCGCGAGACGCTCCGCGGCCATCCCTGTCCGCATGCAGATCTCGCGCCCTTCCTTGCGGCGCTGCCCTTCGCGCTGACCGGCGCGCAGGCGCGCGCCGTGGACGACTGTCTGCGCGACATGGCCTCCTCCCGCCCGATGAATCGCCTGATCCAGGGCGACGTCGGCTCCGGCAAGACGATGGTCGCCGCCGCCGCGGTCTTCGTCGCCGCGCAGCACGGTCTCCAGTCCGCCCTCATGGCGCCGACGGAGATCCTGGCCGAGCAGCATTACCACACGCTCGCGCCCCTGCTGGAGTCGCTCGGCGTCCGCTGCGCGCTGCTCACCGCCGCCACCTCGGCAAAGACGCGCCGCTCGATCCTCGCTCAGCTCGCGGACGGCGAGCTCTCGCTCGCCATCGGCACGCATGCCCTGCTCTCGCCGGACGTCGTCTATCGCGAGCTCGGCCTCGTCGTGACGGACGAGCAGCACCGCTTCGGCGTCGATCAGCGCGCGAGCCTCAGCGCCAAGGGCAGCGACCCGCATCTGCTCGTCATGTCCGCGACCCCGATCCCGCGCACCCTCGCGCTCATGATCTACGGCGACCTTGACGTCTCCGTCATCGACGAGCTGCCTCCCGGCCGCCGCCCGGTCGACACCTTTGCCGTCGACTCCTCCTACCATCCCCGGCTCTACGCCTTCGTGCGCAAGCTCGTTTCCGAGGGCCGCCAGGCCTACGTCGTCTGCCCGATGGTCGCGGAGAACGACGAGCTGCCCGACGAGCGCAAGGCCGTCACCGCCTACGCGGAAAAGCTCCGCGCCGAGGTCTTTCCCGACCTGCGCGTCGAGCCGATCCACGGCAAGCTCAAGCCGAAGGAAAAGGACGCGATCATGCGCCGCTTCGCCGCCGGCGAGATCGACGTCCTCGTCTCCACCACCGTGATCGAGGTCGGCGTAGACGTGCCGAACGCCGCCGTCATGCTCATTGAGAACGCCGAGTGCTTCGGCCTCTCGCAGCTCCACCAGCTCCGCGGCCGCGTCGGCCGCGGGCAGCACAAGTCGTACTGCATCCTCGTCTCCGACAATCCGGGCGAGGACAACCGCCGCCGTCTCGCCGTCATGACGCATACGCACAGCGGCTTCACCATCGCGGAGGAGGATCTGAAGCTCCGCGGCCCCGGCGACTTTTTCGGCTCCCGCCAGCACGGGCTGCCTCCCCTGCGCGTGGCCGACCTCACCTGCGACATGGAGACCCTGCACGAGGCGCAGGAGGCCGCGCAGGCCCTGCTGCGCGCCGATCCCTCGCTCGCCGCGCACCCGACCCTTCGCGCGCGCATCACGGAGCTCTTCGCCCTCCACGCCGGCGCGATGAACTGACCGTCCCCTCTCGCTCTCAAAACAGCCAGGCGCCTCCGGCAGAGCCGGAGGCGCCTTTTTCTTTTCCGTTTTCTTTTTCTTTTCAGCGGCCCGCGGCGCTGCGCCGCATCCTCACTTCTCCCTGATGTCGAAGCGGCTGTAGCCGACGTCCAGCTCATACACGGTCTGCGCGCCGTCCGGATCCTCGAGGATCAGCTCGGTCTTCCCGCCGCGGACGAACTCGGCGTGGACGAAATAGTCCTCAACGCCGGCGTTGTACGTGATCGCGACGCTGCCGCGGCGCTCGTCGGCCAGACGGACGCGGTACGTGTCGTCGAACACCGCGCCGGCGCTCCCGCCGTTCGTCAGAACGTCGGTGCGGTAGACGTTCGGGTTCGCCAGCGAAAAGGCCGCCGCGCCGATCAGGATCAGCGCGCCGATCGCGGCTCCCGTGTTCCGGAGCTTTTTGTTCTCAAAAATACAGACCGGGTAGAGCAGCATCGTCACGCAGCAGAACGCCGCGCTCAGCAGGTGGCGCGGGAACCAGTACCGCGTCAGGCCGAAAAAGCGCGCATAGTGCGCGCCCAGCAGCAGCAGGGCCGGCGTCAGGATCAGCAGCCCCCACCACTTTTCCCGCTTCATGCCGTACCCGAAAAAGCCCATGGGGATCGTGCACAGCGTCCAGAGAAACCAGGTCCGGTAATACCTGAACAGTCCCCACCCCAGCGTGCTGAAGGGCACCTGGATCAGGTACACCAGCGGCTGGCTGACGAGGAAGAACACAAAGCACTTCCCGGCGGCGTCCGCCGGCGACCTGCTGTTCATGATGAGGAAGATGCCGAACAGGATCCAGACCTCGAACGAGATCGTGATGTCCGCAAAGGACGTGTCCTTTGCCGCCGGCAGCAGCGCCATCACCGCGGTGTACGCGCCCGCGGCGACCGCGAGCAGGATGGTTTTCGTCCACGTCAGCTCGATCCCGCCGAACAGTTTTTTGAGTTTCTTCACGCTGCACGCTCCTTTGTTCGCCGCGGCCGCCGCGCGTCTCGCTCCGCCCGCCGTCTCCGCTCGATCCGTCAAGACCTTATTATAATGACCTGCAGCCTCATTGTCGAGCGGTTTCTTTTGCTTTTCCGTCCGGTTTTCTCTCTTTTTGCCCGCTCTGCACGGAAAATCCCCGTCCCGCGCCGCGTTCCTTGTCGCTTCCGCATCTTGCATTTTTCGCCCGTTTCGCGGATAATGGGAGCATCTCGACCGGAGGGAGGGACGCGCTTTGCAGCTTCTGGAGGACCGCATCCGCCGCGAGGGCAGGCTCCTGCCCGGCGGCGTCGTCAAGGTGGACGGGTTCCTCAACCACCGGGCGGACACCGCGCTCCTGCGCGCCCTGGCGGACGAGTTCGCCCGCCGGCTGGACGTTTCCTCCGCCACGCTCGTGCTCACGGCCGAGGCCAGCGGCATCGCGCTCGCGGCGGTCTGTGCCGCGTCCTGGGGCCTGCCCCTGCTCTTTGCGAAAAAGGCCAAAAGCGCCAACCTCGGCGGCGGTGTCTACCGCGGCGAGGCGTTCTCCTACACCTATCAAAAACCCGTCACTTACGTTGTCTCGCGCGAGTGGCTCTCCGCGGCGGACCGCGTCCTCATCATCGATGATTTCATGGCCTCCGGCAGCGCGATGGACGCGCTGCTCGCCCTCGTCCGCGCCGCAGGCGCGGCGCTCGCGGGCGTCGGCGTCGCGGTGGAAAAGGGCTTTCAGGGCGGCGGCGACCGGCTGCGCGCCGCGGGCCTGCCCTATACCGCCCTCGCCGTGATCGACGCGGTCGAGGACGGCCGCTTCACTTTCCGCACCCAGCCGCGCGGCGATTCCCTCTGATCCGATGCGCCCGTTCGCCCTCCGGCGGCGGGCGGTCTGTCTTTATTCTGACGTTTGGGAGGTTTCCGATGAAACGAGTTCTGGTGATCGACTTCGGCGGCCAGTACAACCTGCTGGTCGCGCGCCGCGTGCGCGAATGCGGCGTCTACTGCGAGATCCTGCCCTGCCGCGCCTCGGTCGACGAGATCCGCGCCTTCGCCCCTGCGGCCATCGTCTTCACCGGCGGGCCGGCGACCGTGTTCGAGCCGAACGCGCCCCGCCTCGATCCCGCGGTGTTCGCGCTCGGCGTGCCGATCCTCGGCATCTGCTACGGTCAGCAGCTCATGACGCAGCAGCTCGGCGGCGCCTGCCGCCGCGCAGCGGTGCGCGAATACGGCAAGACCCTGCTCACGCACGACGGCACGAGCGCCCTCTTCGCCGGCGTCGAGCCGACGAGCGTCTGCTGGATGAGCCACGGCGTCGAGGCCGAGCGCCTCGCTCCGGGCTTCCGCGCCGTCGCATGGACAGACGGCTGCGCCTGCGCCGCGATCGAGGATCCCGTCCGCCGCTTCTACGGCGTGCAGTTCCATCCCGAGGTGCTCCACACCGTGCACGGCGCGGCCATCCTGCGCAACTTTCTCTTCGGTGTCTGCGGCCTCACGCCCGAGTGGTCGATGACCTCCTACGTGGAGGAGGCCGTGGCCGAGTGCCGCGCCCGCATCGGCGGCGGGCGCGTCCTGCTGGCTCTCTCCGGCGGGGTGGACAGCTCCGTCGCCGCCGCCCTGCTCCACCGTGCCGTCGGCGACCGGCTCACCTGCATTTTCGTCGACCACGGCCTCCTGCGCAAGGAC
>Ga0079305_1000340_pt1 | contig 105741 bp, 82 predicted proteins | sample LMS_cellobiose_e_FD_79183 | JGI IMG/M metagenome (GOLD analysis project Ga0079305, IMG submission 79183) | Rumen-fistulated moose microbial communities from Alaska, USA - LMS_cellobiose_enrichment | ecosystem: Host-associated > Mammals > Digestive system > Stomach > Rumen fluid ...
ACTACAACTTTATCGGCGTACTGGATATGCCGGAGGTTGCTTCTTTGCCGTCCAGCGTGACGATTGATACCCGACAGGGCGTTGCCGTCGAGTACATCACACGCAAGGCCGGATAAACGAAAAACAGGAGCAATCTTTCGATTACTCCTGTCTACGGAATGTTCATTGTCGTTATGAACATTCGACATGGTGCGGGAAACAGGACTTGAACCTGCATGAACGTAATGTTCACTAGAACCTGAATCTAGCGCGTCTGCCAATTCCGCCATTCCCGCGAGTATGGTGGGCAGGGGTGGATTCGAACCACCGAAGCAATCTGCGGCAGATTTACAGTCTGCTCCCTTTGGCCACTCGGGAACCTACCCACATCTCGTTCTATGCTCAGAACGGAGATTATTATAGCACACCCGGTTCAGGTTTGCAAGGGGTTCACGCCATTTTTTCGCGATTTTTTTTCTACGACTTTTCCTACGTTTTCCGCAGAAATCGCCCCCGTGCGGCGCCGGACGCGAATAAGCGCTTGACAAAGCGGCGCGAACATACTATTCTTTGATAGGGAAAATAAAACGAACGAGGTGTATACGCGATGAAGAGACTGCCCTTTGTGCTCAGGTTCAGGCCCGGCTGCAGGGATGCGGGCCTCAAAACGCTCTCCGGCCTGTGGAACGAGGTGACGCGCGTTCTCAACCGGCAGGGCATCGAGAATTTCTCCGTCTGGAGCATCCAGGATTTCCTGTTCTGCTACGGCGAGTATCCGGATGAAATCGTCCCCTCCGCCTCCGAGAGCGCCGCGGCCGAAGCGTGGGAAAACGCGCTGTCACCTTATTGTGAGGTGTTCGCCGCGCAGGGCACGCTGCCGCTGATGTATCACGACATCGGCATCGTGCGCACCGACAAATCGCTCATTCGCCACCGCGTATTCGCCACGAAGCTCAAGCCGGGCTGTGCGGAGGAGTACAAGCGCCGCCACGATGGGCTCGTTGAGGCGCGCGGCGACAAGGTCACCGAGGGGCCGGAGAGCAATTTCACCATCTGGAACGCCAACGGCTACATCTTCGGCTACTGCGAGCTGGTCAAGTCGTACGACCATGAGATGACCGAGGCGGAAAAGGCGTCCACCATCGCCTGGGAGACCCGCCAGCTCGAGATCATGGACTGGCTGACCGACGACGTGGACTGGATCACAGGCGAAAAGCACGACGCCATACAGCTTGTCTGCCGGCAATAAAGAGAGGCCCGTTTGGGTCCGCGCGGGGGGCGCGGACCCGCTTTGCGTTTTGGGCGCTCTTCGGATCAGGTCACGCGCTTCCAGTGCGCCAGCGATTCGGTCATGTAAGCGGCGATATCCATATCAAAGAGATCCGTGAGGAAGGCGCGGGTGGCGATGTCGGCAAAGCGTCCGCAGCCGACGAGCCGCCCGTCCTTCATGAAGGCCATCCGGTCGGTGAGCCGCAGCGCCAGGTTGACGTCATGGAACACGCCGATGACGGCGTGCTTCCCGTCGGCCGTCCAGTCCTTCAGATAATCGATCAGCTCGATCTGGTGCTTGATGTCCAGGTGATTGGTCGGCTCGTCGAGTAGAATCGCGTCCGGTTCCTGCGCCAGCGTGTGCGCCAGAAAGACCCGCTGGCACTGCCCGCCGGACAGCTCGCTGACCAGCCTGTCCGCCAGGTCGGTCAGCCCGGTCGTCGCCAGACAGCGCGCCACCACCTCGCGGTCGCGCGGCCCCGCGCCGCCGAACGGGCCGCGCTTCATGTGCTGATAGCGGCCCAGCATGACGGTGTCGTAGACCGTGTAGGGGAAATAGATTGTGTTGATCTGGCTCATCACGGCGATTTTCGCGGCGATTTCCCGCCGGGGCAGCTTTTCGAGACGCACCCCGTCGAGCAGGACGTCGCCCGTATGCGGGATCAGCCCGCTCATGGCGCGCAGCAGGGTGGTCTTGCCGCAGCCATTCGGCCCCAGAAGGCAGCAGTTGACGCCGGATTCAAAGCGGCAGGTGACGTCGAAGAGCACGTCCTGTCCGCCATAGCCGGCGCAGACGTTGCGCAGTTCAATCATGGCGGACGCCTCCTCTCCGGTGGAAATAGATCCAGGCGAAGAAGGGCGCGCCGACCAGGGCGGTGATCGCGCCCACAGGCAGCTCGCGCGGGGCCATGACGATGCGGGCGACCAGATCGGCCAGCACCATGAAGCCGCCGCCGAGCAGCGCGTTCATGGGCAGCGTCACGCGGTGGCGGCTGCCGAACAGCCGGCGCGTGACGTGCGGCACGATCAGGTCGACAAACCCGATGATGCCCGCAAACGACACGGCGGCGCCGGTCAGCAGCGTGGCCAGGAGCAGCAGCGCGCTCTTCACCCGCTTGAGCTCCACGCCGGCGGAGAGCGCCTGCTCCTCGCCGAAGGTCATCAGATCCATCTCGCGGGACAGGCCGGAGAGCAGCGCGAGGCAGATCGCCAGCGCCGCGGCGACAATGCCGCAAGCGCGCCATTTCATATCGCCGAAGGACCCCATCTGCCAGAACACCAGCAGCCGCAGGTGATCGCCGGAAAGCGCGGTGAGTATGGTGAGAAACGCGTTCACGAACAGCCCGAGCACCATGCCGGTGAGGATAATCGTGACGTTTTCGAGGTTTCTGTCAAAGCGGGCGGCCAGCCCCATGGCGAGGAAAACGGTGCCGAGGCCGCCGGCAAAGCCGGCAATGGGCCGCGTCAGGGCAGACAGCAGCGGCAGCGTGAACCCCGAGAGGATCACCGCCGCCGCCGCGAGGGACGCGCCGGAAGAAACCCCCAGCGTATAACTGGACGCCAGGGGGTTCCGAAGCACGGATTGCATGACGGCGCCGCTGACGGACAGCGCGGCTCCGACCAGGAACGCCGCGACGACGCGCGGCAGTCGGATTGTCCACAGGATGGAAACGGCGATATTCGGAATGTGCTCCGGCAGCGCCAGTCCGAACAGGCGGTGTCCGAGGATGGACATGGTATCAGCCAGGGTGAGTCCGGCGCTCCCGATCACCGTGCCCAGAACCAGGCAAACGGCGCAGAAGAGCGCGGCCAGCAGCGCCTTCACGCCGGTTTTCATGCCGCTTCGTCCAGCGCCGCATACGCCTCAGGATACACGGCCCGGGCCATGTCGACGAGCGCTTCGACGATGTGCTGGTTCGGCTGATTGCTGGTCTGACTGGAGATGGGATACACGGCCTTCTCCGCCACGGCGGTCACGTCGCCCCAGCCCTCGCGGGAGAGGATCTCGCCGATGGGGTCTTCGATGTAGTCGGTGCTGGTGAGGATGACGTCGGGATTGAGGGACAGCGCGGACTCCTCGCTCACGAACACCCAGTCGCTCTGGCCGTCGAGCACATTGACCGCGCCGATCAGCTCGATCATTTCGTCGAGGTAGGTATGGTCGCCGGGGCCATAGATGTAGGGGAGCGCGCTGATTTCAAACAGCACCGTCTTCTTATCCTCGATGCTTTCGCCGATGGCGGCGATCCCGGCGATGGTCTCGTCCATTTCGGCGATGATGGCGGCGCCCTGATCCTCGACGTTCATCACGTCAGCGATGAAGATGATGTCCTGGCGGATGTCCTCAATGCTGTAGGAGGAGGGCAGAACGACCACGCAGGCGCCCAGGTCGATGAGCGTCTGGAAGGGGTTTTCCCCGTGGGCGAAGCTCATACCGGTCACAAAGATGACGTCGGGCTCAAGCAGCGCCAGCGCCTCGTTGTCGGGCGTCATCATGTCGTACTGCAGCAGGTCTGCGGTCTCTTCATAATACATGGCGGAATAGGTGTCCACGGCCACCAGCGTGTCGCCGAGGCCGAGGTCGAGGATGAGCTGGGTGGTGGAGGGCGCGAGGGAGACGACGCGTTCCACCTTGTCCGGCAGCGCGATTTCATTGCCGGCGCGGTCCACTGTGGGCTGGCCCTCGGCCAGCGCGAGGCTGAAGCTCGTCATAACGAGGGCCAGGATGAGTGCGATGATGATGCGCGTGTTCTTCATGGGATCAAATCCTTTCCTGATTAATTTATCCGAACTGTCTGCAAAGAACACACGCTCACACCGCTCCGATACCGGGAGCGTTTTCGTGTGTATCAGGGCGAGCCGTATTCTGACTTGAAGCTCTTCGCCTGCGTCCCTGTTTCCCGTCCGTCTGCCGGCCGGCGGGAGGGATGCGGCGGGGCGCCTTATCCCGCCTTCTCAGATGTTGTCATCCAATGACTGCGCCCCGGAGCGGCTCCGGCATGGGGGCCCGCCCGGGCGCGTGGGATTTGGCTCGCTTCTCACAGCAGCGGTCCTGTCGGAGAATTTCACTCCCGTTCCGCGCCGCGCCTTGTTTCCGCGCGGCGCATGCTCGCTCTGCCTTTGTATCCAGCGATCGGCTGATCACAGCCCATATTGTATCATAAGGCCGCGGCGAACACAAGCGAAAAAGTGTCGCATATGTCATTTCGGGCCGCCCGGTGTATCTTTGGAGCGCGGGGGCCGACAAATTGGCGGCAAATCGTTGCGCCACAGGGCGGGATATGGTATAGTGAGGGCGTCGGATGAGGAAACGACCGAAAACAAAGGAGGGAACATGATGCCTGGATTCTTTGAGGGACATGTGGGCGTGCTCATCGGTCTCATCGCGCTGGCCCTGGCGGCGCTGCTGTTCGTCCTGGGCTATCTCAAGGCTCCGCCGGACACGGCCTACATCATTTCGGGCCTGGGCAAGAAGCGCATACTGATCGGCAAGGCCGGCTGGCGCGTGCCGTTCCTGGAGCGGGTCGACAAAATATCGCTGCAGGTGATGACGGTGGACGTCAAGACCAGCGAGGCCGTGCCCACCAATGAATTCATCAATGTGATGGTGGACGGCGTGGCGAACGTCAAGGTGTCCAGCGACCCGACGCTTTTGCAGCGCGCGGCCGAATCCCTGCTGGGCATGAAGCAGCCGCAGCTGATCGCGATGGTCACGCAGGTGCTCGAGGGCAACATGCGTGAAATCGTCGGCTCGGTCGGCCTGAAGGAAATGGTGCAGGACCGCCAGGGCGTGGCCAAGAAGATCACCGAAAACGTGGTGCCGGACATGCAGAAGCTGGGCATCGAGGTGGTCAACTTCAACATCCAGAATTTCCGCGACAACGCCGGCACCATCGAGAACATGGGCATCGACAACGTCGAGCAGATCCGCAAGAACGCCCAGATCGCCAAGGCCAACGCCCAGCGCGACATCGCCATCGCGACCGCGCAGGCGCAGCAGGAGGCGAACGCCGTGAAGGTGGACGCCGACAAAAAAATCGCCGAGCAAAACGCGGAGCTCTCCGTGCAGCAGGCTGAAATGCAGGTGCGCGCCGACACCAAAAAGGCGGAGGCCGACGCGGCGTATTCCATCCAGCAGGAGAGCCAGCGCAAGACCATCGAGATCACCCGCGCGAACGCGGACATCGCCCGTCGCGAGAAGGAGACCGAGCTGGCCGAACGCGAGATCGCCATCAAGGAGCGCAAGCTCGACGCGGAAATCAAGAAGGCCGCCGACGCCCGCAAGTATCAGGCGGAGCGCGAGGCGGAGGCCGAGCTGGTGCGCCGCCAGCGCGAGGCGGAGGCCGAGAAATACGAGGCGCTGCAGCAGGCCGAGGCGCGCAAGGCCGAGGCGGACGCCGCGCGCTACGCCATGGAGCAGGAGGCCGAAGGCATCCGCGCCCGCGGCCTGGCCGAGGCGGAGGCCATCGAGAAGAAGGCCGAGGCGCAGAAGCGCATGGGCGAGGCGTCCATCATCGAGATGTACCTCGCGGCGCTGCCCGAGGTCGTGAAGAACGCCGCGCAGCCTCTCGCGCAGACCGATAAGATCGTCATGTACGGCGACGGCAACGCCACCAAGATGGTGCGCGACGTGATGAACTCCTCCAACCAGGTGCTCGAAGGGCTGAAGGAATCCACGGGCATCGATTTGGCGGGGCTGCTGGCCGGCTACGCGGGCGGCAGGATCGCCGCGAAGGACAAGGACGGCGAAGCAGGCGAAGCGAAGGAATAATCCGAACCGAACCGGCGCGGGGAGATCGCATGGGCTCCCCGCGCCTCGTCGCAGGCAAACCTGAAGGGAGAGGGTATTGGTGATGAACTTGAATATGGGCGGCCGACGCCTGCCGTTCAACGGGCGTCCGGGCGAGGTGACACCCGGCGCGGTCGTTCTGGCCGTGATCCTACTGGCCGTCGCCGCGGCGGTCGCCGTCGTCGTCATCCGCACGCGCATGAACGGCGCGCGCCGTCTGGAACTGACCGTCAGGGCCCGGGTGGCGACAAAGCGCGAGACGAAGGACGGGATGTACTGCGTGGTGTGGTTTGATTTGCCGGAAGGCGAGAAGAGGGAGCTGCGGCTGACCGCCAGCGAGGCCAGCCTGCTGGCTGAGGGGCAGGAGGGGCGGCTGACCTGCCGGGGCAGGCGCTTCATTCAATTTACGCGCGGAGACATGGCGCTATGAACAGGGGAGCAGACGCTCTGCCCGGCAGACGGAGGATCCTGTTTGTCATCAACACAATGGGCCTGGGCGGGGCGGAGGCGGCGCTGATCGAACTGCTGAAGCGGCTCGATCCCGCCGCTTTCGACGTATCGCTGTACGTCATGCTGGGGCAGGGCGAGCTGATCGGGCGCGTGCCGCCGCACGTGAAGCGGCTCAACCGCCGCTTCGACGCGCGCAGCGTTCTGTCGGCGCAGGGACGCCGGGCGCTCCGCCGGCATGCGCTCGGGCTGGTGCTGAGGCGGGGCGCGCTGCTCAGGAACGCGCCCTGCATCGCGCGCAGCCTTCGCGCGATGCGCCGCGCGGGCCGCGTTCAACCGGACAAGCTGCTCTGGCGGGCGATATCGGACGGCACGCCGGAGCGCGCGGAGGTCTATGACGTGGCCGTGGCGTGGCTCGAGGGCGCGGCGACGTACTACGTGGGCGAACGGGTGCGCGCGGGAAAGAAGGTGGCCTTCGTCCACGTCGACTACGGCCTCTCCGGCTACACGGGCATGCAGGACCGCAACGTCTATCGGCTGTTCGATCAGATATGCTGTGTGTCCGCCGAAACGCGGGACGCCTTCCTGCGCGTCCATCCCGACGCCGCGCGGAAGACGGAGGTCTTCCACAACATCATTCCGCGCGAGGCGATTCGGCTCCGCGCCGGGGAGCCGGGCGGCTTCGATGACGGCTGGCGCGGCGTCCGCATCGTGACGCTGGCGCGGCTGACCCCGCAAAAGGCGGTGGAGGTGTCCGTCGCCGCCATGGCGCTGCTGCGCGACGCGGGCGTGGAAGCGCGCTGGTATGTCTTCGGCGAAGGCGAAGAGCGCGCCCGGCTTGAGGCCGATATCAGGCGCCGGGGGCTCGAAGACCGCTTCTTCCTGCCGGGCGCGCTGGAAAACCCCTATCCCTGGCTGGCGCAGGCGGACATCTACGCCCACTGCACGCGCTATGAAGGCCGCAGCATTGCCCTTCAGGAGGCGCAGGCGCTCGGTCGGGCGATCGTCGCCTCGGACTGCAGCGGAAACCGGGAGAGCGTCGCGGACGGCGTGGACGGACTGCTGACGCCGCTCTCGCCCGAGGCGATATCCGCGGCGATCCGCCGCCTGATCGACGATCCCGCGCTGCGCCGCCGGCTGGGCCTCGCCGCGGCCGGGCGCGTCTGGCCGGACGGCGCGGAAGAATTCCAGTCTTATTTCGGGAAATAGCACAAAAAAACCGAAGTCTGAAACCCGCACCGCAGGCCGCGGCGGACGCTGTTCAGTCCGCCGCGGCCCGCTTTGCCGGTCGGGAAAGCGGGCCGTCCGGAAACGGCGCTTTTGCGCTCATTCGGCGATTGTTTTGTGCGGAACGCAATTCTGAGCCCCCGATTTTTCAGCGTGATGTAACGGGATTTTGTCGTTTCAGCGCCGTTTTCGGCCTCCAGGCTATTGACAGGGCAGATACCATCCTGTATAATTATGGTTGAGTAAATGGGAATTATGATGGGATGTTTTGGAAACCGGAGGCCCGCCCGTTCCGGCGTGCCGGGCTGTCGCCGCGTACAGAGGATCACGAAGTATCGGAGGAATAGGCTATGGTCAATACGGGCACGCCCCGGAAAAAGCTGGATTGGCGGGCGGATTTCATGAAGCGCCTCAGGCGCTACTGGCAGCTGTACCTGCTGGTGCTCCCGCCCATCATCACGACGTTCATCTGGCACTATATTCCGCTATATGGCGTCGTGATCGCCTTTAAGGACTACAAGCCCAAGCTGGGCATTCTGGGCAGTCCCTGGTATGGCTTCAGGCACTTCGAGTGGTTCTTCAATCGTCCGATGTTCTGGCAGATCCTGTGGAACACGGTTCGCATTTCTCTCTATTCGTTCTGTACGTTCCCCTGCGCGATAATCTTTGCGCTGATGATCAACGAGCTGACCAGCGCGAAATTCAAGAAGACGGTGCAGATGATCAGCTACATGCCGCACTTCATCTCCACCGTGGTTGTGTGCGCCATGATCCATATGTTCTTCAACGCCTCGGACGGCATTGTGAACAACGTCATCAAGCTGCTGGGCGGCGAGCCGGTCGCCTTCCTCTATAAGCCCAATGTGTTCGACCATCTGTATGTGTGGAGCGGCGTGTGGCAGGGCCTGGGCTGGGGCACGATCATCTACCTGGCGAATCTGGCCAACGTCTCTCCCGACCTGATCGAGGCCGCCAGGCTGGACGGCGCGAACCGCATGGACATCATCCGGCACATCAACATTCCGACGCTGATGCCCACCATCGTCATCATGCTGATTCTGCGCGTGGGCGGCATCCTGGGCGTGGGCTTCGAGAAGGTCTTCCTTCTGCAGACGCAGCGCAACATCTCCGCCAGCCGCGTCATTTCCACCTACGTGTATGAGCTGACCCTGGGCGCGGGCGGCTCGACGGCCTACTGGGATACCTCCGCCGCCATCGGCCTGTTCAACACCATCATCAACCTGATTCTGATCATCCTCACGAACACCATCGCGCGCAAGGTGTCCGATGTGGCGCTGTGGTAAGGGAAGGAGGCGCTGAACATGACAAAGACTTCGGCTAAAATTCCCGTCCGCCGCAATCACATCAAGCGTTCCCGCAGCGACGTCGTCTTCGACACCATCAACATCTTCATCATCACGCTGATCACGCTTTCAATGATCTATCCGATGTGGTACGTGCTGATCGTGTCCTTCGCCACGCCCGAGGAGGCGGCGCTGGGCCGGCTGTATTTCTGGCCGAGCACATTCTCCGTTGAAGCGTATCAGAAGGTGTTTGAGACCAGGTCCATCTGGATCGGCTACGCCAACACGATCTTCTACACCGTGGTCCACACGCTGTACGTGCTGCTGCTGACCATTCCGGCCGCCTACTCGCTCTCCAAGAAGCAGCTGCCCGGCCGCGTGGTCATCACCTGGTATTTCTTCATCACCATGTTCCTCTCCGGCGGCCTGATCCCCAGCTACATGCTGAACAAGAGCCTGGGCATCGTAAACACCCGCTGGATCATGATCCTGGGCATGGGCGTGGGGTATTCGAACCTCGTCATCACCCGCACTTTCTTCCAGACCTCCATCCCGCAGGAGGTGTACGAATCGGCCTACATCGACGGCGCGTCCGAATGGCAGACGTTCCTGCGCATCGCGGTGCCGCTGTCCGGCGCGATCATCGCCGTCATGGCGCTGTACGCCGCGGTGGGCACCTGGGGCAGCTGGTATACGGCGTTCATCTACATCACGGATCAGACCAAGTGGCCGCTGCAGCTGAGGCTGCGGCAGATCCTGATCGAGAACCAGACGCAGTCGCTGGACATCCAGCAGATGACGCAGGAGGACATCGAGATGATGCAGCACCAGGCGTTCCTGATGTTCACCACCAAGTACGCCATCATCTTCATCGCCTGCCTGCCCATGCTGATCCTCTATCCCTTCGTGCAGAAGTATTTCGTCAAGGGCGTCATGATCGGCTCGCTGAAGGGCTGACGCGCGTTCCGGCCACATGAACTCACTGGCCCCACGGCCATGAGAAATAAAGAAAGGGGTTTCAGAGCCATGAAGAAACTGCTTAGTCTCCTCCTCGTTCTCGTCCTCGCGCTGGGTGTTTGCTCCTTCGCGTCTGCCGAAGGCGGCAAGTACTACGGCGGCTATGATGACACCATCAGCGCCACCATCGCTGTCTATCAGCGCTCCAGCCAGGGCGACGCCGCCAACATCTGGTGGTGGGATTTCTGCCGTGAGTATTTCGGCATCGATTTCACTGTCACCCAGTCCAACGACTCCACCACGACGAAGAGCACGATGTTCGCCTCCGGCGACATGGTTGACGTGTTCTATCAGTTCTTTATGTCCAGCTCCCTGGTTGTCGAGCAGGGCGTGACGAACGGCAACCTGATCCCGCTGGATGAGTACATCACCCCCGAGATCATGCCCAACCTGAGCCGCATCTACGAAGCCTATCCGGAATACAAGACCACCATCACCGCGCCCGACGGCCACATCTACAGCCTGGGCGTCATCCAGAACGCGAACAGCCCGCTGATGACCTTCTACATCAATCAGCGCTGGCTGGACGAGGCGGGCCTCGACATGCCCCGCACCCTGGATGAGTTCACCGAAGTGATGGCCGCGTTCAAGGCCCGCGAGGAGCTGCCCGAGAACGAAGGCAAGACCATCGTGCCGCTGACCGGCGACCTGGGCAACCAGCCCCGCTTCATCGCCAACGCCTTCGGCTGGATCACCGACTCCGCCGGCTATCTGACCCAGATCGCGCTGGACGACGTGGACGGCAAGCCCTGCTTCATCTACATGGATGAGGAGCGCTTCCCCGAGTTCATGAAGGTCATGAAGGACTACATCGCCAAGGGCTACTTCTCCGCCGACGTGTTCGACGATCAGTATGCCGGCAACCAGACCGCGGCCCAGAAGGCCGAGGACCTGACCGGCTTCGACCAGAACACCTCCAACGCCATCGATCCCAACGAGTGGACCGCGGCCATCCCGCTGACCTCCCAGTGGAACGACGAGCCCGCCATCGCCCGCAGCTACAACGCCATCAACTGCCAGAGCTTCAACATCGCCTCCACCTGCGACGAGAGCAAGGTCGAGCGCCTGATGAAGTGGGTTGACTGGCTCTACGACTATGACAACTACCTCATGAGCCACTGGGGCCCCTCCGCGGAGGAGACCGACTGGCTGTGCGGCCTGAAGAGCGGCTACACCGTGAGCACCAATGAGCAGGGCCGCTATGTCTACAGCTGCCAGGAAGTTGAAGATGGCGAGTACACCAGCTTCGGCGACTATCAGAATCGCCGCATCCAGGGCATCATCGGCGGCTACCTCGGCCTGAACCTCGACATGTGGGGCGAGGCCACCCGTCCGTACAACCCGACCATCTGGAACAACAAGGTCGACGAGAACGTGCTGCCCTATCTGGTTGCCACCTATCCGAACATCGTGTTCTTCGAGGCGGACGTCCAGGAGCGCGTCACCGAGCTGCGCACCGACATCAACGCCTATGTGATGGAGAACTACGTGGCCTTCATTTCCGGCGAGAAGGAAATGACCGACGAGAACCTGGCTGAGTTCTTCGGCACCATCCGTAACCTCGGTTACGATGAGCTGCTGGGCTACTACAACGACTATTACGAGGCCTATAAGGCGGCGGAATAATCGGCAGAGCACTCAGTAAAACCTGATTACGGCGGGCGCGAAAGCGCCCGCCGTTTTGTCATGACGGAGTGTTCTCACATTGTCCGGACCCATCATTCCGCCCCGATGCCCCGGCGGGCATTATTGGCATCGCCGATTCGCGAACGCGCCGCCGGCGTTGACCGGGACGGATATTTGCCATCAATCGATCGGGCGGAATGGATCGTCAGATTTCATACACCCGGTCGTCCCACACGCTCACGCGGCGTCCCTCGCGGGCGGAGAGATAGCACGCCAGCACCAGACGCAGCGAGTCGCGGCCTTCCTCGGCGGTGCAGAGGCCCGGGCCGCCCCTGAGGAAATCCGCCAGAGGCCCGGCCTGATCCCTGATGCGCTGGCCATGGCTGGCGGGGCTGGGAATGCCGCTGCCCGTCCAGTCCTTGTCGCCCTCGCGATACCACTTCAGCCCCTCCATGCCCTGCACGCGTGGCAGACGGGCGCCGGGATTGTCGCCGAAGTACTGCTGGATGGAGCCGTTGGAGCAGTAGACCTCCGTGGTGATTTCGGAGGCCACGCAGGTGAAGCAGCAGGAGATTTCGCAGATGAGGCCGTTTGCGTAGCGGAACAGCGCCACGGCGTTGTCGTTGGGAATCTTCGGGTTCACCATCGTGCTCATCTCGCAGGAAACCGTCTCCGGCATGCCGAAAATCCACTGCATCATGTTGAAGGGATGGGAGGAATCGTCGGCGAAGATGTCGCGGTTCATGCTGGGATCGACGTGCCAGGTGGTGTCGAAGTTGGCCCAGGTCTGCGTGCCCAGCGCGTGGCGGCGGCGGTAGAGCGTCACGTCGCCCAGCGCCTTCGTGTCGATGAGCTCCTTCATCTTCACGTTCTGCGGATCGACGCGCATCTGCCAGCCCATCGTAAAGCGCACGCCGTTTTTGTTTACGGCGTCCACGATGCGGTCGGCCTCGGCCATGGTGAGCGCCATGGGCTTGTAGAGGATGATGTTCTTCTTCGCCGCGGCGGCCTTCTCGACCAGCCCGGCGTGATATGCGGTTTCGGAGGAAATGACCACGGCGTCGACGCCGGCCAGCAGCTCGTCCGGCGAATCGAAGACCTTCGCGTTCAGCTTGGGCGCGTCTCTGCGCAGGCGCTCGGCGTCGTGATCCCAGGCGCCGGCAATTTCAATGCCGTATTTGTCCGGATGGGCGATCCACTCGCCGCCGTAATTGAACACATGTCCGTGCGCAAGACCCAGAATACCAACCTTGACCATGCGAATCATATCCTTTCATTCATTTTTTTCGGCCTGCGTCCATTATAGCAGGCAAAGCGCGTCCAGGCAAACATGGTTTGATGAAATCCGTCACAAAAAACAGAAAGATGGCGGAAGGAGCCTCAAAATTAATTTGGCAGCGGCGGCGATGAACGGTTTACAGCGCGGAGCAGGAATGCTATAATGAAACTGACCCGGTTACGGATCGACAAACAAAAGCCTTCGACGCCGGCCTTCCGCGCCGGATCACAACGCGACAAGGGGGAAAAGCGTATGTCAACACTGACTGTGGAGCGCTACACCATGCCGTCCGCCTCTCTGGGCATCGACAATCCGCTGCCGGATATCAGGAAGAACGCGGACGCGCACGCCAACATCGCCGTGGACCGCGAAATGGTCTCGGAAGAAGAATCGAAATACATGGGCTGGGGCCGCGTCAACGGCATACTGCCCTATACCATCCACAACAACTACAACCGCGTCAAACGCCCCCACGCCTGGAAAGCGATCGTGCTGGAGAACGATCACATCCGCGCGACGTTCCTGCCGGAGCTGGGCGCGAGGCTGTGGTCGCTCGTCGACAGGCACACCGGCAGGGAGCTTCTGCACTGCAACCCCGTATTCCAGCCCTGCAATCTGGCGCTGCGGAACGCGTGGATCTCGGGCGGCGTCGAGTGGAACCTGGGCATCATCGGCCACACGCCGTTCACCGTCGATTCGCTGTACGCCGAACAGCTGACCCTTTCGGACGGCACGCCCGTGGCGCGCTTCTACCAGTATGAGCGCGTGCGCCACCTGCTGTACCGCATCGAGGCCGCGCTGCCCGCGGACAGCCGCGTGCTGTTCGTGCGCGTGCGCATCGACAACGCCGGCGACGAGGACACCGCCGTATACTGGTGGAGCAACATGGCCGTGAACGAGGCCAGGGACGTGCGCGTGCTGGTGCCGGCTGACCGCTCCTTCCGCTGGGGCTACGGCGGCAAGCTGACCAAGGTGCCGGTGCCCTATTCGGATGAATTCAAGGATATCAGCTACACCATGAACCTGCCGCAGGCGATGGACTACTTCTTCGATATCCCGGACGGCCAGCGCCGCTGGATCTCCGCGCTGAACGGCGACGGCTACGGCTTCTGCCAGAGCTCAACCTACGCGCTGCAGGGCCGCAAGCTGTTCGTGTGGGGCATGGGCGCGGGCGGGCGCCACTGGCAGGAATTCCTCTCCCAGCCGGGCAGCGCGTACATCGAAATCCAGGCCGGCCTGGCTCACACCCAGCTCGAGCACCTGCCGATGCCTGGCGGCAAGACCATCTCCTGGCTGGAAACCTACGGGCCGATGCAGGCCGACCCCGCCCTCGTGCATGGCAAGGACTGGCACGCCGCGACCGGCGCGGTGAACGCGCGGCTCGAGGCCATCGTCTCCACCGACGACCTGAACGCCATGCATGAGAAAATGGCGGCCGAGCTGGACGGGAAAACCGGCCGTTTTCTCCACCAGGCGGACGGATGGGGCTGTGTCGAACAGAAAATCTGCGGCGACGCCCGCTTCCACAGCGGCGCGCTGCGCTTCCCGGCCTCCCGCATGGGCGCGGCCGAGCGGGAATGGCTCGCGCTCCTCAACGACGGCGCGCTGCCCTGCCCGGATCCGGCCGAAAGCCCGAAGGGCTATCAGGTGAATGACCGCTGGCTGAAGGCGCTGAAGCAGTCCATAAAATCCGGCAGGGGCGACCACTGGTACGCCAACTACCAGCTGGGCGTCATGCTGGCCTACCGCAACGACGCCAGGGGCGCGAAGGCGGCTTTCAACAGGTCCATCCGGCAGACGCCCTCGCCCTGGGCGCTCCGCTGCCTGGCCGTGCTGGCCGCCCAGGACGACGATCTGAAGAAGGCGGGCGACCTGATGCTGAAGGCGCTGGCCATGAGCACGCAGCGCAACCTGGCTCAGGAGGCCGTCGCCATGCTGTGCAAGGGCAAGCGCTACAGGGACGCGCTGAAGGCCATCGACGCGCTGCCCGACAGCGTCAACCGCATCGGCCGCATGAAGGTGCTGCGCATCGAAGCGCTGCTGGGAACGGGCAATGCGGCCGAGGCCGAAAGGATGCTGCTGCGCAAAATCGTGCTGACCGACGTGAGGGAGGGCGAGCTGTCGCTCACGCAGCTGTGGTTCTGGCTGTGCGCGCTGAAGAAGGCGCAGGCCGATGGCGTCGAAGTGACCGAGGACCTCGTCAGGGAAATGAGCGAGACCGTGACCCCGCCGAGGCATCTGGATTTCCGCATGCACTGAGCGCCGCGCCGGGCGTATGATCTGAACAGGGCTGCCTCCCGCCGGGAGACAGCCCTGTCTTTCGCTTATTCGACGCGGTATTTGTCGAACGCCCTGATGAACGCGAGAATGCGGTCCTGACGGCCGTTCATCCAGGCATACTTGCCGATCTGCGTCCGGATGATGGAGACGCCGGCCTCCACGGCCCCGTCGACCCACGCCTGAATGGCTTCGTCCGACATCTCCGTGATCTTCCAGGCATACAGAAGCCAGTCGAAGGGGATGTCCGTGTTTGCCCTGATGTTTTCCAGCGTCAGCCTTTCGGAGACGGAGGGCTGATACCGCGTGATGCCGACGTCGCTCAGATACTTCAGTTGCTCCGGCACGACGCCCTCACAGTGAAGCGTGCGCCGCGGCGCGGTGGTTCGTCCCTCAAAGTACTCCTTCCAGTACGGCACGACGAATTCCTCCCACAGGTGCGGCGGTATCAGCGCGGCGAAGTCGTCCGCCAGCCATGCGCCCCAGTCGGCCAGGGCGGGCTGGCCGTTCACGACGTTGCTCCACTGGTAAAAGCGGATAATGCTCCGGTTGAGCAGCGAGAGGAACTCATGGACCTTCTCCGGCTCCTCATAGAGGTCGATGTACAGATCCTGGCCACGCATCAGCACGGCGCTTGTGATGACGCCCTCGCCGCCGTAGCCGTCGAGCGGATTGATTGTATGTCCGGGGAACTGCTCGCGCAGGTAGCCGTTGAGCGCCATGTAATGGCGGCAGAGGTCGTTGTCGCCGAAATCCGCGCGCTCCACGTCCTTCATGATCGCGATGGCCTCGTCTATATCGCGGGCAAAGGGCCTGATGCTGGGCTCGGAGTCCTCCGGCAGCGTGTACTTCGCGCCGATGCTGATCAGATGCCCGTATGAAATGGGCGGCGCGCAGGGCGTCCTCATCCTGCAGGATTCGCCGAAGTAGTCCGCCAGGACTTCGTTCGATTTTTTCCACGCAAAGGCGCACTTTTGCGCGTCCATGTAGAATTCGTGCTCCGTTATGCCGGCTATGTACGGGATGATGTCATGATAAAACTCCACGGTCGGTCTGAGCTCACGGCCCATGTATGCGTATCTCACCCAAATCACTTCCTCTCTTCTCTTTGTCGCTTCATTCACCGTCCGATCGTTCGTTTCCTGTGTGTCATGCCGGTGCTTTTCAAAATTCCGGAGCGCGGTCCCGGCGCCTGCCCCGCCGGGTGCCTATGCGCCGAACTCGTTGTCCCGCGATGTGTCGCGCTCGCCGCGCAGCAGGGGCGGGTCCAGCAGAAAATCGAACAGCTCCCCGCCGATGAAGGCGCGCGCCTTCCGCACGGCTTCGGCCTCCCGCGGCGTCTCCATCGCGGCGAAGGATTCAAAGATGGGCTTGGGCGCGCCCAGATGATGCGGGGCGTTCGGATCGTAGCGGAACATGCCCAGGTTCAGGCCGAATTCATGCGGGTTGTCGACGGTGGCGTGATGCGTGAACAGGTCGACGGTCTTCATCTTCCGGGCCTTCAGGTAGGCCAGCACGTAGCCTGCGGCGGCCATCTGCTCGGTGAGCGCCTGCATGGGGCCGTTTTGCGAGTTGAAGCCCTGCTCGCTGAAGATGATGCGGCGCGGCGCGCCCCTGTAGAGATATGCGTCCTGCGCGAGGAAGGCCTCCAGCACCTCCATGTTCTTGAAGGTGATTTTCGGCGTGGAGAAGGTGAAATCCGGCGCGCGGTCGTGCCAGAAGTCGGGCCAGCGCAGGTCCTCGGGATAGGGGTGGTAGGCCACGTTCCAGGGGAAATCACCCTCGCTGCGGCCGGCTTCCGCCAGCAGCTCGAGCATCCGGCGGCCGCTGTAGTAGCGCTCCTTCTGCGAGGGGTCGAAGTTGGCGCCGCACCAGAACTGATCCAGGGAGATGTACACGCGGAAGTGACGGCAGAAGCGCTGGCCGCACAGCCAGGCCAGGCGCAGCGCCTCGGCGTATTCGCGCGCGTAGCGCTCGACCGGCATCTCGCCGGCGTTGCCCCAGATATACTGGCTGTTCACCTCGTTGGAGACGATCGCGCCCACCGCGCGGCCGTAGCGGCCGTCCGGACGGGTGTAGCGCTCCGCCAGGAACGAGACGAACGCGGCGTAATAGCCCTGGCCCTCCTCGGTTTCCATGTCGAAGGCGCTGATGTAGGCGTTGGGGCAGGCCCAGTCGTAGCGCGGATGGATGCAGGCGTCCAGAAGCGCCTTTTCGCCGGCGGAGCCGAACAGCCGCGGTGCGTTGAGCAGGATCATGGTCGCCATGGGCACGGCGCGCATGCCCTCGTCGATCTGCGCCACCACGCTCCTGCGGACGTAATAGACGCGGCCGTTGAAGGCGTATTCCATGGTGTCCGGACCGGGCGCGGCGGCCATCAGCGCGGGCAGGTTGATGTTCATCAGGCCCTGGCGGACGCCGTACCGCTTTGCCAGGTCGGCGGGCAGCCCCAGCATCTTTATGATGTCCGGCTGCGGATAATCGGCGGCGTTGAGCGGCACGTCCGCGGCGATGTCGGTCACGTAGCGCGCGCCGTCGGCCGCCGCGCCGTTCACGAACAGGTCGAACCGGGAGAAGATGCGGTCGCGCGCGCCGTCCAGGCGCGGCAGCTCGACGAGGCCGCCCTGCGCCGCGGCGGGCAGCATGGTCAGCGTGCGGCCCGGCTTCGGGCCGATTGTGGGCGCGCTCTCGCGCAGCAGCGCGGCGCCGTCGGCGTCCGTATGCAGGCGGATGGCGGTCCGTGTGGCTTCGATGCGGAGTATTTTCATATCGATCGTCCTTTCCCGCGCGTCTATTCGGCGCGATAGATGTAGGCGAAGCGGCCGTACGGCGCGGCGTCGCCGTGCTCGTAGAAATCGGAGATGGTCTCGTTTTTGCCGGTGTGGTCGGCCCACTTGAAGCGCAGCTCGAAGCGGCCTTCGCCGAGGCCGAGCAGGCGGCGCGGCACGGCGATCATCAGCTCGCGGCCCTCGCGGCGGTAGCCGACGCGGGTGTTTTTGCCAAACCGGTAGCCGCCAAGGCATTCCTGAACGAAGGTGGCGCAGCCATCCAGCACGATGTCGTTGACGACGTAGTGGAAGCCGTGCCAGTGCGGCGCCCAGGGACGGCCCGCCACGCCGATGTACAGCGTCATCCACTTGGTGAACATGTTGAACGCGATGTCCTGCCGCGTGCGGGCGTAGAAGTACACGTTTTCGCCGTCGTGCGCCGCTTTGAGGCACTCGAACTCGTTGCGGCCCGTGTTGTCCTCGTAGATCACGCCGCCCTGGCCCTCGTCATGGCGCGGAATGGTCCCGAACGGCATGGCCCAGTAGGCGGGAAGGTCGTTCCACTGATCAAAGGAGGCGTTCAGATCGATCGGGCGCGGGGGCTGCCTGTCGGGCAGGGGCGGCGCGCCCTTGTAGCGGCGGATGTAGTCGCACAGCTGCATGTAGTAATTGTCGAAGAAACCGCCGCGCATGGGTTCAACATCGCGGGAATACTCGCGATCGGCCTGGTCGACCAGCAGCACGGGGCGCGGCTCGTCGCCCTGGATGCGGCCCGCCGTCCACTCGTTCCAGCCGGTGAAGAACACCATTTTCGGATCGAGCTCGAGGGCCCGCTCCCACTGCTCGGCCACGTTGTAGCCGTAGCCCAGGGCCTCCGGCGTCTTGTCGTTGCGGGCGTCGTGGAAGGCGCGCCCGCGCGGCACGGGATCCCCGTAAAAGGCGCCGTCGCCGAAGCTCAGGTTGGGATGCTGGGCCACGCTCACGGGCACGATCTCATTTTCACCCGCCGCGTTCACCCACGCGCGCTGCGGCCGCTCGAAGTCGATCCAGGGGCAGCCGTTTTTCTTTTTGGCCTCCGTGGGCCACTGGGGCAGGCGGAAGGTGAAGAAGGCGCGCTGCTCCTCCGTGCACTGGTCGGGATCGGCGATGACGAAGGGCTTTCCCTCCCACCGGAACCACAGCTCGCGGAAAAGGCCCGGCTCATAGAGGTCGCGCCAGATTTCGTCCAGCGTTTCACCGGAGCGCGTGTTGGTGTAGTACGCGACTTTGGGGACGTTCCACCCCTCGCGCCGGTACGCCTCCAGCACCTCGAGCAGGGCCCTGACGTGCGGCCAGAAGGTGACGCGGTTGGTGGTGTCGAAGACGAGGAAATCGACGCCCGCGTGGGTGAGCAGCTTTACATGGCGGCGCAGCACCCACTTGTCGGTCTGGAAATAGTAGCCGAACAGCGGCTCGTCCCAGTACATGGCTCCCTCGCCCCAGGCGGGATGACGGATGTCGCCGACCGCCTCCGGACACTCGCGCATGACGCGGGACACGTTGCAGGGCGCGGGCGTGGGCCTCGCTCCCCAGCCGTGGGTGAGGAAGTAGAAGCAGCCGACGGCGCGATCCGCGCGGAGCGGCCCGGCCTGGTCGGCCGAGGGCAGCAGCCTGTTCAGATCGTCGATGGCGTAAAGCGCGCCGAAACTGGCGTTTTTGTCCATGGATTGCGGCCTCCTTGCGGCGATTTTCACCACCATCATACACGAAAACCGGATCCTTGACAATACTCTTTTCCGAAAGCCGGCGCATGATTATGTGTGGAAATGACTGTGAATGGAAATCGCAGGGCTGGCGGAGATTCCACAAGAACGGGGGCTGGAAATGCATAAAGCGCCCATATTGGGTAAAACCGTATTGACTTTGCGGCTCAATGATGTTATCATAAAGAACGTAACGGACGTTTCCTGAAGAAACGCCGACAATCAATCAAGGAGGCGCAAACCCAATGAAGAAGAACCTGTTCCGTGTTCTGGCTCTGGCTCTGGCGTTCATGATGCTGTTCGGCGTCGCGACGGCGTTTGCCGAGGACGACTTTGAGGGCACCGTGACCATCAGCGTCTATTCCAGCAAGGGCGTTGAAGAGGCCTGGACGGCGGTCGGCGAGGCCTACACGGCCAAGCATCCCAACGTCAAGGTGGTTGTCGACCTGAAGCCGCAGGACGGCTACGCCGACTGGGTCAAGGCTCAGTTCCAGAGCTACGACGATGTGCTGCCGGAAGCCGATATCGTGTTCGGCAACCTGGCGGGCAGCGACCGTACCGACAAGGTCATCAACTATTTTGACTATGCGTATGACGAGGATCCCTACTACGACGGCGAGTGGAACGAGGCCATTGCCTTTGACATGCAGAGCAAGGACGTCATCTCCGGCATGTGGGACTGCGTTTCCGTGACCGGCGTGCAGGTTCTGTGGTTCTATAACGCCGACATCTTCGCCGAAGTCGGCGTCGAACCGCCCAAGACCTGGGACGAGTTCGTCGACGTGTGCGAGAAGATCGAGGCGGCGGGCTATCAGGCCCTGGCCGTGCCCGGCACCTTCAATTCCTTCTGGGCCAACCAGATGGGCTGGATCGCGCAGTGCTACGCCGACCAGACCACCCGCAGCCAGATTGAGATCGTGCGCGCCCAGGAAGGCGACTACTGCTACGATCCCGATGTGGACGGCAATTTCGCCTATGATCCCACCGATCCCCACAACGACGACGCGGCGAACGTCACCAACAACGGCGTGCGCTTCTGGAAGGCGTTCGTGAAGGACGGCACCATCCGCGCCGACAGCGACGGCATGAAGACCGTGTGGTCCAACTTCGCCAGGATCTTCCCGAAGTACGCGGGCGGCGAGAACTTCTACGGCACCGACGGCACCGGCGCGAAGACCCTGTTCTATCAGGGCAAGGCCGCGATCTGGCTGGACGGCTCCTGGTTCTTCGGCGACTATCTGAACACCATGAACTCCATCGACGCCGGCGAGGCGATTGAGCTGGGCGACGGCGACACCGCCGTGACCCTGGAAGGCCTTGAGAAGTTCACCCTGGGCACCTTCGCCATGCCGAGCATGGAGGGCGAGGGCATCGAGGCCCCGGCCCGCACCATCGAGGTGGCCACCGGCTTCCTGTCCGCCGTGAAGAAGGACATCGACCATGACGACATGGTCGTCGACTTCATGATGTTCTACTCCTCTCCCGAAGGCTACTCCACCTACCTGAGCGCTCTGATCGACGCGGGCGGCACGCCCGACGGTCTCCCGCTGGTGAAGGGCATTGAGCTGGAGGGCGATCTGGCTGAGATGTTCGCCAACATCACCTACATCGGCAACTGCCAGAAGGGCTTCTGCCAGGCTCTGGCCCGCGGCATCGGCGACAACCAGGAGGCCCTGCGCGCCTGGTACGGCTACTCCATGGATCTGCTGGACGGCAAGATCACCGTGGACGAGTGGGCCGATCAGCATCAGGCCAACCAGCTCAAGTACGCGCCCGACGTCATGGCGTCCTCCAAGATCTCCATGAACGATCTGGACAACCCGCAGAACGAGCCCACCGGCAACTGATCCACGCCTGAAGCGATTCGGCGCTGAATCAGAGATAACCCGATGCGCTGCGGAACGGCACAACCGCTCCGCAGCGCTTATTCATGAGACAAGGAGCTGACGGACTGTGACGCAGAGCGGACCCAAGACAGGCTCGGTAAAGGGCGGCGTCAGCCGCGTGTGTCTGATCATTTCCGTCCTGCTGGCGCTGGTTCTGGCCGCGGCTGTCGGGGCCAGAATATACGCGTCGGGGCAGACGAACATCTTTGAGCTGGTGGAATACGGCAAGAGCCTCCAGAACAACCGGATTCTGGTGGCGTCGGATATCGACATGACTTTTCTGGGCACCTATCAGAATACGGTGCTCGCGTTTGACGAAAAGGGCAATTCTCTGTGGTCCCAGTCCATCAACGGGTCGATTGGGGCCATGCAGTATGACGAGGAGAGAAAATGGCTGATCATCGGCTCGCAGGACCGGAACGTCTACATCTATGACGCGGTGAGCGGCGATGTTGTCAGCACCTATGCCGTCAACGGCAAGGTATATGATTTGGATTATAATCAGGAAAAGGGGCAGCTGCTGGTCTCGGCCAATGTCAGCGCCAGCAAGCATACCATCTATGTGCTCGATATCGAGACCGGCGAGGCGCTGCTCACCACGTCGCTCAAGCAGATGGCGCGCGGCGCGCGGTTCAGCGCGGATTACCAGTATATATTCTACGGCGACAGCCGGGGCCGCCTGACCAAAATGGATCTGACCGGCGAGAGCGTGGCCTCGGGCAAGGCGCGCACGGAGGTGCGCTCTCTGGCCGTGGTGCACGCCACGGGCGAGGTCGTCGCGCTGGATGAAAAGGGCAATCTGTTCAAATATGACGACGGACTGAACCAGATATACGCCGTGCCGCTGGTGGGCGAGGGCCGGGCCGTCGGCGTTTCGGAGGACGGCCGCTGGATCGCCGCGGGCACGCGCGAGGGCGACGTGTATATCCTGGACGGCGAGGGCAACGTGCATTTTTCCACGCGGCAGGCCTACGACATTTCGCAGGTCTACTTCGGCGACGAGGTGAGCTACGTGGTCACGCTGTCGCCAGAGCTGTTTGAGTTCTCCACGCGAAAGCTGGACAACATCGGCCTGATGTCGCTCATCGCGCAGTACAGCCTGTGGGTCATTCTGGCGCTCTCCGCGTTGCTGGCCGTCCTGCTCATCGCCGCCTTCCCGCGCAGCCGCGCGCTGGCACGGCGCTTCTTCAGGTCGCTCTACCGGCATCGCGTGGCCTACCTGATGCTGGCGCCGTCGATTGCGCTCATCCTGATCTTCAACTACTACAACGTGTTCCAGGCCTTCTATTACGCCTTCACGGACTGGAGTCTGGCGACGAAGACCATGCGCGAGGTCAATTTCATCGGCTTTGACAACTTCGTGAAGATGGTCACCGAGGGCTATTTCCTGCTGGGCGTGAGGAATCTGGTCATCATGATGCTGTGCTCCTTCCTGAAGCTTCTGACAGTGCCGCTCATCCTGGCCGAGCTGGTGTTTGCCATGCGCAACGGGCACGGCGAGAGCAGCCGCCGGCGCTACTGGTTCCGCCTGCTGCTGGTTATGCCGATGGTGGTGCCGGGCGTGGTGTCCACGCTGATGTGGAAGAACATCTACGACCCGAACATCGGCGCGCTGAACAGCTTTCTCGACGCGGTGGGCCTGTCCGCCTGGAAGCACTCCTGGCTGGGCGACGCCAAAACCGCCCTGGGCGCGATCATCTGCATGGGCTTTCCGTGGGTGAACAGCTTCGCGTTCCTGGTGTACTACGGCGGCCTCATCAACATCCCGGGCGACCTGTTCGAGGCGGCGCGCGTGGACGGCAGCAATCCCTGGTGGAACTTCGTTCACATTCACGTGCCGCTCATCTCGCCGCAGCTGAAGATGCTGATCATCACCACGTTCATCGGCGCGGTGCAGGACTACGGCGGCGTCTACCTGCTGACGCAGGGCGGGCCGGGCACGGCGACCTATGTGCCGGGCCTGGAGCTGTACTATGCGGCCACAAAGTTCGGCCAGTACGGCTATGCCTGCGCGATGGGCCTTGTGATGTTCGTCGTGATACTGATCGGATCACTGTTCAACCTGCGCATGAAGACGCAGGAGCTGAACTGAGGAAGGAGGCAGAAAAACCATGGCGGAAAAGACAGGTTCGGCCCTGCAGATGCGCAGGAGGCGCAAGGCGCGCGAGATGTCCTTCCAGACGGTCATCACGATCGTCACCATCATTTTCGTGCTGCTGGCCTTCATTCCCATCTTCCTGATGGTGTTCCTCTCGCTGAAGAGTCAGTCGCAGTTCTATGCGAACCTGTGGGCGATTCCCAACCCGCCCCAATGGAAGAACTATAACGCGGCCTGGAACCAGCTGATCCAGAACATGATCAACTCGGTCACCACCGTGGCGGTGGGCACGCTGCTGATCGTGGTGCTGTCGGCCATGTCGGGTTATGTGTTCGCGCGGCTGGAGTTCCCGCTGAAGAACTTCCTGTTCATGCTGATGCTGGCGCTGATGATGGTGCCCGGCGTGCTCACGCTGACGCCGTCCTTCAAGCTGATCCAGCGGCTGGGCCTGAAGAACACCTGGTGGGCGCTGTGGCTGCCCTGGGCCTCGGGCGGGCAGGTCATGGGCATGTATCTGTGCCGGACGTTCATCACCGGACAGCCGGCCTCGCTGTTTGAATCGGCCCGCATCGACGGCGCGACGGAGTTCCAGGCCTTCTACCGGATCGCCGTGCCGCTGGCCAAGCCGATTCTGGCGACGCTGGTGGTCATGAACATGATCAGCCTGTACGGCGATTTCATCTGGCCGCTGCTGGTCATCGAATCCAACACCAAGCAGGTGATCTCCGTCGCCATTCAGACCTACAGCTCCTCGACCGGCATGACGGACTACGGCGCGATGATCGCCGGCTTTGTCATGGCGACGATCCCGCTGCTGGTGATGTTTATGTTCAGCTCGCGGCTGTACATCGAGGGCATCACCTCCGGCGCGGTGAAGGCGTGACCGGAGAGGCGAACGCCGGCGCCGAGAAGCCGCAGACAGACAAACGCCGCCGCGGATTCATCCGCGGCGGCGTTGGCGCGTCATGAGGAGGCCGGCGTCACCTGATGTAATCGCCCAGGACGGGGAAGGCCTCGTCGGCATTGGAGACGAGCCAGCTCAGCGCTTCGAGGCAAATGTCGCCGACATCGTCGTTGGGGCGGATGATGGTGTCCAGGCCGACCGTGACGGAGTTGTCGTCGGTATCGGCGTAGAAGCAGGTGAAGCGATAGCGGGCGTTCAGCGCGTTGACGACCTCCAGAACCGCCTCGTAATCGCTTCCATCGTAATCGATGAGGTGCCAGACGCGCATGGTGCACAGGCTGTCGTCCGAACAGAAGAAGCAGTTGACGGGGATGGTGGTGATGTCGCCGTCAATCTCGAGGTAGATCCACTCGTCTCCGTCGGAATCAATGCCCTCGTAGTCATAGACGATGTTCAGCGCGTCGAGGACGTCGAGGAAGTTGGCGGTGCTGGCGTACTGAACCCCCTCGGCCAGCGCAGGCACCGCGATCAGCAGCAGGGCGATCAGCAGAGATACGGTTTTCTTCATGATACAGCCTCCTTTATTGTGAATATGTGATGGACCCCGCGCGCGTCAGCGCCCTCCGGCGCGCACCACCGTGCCTTCTCTCTGCGCCGCGAGTCCGTCAGCGCTCATCATGGTTTCCAGAACGCGGATTTCGCTCTCCACGTCCATGGCGTCGGACTGGAACATCCTGTCCTGCTGGCGCTCGATCGCCTGGATGATCTTCGTGAGCACGTCCTCGATGCTCTGGCGGGAAAGCCGGATGTTCTCGCCCTGATAGGTCTGCTTTTCCATCAGGCTGTAGGCTTCAAGCAGCCTGAAGGTGGTGGGCAGGTAGTAGTTGATGAACTTCCGCGCCGCGTCGGCCCGCTCCGGCCTGTCCTGAATGAGGCGGAAGATGCCGGCGGTGAGTTCTTCTATGCGGTCGATGTGCGCGGAGACCGTTTCGTTGTCGATGTCGTCGTTCAGCCGGCGGATCCGGAGAAGGATGTCGTCCGTTTCGCGGCCGGCTGCCTGGCGCGGCGGCTCGGCGGCCGTCTTCCCGGCCAGGCGCACGAAACCGCCGTCAATGCCCACGTTCTGCAGGAAGCCCTTGTTGATCAGGGTCCTGAGCCACACCGGCGCGCGGCGGACGTGGGTCATTCTGGAGAGGTGTCCGAGCGGGAAAACGGCGTCGGGGCAGGACGCGAAGAAGGCGGCGAATCTGCGGGCGACGTGTCTGCGGACGCGCCACATCAGCACCAGGATGCCGGGCAGCAGCACGAGCCCCAGCGTGAGCGCGTAGGCGAGCAGCGAGATGACCAGGTCGCCGCCGGGAAAATCCTCAACACACACCTCGATCGCAAGGGCTCCAAGACTGCCGGAGAAAATGCCGACCGGGATGTGCCAGCGATGCGGCCGGCGGGCTTTGCCGCTCAGATACTGCTCCATAGTCTCACCCCGTCTCTGCAGATCGTCCGGCGTTTGACGCGTATCAATAAAATCATTATAACATGGCGGGCGGATAAAGTAAACGGTTTTTTCAGAACGCGGGGCGCCGGTCTGAAAAACGCCCAAAATGAGTCAAATGCAAAATGTCGGTAAAACAACGGCTCAATCCCCGGCGCTATCTGTTGACGGGAATGCCCGTTGGGCGTATACTATATAAACGTCCATATTGTATATTTTCCCGGGGCCGCGCCGGCGAGGGGCCGGCGCGCCCGAATGACATGTGACCGGAGGAAGCAGGGCGTATGAATATCATTGTTGTCGGCGACGGCCAGGTCGGCTATACGCTGGCGGAATACCTTTCCAGGGACGGACACGATGTGACCATCGTGGACAAAAACCGGCATGCGCTCCAGAAGGCCAGCGAGACGCTGGACGTGCTGTGCGTCATGGGCAGCGGCGCGAACCTGCGCACGCTGGTTGAGGCGGGCGCAGAAACGGCCGACATCATCATCGCCGCCACGACGAACGACGAAATGAACATGGTGTGCTGCCTGGCGGCCAAGCAGCTGGGCGCCCGATACACCATCGCGCGCATTCGCGATCCGGAGTATACCGAGAGCCTGACGATGCTGCAGGACAAGCTGGATATCGACCAGGTGATCAACCCGGAGCGCGCCACGGCGCTGGAGATTTCGCGCCTGATGCGCTTTCCCTTTGCCATCAACGTGGAGAGCTTCGCCCACGGCCGCGTCGAGATGGTCGATTTCCGCGTGGAGGAGAAGGATCAGATCGACGGGATCCCGCTGTCGCAGCTGCACAGCCGCTATCCGCACGTGCAGTTTACCGCCGCCATGCGCGACGGCAGCGCCATCATCCCGGACGGCAGCTTTGAAATTCACGTGGGCGACCGGCTCTATGTGACCGGCGACCGCATTTCCGTGACGGCGTTCTTCAAGCAGCTGGGCAAGGACACGCAGAAGGTGAAAAACGCCATGCTGATCGGCGGCGGCCATGTGTCGTACTACCTGGCCAAGGCTGTGGCGGGCATGGGCATTCACCTGAAAATCATCGAGATGAACGAGGAGAGATGCCGCTCGCTCTCTGAGACGCTGGACAATGCCGTGGTCATCAACGGCGACGGCACGGAGCGCGAGCTGCTCGAGAGCGAGCATGTGCGCGACCAGGACGCGCTCATCTGCCTCACCGATCGCGACGAGGAAAACCTGGTCACCGGCCTGTACGGCGTGCGCGTGGGCATGCGCAAGGTGATCGTGAAGATCAACCGCCTGAACACCATGGACATCATCGAGGATATGGGCATCGACAGCGTGGTCAGCCCCAAGCTGACCACGGCGAACGTCATCCTGCGCGCCGTGCGCGCCCGCTCGCATTCGCAGAATTCGGTGATCGAGAAGGTTTACCCGCTCCTGGCGGAAAAGGCGGAGGCCTATGAATTCATCGCGCTGGAGGGCGCGGATTATCTGAACATTCCGCTCAGCCGGCTGCACATCAAGAAGGGCGTGCTGGTTTCGATGATCGTGCGCGGCCGGCAGATCATCATTCCCTTCGGTTCCGACCACATCGAGGCGGGCGACACCGTGATTCTGACGGCGCTGGCCGGCACGGTCGTCGAGCTGAAGGATGCCTTTGGCGTGACGGAGAGATAGATGATATGAACAAGAGACTCATTGTGAAGCTTGCGGGCTCCGTTCTGCTGGTGGAGGGCGCGCTGCTCTTTCTGCCGTTGATCGTGTCGCTCATTTCGGGCGGCCATGACTGGAGGGCCTTCGCGCTGTCCATCGTCATCGCCGTGGCGGTCGGCGCCGTGCTCTCGCAGCTGCATCCAAAGGACGACACGCTGAGCGCGCGCGAGGGCTTTGCCGTCGTGTCGCTGAGCTGGCTGCTGGTTTCCTTTTTCGGCTCACTGCCGTTCTTCTTTTCCGGCGCCGTGCCCTCCCTGCTGGACTGCTTTTTTGAGACGGTGTCCGGCTTCACGACAACCGGCGCGACCATCCTGACCAATGTGGAGGCGCTGCCCCGGGGCCTGCTGCTCTGGCGCAGCCTCACGCACTGGGCGGGCGGCATGGGCGTGCTGGTGCTCTCGCTGGCCGTTATTCCGAAGATGGGCGGCCGCTCCATCTACCTCATGCGCGCCGAATCCTCCGGCCCGTCCACGGAAAAGCTGGTGCCGCGCGTGGGCAAGACGGCCAAGATCCTCTATGAGCTGTACATCGGCATGTCGCTGATCCTGCTGGTGACGCTGCTGCTGTGCGGCGTCAACTGGTATGACTCGCTCATCCACACGTTCGGCGCGGCGGGCACGGGCGGCTTTTCCAACTACAACGCCAGCGTGGCGCAGCTGAACAACCCCGCGGCGGAAATCGTGCTGGGCGTGTTCATGGTGCTGTTCGGCGTGAACTTCGCCATCTACTATCACGTGCTTCACCGCAACTGGAACGCGTTGAGGCAGGGCAGCGAGTGGAAGCTGTATCTGGTCATCGTGGCGGTTTCCACGCTGCTGATCGCCGCGAACATCCTGCCCGATCCCAAATTCCACGGGCGCTTCAGCCAGGCGCTGCGCGCGTCGTTCTTCCAGGTGTCGTCGATCATCACGACCACGGGCTACGCCACGGAGGACTTCAACCTCTGGCCGCAGTTCAGCCGCACCCTGCTTGTGGCGCTGATGCTGATCGGCGGCTGCGCCGGCTCGACGGCGGGCGGCCTGAAGGTGATCCGCATCCAGCTGCTGTTCAAGAGCGTGGTGCGCGACATCCGCAAGACCGTGCACCCGCGCTCGATCAACGTCATCAAGCTGGACGGCCGCGCGCTGGACGAGCGGCTCATCTCGGGCGTGCAGGGGTATTTCTTCGCCGCGATTCTGATCGTCGTCCTGTCCGCGCTGCTCGTCTCGCTGGATAACTTCAGCTTTGAGACGACGGTCACCGCGGTTGTCGCGACGTTCTTCAACATCGGCCCCGGGCTGGGCCTGGTGGGCCCGGCGGGCAACTTTGCCATTTTCTCACCGCTGAGCAAGGTGGTGCTCACGCTGTGCATGCTGCTGGGCAGGCTGGAGATTTTCCCCATCCTGATGCTGGCCGCGCCGTCGGCGTGGGAGCGGTGACGCGTTTGACGAAAAGACCTCGTTCCGCGGCTGGAGCGAGGTCTTTTGATTGTTCCGCCCCTTTCCCGGCGAACCGTCTCTTCGGGCGGATTCGCCGCGCGGGCGGCCGGACGGTTACCCACGGGCGAAGTCCTCGTCCGCAAAGGCGCAGAACCGCCTGATGATTTCGATCTCCCGGGGATCATAGGGGTGGTGGCTGGGCCGGTACAGGTCGTGGAACCATTTGGTGAAATCAAAATCCATCGCGGGGTTTTCGGCATACTTCTCCCAAAGGGCGTTCCAGGGCTCGTAGGTCTGGTATTTTCCGGCCACAAAGCCCCAGTTGTAGCAGCCGATTTTTTCCAGATAGAACAGGGGAAACATCTCCTGGACCGTGTTGTGCAGGCCGCGGGCCAGCCACTCGGTGTTGACGATGGGGCGGCCGTATTCCTCGCGAAGCCGCTTGATGAGGCGGATGTTGTGCTGGTAGGTGCCATAGCTGTGGTAGGATATGACATCGGAAAGCGCGCAGGCGATCTCCTCAATCTCAGGAAGCGGCGTGTTCCTGTCCTCGGGCACCCTCCACGCGGCGGCCGTCAACGGCTGGATCGGATCGATGCTCCGGGCGATTTCGAAGAACCGCCGCAGGTGCTTTTCAGTCACCATTTCACGGCGGGAGTTGCCCGGCTCGTTGTACAGATCCCACATGACGACGCGTTCGTCGTCCCTGTGGGTCTCAATGATCTCGCGGACCCACTCATAGTGACGCTCGGCCAGCTCGGGTTCATCCAGCAAATGGTAGCCCATGTCGGGCAGCCTGCCGTGCTGGCTCAGCCTGCGGCCGCCGTGATAGCCCACATCATAGGGCTGCTCGCCGAAAACCACGGGCTTTGTCCATGCTTTGGGCTGCATACAGTCGTTGCCGAAAACCACCATGCAGGAAATGCCGTGCTTCCAGGCGGTCGCCAGATAGCGCTCGAAGCGGTCCATGAAGCCGTCGTGCTGCTTTTCCCACACCATGAATTCGAGAATGATCCGGATGGAATTGAAGCCGGTCTCCGCCGCCAGCGCGAGTTCCGCGTCGGCCGTCCGGAGCCGATCCTCAAAGCCGTATTCCTGCCACTGGTCAATGCGGTTGGCGCAGTCGCTGCTCATGAAGTTGCATCCGCGCAGCCAGGGATGCCCGTTATACCAGGCCCAGGCCCTTTCCTCGCTCCATCTGCCGCTCATCCTCAACGCCTCCATGTCGTTTTATTTTTGACGATGCATGCCTGCTTACCATCATAGCACATCCGGCGCGGCTTGTCTATCGCAGGATCGGCCGCAGGGGCGGCAATATGGCTCTTGACGGGAAAGGGGGAGTTTATTATAATATGACACATGGAAAGCCGGCGCCGTTTGCGCGCCATGAAAGGGGATTGGAGCATGGGCGAGGAGCAGAAAAACATCGGTGAGAAGCTACAGGATATTCTGGACAAGACCGACATCGACGAGAAGGTCGTCGAGGGCGCGAAGAGCATCGCGGGCAAGGCCAGGGAAGCGCTGGACAAGACCGACATCGACGAAAAGGTCGTCGAGGCGGCCAAGGGCGTGAAGGCCAGGGTGCAGGAAGCGCTGGACAAGACGGACATCGACGAGAAGATCGTCGAGGGCGCGAAGAACATCGCGGGCAAGATCGGCTCGCTGTTCTCCGGAAAGGACAAGGAATAACGGAAAGCCGGGGCCCCGGGCGAATCGCCGGGGCCCCGCTTTTGTCAGTCCGCCCGTTTTCGGGAAGCGCGGGCCGCGCGTGGGCTACAGCAAATCGAGGATCTGCCGCTTGGCGGCGATGGGGGAGGCGGCAAAGCAGACGGCGTGATCGACGCCCATGCGCGCCCCGCGCACGATGCTCAGCGCCTCGTAATAGCGCAGGTATTTGAAGCTGGTCGAATGCTCGGTCAGCCACAGGGCCCTGACGGCCTCGCGCCACACGGGGAAGGCCTCGGTCACGTCGAACCAGTAGTAGGGAACGAAGTCCGGCTCGTCCTCCCAGTTTTCCGCGCACATGAACTGCCGGATGGGGGCGGGCGGCAGCGGATGCTCGAAGGTGGGCAGGGAGGCGTAGAAGATGGCGTTTTCGGTGATGCGATGGGCGGCCTCGTGATCCTTGTGCAGGCTGTTTTTCCAGTGATACAGAACGGCGTTCACCCGATAGCGGCGCATCAGGCCGGCCAGCTGCAGCTCGATCTCCTTCGAGGCGTACAGCTCGCCGTCCGGCGTGTCCAGCACGACGGAAATGCCGCCGAGTTTTTCGGCGAACTGACCGGCGCATTCGACGTTGTAGGCGCGGAACTCCGCCTGGGTCCAGCCGGCGGGCGTGCCACGCTCCCCGGCGGTCAGGTCGACGACGACGATCTGGTCGCCGCGCAGGGCATGCTTGGCCAGCAGCAGGCCGCAGGTCAGCTGGGCGTCGCCGGTGTGCGCGCCGACGGCCATGATGGTTTTGCTCATATGACATCCTCCCTCAGAGATCGATTGACATGATGCTGAACTGTCTCACAGGGCGCATGCCCGCGTTTCTGTAGATTTTCTGCGCGTGGTTGTCGGCGCCGGTGAACAGCGTGGAGAACTGCGCGCCCTCCTCCACAAAAGCCTGCATCAGCAGGTTGAACAGCACCGTCGCGATGCCGCGCCGCTCGAATAGCGGGTCGGTGCAGATGCCGGTGAACCAGCCGCGCCCGCTTTTCTGCCGGTCGACCGGCCCGGTGAAGCCCACGATCTGATCGCCGTGCACGGCGGCAAGGATGGTGCGCGGACCGGCGGGGCGGAGGCCGTCGGCCCACATGCGCGAGTCGGCGTTCGGCTCGTTTGCCTGCCACGCGGCTATTTCGGTGCGCAGCACGTCGCGCCAGTAATCGCTGCCCACGCGGTCGCACATGCCGTCAAAGCCGCAGCCCAGGCGATGGTCGTAGGGGCCGGTGTGGATGCTCTCCGAATCGAGGCGCGCGCGGAGCGCGGCGACGCCCTCCGGCATGCGGTATTCGGCGAGATTCAGATACATGGACACCTCTTCATGGCGGCGGATGAAGCCGCTGCGGCCGAAAAAGCCGAAGCCCGCGCAGCCGTTGTCCACGCCGGGCATGTTGTTGTGGTCGTGGCCCGGTGTGCCGGGGATGCGCCAGTCCAGGTTGACCGGGTTCAGGCTGGAGACGGACAGCGTCGTCGCGCCGTGCGCCTTCATGCGCGCCATGAGGGCGTCCAGCAGCAGGCGGCCGACGCCCTGCCCGCGGCGGGACGGATCGACCATCACGCACGTCAGGTACGCCTGGCCCGGCCGGCTCAGGCGGAACGTGCCGGGCGCGACGCCGTGAATGAAGCCGGCGATGCGCCCCTGTGTTTCGGCGACGAGCAGGCCGTCCGGCCTGCAGCCCTCGCCTTCGATGAATTTGCGGCGGAAATATGCCTCCGTCATCGGATAGTACAGCACTTCGCCCGCATCGACGCAGCGATTCCAGAGCCGAATGAACGGCTCCCGGTCGCCTGGCTGCATGGGCCTGATCTGCATGGCAATCCCTCCCATCGTGTAACGCCGGCCTGCCCGACAAGCGCCAGTTTGTATGAAACCGAATCGAAATAAGGTCGATGATCGTCTTCAATGATCATACCACACGGCCATGCTTCCGTCAATCGGGGTCTGCTCCGTTAAAATTGTGCGGAATATTTCAATCGCGCGGGGGTTGTGGTATAATACGCGTGTATAAAGCTGTAAAGGGAGGAAAGACAAATGCAGTATTCTCGCGAAGTTGAGGAAATGGTATGCGTGGCCAAGGGCCCGAACCATGGCCCGGCTCCCATTCCCGAGGAAGGCAAGTGGGTACAGGCCAAAGAGATCAAGGATATATCCGGCTACACGCACGGCATCGGCTGGTGCGCGCCTCAGCAGGGCGCCTGCAAGCTGAGCCTGAACGTGAAAAACGGCGTGATCGAAGAGGCGCTGGTGGAGACCATCGGCTGCTCCGGCATGACTCACTCCGCCGCGATGGCCGCTGAGATCCTGCCCGGCAAGACCATCCTCGAAGCGATGAACACCGACCTGGTGTGCGACGCCATCAACACGGCGATGCGCGAGCTGTTCCTGCAGATCGTGTACGGCCGCACCCAGTCCGCCTTCTCGGACGACGGCCTGCGCATCGGCGCCGGGCTGGAGGACCTGGGCAAGGGCCTTCGCTCCATGATCGGCACCATGTACGGCACGAAGGCCAAGGGCGTGCGGTATCTGGAAATGACCGAGGGCTACGTGATCAAGATCGCGCTGGACAAGGACGATCAGGTCTGCGGCTATCAGTTCCTGTCGCTGGGCAAGATGATGGACGCCATCAAGAAGGGCGTCTCCCCGAACGAGGCCTATGAGAAGAACATCGGCACCTATGGCCGCTTCAAGGCCGAGGACGGCGCGGTCAAGTGGATTGACCCGCGCAAAGAATAAAGAGGAGGTGCGCTTTAATGGCTCTGTTTGAGAATTATGAAGGCCGCATGCCCCAGATTCAGCCGATTCTGGACAAGTATGGCTTTAAGGATTTTGACGAAGTGAAGGCGTACAACAACGCGAAGGGCGTCGACGCCTATAAGATCGTGGAGAGCACGCAGCCCATCTGCTTCGAGAACGCGAAGTGGGCCTACGAGCTGGGCGCGGCCATCGCCATGAAGGAAAACGTGAAGACCGCCGCGGAAGCCGCCCGCTGCATCGGCGTGGGCCTGCAGGCCTTCTGCATTCCCGGCTCCGTCGCGGACCAGCGCCAGGTCGGCGTCGGCCACGGCAATCTGGGCGCGCGCCTGCTCGATGAAGAGACCGAGTGCTTCGCCTTCCTGGCCGGCCACGAGTCCTTCGCCGCCGCCGAGGGCGCCATCAAGATTGCGCTGAACGCCAACAAGGTGCGCACCAAGCCCCTGCGCGTCATCCTGAACGGTCTGGGCAAGGACGCCGCCATGATCATCAGCCGCATCAACGGCTTCACCTACGTGCAGACCAAGTACGACTACCTCTCCGCCGACGTGAAGGAAGACCACGCGCTGACCATCGTGAACGAGACCGCCTATTCCACGGGCGACCGCGCGAAGGTGCGCTGCTACGGCGCGGACGACGTGCGCGAGGGCGTGGCCATCATGTGGCATGAGAACGCCGACGTGTCCATCACCGGCAACTCCACCAACCCCACCCGCTTCCAGCACCCGGTCGCCGGCACCTACAAGAAGGAACGCTGGGAAGAGGGCAAGAAGTACTTCTCCGTGGCCTCCGGCGGCGGCACCGGCCGCACCCTGCATCCCGACAACATGGCCGCCGGCCCCGCCTCCTACGGCATGACCGACACCATGGGCCGCATGCACTCCGACGCCCAGTTCGCCGGCTCATCCTCCGTGCCTGCGCACGTTGAGATGATGGGCTTCCTTGGCATGGGCAACAACCCCATGGTCGGCGCGACGGTGGCTGTGGCCGTGGCGGTGGAAGAGGCGCAGAAGAAGTAAGCGAAGCTCAGGCGCAATAAGGTAAAAGCGATACTTCCCGCATGAGGGAGGTATCGCTTTTGTTCACTGTCGGGCGCATCCCCGGGCGTCTTTTCCGCCGGCGCGCTGCTTCGCTTCGGTCAACGCAGCGCTGCTGCGCTCCGCTCGGCCCGGCAGTGACGAAAAATCCATCCCGATTCTGCACAGGCTTTGGAAGCCAAATAAGTGTGAGCGATGATTCCGCTGCATCACGTCGCGCGCCGGCCGCCCCACGCGGCGGGCTTTTTCCGCTTGTTGGCGGCGTAGCCGATGAGCATGCCGATGAGGCCGCCCACGATGTGCGCGCCGTAGGCGACGCTGCCGCCGACGGTGACGGCGCTGTAGATCTGCTGGCCGGTGTAGAGCACGGCCACGAGGATGACGGTGAGCGGGATGGTGTGCTCCTGGAACTCGGTGAAGGAGGACAGCAGAATCATGGCGAAGACGATGCCGCTGGCGCCGCACATGGCGACGCCCGGCGCGAACAGAAACGTGAGCACGCCCGTCGCAAAGGCGGTGACGAGCATCAGGAAAACCATGGAGGCGGAGCCGTATTTTTCCTCCAGCATGGGCCCGAGAATCAGAATGTACATGATATTCCCGAAGAAGTGATTCCAGTCGCGGTGGCCCAGCGCGTGGCCGAAAAAGCGGAGATAGGTGAGCGGGTTGGCGAGCGACGAGCGATACACGCTGAAAAGCGCATGGCCCGCGCCGCCGTTCGTGAGTGCGTTCAGCAGCAGGACCGCCAGACAAAGCAGCGAAAAGGCCAGCACGGCCGGCGCATTGAAGACGACTCTGAAGTTCCTGATCTTTTTCTGCATGACGGAAGCCTCCCTGATGAATGATGAGGGGAAAAACGGGGACTGACGCCGCGGTTTTGCCTTCACAGCTGCGATTATTGTACGTCATGTCCGCGCAAAAGTCAAACGGAACGCCGCGGAATTGCGGGAACGCTTCGCCTGAACGCAGTGAAGGGGGGCTCGCGGCGGACGCTTTATCATATAGCAGAGGCGGGACGCCGCGCGCATCGCCGCGCGCCGCGTCCCGCCCCTTGACGTCATTGCAGGATGCCCAGCAACGCGTTTTCCCGCTCTTCGCGGAACTGGTTGGTGTACAGGTTGTAGTAGTAGCCCTTCTGGCGGATCAGCTCGGCGTGGCTGCCCTGCTCCGTCACCTCGCCGTGCTGGATGACCAGGATGCGGTCGGCATGGCGTATGGTGGACAGGCGGTGCGCAATGATGAAGCTGGTCCGGCCGGACAGGGCGGTCTTGATGGCCTCCTGAATGATCTGTTCGGTTTCCGTGTCGACGGAGGAGGTGGCCTCGTCCAGCACAAAGATGGCCGGATTGGCGATCAGCGCGCGGGCAAAGGAGATGAGCTGCTTCTGGCCGATGGAGAGGCGGTTGCCGCCCTCGCCCACGTCGGTGTCGTAGCCCTTCTCGAATTTCAGGATGAAATCCTCCGCGTTCACCATGCGCGCCGCCGCTTCAACCTCCTCGTCCGTGGCGTCGAGCCGGCCGTAGCGGATGTTCTCGCGGATGGTGCCGGAGAACAGATGCGGCTGCTGGAGCACATAGCCAAGGTGGCTCTGCAGCCAGAGCTGGCTGCGCTCCCTGTAGTCGACGCCGTCGATGAGGATCTCGCCCTCGGTGGGCTCGTAGAAGCGGCAGATGAGGTTGACAATGGTGGACTTGCCGCTGCCGGTCTCGCCGACCAGCGCGATGGTTTCGCCGGCCCTGATCCTGAGGTTGAAATGGCTGAGCACCTTTTCGCCCGCCTTGTAGCGGAAGGTCACGTCGCGGAACTCGATGTCGCCCCTGATGTCGGGCCAGTTTTCCCTCTTCGGGTGGAATGAATCGCCGAAGCGGGCGATGACCTCGGGCGTATCGGCGATTTCCGGCTCAGTCTCGATCATCGTTATCACGCGCTCGGCCGCAGCCTGGGAAGACTGCATCTCGGCAAAGATGCGCGCGATGCTGGAGATCGGCTCGAAAATCTGCGTGGTGTAGCTGATGAACACCGTCAGCGTGCCGAAGGACATGGCCCCCGTGAACACGTCGTAGCCGCCCTTCCACAGCGCATATGCCGCGGCCAGCGAGCCGAGCGCGGACACGATGGGCATGAACAGCGCGCTGAGCACCGCCGCGCGGATGGCCGCCGCCTTCATGGTGCCGGTCAGATGGATGAACTCCCGGGCGTTTTCCTCTTCGCGCACCAGCGTCTTTGTGGTTTTCGCGCCCATGATCCCCTCGTTGAACGCGCCGGTGATTTTGGAATTGGTCTTGCGCACCTCCCGGTAATTTTTCAGGATGCGCTTCTGAAACCAGGCCGCGATCACGGCGATGACCGGCATCACCAGCATCACCATGAGCGACATCCGCCAGTTGAGCCGGATCATGACGACGGCCGTCATGACGATATAGCCCGCGCTCCAGAACAGGTCGATGAGGCCCCAGCCGATGGTGTCGCCCAGGCGCTGGGTGTCGCTGGTCATGCGCGCGATCATGTGGCCCACGGGCGTCTGATCGTAGAACGCGAAGGGCAGCTCCTGGAAACGCCTGAAGCCGATCTCGCGGATGCGGTGGCACATGCCAACCTCCACATGGCCGGAGAGGATACAGAACGTGAAGATGCACATGATCTGCCCCACCACCACGGCCATGTACTTGAGCGCGAACAGCCCGAGGCCCGACGTTCTCCCGACGGCGACGTACTGGTCGATGGCCTCGCGCGTCAGCAGCGGAAAGATGACGTCGAAGGCGGCGCACAGGAGCATCGTCGCCGTGATGGCGATCAGGTGCCTGTAAAAGGGCTTTGCGTAGACAAGCAGCCTGCGCCAGACGCCCAGGTCAAATCGCTTGGTGTAGTCCTGCTCTTCCTGATATTGCATTGTCTGTTTCACCCACAATCGAGATAATGTATGCTGTGTCGCGCGCCCGGCGCCGGGCGCGCATCCCCTTCTTACACCGCCTCAAGCTCCTCTTCCAGCGCGGCCTGAATCTGATAGATGCGCTGGTAAAGGCCGGGCTGGCGGATGAGCTCCTCGTGCGTGCCGCGCTGGGCCACCACGCCGTCCTCCAGCACGATGATGAAGTCGGCCTCGGCCAGCGTCGTCAGCCGGTGCGAGATGATGAAGGTCGTCAGGCCCTGCCGCTTTTCCTTCAGCGCCAGGCGGATCGCGGCGTCGGTCTCGGTGTCCACCGCGGAGAGCGAGTCGTCGAAGATCAGAATGTCGTTGTCCTTGAGCAGCGTGCGCGCGATGGCCACGCGCTGCTTCTGGCCGCCGGACAGCGTCACGCCGCGCTCGCCCACGGGCGTATCGTAGCCGCGCTCGAACGACTCGATGAATTCGTGCGCGCTGGCTGTGCGTGTCACCTCGAACACCTCGTCGTCCGGGGCGTCGGGCTTCACGATGCGCACATTGTCGCGCACGGTGCGCGAATAGAGGAACGGCTCCTGCAGCACCAGGCCGATGCGGCTGCGCAGGTGCTTCTTGCGGATCCTGGAAATGCTCACGCCGCCGATCAGGATATCGCCGCGCTTCACATCGTACAGCCGCTGCAGCAGCAGCATGAGCGTCGATTTGCCGCTGCCCGTCGCGCCCAGTATGGCGACGGTCTGGCCGGCCTTCACGGTGAAGCTCACGTCCTTCAGCACGGGATTCTTCGCCTCGTACTCAAAGCCCACGTGGCGGAACTCAATGTCGCGGTCGATGGGCGCGTCGCAGGCGTCCTCGCCGTCCTCCTCGCTCTTCTGCGTGAGGATCTCGTCGATGCGGTCGAAGGCGACCATGCTCTTGCCCATGTCGGACAGGATGCGCCCCAGCTGGCGGATGGGCCACAGCAGCATCGAGATATAGCTCACGAACACGGTCATCTCGCCCACCAGCAGCTCGCCGCGCGCCGCCATAAACACGCCGAACAGCAGCGTGATGCCCGTCTGGGTCATGCTCAGCAGATCCGAGCCGGACCAGTACACGGCCAGCAGATCGTTGACCCGCACGGCCTTCCTGAGCAGATCGTCGTTGACCTTTTTGAATTTGTCCACCTCATAGATCTCGCGGCCGAATGCGCGCACCACGCGCACGCCCGTCAGGTTCTCCTGCAGCACCGCGCTCATCTTGCCCTCGGCGTCGTCCGAAATGCGGAAGAATTTCACGACCCACTTGAAATACAGAAACGCGAACGCAAACAGCAGCGGAATGAGCACCATGCTCATCAGCGTCATCCTGACGTTCATCCGCAGCATGACCACGACCGCCACGCCGATCATCAGCACGGCGCGGAACATCTCGATCACCTGGCTGGACAGAAATCGCCGGATGGTCTCCACGTCGCTGGTGCAGCGCTGGATGAGGTCGCCCGTCTCGGCCTTCACGTGGTAGTCGAACGGCAGCGTCTGCAGGTGGCGGTACAGCCGGTCGCGCATGTTCTTGGCGATGGATTCAGAGGCCTCCGCCATCCAGCGCCCGCGCAGGAACTGGAACACGCCGCCCACAACGCTCAGCGTCAGCAGCATGAGGCCCATGATCCACAGGTTGCGGATGAGAAAATCGCGTCCGCCCAGCAGCTCCGCCCAGCCGCTCAGCGCGCGCTTCTGGCCGATGATGCCGTCGATGGTCTCCGCCAGCACCAGCGGCGTGAGGAAGCTGATGGCAACGTTCACCACCACCGCCGCGATGGAGCCGAAATAGCGCGGCGCGTTGCCTTCAAGAAATGTACGGATCATCACCATTCGTCTTGACTTCATAAATACACCCCTGATCCATTTGGTTGCTGGGCCGCCGGATAAAAAACGGCCGCCGGACTCATTTTTCCGGCGGCTCAGATACACAGGCGCAGTTCTGGAGCGTGCGTCAGCAGACGCCGACCCCCTCATTCCTGCGGAGCCCCCGGATGTTTCTTCTGACCATCAGATTTTTTCCTGAAAACGCCAATGCGAACATGTCCGAGACCTCCTTTCTGCGAACCAGCTTTTTATTCAACGTATTCAAGTATAATCCACTTTATCCGGGCGCGCAAGGGGACTGCGTCATTTTTTACAAATCATTATCATGATGTTCGGGCGAGGCGCCCTTTTTGCCCTGAATTTCATTTTGCCGCGCTTGACAACCCCCTCCCGCTATTATATAATAGCCTCAGTCTGATACTCAGGCGCTGACGGGAAGAGTAAGCTGTCTTCGCGCTTTACAGAGAGGGCCGCGTTTGGTGCGAGCGGCCCGGCGCGGCCGGCCGAACGACACCCCCGAGCCTCCGCCCCGGCGGGCGGCGCGTCGCACGCGATACCATGCGCAGAGCAGCAAGCAGGGTGGCACCACGAACGGCTTTTTCGTCCCTACGGGACAGAAGGCCGTTTTTCAGTACCCGCCGATTCGCCCTGCCGCGCGCTCCGTCAGGCGAAAACCATCTTCATTAGATCAGGGAGTTGATGTTCATGCTAACCCAGGCCCCGAAGGGCACGCAGGACATGCTGCCGCAGGACAGCCATCGATGGCAAAGCATCGAGGGCCATATGCGCCGCATCGCCTCGCTGGCCGGCTACCGCGAGATCCGCACGCCGATGTTCGAGCACACGGAGCTGTTCCAGCGCGGCGTCGGCGACACAACGGACGTCGTGCAGAAGGAAATGTACACCTTCAACGACAAGGGCAACCGCTCCGTCACCTTGAAGCCCGAGGGCACGGCCGGCGCCGCGCGCGCGTTCATCGAGCACCACCTGTTCGCTGAGCCGCTGCCCTGCAAGATGTTCTATGTCTCCTGCCCGGCCTTCCGCTATGAGAAGCCGCAGAACGGCCGGCTCAGGCAGTTCCATCAGAACGGCGTGGAGGTGTTCGGCGCGAAGGACGCCAGCGTGGACGCCGAGGTCATCGCGCTGGCGATGGACGTGCTCCGCGCAAACGGCATCGACGGGCTGCGCCTGGCCATCAATTCCATCGGCTGCCCCGCCTGCCGCGCGACATATCACGAGGCGCTGAGGGCGTATCTCGAGCCAAAGCTGTCCGGCCTGTGCGAGACCTGCCGCGAGCGGTTCGCGCGCAACCCCATGCGCATCCTGGACTGCAAGGAGGACGCCGCCAGGCTGGCCGACGCGCCCGCCATGCTGGACAGCCTGTGCGACGACTGCCGGGATCACTTCGACAGGCTGAAGGCGTACCTGAACGCGCTGTCCATCCCCTTCGAGATCGATCCGCGCATCGTTCGCGGGCTCGACTACTACACCAAGACGGTGTTTGAAATCATCACGGACACCGGGAACGGCCCGCTGACCGTGTGCGGCGGCGGCCGCTACGACGGCCTGGTGGAGGCGCTCGGCGGCCCGGCCACCTGCGGCATCGGCTGGGGCATGGGCGTGGAGCGCATGATCATGGTCCAGGACGCGCGCGGCGTCGCGCCGGAAGCGCCGGCGCTGTACGACGTGTTCGTGTGCACGCTGGGCGACGAGGCGAGGCTGGAGGGCGTGAAGCTGGTGCGCGAGCTGCGCGCGGCGGGCGTGAAGGCCGACCTCGACCACGCGGCGCGCTCGCTGAAGGCCCAGTTCAAGTTCGCGGGCAAGGCGGACGCCCGCTATGTCGTCACGCTGGCCGGCGACGAGCTGGCCCGCGGCGTCGTGAAGCTGCGCGACATGGCCGCCAGCGAAGAACGGGAAATCCCCCGCGCCGACGTGGTCGACGCGTTGAGCCATTGACGCTCATCACATGCATTATCAGGAGGCGATACCCATGTTCCAATCCCGTACCCATACCTGCGGCGAGCTGCGCCTCTCAAACGCCGGCGAAAAGGTCACCATCGTCGGCTGGATGGAAAACGTGCGCGAGGTGGGCGCGACGCTGGCGTTCGTCATCGTGCGCGACTTCTACGGCACCACCCAGGTCGTCATCGAGAACAACGACGCGCTGATGTCGGTCGTGAAGGGTCTCAACTGCGAATCCACCATCTCCGTCACCGGCGCGGTGCGCGAGCGCTCCAGCAAGAATCCGAAGATCGCCACCGGTGAGATCGAGGTCGTGCCGGAAAAGATCGAGGTGCTCGGCCGCTGCATCCACAACGAGCTGCCCTTCGAGATCAACCGCTCCCGCGAGGCGGACGAGAACACCCGCCTGCGCTACCGCTATCTCGATCTGCGCAACCCCGAGGTGAAGTCGAAAATCGTGATGCGCAGCCGGATCGTGGCCGAGCTTCGCCGCTCGATGACCGACCACGGCTTTCTCGAGATCACCACGCCCATCCTCACCAGCTCCTCGCCCGAGGGCGCGCGCGACTACCTCGTGCCCTCCCGCCTGCATCCGGGCAAGTTCTACGCGCTGCCTCAGGCGCCGCAGCAGTTCAAGCAGCTGCTCATGACCTCCGGCTTCGACCGGTATTTCCAGATCGCCCCGTGCTTCCGCGACGAGGACGCCCGCGCCGACCGCTCGCCTGGCGAGTTCTATCAGCTGGACATGGAGATGGCCTTCGCTTCGCAGGAGGACGTGTTCGCCGTTCTCGAGGACGTGCTGCCGCCCATCTTTGCCAAATACGGCAAATACAGCCGCGCCTCCTCCGCGCCGTTCTGCCGCATCGCCTACAACGACGCCATGGATCGCTACGGCTCGGATAAGCCCGACCTGCGCATCAGCCTCGTGGTGGACGACGTGACCGCGCTCTGCCAGGGCGCCGGCTTCGAGCCGTTCGAGGGCAATGTGGTCAAGGCCGTCGTCGCGCCGGACTTTGACAAACCCCGCAAGTTCATCGACGCGCTCTGCAAGGACGTGGAGACCGCCACCGCCAGCAGGGCCTATTGGTTCAAGGTGAACGAGGACGGCTCCTTCGCGGGCGGCATCGCCAAATTCCTGGCGGACAGAAACGCCGCCGTCACCGAAGCGCTCGGGCTGCGGCCGGGCTGCGCCGTGTTCCTCGCCGCGGGGAAAAAGACCGCCGCGCAGAAGACCGCGGGCGTCATCCGCAAGCTGCTGGGCAACGCCGTGGACGCCTATATGGACAGGGAGAAGTACGAATTCTGCTGGATCGTGGATTTCCCGATGTACGAGATCGGCGAGGAATCCGGCGAGCTGGAATTCTGCCACAATCCCTTCTCCATGCCGCAGGGCGGGCTGGCGGCGCTGTGCGAAAAGGATCCGCTGGACATCTACGCCTGGCAGTACGACCTGGTGTGCAACGGCGTGGAGCTGTCCTCCGGCGCGGTTCGCAACCATGATCCCGAAATCATGATCAAGGCGTTCGAGCTGGTGGGGCTGGGCGAAGCCGACGTGAAGGCCAAATTCCCGGCCATGTACAACGCCTTCTGCTACGGCGCGCCGCCGCACGCGGGCATCGCGCCCGGCGTCGACCGCATGGTCATGCTCATCGCCGGCGAGGAGAGCATCCGCGAGATCATCCCCTTCCCGATGAACAAGAACGCGCAGGACCTGATGATGGGCGCGCCCTCGACGGTCGAGCCGAAGCAGCTCAGCGACGTGCACATTGCCGTCGTGGAGGACAAAAAATAAGCGCGCGCATGACGCGCTTTCCCATCAAAGCAAAGAACAGACCGCCGTCTCTTCCTGAAGAGGCGGCGGTCGCTGTATGCCAATTGTAAGAAAAGGATATGTACAAGCGCCCTGGTTTATACTGCCCTCATGATTAAGTCAGCGTCAGTCTTCCCGCTCCGTCACGCGCACCCGGCCATTGTTCCATTCGATGTCCACCAGGCGGCCATTGCGCGCGCGCAGGCCCTTCACATACCCCCTCTTCCAGCTGGACGGCAGCGCGGGCAGGGGCATGAGCGTGCCGTCCGGCGCGGTCTGCAGGAGCATCTCCGCGATGCCGGCGCAGGCGCCGAAGTTGCCGTCGATCTGAAAGGGCGGGTGCGCGTCGAACAGGTTGAGATAGGTGCCGCCGCCGTTTGTATAGTTCGCCGCGCCGCCCCGGGCCGCCCTGAGAGGATTGCGGCCGTCCACGGTGCGCAGCTGGGTGTCGATCAGCCTGAGCGCGTGGTCGCCGTCGCGCAGGCGCGCCCACTGGCAGATGCGCCAGCCCATCGCCCAGCCGGTGCTCTCGTCGCCGCGCCGCTGCAGCGACACGCGGCAGGCCTGCGCCAGCTCCGGCGTCTCCTCGAGGCTGATCGAGCGGCCCGGGTGCAGGCCGTACAGGTGCGAGATGTGGCGATGGTGAATTTCCGATTCCTCGAAATTCTCGTCCCACTCCAGCAGCTCGCCCTCCCGGCCGACGCCAAACGGCTTCAGCCGCGGCAGCAGCGCCGTCACGTCTGCGGCCAGCGCGTCGTCCAGCGCCAGCGCGGCCGCCGCCTGCCCGCAGATCTCAAACACATCGCGCACGATGGCCTGCGTCATGGCCGTCGTTTTGGCGACGGCCAGCCGCCTCCCGTTGAGCAGATAGGTGTTCTCGGGCGAGGTGGAAGGCGCGAGGATCAGCGCGCCGTCGTCGTCTTCCACGAGCAGCGCGCGATAGAATTCGGCAGCTTTGCGGATGATCGGCCAGGCGGTATCCCGCAGATACGCCTCGTCCCGCATGTACTCATACTGCTCCCACAGATGGCGCACAAACCAGCCGGAGGACATCGACCAGAACGCGAAGACGGCGCTGCCGGGCCGATGCGCGCCGACGGGGGTGGTCATGCGCCAGAGATCGGTGTTGTGATGCGCCACGAAGCCGGGCGCGTCGTAGAATCGCCGCGCCGTGCGCTCGCCGCTCTCGCACAGCTCCCCGATGAAACGCACGAGCGGCTCGTGGCACTCGGGCAGGTTGACCATCAGCGTGGGCCAGTAGTTCATCTCGGTGTTGATGTTGATGGTGTAGTTGCAGTTCCACGGCGGCGTCACGCTGTCGTTCCAGATGCCCTGCAGATTCGTGGCCTGCGTGCCCGCGCGGGAGGAGGCGATGGTCAGGTAGCGCCCGAAGTTAAAATACAGCGCGTACAGCGCCAGGTCGCTTTCGCCATTCTCGTGCCGGTAGAGCCGTTCGTCGGTGGGCAGATACTTTTCCGCGCCGCCGAACAGCTCGAGCTCCACGCGGCCGTAAAGCGCCGCGTGGTCAGCCACATGCGCCGCCTTCAGCGCCTCCCAGCCCTTTTCGGCGGCCGCGTCCAGCTCATGCCGGCAGGGCTCGACAAAGGCCCTGCCCTCGAGCACCGGATGCCTGTTCCAGCCGTTGAAGCTGGTGCGCGCGTCGAACAGCAGCGTGACGCTGTCCGCGCCCGTCACGCGGATGCCGCCGCCCTGCCGCCTGGCCTCGCCGCCCTCCAGGCACAGCCGCAGCTCGGCGCAGTAGCCCATGCCCTTCGTCTCGTCGGTCTTCCCGTACACGATTTTGCCGCGCGGCTCCTGCGGGTCGTCGTAATGCCATACGTAGGCGGGGCAGTTGCCGGTGATCGACGCCGAACTGTCGGTCAGTGCAACCGCCGCGTCCAGCGCCGGCGAGAGGGTCACGCAGAGATTCAGCGCGCCCGCGCGGTCGGCGGTGAGGCGCATCGCCAGCACCTGATCCGGCGCGCTCACGAAGGTCTCGCGCGCGAAGCGGACGCCGTCTGCCTCATATTCCACCGCGTGCAGCCCCGTGGCCATGTCCAGCGCGCGGCGATACCCGGCCGGCTCGCCCGCATGCTCCATCGTGAGGCTGATGTCGCCCAGCGCCAGATAGACCTGCGACCACAGCGCCTCGAAGTGCTGTTCGATTTCCTCCTGCGCCTCGGCGTTCCGGCCCTGCATGGCCAGCGCCCGCGCCTTTTTATAGGATTCAGCCGCTTCCGGATTGTCGTGAAACATCGGATAGCCGCTCCAGAGCGTGTCCTCGTTGAGGCATATGCGCTCCTGCCGCGCGCCGCCGTACACCATGGCCCCCAGCCGCCCGTTGCCCAGCGGCAGCGCCTCGTTCCAGGTGAGCGCGCCCTGCCGATACCAGATCATGTTTGTCCCGCGGTTCATCATGCCGTGCCTCCTCCTTTCAGATCACGGCCATTATATCACAGACGCGGGATTCCATCAATAAAGGGCACATGGATTTCAGGGCCGTTTCACCTTTGAAGGGAATATGCGGCGCGCTTCATCCGTGGCGCGCCCGCCTGCGGGATGCCGGTTGAGAAAGGAAGGAGCGCGACGACCGTATTTAAAATATCTTAAACAAATTCATCCAAAAATTAACAATCATGGGGCGCCGGAAATGTTGACATATATTGTTAATCTGGACTACACTATTAAGTAACCTATGGGTGTTAGTATCGGGTTAGTCAGGCGCCCTGTCGGACCGGGCGGCTTGTCCAGCCAGAGAGAAAGGGAGAAGACAGCAATGAAGAGAAGAGCGTTGCCCGCAGCATGTATGCTGATGATCGTGCTTCTGTTCGCATGGGCGTGCACAGGCATGGCGGAGGGAAGCGAAACGGGGACCGGCGAGGCGCCGGAGTATCCGGTTCTGCAGCTCGACACCCCGGCCGACGTGATCATCCGCGACGAGGGCGAGGTCAAGTGGTTCGCCTTCACCCCGGAAATCCCGGGCGTGTACCGCTTCGAGGCCAGCGGCGACTATGACAACAAGGCCGCCGTGTATACCGATCCCGAGGGGACGCCCATCGCCGAGAACGACGACCGGGAATCCACCTCCGGCTCGTCGGAAAGCGAGAAGGCCAACTTCCAGCTGGACGCCTCGCTTGAGGCCGGCACCACCTACTACTTCGCCGCCCAGATGTGCTACGACGACACGGTGGGCGATTTCGAGGTGACGCTCAGCTACCAGCGCAAGGGCGTGGAGAGCGTCGTGGTGCTGCAGGAGCCCAGACTGACCTACTACGTGGGTTACGACAGCTTCAGCAATATCATTTATTCGGGCGCCTGCGTGCAGGTGAATTACACCGACGGCAGCACGTCCCTTTACAACAATATATATGACAACTACTACCTGCGCGTTACCCACAACGCGCCGGGTTCCTGGAGCAGCCTGCAGGAGGGCGCGTTCACCCTCACGCTGTCCCTGACGACCGAGGATTGGTCTCAGGCTTTCGAGGCGCAGGTGGTTTCCGCCTCGGAGATGCGGGAGCTGTTCGTGGGCGAGCCGCTGACGACGGGCTACAGCCTGGGGGAGCGGTTCCGCTTTACGGCCCCGGCGGACGGCCTTTACATGATTTCCAATGAGCTGGCGGCGTCCAGCATCTACCGCAATATGTATGTCTATGACGCCGACGGGAATCAGGTCGACGCCCTGGTGGGGTCGACGGGAAGCAGCGGCAAAATCGGACAGATGCTGATGCTGAACGCGGGCGAGACCTACATGGTCAGCGTGTCGCTGAACTCCGCGTCAAACTACGTCGACAACCGGATGGTCCTCACCGTGGAAAGCCCGGATGTCGCGCTGATGTCGGAGGAGTACACGCCCGGGACCGGAGCGCTGTTTGCGGAGTACATCCCCGCTGAAGGCGGCGTGTACAGCCTGAATCTGGGCCTTGAGAGCTCCGTCTCGGTTTCGTATAATGATTTTATCATTCTGAGCGAAACCGGAGTGAACTGCTACTCCGGCACCTCCTCTTACGGCTCGTACGATGAAGAGGGCAACTATTGCCACATCGTCAATAACATCCTGCTGGAGGCGGGAACAAAGTATTACATCGCCTGGACCAATCCCACCGGCGTCCAGTGGAAAGTGCGGATTGAGAATAAGGGCGGGGAGATGCTGACGGTACCCGCGCATGTGACCGGGTCTCTGCTGGAGGAGCAAAAGGTGCTTTCCTTCAGGGCGGAGAACACGGGTTACTATCATGTGCGTCTGTTCGATACGCCGTGGCCCGGATACACCGGAAGCTATTCGGGTGCCTGGAGCAATGACACGTATCAGGTGGACGCCGAGGGGAACAGCCACTCCTGCATCGACTATGTGTTCCACATGTCCGCGGGCTACCAGCTGATCCTGACCTTCTCTCAGCAATCTGAATCCGCTCAGTACAAATCCTACGACATGACGGTGGAGTATCTGCCGGAAATCGAGAGCGTCACCTTCGCCCAGGCTCCGGACAAGACGGAGTTTGAGGCGGCTGAGCTGATGGAAACAGGCATCTTTGACGACGTGGAGCTGCTGGTGACCTACGAGGATGGCGTCACGGAAACCGTCAGCATAGACGGCAGCAGCCTGACGGGCATTCGCTGGTCCCGCGACAGCCTGGACGTCGCCGCCATCCTTGCCGGAGGCGAAAACAGTCTGTATTATCGCTATCTGGGCCAGTACGTCGGCTTCAGCTTTACGGTGAATCCCGCGCAGCCCCCGGCAGTGATTCCCGTGCTCGAGGAAGGCAATGAGCTGTCCGGCACCTTCGAGGTGGCGGAGGGAACCGAGGCCGAGTATCTGTGGTATACTTTCGTGCCCAGTGAAACCGGCCGGTACAACCTGACGGGCAGCTATTCGGGCGGCTATGCCCTCTACGCGACCCTCTACAACAGCCAGGGCGACGTCGTGAACGTCTCCTACTCCAACGGAGTCAGCGCTTCCATACAGAGGGGCTGGACGCTGGAGGCGGGCAGCGTCTACCGGCTGAACGTGGCGACGGTGGCGAGCGCCGGCAGCGAAAACGCCTGGAGCCTGCGGATGTACTCCGCCGCCTTCAGGAACACAATCGCGCTGGACGAGGTTCAGCACGTGGACATCGACACGGTCGGCATGGAATACTGGTTCTCCTTCACGCCGACGGCGACGGCGCAGTACACGTTCTATTCCTTCAACAATCACGGCGATCCCGAAGGCCTGATCTACCTTGGGGATGCTCAGCTTGCACGAAATGACGACTGGAACGATGTGAACTTCAGGATCGACTACGTGCTCAACGCCGGACAGACCTATTATCTGGTGGCCAGGGATCTGGGCAACAATAATACGATCGAGTTCGACGTGCTCGTCGAATTGACCGATGAGGAGATCGGGGCCGAAGAGGGCGGCGAGCTGACTGTGGGCGTTCCGCAGTATGTCGAACTGAGCGAAGGAATGGGGAAATGGTTCGACTTCACGCCGGAAGAATCGGGCGTCTATCGCTTCTATTCCTATAATTACAGCTACAACCCCACCGCGGCCCTGTACCTGGGCGATGAGTTCGTCGCGGGCGACTCCGCTTATCAGTACGGCGATTTCCTGGTCGTGGCAAGTCTGGAGGAGGGGAACACCTACCGCCTGTTCACGCGCTGCCAGTACGCCGACAGCAGCGATGAATTCTATGTGGCCGTGGCCAGGAAGGTGATCGATGAGCGCGAGCTCGTTCTGGATGTCGACGAGTATGTGAGCATCGCGCCGGAGCAGGAGGTGTGGTTTACCTTCATACCGGAGGAATCGGGCACCTATCGCTTCGCTTCCCACACTTACTCCGACGACCCCTACGCCACCCTCTATCAGGGCGATGAGCTGCTGGCGGACGATTTCTCCTCCTACAGCAGCCGTAACTTCTCGATCGTGTACGACCTGGAGGCGGGCGTGGAGTACCGCCTGGTGACGAAGAGCCGGTCCACCGGCAATTCCGACAGCTTCTATGTCAGGGCGGAGAAGCTGACCGCGCTTACCCTCGATGTCGACGAATTTGCCGACGTCCCGGCCGGACAGGAGGTTTGGTTCACCTTCACGCCGGAGGAGACGGGCAACTATACCTTCTATTCCCATGATGCGACCTACGATCCGTATGGCATACTGTTTTCGGACAGCCAGTTCATCGTATCGAGCGATGACGACGGCGATGGCAATAATTTCCTGATCACGCGGACCCTCGAGGCCGGACGGCAGTATCGTCTGGCGGCGAGGCGCTACAGCTATCCCAGCAGCGGCGGCACCCAGTATTATGTGCGCGTCACAAGGCTGCCGCAGGCGGAGTCGTTCTCGATTCTGAACGAGCCCTACAGGACGGTCTATGCCTATCCGTTCAGCGAGCTCAACTACAGCGGCCTGAGGATTCAGGCCGAGCTGTCCGACGGGACGGTGGAGGAGCTGTCCTATGGCTACCAGAGCACCTATTCCAGGCAGTCCATGCAGGTGCAGATCCAGGATCCCGTTTACGAATCCGGTTACAGCCGCCTGATGCCCGGCTCCTACGACGTGGTGGTGACGTACTGCGGCCTGACCCAGACGTTCACGATCACCGTCAATGACGTGGAAGATATGGAGACGGAATTGACGCTGGACGGCGCCGAGATCACCGGAACCTGGAGCGGAGGCGACAAGTACTTCGCGTTCACCCCGCCGCAGAGCGGGTTTGTCCTGCTGCATGTGGAGCAAACCGGCAGCTATCCTTCGGTTTCCCTCTACGACGACGGCATGTCTTCGGTTTATACCCTTGCCTCAAGCAGCGGCAGCTATTCGGATGGCGGGAGCAATGTCTACTGGTATGACCTGGTTTACCAGCTGGACGCCGGCGCCCACTATGTGGCGCGCATGTCCACGAACAACAATCAGACCGAGCTCGATACGTACCTGATCCGGGCGACGAGCCTGGCGACGATGACCCCTGGCAGCGAGCTGGTCGGGAACGACGCCCTGCACGGATACGACTATGTCTGCATCGACATCGATCAGACCGGGTTCTACAAGTACGACTACCGGATGGTCGGAGAGACCTACGGATCGGTGAACTACAGCTATTCCGATCCGTCTCTGTTCAATGCTTCCGGATCCTCGATGCGCTCGTTCGGCAGCGGGAATTCCGGGAATGACAGTTCCGTCTATTTCCGGGAAACGACCAGGTTCTATTACCTGGAGCCCGGCAGATATGTGATGAGGGTCGGCGGTTCCAACCGGGCCGCCTATCCCAATGTCGGCACGCATGTCCTCAACGAACTGGATCAGACGTCGTGGCCTCTCGAGGTTTCCGGCGAGACGGGCGTGTCCTGTGCCGACGGCGTGGCGTTCACCGTGCCCGAGGGAGCGGAGGGCACCTACACGATCGACGTGTCGGCCGATTACTATGGATACGCGTATCTGTACGATTCCGACATGAACTGGCTTAATGACGTCTATATGGGCTCGCAGTGGGACGAGGCGAGCGGGGCCTATGTCTACAGGGGCGAGCTCGGCGTGACGCTCGAGGCCGGCAGGACCTACGCGCTGTATTTCAACCTGTCCTCTTCAAGCGGCCACGCCTGGTCCGCTTCGGTCGGAACCAAACTGCTGCCGGTCAACCTGGAGCTCGTGAAGGCGCCGAAGCAGCGCTACTACTACAAGCTGGACAACCTGACCAGGGATACCGGCCTGAAGGATGGCTCCAGCATCAGGATCACCTACAACGATGGCAGTGATCCGGAGCTGCTGTACGCTTATAACAACAGCAGCCGCACGGGTTACGGCTACGATATTGCGCTTCCGGAGGGAGCGGAGTTCAACGATGCCGGCAACCTGCTGCCCGGCACCTACTACGCGCAGCTCACCTTTGGCGATCTGGCGCTTACCGTGCCGATCAAGGTGGCCACGATTGCCGAGATGCCGAGGCTGGTGCTGAATGAGAATGGCCAGGGCGTCTACACCGGCCCGGTGGAAGACACCGGCACCGGATACGGCTATGTCCGCTTCCTGGCCCAGCAGGACGGCTTCTACAACATGACCCTCTCTGTGGACGCGGGAGACTATATCTATTACGATACCATCTACAACTCCGCGTACAGCTCGATCTCGCTGTCGCACAGCACCACGGAGACGACGGACAACCGCTATCTGGCGAACGGCCGCGTGTACGTCCGCAAGGGTCAGACCTGCTACATCCGCTACCGCAAGGACCACTACAACGCGGGCACGGACAACGACTTCACCCTGACGGTGGAGCTGGCGACCGACGAGGTGGTGACGCCGATGACCCTGAACACGGCGTATACCATCGGGGAACAGAGCGGCGAACAGTGGTATTCCTTCACGCCGGAATCCGACGGGTATTATTACCTGGATACGATCGGGCGCAACTACTACACCTACAGCTATTATGGCGATGAGATCACCATGTACCGCTCGCCGGACGCTTCCTCCAGCGAGAGCTACTACAGCTACTATTCGCAGAACGGCTACGATCGCTGCCTCCAGTACAGCCTGACGAAGGACCGTACCTATTACTTCAGGGTGCGGAACGACTCGTCCAGCGCGTACAGCCTGGTGATTGTGAAGCAGGCCAACCCCGTCAGCCTGGAGTGGCTGGGCGAGGGCGACGTGTATTGCAGCACGATTTCCGACAATGTGGCCAGGAGCTTTGCCGACCTGAAGTTCAGGATCACCTATGAGGACGGCACCACCGAGGACATGACCTTCGGCTACAACAGCTCCTCCGAACGCGCCTATAGCCTGATGCACCGCACGATCGGCTATACGGAGCCCAACTGGCGCAAGAACGAGGACGGCACGATCGTGACGGATCAGGTGTGCGACGTCATCTTCTACATGACCTCCAGCGCCCAGACGGTGAGGACCACCATCCAGGTCACGCCGCGCTCGATCGAGAGTCTGGACGACATGGAGGGCACCCAGACCGTCACCATCCCGGCCGGAGACGCCATCTACTTCCGGTTCACCCCGGAGGAGGACGGCTACTACCGCTTCGAGGCCAGCGATTCCAACGCCTATCCGAGCGTGGCGCTGTACGACCAGTACATGGCCTCGAAGGGCTTTGACTACGGGAACAGCTATTACAACGGCAGCTACTGCGAGGTGAGGGTGTTCGAGCTCGCGGCGGGCGAGACCTACATGCTGCGGGTGCAGAACAACGCCGGCAGCGCGCAGCCCGTGACAATCGTGACGGAGAAGCTCTCGCCGGTCGCCAGCCTGGAGATCGTTGGCGACAGCCTGCCGCAGACGAACTACTACCTGGGCATCGACCGCCAGTACAGCGACGAGGGCCTGCAGGTGACTGTCATCTATGAGGACGGCGCCTCCGAGGTCGTCACGATCAGCGGAGGAATCGGCCAGAGCGCGGCCACCGGCCTGCAGATGACCACGTCTCTGGAGGACGGCGCCGGCAGCCACAGCCTGGGAAGCGTCACCGGCACCCGGACCGTTACCGTGTCCTACATGGGCGCGATCGCTTCCTACAACATCACCGTGCAGGACAGCGACTCTCTGGATCAGATGTCGGCGGATCAGTGGTACGAGTATGGCAACCTGCCCTCGGCCCAGGATTCCGCCTACCTGAAGTTCATCGCGGAGGAGAGCGGCTTCTACCGCTTCACGATGAAGGCGAACAGCGAGGACGCGCAGCCGGTCATCGAGGCGGTGAAGAACGCCTCCTATACCAACCTGACGACCACCGCCTCCGGCGCGACCGAGACGGACGGACAGGCGGCCTATGAGACGGTCGTGTACCTGCTGGAAGGCAAGACCTACTATCTGAAGGGCTATCTCAACAACCGCGCCGGCGCGCGCACCGGCGGCGATTATTCCGCCATGGTCAGCCGCGTGCCCGACCTGCGCGACGGCGTGCAGACCGACACCGTGGAGCGCTATTCCACCAGGCTGTATCAGTTCACGACGGCGGACGCCGCGTACTACCAGTTCACGCTGGACGGCACGGCGGATACGTCGCTGAACGTGAAGACCAGCACGCTGTATCCCGTCAGGCTGACGCAGGGCCAGAAGGAAGGCAAAAACCGCTTCTACTACGCCGCGAAGCTGGCGGCGAATGCCAGCTACCTGGTGCAGGTGGAGAACAATGGCGCCGAGGATGCGGAGTGCCAGCTGTACGCGGGCCTGAAGCCGGAGATCGAAAGCATCGAGCTGACCGACCTGCCGGAAAAGACGGTCTACTATGCGCTCTTCGACCACAAGGCCGACGTGAAGGCGACCGGCCTGAAGCTGACCATCACCTATACGGACGGCAACGCCGAGGACCTGGCTTACGGCAAGCGCAGCAGCTGGGGCATCGTCATGACGGTGGACACCTCCGCGATCCAGGCGGACGCGAACGGCGGACTGATCGCCGGCGAATACACGGCGACGGCGTCGTATCTGGATCAGACGGTGGATTACACCGTCCAGGTCCGTCAGCTGGATCTGGAGACCCTGGAGACGCTGGCGGAAGATACGCCGGAAGCCTTCGAGGGCGCGGCTGACGAATCCATCTTCTATGCGATCCAGGCGGAGGAGGCGCACACCTATCGCCTGTATACCCGCGACGCGGATCAGGCGCTGAAGGCCACGCTGTACGATGAAGACGGCAAGGCGCTGCAGACCAGTCTGGGCGCGCCGGACTTCAGCCTGGAGAAGGCGCTGACGGCGGGTCAGCGGTATATCGCGCGGATCCAGCCGGTGACGGCGGGCGGCGAATACACCGGAACCGTCCGCCTGCATGACGCCACCAAGTCTACTGAGGTGACGGGCGTCAACATCCAGTTCAATGGACAGACGACGGAAGCCGTCTATCTGGCCGGGGTCGGCGACACCGCGCAGCTCACGGCCCTCATCGCCCCGGCGGGAGCGGCCAACGGAAACGTGACCTGGGCCAGCGACGATGAAGCCGTGGCGACGGTGAACGAGAGCGGCCTTGTGACGATGCTCGCGCAGGGCAGCGCCAACATCACGGCAACCACCGAGGACGGCGGTTATACGGCGACCTGCCGGGTGATCTGCGACCTGGAGCTGCCGAGGATTACGCAGCTCGCGCCGGACAGCGGCACGACCATCGGCCCGGATTATCGCTCGATTTACGCGGTGGTCGAGGACGACGCCGGCGTGGACAAGGTCGAGCTGAAGTATCGTAGGCTGGGCGACGCGGCCTGGACGGAGGAAACCTGGTCCAGCCGCGACGAGGAGCTGCAGAACTCGGTGATCCAGATCACGCTGAAGCTGGACGGCCTGGCCCACGGCGACACGCTGGAGGTCGAGGCTGTGCCGGTGGACAAGAGCGGCAGGCGCGGCGAAGCGGTCAGCGCGGTATACCCGGCCGACCTGCAGGCGCCCGAGGTGCGCGACCTGGCCGGCAGCTACGATGAAGAGACCCAGGTCGTTGAGCTGACCTGGAACATTGGCGCCGAGCCCGTCATGGATATCGACCGCTTCGCGATCTACCGCAGCGGAAACGAGGGCGCAACCTGGCAGCGCGTCGCTACGAGGACGGGCTATGCCAACCTGACTGAATACAGCTACACCGACAGCTCCGTGGGCAACAGGGACGCTTCGTACCTGTACTACGTGGTTTCGTACGACAAGTACGGCAACCAGGTGAGCTCTGGGGAGATCACCGTCGAGACGACGTTCATCAACCAGGCGCCGGTCATCGCGCTGAGCGCGCCGAGCATGGTGGTTTCCGAGAAGGAGATGACGGTGAACCTGTCCGGCACCTCGGACGACACCGGCATCGCGCAGATCACCGTGGATTACGGCGACGGGTATGTGGACAGCTCCACGGACCAGCTGGTCTGGAAGCACACCTACTATCTGAACAGCGAAGAGGACACCGAAATCATGACGCTGACCGTCACGGTGGAGGATGAGTACGGCGAGGCAAGCACGCAGACCCGCGAAATCACGGTCGTCAATTCGACGCAGGCGGGCGTGCTGAACGTCACCGTGGTCGATACCGACGGCATCCCGGTGCCGGACGCCCCGGTCTACTTCAACCTGGGCGAGGATTCCGAGGAGGTTATCAACACCGACCGCAGCGGCAAGGTCACCTTCATCGGCGCGGGCGGTACGGCGGATGAAGCCGACGAGGACGGCTTCCACAAGGTGGGCGTGCTGAAGACCGGCTACCTGCCGGAGATGAAGTCCGTCAAGCTGGTCAACGGCGCGCAGACGGAAATCCAGTTCGTCGTGGAGGAGAAGGAGATCGTCGAGGGCGAGTTTGAGGCGCACCGCATGTCGTTGGATGAGATCCGGGATGCGGCGGCGGCCGGCTACATCGATCTGGACGATCCGGACAACTACCACGTCATGCAGTACAACGTCACGCTGGAATATGAGACCACTGTGAACGTGCCGCAGATAACCTTCAACTACGTGCCGGACAGCAACTACTACTTCGGTGTTAGTGTCACGAACATCAACCCCGATTACTACTATGTCCCGTATGTGGTGGAAGAGCACATCGTCGTGGTCATCAAGATCCCGGTGGCTGCGTCGATCCTGAAGTCGTTCTACAACGTGCAGCTGTTCATCATCAACAACGCCAGCGAGGAGTTCTCGCTGCTGGACAGCCAGGTGGAGCTGCATGTGGATCCCGATTCGGGCATGACGGTCATGGAGAACCGGAACCCGGCGCTGGTGCTGCTGGGCGATCTGCCGGGCCAGTCCACCACCGAGGTGGAGTGGATCCTGCGCGGCGACAAGTCCGGCAAGTACAGGGTCAGCGCGGACTTCAGCGGCGTGCTGTCTGAGTTCAACAAGCTGATCACGGCGCATTTCGAGGGCGAAAAGGAGCTCGAGGTGCGCGGCGTGGACGATCTGGAGCTCAAGATGCAGATTCCCGACAAGTTCACGAACGGTGAATTCTACTACAACCTGCAGATGGCGAACATCGCCGAGGAGGACAACGAGAACACGGTCATCTTCCTGCCCGGCCTGAACGGCGAGGGCGAGCTGCTGCAGACCTCGATGTACAAGCAGGGCGACACCCAGGCCGCGGTCATGAACACGCTGCCCGAGGTGCTGAAGGCGGGCGAGAAGATCGAGCGGTTCTATCGGATCACCGATCAGATCTCCGCGCAGCTGCACAACTATCCGAACTACGAGGACTTTGTGTTCCACTTCAAGAGCGCCATGGTGCAGGAGGTCACAGAGGTCGGCGTGCCGCTGATCATCGAAGTGATACCTGCGGAACAGCTGGCGGCCCTCTACCAGCAGTACCGCGCCGAGCCCGCGACGCTGACGCTGACGGCGCCTGAGCTGGAATACGGCTATGCGCCTGAGGAGGCTGTGATCACGGCGGCGGCCGTGCCGGCGGACAACGCCGAGTACGACCTGACCTACACCTGGTACGACACCTGGTACAAGGTGGTCGGCACCGGCGAGACGCTGCAGCTACCCACGGGTTGGCTGCCGGGAGACTACAACTACCACTGCGTGGTGCGCGCAACCAGAAAGGACAACGGCAACTTCGCGGATTCGGACTACGACCGCGTCATCGTGACCACCGTTGACCGCCGCACGGTGCAGCTCGACTGGATTATCCAGGCTGCTTCGATGGTATACGACGGCACGGAGAAAGCCGTCACGGCCGCGCTGGGCAACGCCGTGGGCGAGGACGAGGTCGAAGTCGGCGTGGAAGACAACGTTGCGGTGAACGCCGGCACCTATGTGGCAAAGGCCGTCGAGCTGATGGGCGAGGTGGCCGACAGGTACGTGCTGCCCACCGATCCGGAGGAAGACGTCGTACCCGAGGCGAACCTGGGCGCCCGGTCGGCGAGCGAGGGCGAACTCGAGCCCCGCGGCGCGGACGAGCCCGTCAAGGCCGGCGTGAGGGAATACGTCTACACGATTGAACCGAAGGAGGTCGGCCTTGAGTGGACCGAAGCGGAGTCGATGGTGTACGACCGCACGGAGAAGGCCGTGACGGCGGCGGCGACCGAGCTGGTCGAGGGCGATGAGTGCCAGGTGACCGTGGAGAACGGCGTGATGATTGACGCCGGCACGTACACGGCCACGGCGACGGCGCTGAGCAACGCGAACTACAAGCTGCCCGAGCTGGCGACGCACGACTACGAGATCGAGCCGCTGGAAGTCGAGCTGGTCTGGAGCGGCGATGAGGCTCTGGTGTACGACGGCCAGGCGAAGGCTGTGACGGCGAGCGTCGGCAATGCGATCGAAGGCGACGAGGTGCTCGTGACGGTGACCGGCGGCGACGAGACGGATGCCGGCACGCACACGGCCACGGCGGCGGCGCTGAGCAACGCGAACTACAAGCTGCCCGAGCAGGCGACGCACGACTATGAGATCGAGCCGCTGGAAGCCGAGCTGGTGTGGAGCGGCGATGAGGCTCTGGTGTACGACGGCCAGGCGAAGGCCGTGACGGCGAGTGTCGGCAACCTGATCGACGGCGACGAGGCGCTCGTGACGGTGTCCGGCGGCGACGCGGTGAATGCCAACACGGAAGAGAACGCGGCGTACACGGCGACGGCGACGGCGCTGAGCAACCCGAACTACAAGCTGCCTGATGAGGCGGCGCGGAACTACACGATTGCCCCGAAGGAGGTCAGCGTGACCTTCGCGGGCTGGGATACCCGGACCTACGACGGCAGCGCGTCGAACGTCACCGCGGTGGTGACGGCGGGCGAGCTGGTCGGCGCGGACGAGGCGGCTGTGACGGTGAGCGGCGGCGACGCGGTGAACGCGGGCAGCTACACGGCCACGGCGACGGCGTTGAGCAACACGAACTACGTGCTGAGCGGCACGCTGACGCAGAGCTACACGATCACTCCGAAGGAGGTCAGCGTGACCTTCGCGGGCTGTGATGCCCGGACCTACGACGGCAGCGCGTCGAACGTCACCGCGACGGTGACGGCGGGCGAGCTGGTCGGCGCGGACGAGGCGGCTGTGACGGTGAGCGGCGGCGACGCGGTGAACGCGGGCAGCTACACGGCCACGGCGACGGCGTTGAGCAACGCAAACTACGTGCTGGGCGGCACGCTGACGCAGGACTACACGATCGACCCGCTGACGGCGGCGCTGAGCTGGAGCGGCGATCAGGATCTGGCATATGACGGCCAGGCGAAGGCCGTGACGGCTGCGGTGAGCAATGCGGTGGCCGGCGACGCGGTGAGCGTCACCGTGACCGGCGGCAGCGCGACGGATGCCGGCACGTACACGGCGACGGCGACGGCGCTGACCGGCGCGCAGGCCGCGAACTACGCGATGCCGGGCGAAGGACTGAACCACGAGTACACGGTCGCGCAGAGGGTGGCGCAGCTCCTGTGGATCAATGCCGACAACCTGTTCTACGACAAACAGCCCAAGAACGTGACGGCGACGGTGTCCAACGCGGTCGAGGGCGACGAGGTGAACGTCACCGTAACCGGCGGCGATGCGGTGGAGATCGGAAGCTACACGGCCACGGCAACCGGGCTGGACAACGCGAACTACGCGATGCCCGCCGCCGGACTCGAAAAGAACTATGACATCGTTGAGGATCCGGCGGTCGTCGAAGCGCGCGGCGTCCTCAATGCGATCGCCGACAGCGTGACGCTTGACGACAAGGCGGCCGTCGAGGCAGCCCGTGCGAAGTATGACGCGCTGACGGACATCCAGAAGGAGCTGGTGGGTGAAGAGGCCGTGAACAGGCTGATTGCCGCCGAAGCCTATCTGGCGGCGATCGAGGCGACTCAGGGCGAACCGGACTTCAAGCTTCCTTCTGCTCTGAAGCAGATAGAGGACGAGGCGTTCACAGGCACCGGATTCCATTACGTGGTCCTGCCTGACGGCACCGCCTCCATCGGCTCCAAGGCCTTTGCGGACTGCCCGAACCTCAGAGTCATCTACATCCCGGCCTCCACGACGACCATTGCGCCGGATGCCTTCGATGGCGTTGAGGATCTGGTCATCTACGGCCCGCAGGGTGAATACTGCGAGACCTACGCGGAAGAGAATCACTTCATCTTCGTGGCAGAGTGAGCTTTCAGACCTGTGCGGCGGCCCAAGACGTGAGTTTTGGGCCGCCGCTGTCATTCCGGAACGAAAAACCCGTCCCGAAGCTGTACGGGGTTCAGCGTGCGTTCCCGGAACCCCCGGGCGCATTTCCGGCGTCTCAAGCTGTATTCCTCCCGGATCTTGAAACACGTTCCGGGAGTCAAATGGTGTAAAATGAAGTCAGAGGCAGAATATGGTGTGGAGGTAAATCGATGAGAACCCGATATGACGTGATTGTTGCAGGCGGAGGCCCCGCGGGGATCGCCGCGGCGGCCCAGGCGGCGCGTATGGGCGCGGACACGCTCCTTCTGGAGAAAAACGCATATGTGGGAGGCTGCGCGGCCTCAGGTCTTCCCTTCCTGAATTTTTTCAACCGCAAAAGGACGCAGGTGATACGCGGCATCGGGGACGAGCTCAGCCGCCGCATGCAGGACGAAAAGGCTGCGCTTCCGCATATTTTCACGCAGGGCGGCCACGTGGATTCCATTACGATGATCGATCCGGAATGGATGAAAATCGCCGCGGAGGAGCTTTTGCTCGAATCAGGCGTCAGGATTCTGTATGAGAGCTTCGTCTGCGGGACCGAAGTCGCGGACGGGGCGCTTTCGGCCATCCTCGTGGCGAACAAGGCCGGACTCACGACATTTTCCGCGAAGGTCTTTGTGGACGCGACGGGCGACGCCGATCTCGCCGCGTTTTCCGGCGCGGACTTTGATTACGGGCGTGAGAGCGATCACGAGGCGCAGGCCATGAGCCTGGTCGCCCGGGTGGCGAACGTGGAGGTGGAGCAGGTGTCCCGGGCCTTCCCTGTGAGCCCGATCGTGGCCGTTCCGTTCGGCGCAGATCACGCCTATAATCTGCACGTCACCGGGAAACTCACCCCGTGGAACGACGCGCTTCGCGAGATGCACCTCTTCGATCATGACGACCATGATTTCTGGGGCGGAACCATGCGAGACGGCGAACTGACCTATGTGAACGTGACGAGGGTTGCGCACCTTGACCCAACGGATCCGGAGGAATATACCGCCGCGAACATCGAAGCCAGGCGGCAGCTCAAGGGCATGATGCAGTTCTTCAACCGCTACATCAGGGGAATGGAGAAGGCCTACATTTCATCCACTCCGAACGGCATCGGAATCCGCGAAACGAGGCGGATCAAAGGCGTCTGCACGCTCACGGAGCAGGACGTCCTTTCGGGCCGCAGTTTTCCGGACGCAATCGCCCGGAACGGCTACTGCATTGATATTCACGACCCCTCCGGCAGGAAGTGGGGTGCGAGATTCATTGAAAGCGAGACCGGGAGCTATGACATCCCTTACGGCTGCCTGCTTCCGGAGAAAATGGACGGGCTTCTTGTGGCGGGGCGCTCGATTTCAGCGACGCACGAGGCCCAGGGCTCCGTTCGCATCATGCCGGCCTGCATGGCGACCGGGCAGGCGGCCGGCATGGCCGCGGCGCTTAGCGTGAAGGCCGGCTGCCGTCCCCGCGATGTGGACATTTCCGCGCTCCAGGAAGCCCTTCGAAAGGCCGGCGCGGTCCTGTAGCCGCCTCGCCAGGCAAACCGTTCTGTTTTTTGCGAAACCGACTGCGTTTTGCAACGGGCCGTCACGGAAACAGGATCGGAGCGGGCCGTTTATACTGGACATTTGTTGGACACGGTGTGATATGTTTATTGGCGCGAGATGAATCTGGTCATGAGCCGCCCGGGCAGCGGCCAGCACCCCTGTGCGGCCGCCCGCATTTTCCTGCCGCCACTGGACCGGAAGAAATATGCATGAATCGAGCGGCATGGGTCGCTGGACGGTTTCGCGCAAAAAGTACGGAAAGAAACGTGACTGAACGCAGGGGGAAGCTGTTTTGAAGAGATTCAGAAACCTGGTCATCGGCGGCATAGAGAACAAGGTGTTCAACCTGATCCTGGCAACGGTCATTCTGCTGACCGCCGCGTATTTGGCCGTATCCGCGCATCACAGCAACATGCTGTCGGACCTGGCGGCGGAATCCAGCGAAAAGCAGCAGGCCTCCATCGAAGAAATCACGGACACGGTGATGGACGCCGTCGTGGAGCGATCCATGAGCCGTACCACGGCGCTGGAGGCCTATATCGCGGACGAGCTGTTCCACGGACTGGAAATGCGGGTGCGGATGATGGGCGAATACGCCGGGAAGCTGTTTTCCGACCCCGCATCCTATCCCAGAATGGCCTGGGCCATGCCGGATCAGGCGGAGAACGGGCAGGTGGTAGCCCAGCTGATGCTGGCGGACGGCGTGGATGGCGGCGACCCCGCGCTCGCGGATCGGCTGGGGCTGGCCGCCAATATGTCGGATATGATGATTTCTCTGTTCGGCGCGTCGGCACAGACCAATTCCTGCTTTATCGCCCTGCCGGATGGCGCGTTCCTTGTGACGGACGACAGAAGCGCCACGAAATACGACGAGACGGGGAAGCTGGTCAGCTACGATCCCCGCACCCGGCCCTGGTATCGGCAGGCGGTCGACAAGGGCGAACTGATCTTTACCGACGTGGAGGTCGACGCCTTCACCGGCGACATCGGCATCGTGTGCGCCATGCCGGTCTATGCGGAGGGGCGGCTCGCCGCCGTGGTGGGCTCCGATCTGTTCCTCACGTCGATGCAGAATTACGTGCAGTCCTCGCTGGAAAACGGGAGCTTTGTGTGCGTTGTCAACCGCAGCGGCCATGTGGTGTTTTCGCCGCAGGAGAGAGGCGTATTCCATGTCGTGCCCGCCGGCGAGGCGCAGGACCTGCGGGCGTCTGAAAACGCCGCGCTGGCCGCCCTGGTGGCCGACGCGATGCAGGGCCAGACGTCCATGCGGCTGGTGGAACTGGAGGACGGCGGCTATTACATGATCGGCGTGCCGATGCAAACGGTGGGCTGGACGCTGATTTCGGTATGCAGTCAGGAAGCGGTGGGGCAGCCTTCGGCCATGCTGCGGCAAAGCTATTCGCAGATTCAGGAGGAAATCAGCGCCGCTTATCTGGAAAGCACGGGCCATTCCCGCAGCACGGCCGCCGTGCTGCTGATCGGCATCACCCTGCTCATGCTTGCCGGGGCGCTGACGCTGGGCAGGCGGATTGTCAGGCCCCTGAACACCATCACGAAGCGGATTTCGGAGCTCGGCGGAACAAACCTGGAATTCAGGATGGAGGACGCCTACCGGACCGGGGACGAGGTGGAGGAGCTGGCGCAGTCCTTTGCCGAAATTTCCCATAAAACGCTGGAATACATGGACACCGTGAAGCGCGTGACCGCGGAAAAGGAGCGCATTGGCGCGGAGCTGTCGCTGGCGACGCAGATTCAGGCGGCCATGCTGCCGCACATCGTCCCGGCCTTCCCGGATCGCACCGACTTTGACATTTTCGCCAGCATGGATCCCGCCAAGGAGGTGGGCGGCGACTTCTTCGATTATTTCCTCATCGACGACGACCACCTGTGCATGGTGATGGCCGACGTCTCCGGCAAGGGCGTGCCCGCGGCGCTGTTTATGATGGCTTCAAAGATCATCCTGCAGAGCTGCGCCATGCTGGGCCGGTCCCCGGCGGAGATTCTCGCCAAGACCAACGAGGCGATCTGCTCCAACAACGAGGCGCAGATGTTCGTCACCGTGTGGCTGGGCATCCTGGAGCTGTCGACGGGCAGGCTGACCGCGGCCAACGCGGGGCATGAATACCCGGTGCTCAGGCGTCCGGATGGACCGTTTGAGCTCTACAGGGACAGGCACGGCTTTGTCATCGGCGGTATGGACGGCGCGCACTACAGGGAATACGAGCTGAAGCTGGAGCCCGGCGCGAAGCTGTTCGTCTATACGGACGGCGTGACGGAAGCCACCAACGCCGACAACGAGCTGTTCGGCACGGCGCGGATGCTTCACGCGCTGAACGCCGCGCAGAACGCCGCGCCGCAGGACGTGCTGAAAAACGTGCGCAGGGCCGTAGATGGCTTCGTGAAGGACGCGGAGCAGTTCGATGATCTGACCATGCTGTGCATGGAATACAAGGGCGTCGGCGCCAAGGGAGGGGAAAACGGATGAAGGAACTGACCCTGAAGGCTCTCGTGGAGAACATTTCGCGGGTAACGGCGTTCATCGACGGCCTTCTGGAGGCCAATGACTGCGCCCTGAAGGCGCAGACGCAGATTGACGTGGCCATCGACGAGCTGTTCGGAAACGTCGCCCAGTACGCCTATGGCGATGCGACAGGCGATGTGACGGTGCGGTTTGACTTCGATCAGTCCACGCGCATGGCCTCCGTCACCTTTGTGGACAGCGGCGTTCCCTTTAACCCGCTGGAGCAGGCGGAACCGGATGTGACGCTCTCGGCGGCGGAGCGCGAAGCGGGCGGCCTGGGGATATTCCTCGTCAGGAAGACGATGGACCGGGTGGAATACCAGAGGAAGAATGGAATGAACATTCTCACAATATATAAGCGCATTTAATCAAGGAGGGGAAGAGAATGAAGATCATCAAGGACCAGAACGGGACCCAACTGACCATCGCCCTGGAGGGCCGGCTGGACACCACGACCGCGCCGGAGCTGGAGAAGGAGCTCGGCGGGCTGAACGGCGTGACGGCGTTGACGCTGGATTTCAGCAGGCTGGAATACATCTCCTCGGCCGGGCTTCGCGTGCTCCTGTCGGCGCACAAGCGCATGAGCAGGCAGGGCGGTATGAAGGTGACGAACGTCAACGAAATCGTGAACGAGGTCTTTGAAGTCACCGGCTTCTCGGACATTCTGACCATTGAGTAAGGAGGAACAGACATTGAAAACTGACGTGATTGTGGTCTCCAGCAGGGATAATCGAATCGAAGAGACGCTGAATCAGGTTGAAAAAATGGCGGCCTTTAAGGGGCTGTCTCCCAAGGGCGCGCTGCATCTGCGCCTGCTGACGGAAGAAATGATGGGCATGGTGGGCTCCATTGTCGGCGAGATGGAGGGCAAATTCTGGATCGAGGACGAGGAAGGCGTCTACCAGCTGCATCTGCAGGCGCAGACGGATATGGACGCGGAGAAGCGCAAGCAGCTGATCTCCGCCTCGACCAGCGGCACGAACGAAGCGAGCCGGGGCCTCATGGGCAAGCTCCGCTCTTTCTTCGAGGCCGAAGACGATTTTCCCGTGTTCTACAGCGGTGCGATGGACCCGATGGGCGACGTCTTTGGCGATTCGGCCTGGTCCATGAAGGCGTATCGGATGCAGCTGGAGCAGTACATGCATCAGAAGCGGAAGGGCGCGGAGGAAGCCTGGGACGAGCTGGAGAAATCCGTCGTGGCCCATGTGGCGGACGACGTGAAGGTGACGATCCGCGGCCGCTTGGTTGAACTGGTGATCGTAAAAGAGCTGGCGTAAGCGCCGGCGTGGTTTGTTGATGAATCCGCGAAAACAGGCAGAGCAGGAGGAAAACAGAGCATGACCATTGACAGAAAGCTGAGCGGAACCGCGTTGGAGATCGCCCTGGAGGGCCGCCTGGATACCATGACCGCGCCGGCGCTCGAAAAGGAACTGAAGGACGGCCTGAACGGCGTCACCGAGCTGACGCTGAACCTTGCCGGACTGGATTACATTTCGTCCGCAGGCCTGCGCGTGCTGCTGTCCGCCCACAAGGCCATGAGCGGCAAGGGCGCCATGAGGGTGAGGAACGCCAACGAGATCGTGCGCGAGGTGTTTGAAGTCACCGGCTTTGCCGACATCCTGACGATTGAATGATCCGCCGCGATTGGAGAAACGGCTTGCCGACGCCGGGCGAAGGCGCGGCGTCGGCGCTGCGAAATTTCAGGGTATCAGAATGATTTTCCGGAGGTGTCGCCATGAGCAGACTGTGGATCAGGCTGGTCCGTCATCACCGCATCATGAAGCAGCAGACCGTCGACTGTCCCTGGGGCGGGCAGGCCGACGCCCTGCGCGAGGCCTGCCGCGAGCTGGATGTGCCCGCCCCGATCTGGCTGAGCAAAAATGAAAATGAGTTCGACCAGTTTCACCACACGGCCTTCATCGCCGACAACTTCGTTGAGAGCATTGCCTTCGACCGCATGGAGATCGAATTTCTCGACGACGCCGGCAAAAAGCGCAAAAGCCCCGATCCCCGGAACGCGTTCGACGGGCTCTGACGTTCGTTCGATCCGGCGGAACCGGACGGAGGAGGCGGCGCATCCCGGGGCCCTCCGGCCGCCGTTCAGGCCCATGATGAGAACGCCCCGCCGGGCCTTCGCGCTTTTCCATCGACGCTTTCCTCAGTACAGCTCGCCCGGATTGTACCCCTTCGGCAGCGGTTCCTCCTCGAGGAAGCGGAAGGCGTCGTCCTCCAGCACCGGCAGGAACGCCTCGTAGGGGAAGCGCGCGAATTCAGAGCCATAGCCGCTCGCGCCGAACCAGCCGCCCTCCCTGGCCTTGAGGTTGAGGTCGCGAGCCAGCTTGGTGTGGTTCGAGCAGTCGTGGACAACCACGCCCCAGCGCTCCCGGCTCGCCGTCTTCATGAAGCGCAGCGTCAGATCGCGGCTCCAGATGGGCGAAACATAGCCCAGGCGGCAGGCGTACAGGTTTTCGCCGGCGTAATTGACGATGTTGTTGTCGTTGAGGTGCAGCTCGGCGCAGTTGATGAAGTCCAGCCCGGTGGAGAGGATGGCGTCTTTCTTCTCGAAGAACGCGCGGTGGAATTCGGGCGTCATGGGCGTCTCGATGCCCACCTGCGGGATGTATTTCTTTGCGATGCGGATGTTTTCAATCACCCGGTCGGCGCAGTTTGACGCGCCCAGGTTGAAGCGCAGCTCGTCGAGTCCGCTTTCGCCCAGCATCCGCAGCGAATCCTCCGTTGCCAGCAGGCCGTTTGTGTACAGGTGCTGATGGACGCCCGCCGCCCGGAAGCGTCGGATGACGCCCTCGTACTTTTCGATTTCCATGAACGGCTCGAGGTATACGTAGGCGATGCCCGTCGGCTTTTTCTGGATGGACAGGAGCAGTTCGAGGTCGCGCTCGTACAGCCTGGTGCCGCCGATTTCCCACAGCCCCTCGCCGACGGGCGGGATGCTGTCCAGCTCGCCGTAATTGTAGCAGAATTTGCATTCGATGTTGCAGCGGTTGGTCCTGCGCACGGCGCTCAGGCCCGTGCCCATGAGGCAGGAGCGGCAGCCGGCGGGAAATTTCTCCTCCGGGCCCACGTAGCACGTGCGCCCCGCGAGGGATTTGAGCTCCGGAATCTCCGCAATCAGCGCCGCGCGGCGCGCGTCCACCGCCGTTTCTATCTGATACAGCGTCGCGTAGACGATTTCCGTCTGGCGCGTCATCAGCACCTCGTCTTCCGGCAGTTCAGCGAAAAACCGGAACCAGGTCAGCGCGTCCCTTTTCGATATTTTCATGACCGCATTCCCTCCCATCGGTCGAATCGTATGGCCACATGGCCTATTTTATCAGAAAACACTCCGTTCATCAATCCCGGATGGCGCCGAATTGAACGCTTCACGCAAAAATCTCACCGAGTTATCCCCGGCGGGCTTGAAATCCGCCCGTTTCATGATATAATAAAATCATGATCGGCAGGCGGAGGGGAGAGCGCTTCGCTGTGAGGAGGAACAGAGTCATTGATCAGGAAACAGCTGCGCGCGGAGCTCATGATGTGGCTTCAGATTCTCGCGGGCCTTCTGCTTTGTGCTGTCGGCTACGATATGTTCATCATTCCCAACCAGATCGCGCCGGGCGGCTTCACGGGCATCGCGCAGCTCGTTAACCACGCGACGGGCTGGCCCATCGGCATGCTGACGATCGCGCTTAACGTGCCGCTGTTCGCGCTTTCGGCAAAATCGCTGGGGTTGAAATTCGGCCTGAGATCGCTGGTCGCCAGCTTCGGGCTGTCCGTGTTGATCGACGTCCTGCCCATTCCCTCCGCGATTCCCATGGACACCACGGAGCGGCTGCTGCTGGCCTCGCTGTTCGGCGGCGTGGTGGCCGGGGCGGGGTTCGGCCTCATCATCCGCGGCAACGCCACGACAGGCGGCTCGGACATGCTGGCCAAGCTGATCAACGCGCGGTTTCATTCGGTGTCCATCGGGCTGGTGATGTTTGCCGTCGACGCGCTGGTCATACTGGCCTCGGCCTTTGTGTTCGACGTTGTTTCGGCCATGTTCGCGCTCATCTGCACGTTCCTGATGAGCCAGGTGATCGACTTTCTCGTCGATGGCCTCAATTCCGCCCGCGCGTATTTCGTCATTTCGGAGCAGAGCGAGGCCATCGCCCGGCGCGTGATGGACGAGATGGAACGCGGCATCACGGGCCTTCATGGGCGCGGCATGTATTCGGGCGAGGATAAACAGGTGCTGCTGTGCGTCATCGGCCGCACGGAATCGCCGCGACTGCGCGCCATCGTATCGGAGTGCGATCCGGCGGCGTTCATCATCGCCACCAACGTGCACGAGGTGCTCGGCGAGGGCTTCCGGCCCATCTCCAAGCACTGACGCTTTTTATCGGTTCCGGCCCCGGCGGGGGATAAACAAATAGACATAAAGGAGATCAAACGCCATGGACAAGATCAAAGTGGCCATCATCGGCTGCGGCACCATCGCCAACGCGGCTCACATGCCCGGTTACAAGGCAGCGTCCGACCTGTGCGAAGTGAAGTACTTCTGCGACATCATTCCCGAGCGCGCCGAGAGCCTGCGGGACAAGTACGGCTCCGGCATCGCCAACACCGATTATCACGAGATCCTCTCCGATCCCGAGGTGACCTGCGTGTCTATCTGCGTGCCCAACGGCGGCCATGCGCCCATCGCCCAGGATTTCCTGCGTGCCGGCAAGCACGTGCTGTGCGAAAAGCCTGCCGCGATGAACGCGGACCTGGCCCGCGACATGCAGCGGACCGCCGACGAGTGCGGCCGTATCCTGAATATCGGCGTGTGCAACCGCTTCAACACGGCTGTGGAAAAGATCGAGGAGCTCATCCGTCAGGGCGAGCTGGGCAATATCTACCACATCTACTGCTCCTTCCGCGCCTATCGCTCCATCCCCGGCCTGGGCGGCGCGTTCACCACGAAGGCGCTCTCCGGCGGCGGCGCGCTGATCGACTGGGGCGTGCACTATCTCGACCTGATCTTTTACTGCGTCGGCCAGCCCAGGGTGAAGACCGTGTCCGCGGCCGCCTACTCCGTGCTGGGCAAGCCGCTGGACGGCTATGTGTTCGAGTCGATGTGGGCCGGCCCGCCTCAGCTGGACGGCACCTACGACGTGGATGACTTCATCACCGGCTTCATCCGCACCGACGGCCCGACCATCTCCGTCAACGGCGCCTGGGCGCAGAACATCGACGACAGGGCGACCTTCATCGAGTTCCTGGGCGACAAGGGCGGTATCAAGCTGCAGTACGGCGGCAATTTCACCCTCTATTCCACAAAGAACGGCATGCTGACCACCACCACCTTCAAGTATCAGACGGTCAACATGTACGAGGCCGAGATCCGCGATTTCCTGATCAAGGCCCCGAAGGGCATCAAGACCAAGGCCAACATCGACAAGGCGCTGGTCACCTCCCAGGTCATGGACATGATGTACAAGTCCAGCGAGCTGGGCGAGGAAGTCAAGGCATAATGCGCTTTTCCTCCCAAACCCCATCCGCCTTCGGGCGTCTTTTCCGCCGCCGCGCTGCTTCGCTTCGGTCAACGCAGCGCCGCTGCGCCTCCCTCCGCTCAGCGGTGACGAAAAGTCCAGATTCTTCACGGAAAACTGTGGGATGGTAGCGAAAGGGAACGCTGCCCTCCCATCGAAACAATGTCATCAGCTTAAGAGTCTGGCGATGAAAGGCAGAGCACACCCTTTCCCCCCGCCCCCGTCCCCGCTCTTCGCGGGGAAGGGGGCGAAGTTTGTTGCGGGCTTCGCCCGCCGTGAGCAGGGCTTCGCCCTGCACCTGGCCGGTGCGAAGCGAAACGCCGTTGACTCAAAAAGCCATGCGCGGCGCAGCCCTGCATACCCTGTTCCCGTGCCCGCCTGAGCGGGAAAGGAGCCAGGGGGAAAGGGCCAGGCGCCACGATTGCCACCAGACCCCTGCCGGCTTGGCTTAAATTGATGACATTGTCTCCGAGGGAAGTCTGATCCCACAACTTTCCGTGAAGAGCCAAACAGGAAACCCGCCCTGTCGCTTCCTATGGAAGCGGGGCGGGTTGTTCCGTATCAGCCGTTCGTCGCAGGCGCGTCGGTGGCGGCGGGGGCATCCGTCGCGGCGGCGTCGGTGGCGGCGGGTTCCGATGTGGGCGCGTCGGTTGCCGGCGCGTCGGTCGCCGCCGCGGTGGGCCCGGCAGTCGGCGCGGGGGAGACGTTCGCCTGGCAGGCGGTCGTCAGCAGGGCCGCGGCCAGCGCGGCGATCAGAGCCAGCGTCATTTTTTTCATGCAGCATCAATCCTCCTCGTGCGGCGCGGGGTTTGTCCCCACGCCGTGTTGCACTCATGATTGTATGCTGCGCGCGGATAAAATATGCAATGCGGGGCGTCAGCGGGCGCCCTTCGCCGTCAGAAGCGCCTCGGCGACGCGCATGCCATCCACGGCGGCGGAGAGGATGCCGCCCGCGTAGCCCGCGCCTTCGCCGCAGGGATACAGCCCGGCAAGCTGCGACTGGCAGTCCTCGCCGCGCAGGATGCGCACGGGCGAGGAGGAGCGCGTTTCGACGCCCGTGAGCAGCGCGCCGGGCGACGCGAAGCCGGCGAGCTGCCGGTCGAACCGGACGAGCGCCAGGCGCATGGTCTCCACGACGAAGCCGGGCAGGCAGTCCGCGAGATTGGCGTACGTCACGCCGGGCCGGTAGGTTGGTTCGACGTCGCCGCAGCCGGTCGAGCGGACGCCGCGCAGGAAATCGCCCGCGCGCTGGGCCGGCGCGCGGTAATCGCCGCCGCCCAGCGCAAAGGCGGCCTGTTCCCACCGGCGCTGGAAGCGCACGCCGGCGAGCGGATCGTCGCCGCCGAAATCCTCCGGCTCGACGCCCACGAGCAGCGCGCTGTTGGCGTTTCGCCCGTCGCGCGCAAAGGCGGACATGCCGTTTGTGACCACGCCGCCCGCCTCGCTGGCCGCGGCGACGACCGCGCCGCCCGGGCACATGCAGAAGGTGTAGGCGGAGCGGCCGTTCGGCAGCCTGGCGCTCAGCTTGTAGTCCGCCGCGCCCAGCGCCGGATGACGGGCCGCCGCCCCGTACTGGCTGCGGTCGATCATGCGCTGGCTGTGCTCGATGCGCGCGCCGAGGGAGAAGGGCTTGCGCGTCATCGGAACGCCGAGCGCGTGCAGCATTTCGAAGGTGTCGCGCGCGCTGTGGCCGACCGCGAGAATCACGCTGTCGGCCGGCAGCGTTTCCCGGACGCCGTCCGCCGATTCGAGAACGGCGGCGGCGACGCGGTCGTCCTGCGTCTCCAGCGCTGCCAGCCGGGTTTCAAAGCGCACCTCGCCGCCCAGCGCCGCGATTTTCCCGCGCAGCGCGCTGACCACGCCGGGCAGCCGATCCGTGCCGATGTGCGGCTTGGCCAGATAGAGGATTTCTTCGGGCGCGCCGCACTCATAGAGGATCCTGAGCGCCTGGGCGCAGCGCGGGTCGCTGATGCCGGTGGTGAGCTTGCCGTCCGAAAACGCGCCCGCGCCGCCCTCGCCGAACTGCACGTTTGAGCGCGGGTTGAACGCGCCGCCCGCCCAAAAGCGCTCGACGGCCGCGGCCCGCCGGACGACGTCCTGGCCGCGCTCGACGACGAGCGGCCGCGCGCCGCTGAGCGCCAGCGTGTATGCGGCGAACAGGCCCGCCGGGCCGAGCCCCACCACGAGTGGCCGCCGCTCGAACCGTGCGCCGTCGAGCGCGGGGAGCGGCTTTTCGGGCTTCACGAGGCCGGCCTGAACGCCGCGCGGCAGCCGGGCGAGCAGCTTCTGTTCGTCCCCGCGCACCTGGACGTCCAGCGCCATGACAAAATGGACGTCGCCCTTGTCGCGCGCGTCCACTGATTTTTTCGCGATGCGCACGCGCTCCACCTGCCCGCGGGCGTTCAGCTTCGTCTCCGCGAGGCGCGCGAGCGCCTTTTCGTCATAATCGAGGGGGACCCTGAGGTTGCTGAGCCGGATCATACTGAGCTCCTTTGCGCAAGCGCCCGCGCCGCGGCTTCTCCCGCGGCCAGGCCAGAGGCCCACGCCCACTGCAGGTTGAAGCCGCCGCAGTCGCCGTCGATGTCGAGCAGCTCGCCGGCGGCATACAGGCCCGGCGCGCGCAGCGATTCCATGGTTTCGGGGTTGAAGCTGTCCGTGCGCACGCCGCCTGCCGTCACCTGCGCCTGTTCGAAGCCCTGCGTGCCGGTGACCTTCAGCTCCCAGCCGGCGAGCAGGCGGGCGAGCGCGTCGAGGTGATCTTTGCCCAGCGCGGCGGCGGGGGAGGCGAGCGGCAGCGGGCAGGCCAGCTTCACGAGCGTCTGTCCGAGGCGCTTGTTCACGAGGCCGGTGAGGAAATTCTCGAGCGGACGGGCGGAAAGCCGCGCCCGGCGTTCCTCGAGCCGCGCGCGCGCGTCTTCTTCGGACAGGGGGAGGATGTGAAGCCGGACGCGCACGTCGGGCGGGTTTCGGCGCGCCAGGGCCGTGCTGGCGATGCGGGAGAGCTGCAGGACCGGCGGGCCGCTGAGGCCGTATTCGGTGAACAGCACCTCGCCCGATTCGCTGCGCATGACCCGTCCGTCGACGAGGATGTCGATGATTCCGTCGTATTTGATGCCCTTGAGGGCGCGCACAGCGGCGGGATCGGTCTTCAGCTGCACCAGCGCGGGCAGGCGCGGCGCGGTGCGATGCCCCAGCGCCTCCAGCAGCCGGTAGCCCGACGCGCTGCCGCCGAGGCTGGGCGCGGTCATGCCGCCCGTCGCGGCGATCACGCGGCGCGCACAGGCGACGCGGCCGTCCTTCGCGACGATGCGCCAGCCCTTCGCAGCGGGCTCGAGCGAAACGACCTCGAAGCCGCAGATTTCCCCGATGCCGGCCTCGGCCATGGAAAGGCGGAGCGCGTCCAGCACGGAGGACGCCTGCCCGCTCATGGGGTAGACCCGGCCGTCCGGCTCGACCAGAGGATATACGCCGTATTCCTCAAAGCGCGCCAGCACAGCCGCGGGCGGGAAGCGGCGCATGGCGCTCTCCATGAAGGGCACCTCGCCGTGGTAATCGGCGGGCGAGGCGTTCATGTTGGTGAGGTTGCAGCGGCCGTTGCCGGTGGCCATGAGCTTTTTGCCCACGCGCGGCAGCCTTTCCAGCACGCCGATGCGCAGCGCGGGACCCGCGCGGCGCGCCGCCAGCGCGGCCATCAGGCCGGACGCGCCTCCGCCGATGACGGCGAGGTCGAAGGAGAGATCGTTCATCAGGCAAAACTCCGATTCGTGATGATTTTCGCGTTCAGAGCGGGAATTTGAAGATGCACTTGTGCGTCTCGCCGTCCTCCACCCGCATGTCGTTGTCCTCGGGCAGCTCGGCGATTTCCAGAAGCTCCCCGCCCAGCCGTTCGCAGGTGCGGCGCGAGGGCGCGTTATCCGGATTGCAGGTGATGATGAGATAGGGCATGTCGTGCCTCTTCGCCAGCTCGAACAGCAGGCGGCACGCCTTTTCCGCGTAGTGATGGCCCCGGAAGGGCTCCTTCACCCGGTAGCCGATGTGGCCGCCGTAATACAGCTTTTCATTGTAGCCCAGACGCAGGTCGCAGTATCCCATCGTCTCGTCTCCGGGGCCGCGCATCTCGAAATAATAGGCGGGCACAAAGCCCTTTTCAGGGTTCTCCTGCGCGGTGTGATGCAGAACCAGGCGCAGCCCCTTCGTCTTCATGAAGGAGGTGTCAAGAAAATCCATGGATCGTCGCCTCCCGGGCCTTCGGATCAGTCGTTCTGGCTGCAATCGTACACCGCCAGCTTGTGCAGCGCGCGTGAACAGGCGGTGTACAGCCTTCGCTGCTCGTCGGGCGTGCGCTCGAGGTTCATCGGCCATACCACGGCCACGGCGTCGAACTCCAGCCCCTTGACGAGGTTGAGGCAGCCCACGGTGACGCCCGCGTCCTCCAGCTCGTTCACGTCGCCGGTGAGCAGGAAGGAGCCCTCGATTTGCCGGGCGACGGCCTCGGCTTCCCTCTGCGTGCGCGTGACGACCGCCGCGCGGCTGATTCCGCCGTTCAGCCAGGCGGCCAGCCGCTCGCGCAGGCGGTCGATGTCGAACGCCTCCTCGACGGGCCGATCGCCGCTGCGGCCCACGCTCTGGGGCACGTCGGCGCTCTCGGGCAGCAGCGCGGCGCAATAGGCGGCGATTTCCTGCGTGGAGCGGTAGCCGCGCGTGAGGGTGATGTGCGGCGCGTCCTTTTCGCCCAGCAGCTCGCCCCACGTCTCCGGGCGGCATTCGGGCAGGCCCGGCAGCGTGCGCTGGTTCGGGTCGCCGAGCAGCGTGATGCCGGCCTTGGGGAAATACAGCGCCATCAGCCGCAGGGCGATGTCGGGATAGTCCTGCGCCTCGTCCACCAGCAGCGTGAGGATGCCGGTGTCGGGCTTTGCGCAGCCCAGCTTCAGCGCGAGGTAGGCGATGCCCGGCGCGTCCTCGTGCCAGATGACGCCGGCGGCCGCGTTTTCGCGGGCGGCGTCCCGAAGCGGCTTTGGGGCGGCCTTCAGCGCGGCGGCGTACAGCGCGGGCAGGTCGATGGTGAGCATGGCCTTCAGCTGAGCGCGCACCGGATGCAGCCGCTGCGCGACGGCCATGCGCGTGGCGAATTCGAGATCCTTGTTCTTATAGGAGTCGATGAGCTGCTTTTCATAGGCGGCATAGAGCGTCTTTTCGATGTCCTCCAGCCGGAGATTCAGCCGCATCTGAATGCGGAGCACGCGCTGCGCGGGCGTGAGGATCTTCAGCTCGTCGCGGTACATGTGAGTGAGCTCCGTGCGGGAGAAGAGCAGCTTGCGGCCCAGGAAGACGTCGGAGAAAGCGGGGCCGTTGTCGCGGAAACGCACGGCGGCGGCGTCCAGCAGGCGGATGAGCTCGCGCCCGGCCTTCCAGGCAACGCTTTCCCGGCGCAGCGCGCCGAAGTCGTCGAGCAGCGCGTCGTACTGCCGGACCGCGGGCTCGACCTTGCGGCCGATGATGGTTTCCTCCAGCCGGGAAAGGGTGGAGGCCTGCGCGTTTTCCTCGCCCAAATCGGGCAGCACGGTGGAGACGTATTCGATGAAGGCGTTCGTGGGCGAAAGCACGCAGATATGCCGGGCGTTCAGGGTGTCGCGGTGGCGGTAGAGCAGGTAGGCCGCGCGATGCATGGCCACGCTGGTCTTGCCGGAGCCCGCGCCGCCGGTCACGGAGAGCACCTTCGCCTTTTCGAAGCGGATGGCCCTGTTCTGCTCGGACTGGATGGTGGAGACAATCTGGCGCATGTGCGTGCTGGTCGCGCCCGAGAGGATGTCGAGCAGCATCTGATCGTCGATGCTGTAATCCGTGTTGACGAAGTATTTGAGGCGGCCGTTTTCCATGGCGTACTGCCGCTTGAGCGTCAGCGTGCCGTGGATGAGGCCGGACGGGCTGTCGAACGAGGCGGGGCCGGGCGTGGCGTCATAGTACAGGCCGCAGATGGGCGCGCGCCAGTCGTGCACGAGGAGCTCTCCGTTGGCCTGCGGGTTCCGGAGGCTGTACAGCCCGATGACCACCTTTTCCATGCCCGCCTCGCCTTCTTCCGCAAAATCGATGCGGGCGAAGAAGGGCTGGGTGAGCATCTTCTCATATTGCCGGGCTCTGTTTTCGGCAAATTCGCGCTGAGCGGCAAAGCGGCTCACCTCGATGTTGAGCTGCTCCAGCTCGCGGGGCGACAGCGCGGTCGGCTTCAGGCGCAGCTCGTCCCAGGCATCGGCAAGGATCATGCGGATGGTGTCGTTTTTGAATGCGGCGTGGTCGCGCGTGCTGTCGATGACGGCGCAGAGAATCTGCTGCACACGGGCGGTGTATTCCCTTTCCCGCGCGAGTTCGGCTTCATAGCCCATGACGATCCCTCCCTGATGCTGCATAATAAAGATATTATACAGCATTTCGGGAAAAAAATCATCCCCTTTTCGCATAAATACACGCATTCTCAAACGATGACGATTTGCCGTGTAAAATCCTGCCCCGCGGCGCGGCAGTCCGGATTGTCCATGGCGAGCGCCTGCAGATCGGTGGCCAGGCTGTCGAAGCGAAACAGCGGGCTGCCCTTCAGCGCCACGGGATCGGTGACGAGCGGCAGGGCGGATGTTTCGCTCAGGCGCCGCAGCAGCGGGTGCGCGTCTTTGCGAAAGCCCAGCACGCGCGCGTATTCGGGCGCGGGATGGCTCAGCGTGTCGGCGCGCGTGAGGCCGAGCAGCGCGCAGGCGCAGAAGCGGCTCAGCCGGGCATAGGTATAGCGCTTGCACTTGACGCGCGCGAGCAGCGCGTCGCGCGAGCCGCACAGGGCGGCGTGGCGGATGAACAGGCGCTCCATGCCCTCCGTCACATCCGCGAGCGCGGCCAGCGCCTCCGGCCCCGCGGTGCGCAGGCGATGGATGAGCGCCGCGTCGAGCCGGTCGGGCCGGGCGACGCGGCCGTCCGCCAGGCAGGCGCGCAGCGCGTCGAGGCAGTCGGCGGGCATCGCGGCGCCCAGGTCGGCGCCGGGCGTCTCAAGGGCGGCGCGAATGGCGGAGGCGCTGGCGTATTCGCCGAGCGCGGCGTCGTGATAGCCGCCGCGCCGCGGCACGACGAAAACCTCGACCGGCCGCCCCAGCGCGTCAAGCGCGCGCAGGTATTCGAGCCCCAGCGTCACATTGGGCTGGCCGATCAACCCCTCCGGCAGCCCGTACAGCCGCTCGGCCGCCTCGCCGCGCGCACGCGCATGCGATTTCCCCGCCATGAGGCCGGCGCGCGTTTCGGCGGAGAGCGGCGCGCTCTCATCGGCCAGCGCGCGGGCAAGGCGGCGCAGCAGCGCGAGGTCGTCCGTCTCGCAGCCGAATGACAGCGCGTCCACGCCCAGTCCTGCCAGCGTGAGCACGCCGCCGCGCGCGAAGGCCTCCGCGGGCCGCACGGCGAACAGCGCCGGCAGCTCGACGACGACATCGGCCCCGTGCTCGAGCGCCATCCTGGCGCGCGTCCACTTATCCAGCAGCATGACCTCGCCGCGCTGGGAGACCCCGCCGCCCATGCACACGATGAGTCCGTCGCATCCGGACAGCGCGCGCGCCCGCGCCAGCTGCCATGCGTGCCCGTTGTGAAAGGGGTTGTATTCGGCGACAACGCCGCAGAGCTTCATGGGCAGCACCTCCATAGTGACTTCATTATAGCCGCGCGCGGGAAAAACGTCAATGAAGGAATGGTGTAAATGCAGGGCCGCCCCGTTCGGATCGATATATTGGCGTTTGCGAGGCGATGGCAGGCGGGATCCGGCGACAAACGGGGCAGCGCGCCCCTTGAACCCCGGGGACCATGCTGCGGCATTCCGCTTCGCGACGGCCGGGTGCAGGGCGGAGCCCTGAGCCTGACGCAAATACTCGTTGCGGATTGAAGCGCGGGATGGTATAATAGGCGCAGAAAGCAAAAAGAGAGGACAGACAACGTGGCAAAGCTATACTTTCGATACGGCGCGATGGGTTCGAGCAAGACGGCGAACGCCATCATGGTGCGATATAACTACTGGGAGCGCGGGCAGAACGCGCTGATGCTCAAGCCGCGGCTCGACACGCGGGACGGAGAGCGCGTCGTGCGCTCGCGCGTGGGGCTGGAGGCCCCGTGCCGTTTCGTGGAGGAGCTGGATGAAATTGACGCGACGCAGTACGACTGTCTGATTGTGGACGAGGCGCAGTTCCTCACGCGCGAGCAGGTGCTGAAGCTGGTGAATATCGTGGACGGACAGAATGTGCCGGTGGTGGCCTACGGCCTGCGCGCCGATTTCCAGGGCAATCTGTTTGAAGGCAGCAAATGGCTCATGGCGTGGGCCGATACCATTGAGGAGGTCAAGACGGTGTGCTGGTGCGGCCGCAAGGCCACCTGTAACGCGCGCATCTCAAACGGCCGGGTCATCAAGACCGGCGAGCAGATCATGCTCGGCGGCAACGAGAGCTATGTCGCCCTGTGCCGGAAACACTGGGCGGAGGGCAATTTGGGCGGCGACGGCCGCTGAAGCGCGGCGCTTCGGAAAGGGGCGAGGATCATGGCGAAATATCAGAAGACGTTTCACGGGCGCAGTCTGACCGAGGTGCGCGTGGTGATTGAGCAGGAAATCCTCCACGGCAGCATGACGGCGTCGCTCGAGGACGCCAGCAGCTTTGAGGAAAACGGCGCGCGGTGCTCCGTGCAGGTGTTTGAGCGCTACAGCTGGCTGGGCAGCAACCGCGTCAGCCTCAGCGTGACCCTTTTTCAGGCGGCGGGCAGCGACAAGGTGCATCTCTCAGCCATCACCTCGGGCGGAAGTCAGGCGGTTTTCTTCAAGCTGAATACCTTCGGCGAGGAAGCCTTCCTTGACAAGCTGCGCAATGCCGTGGCGAGGCTGTAACGGGCCGTGTCAACGACGCGCTCACGCGAAACACCCATGCCTCGGACGGCATGGGTGTTTCTCATGGCTGCCGGTCGTCATTCAAACAACCGCTGCAGCTCCTCAAACTTCTCGTGGGTAATCAGCGCGTCCTGGGTCGTGCCGTGGAGCTTAACCACATAGGTCCAGCGGCCATAGGGCGTGATGGAATCGATCTGGTTGATGTTGACGATGTATGACTTGTGCGTGCGGATGAAGACATCCGGCGGCAGCTTTTCCTCGACTTCGCCCAGCGATTCACCGGTCACATAGCGCTTGCCGTCGGCGGCGTAGATGACCGTCATGCGCTCCTCGCGCTGCACCAGCAGGATGTTTTCCACGTTGATCAGGCTGACGCCCTCCCTGTGCCTCAGCATCAGCCGGCCGGCGGCCGCCTTTGTGGGCGCGTCGGCAGCCGGGCGTCCCGCCGCCTCCTCGCGTTCGGCCAGGCGCTCGCGCACCAGCTCCAGCGTCTTGAGCGCGCGCTCCAGCTTGAACGGCTTGAGCAGATAGTCGAACGCGTACACCTCGAAGGCGTCCTGCATGTAGCGGTCGTGAGCGGTCGAGAAGATGATCACGGTCCGGGGATCGCGGTCCTGTATGGCGCGCGCGCATTCCAGGCCGGTCATGACGGGCATTTCCACGTCCAGAATCACGGCCTGGGGATGCTTCCGATCGAATATGTCGATGAGTTCCTCGCCGTTTTCGGCTTCGCCCACCAGCTCATAGCCGCCGTCGCGCTCAATGATTTTGCGCACAATGCCCCTCATATCCGCATCGTCGTCGGCAATGGCAATGCGAACCGGTTTCATCGGACACTCCACCTCCCGGCGCGCCGCCGTTCGGACGGCCGCCTCAGGATTTCCGCCATGATCACGGCCTGGCGCATCTGCGCGGCCGTCATGCGGGTGATGGAATCCGCCGGCATGGCGTCGGGTTCGGCGGCAGGGCGGGCGGACGACGCGCTCGTCCTGACCAGGGGCTGAACCTCCGGCTTCGCGCGCTCGTATTCTTCGCCCATGCCGGCGTGGCTGGTGATGTCCATGGAGCCGCCGACGCTGCCGTGGTCGCACTCGCGGCTTTCGCCCTCCGAGAGATCGGTGCGCGCGCGGTCGCTCTCGTCCAGCATGCCGTCATAGGCGCCGGCATAGGCGGCGCTGTCCGTCTCCGGCTGCGCCGGCCGCGCGGGCGCGGGAGAAGGCCGGCCCGGCCCGGCCGGCCGCTGCGCGGCGCGGGCTCCGGCCGGGCCGCCGCCCGGCGCCGGTCCCGCGCCGCCCTGGCCCGGCCGGCCGCTCCTGGCCTGCTTCACCATGCCCCGGACGAAGTGCGATATGGCAAAGAGAATGATGAGAACTGGGAAAATGCCGCCCAAAGAGGACACCCCCTTCTGCAATGGGGAATCGGGAATGGAAGAGGAAGCGGCGCTTACTTGCCGCTCTTATCCTCGGACTTGGCGTTCGTGCCGGAAATGGCGTCGCGCATGCGGGTGTCGGAGATGACGTTCTGCATCTGATAGTAGTCCATCACGCCCAGCTTGCCGCTCTCCAGCGCTTTGGCCATGGCGTGCGGGACCTCGGCCTCCGCCTCGACCAGCTTCGCGCGCATTTCCTGAACGGCCGCGATCATTTCCTGCTCGTGAGCGACGGCCATCGCGCGGCGCTCCTCGGCCTTGGCCTGGGCGATGCGCCGGTCGGCCTCCGCCTGGTCCATCTGCAGCTGCGCGCCGATGTTGCGGCCCACGTCCACGTCCGCGATGTCGATGGAGAGAATCTCGAACGCCGTGCCGGCGTCCAGGCCCTTGCTCAGCACGGTCTGGCTGATGCGGTCCGGGTTCTCCAGCACCTCTTCGTGCGTCTCGGCCGAGCCGATGGTGGTGACGATGCCTTCGCCGACGCGGGCGGTGATGGTCTCCTCGCCGGCGCCGCCGACCAGGCGGGAGATGTTCGCGCGCACGGTCACGCGGGCCTTGGCGCGCATCTCGATGCCGTCCTTGGCGATGGCGGCGACCACGGGCGTCTCGATGACGCGCGGGTTGACGCTCATCTGGACCGCCTGCAGCACGTCGCGGCCGGCCAGGTCAATGGCGCGGCAGCTCTCGAAGTCCAGCGGGATCTGGGCGGATTCGGCGGCGATCAGCGCGTTGATCACGCGGTCGACGTTGCCGCCGGCCAGCAGGTGCGCTTCCATTTCGTTCATGTTCACCTTCAGGCCGGCCTTCGTGGCCTTGATGAGCGGCAGCACGATGCGGGACGGATTGATGCGGCGGAACCGCATGCCGACCAGCGTGGCGATCGATACGTGCACGCCGGACGCCGTGGCCGAAATCCACAGGCTCAGCGGCACCAGGTTCAGGAAAGCGACCAGGAAAATAACCACCAGCACCAGAATGATGACCAGTCCGACAGCTTCAAAGCCCATAGTAGAACCTCCTTTAAAAATCTCGATTGTCAGAGCGCTCTCTCAAAGATCAGGTCGACCCACCGCGAGGCGCCGTAGCCGCCGACGCCGGGCGAGAATGTCTCCACGAAGCGCCAGCCCTGCGCGGCCTCGCGCTGAATGATCTCAAAGTAATCGTACTCCAGCCTGTTCTCAATGAAACCCATCCTGAAATGCACGCGAATCCTCTGATACTCGTACTTTTTCACGACTCATGACGCCTTTCTGACGAAAATCCGATTGCCTTCCACGCGCTCCACCACAATGGGCGCATTCTCGTCGATGAAGTCGCCGTCGGTGAGCACGTTCAGGCGCACGCCGGCGAAATCGGCCACGCCCGCGGGGCGCAGGATGGTCTTTGCGACGCCGCTCTTGCCCACGTAATAGTCGAGCGCGTTCTCCTGCTCCTCAGGCGAGGTGCTCGTCTCCTTCAATACGAAGCGCGATCTGGCCAGCCGCCCCTTGGCCGCCGAGCGCATCGAGAACGACAGCGCCACGCAAAGAAGCGCCACCACAGCCACCGTGACCAGGAGACCTGTGAGCACGTTGCCGCCCGACAGGAAGAAGATGCCCACGGCCAGACAGATCAGACCGCTGATGCCCGGCAGGCCGAAGCCCGGAATATACATCTCGACGACCACCAGACAGTATCCCACAATGACGAGCGCGATCCATGGCGCAATGCCCCATGCGGCGACTGATTCAAACAGCCCATTCATCTCCGTCAACCACCTTTCTGCAGGACGCCCGGAGGGGATCCCCGCCGCGTCCCTTTGATGGCTCCATTATAGCCGAATCCGCGTCCGTTGAAAAGGCTGTTCGTTTCAAAAATACAAAATCGCGTCTGAAATGTCACGGGATCGCAGCCTGTCGACAAGCAGCCTGTCCACCGGCGCAAAGTCGTAGCCGTCCAATTCGTCCGCGCCGATCCAGCGCAGCTCGGCCTCGTCGATGGGCCGGGGCTCGCCCTCCGTCACGCGCGCGCTGTAAAAGAGCAGCAGCACGTCCTTCTCCGGGTAGCGGTAGGGAATGGCCGCGCGGATCGGGCCGATCTCCGCCTCCACGCCCAGCTCCTCGCGCAGTTCGCGCTTCAGAGCCTGTTCGGGCAGCTCGTCCGCTTCCAGCTTGCCGCCCGGGAACTCCCATTTGCCGCCCATGTGCCGGCCCTCGGGCCGCCGGGCGATCAGCAGTTTTCCTCCGCGGGCGAGCAGCGCCGCCGCCACCGCGATCATGTGCCCCGCCCCCATTCGCCCAGCCTTTTCCCGCCGCGCATGGACAGGAAGGCGAACGCCATGCTCACGAGCGCCACCGCGCACCACAGCATGAACACCACCGTCCAGCCCGCCGCGTCGCTGATGGCGCCGGTCACGACGCCCGCCAGCGAGGAGCCCAGATAGATGAAGCAGTCGCTCAGCCCCGCCACCAGGCCCACGCGGCCGGCGCGCTCATATTCCATGGGAATGAGCTGGGTCAGCATGGGATTGATGCCGTAGGTGGCCGAGCAGCAGAAGCCCAGCACCAGCGCGCAGGTCACCATCGCGCCGCCCGCGGGCTTCAGCAGGAGCGCCAGCGCCGCGCTCACAGCCATCAGGCAGGCCACGCACCGGCGCGCGTTGTCGCCGAAGAGGGTGTACAGCCGGCGCGCGAACACCACGCCGATCAGGTTCATCAGCGGGATGAGCAGCGAGGAGAGCGTGGGGCCGATGCCCGGCCCGCCCGTCAGGCTGGCAATGATGGTGGGCGCCCAGGTGAGGATGCCGTCCCGCACAAAGCCGTTGCACACGCAGCAGATGAGCACCATCGCAAGGCCGGTGGACATCATCATTTCGCGCACGGGCATCATGCGGTGCTCGCGCACTGCGCGGGCGGCCGGCTCCTCCTCGCCAATATCCTCGCCCGGGGCGGGCGCGTCGCGCAGCAGCAGAGAGGCCGCCGCGCTCGCCGCGAACACAACCCCCGCCGGAATGGCGAACGACAGCCGCCAGCCCACCTGGGAGGCCAGGAAGCCCGATATGGCCCAGGCTGAGAGGTTGCCCAGAATCAGCGTCATCGAAATGCCGAACGACGCCCGGCCGCGCCGCGCGCCCTTGAACCACGTGGCCAGCAGCTTCACGATGGGCGTCCACAGCATGGACTGCGCCGCGCCGTTCAGGCCCCAGATGACCACCAGCGCCCAGTAGGAGCCGACCAGGCTGAACAGCAGGTTGCACAGGCCGGACAGCGCCAGCCCCACGATGATGTATCGCCGCGCGCTGATCCTGTCGACGATCGAACCGTTTACCAGCTGGCCGGTCGAATACACCAGCGCAAACACCGTCTGGAACAGGCCGCCCTGGGCGTCGGAGAGGTTCAGACTCCCGATCAGGCTGCCCAGCGCCGCCGGCATGTTCAGCCGGGCGATGTACGCCGAGGCGTAGCCGATGAAACAGCCCAGGAAGACCCGCCGCTGATTCCGGGAAAAACGGGCGTTCATGTCAATGCACTTCTTTCGCCTTTATACTCTTTTCCGCCTGAAACCGATCCATCTTCGGGCGTCCTTTCCGTCGCTGCGCCGTCTCGTTTGGGTCAACGCAGCGCGGCTGCGCCTTCCTCCGCCCGGCTTGGCGGCGACGAAAAATCCGTCCCGAATCCGGACGGGTTTCAGACGTCAAACGGCATTGTATTATATCTTCTTCTCGATGCCGTACTCGCGCCAGAGACCGCCGTACATATCGGACAGGCGGGCGTAGGTGGTTTCGACGGTGTAGCCGTCCAGCCGCTTCGTTCCGGCGACGTTGGCCTTGTCCGCGTCGGGCACCATCTTGTAGGTAATGGCCACGCGCACGGGCGAGGGCGTTTCCGGCAGCGTGAACGGCTCCAGCTCCGCCAGGCGCTCGACGGCCCGGCGGGCGGCGGCGTACACGCGGTTCTGGCCGTAGGCGGGCGACAGACAGAGCGCGCTCTGCCGGCCCAGTCCCTGCTTGGTCATCGCGGTTTCGATGGGCCCCAGCCACGCGAGGGCTTCCTCGCAGAGCTTGTCGTCGCCGGAGACCATCACCACGGGCACGCCGCATTCCGCGGCGAGCTCCGCGTCCAGGCCCAGCTCGCCGCAGGGCCTGTCGTTGATGCAGAATTTATGCCAGGACGCGCTGTTCATCGTGTGCTCCAGATTGGCGCCGAGGGTGCCCGCCATGGCGTGATAGCCCACGAGGAACAGGCCGTCGACCGATTCGTCGAGGAAGGGAAAGCGGGGCTGATGCGGCGTGCCGGCCAGCAGCAGCGCGCGCGGGTCGAGCTCCTCCGCGAGGATGTTGCCCGAGAGGCCGTGCGCGTCCATGACGATGACCTCGTCCGCGCCGCCGTCAAATGCGCCGCGCACGGCGGCGTTGGCGTCGGCTGTCATGAGCCGCTGGCCCGCGGCGTACCAGCGCCCGTCGCGCATCACATATTCCGGACCGTTGATGCCGCTGATGCCTTCCATATCGACCGAGATGTAGATTTTCATGTGCTGCCTCCTCTGGTAGAATGTCGTGTGGTGATTGTGTTTCGCGACAAGGACCGCTCCCTGCCCGGCGAATGTGGGCTTGCCAGACCCGCCTCCCATCGCCCCGGCAACCGCCGATTCACACGGAACGGAAGCGTCCCTCATCAGAAGATCTGCCCCTCCAGGGCGCTGCGGGCGGCGAGGATGTACTTCGCCGTGTCGAGCGGGTTGACGCCGGCGCGCGGACAGACGTGCGTCTCCGGGCATTCCTGATAGCGGCTGACGCGCAGCGTGAGCGCGCCGCGCCCGCCCGAGAGCGCCGCGAGGCGGGTGGGGAAGTCGAAGCTGGTGCGCACGGGCGCCTCGGCGACGAGCACCATGGCGTCGCGCGAGGCGACGGTCTCCGTGCTCAGCGTTTCGCCGCGCATGGCGACGATCTCGCTCATGACCCTGCCGCCCAGCGCGGCGGGCACCGTGATGCGCATCCGGGCGATGGGCTCGAGCAGCACGCTGCCGCCCCGCCGCAGGCCGTCCATCAGCGCCATGGGGGTGGCCACGATGAAATCCAGCGGATGCGTGTGCCACTGGTGGTCGCTGCCGTCGATGAGCGTGATGCGCACGTCGTCCACCTGCCAGCCCAGCATGCCCTGACGCAGGCCCAGCGTCAGCCCCTGCTCGATCTGATGCTGGTAGCGCTCCTTGATGGCGCGCACGGGCACTTCACTGCGGTAGCTCACGCCGCTGCCGCGCGGGGCGGGCTCGATGAGGAATTTGATGACCGCCCAGCAGGGCTTGGGCATCGTGTACGCCACGAAGCCCTCGGCCGGCTCGCGGATGGTCTCGCGGTAGATGACCTGCGGCTCGGCAAAATCGACGTTCAGGCCGAAGCGCGTCTTCATCTGCTCGGCGAGGATTTCCATCTGGATGGCGCCCATGATGCGCACATGCGGCTCGCCCAGGAACTGCTTCACGTCCAGCAGCGGGTCCTCCGCGCTCATGAGGGACAGCGCCTTCAGCAGGGCCGGGCGCTGTTCGGCGCTCTCCGGCACGGCGCGCACCATCAGGAGCGGCGTTTTCAGCACGCCCTTGCCCATCGCGCGGGGCAGCAGCGCTTCGCGGCCGATGACCTGACCCACGGCGATGTCGCCCAGGCCGTAGGCGATGCCGATTTCGCCGCGCGAGAGCGCGCCCCTGTCCGCGCCATGCCCCTCGAGGGCGATGTCGCGGATCTGGGTGATCTTGCGCGGCTCGACGCGCGTCGAGGCCAGATACGCGTCCTCCCGCGCGACGGTGAGCTCCAGCTGGTCCCGGTTTCTGAGCGCGCCCGAGAACATGCGGATGTACGCCCCGCGGCCCATGGCCGGGTCGTCGTCCAGCGCGAACACGATGCCGCAGGGTTCGCCCTCCGCGCCGGGCCCGTCCTCCGGCGCGAGCAGCTCGGCCATGGCGTCCAGCAGCGGCTCGATGCCATCGCCCTTCAGTGCGGAGCCGCTCAGCGCGGGGAAGACGCGCATGTCGCGCACGAGCGGACGGATCTTTTCGATCAGCGCGCCGCGCGGGTAGATCGTGCCGTTCAGGTAATCCTCGAGCGCCTGCTCGTCGTGTTCGCCCAGCGCGGCCATCAGCGCGTCGTCGTCCGACAGCGGCACGACGCCGGGGTGCAGCCGTCCGGCGGCCTGCGCGAGCGTGCCGGCGAGATCGGCGCTATCGCGGTCCATCTTGTTGACGAAGACGAGCGTGGGAATGCGCTGGGACAGCAGGCTGGCGAACAGCACCTCGGCCTGAGGCTGCACGCCGTCCGCGGCGCTGAGCACCAGCACGGCCGCGTCCAGCGCCCACATGGACCGCTCCACCTCGGCGGAAAAGTCGCTGTGGCCGGGCGTGTCGATCAGGTTGACGCGCGTGCCCTTCCAGACGAGCGGCACGCAGGCGGCCCGCACGGAGATGCCGCGCCGCCGCTCGATGTCCATGCGATCGGTGTGCGCCGTGCCGCGATCGACAGAACCGGGGGCGCGAATGGCGCCGGCGCAGAGCAGCAGCTGCTCGCTCAGCGTGGTCTTGCCCGCGTCCACATGGGCGAAGATGCCGATGTTGCAGGTTTTCATGCTTTATCCTCTCTGTGATCCTCAGGTGGATCGAGCGGCGCCACATCGCACACGCGCAGCACCTCTCCCCGCACGGTGAAGCGCAGGTCGAACCCCGCGAAGGCCACGCCGTAGCGGCGTGTTCCGTCGTCCTGCCGGTATCCTGGCCGCGGGTCCTGAGCGAGCAGGCGCACGGCCGCTTCGCGTCGCGTTTCGGGCAGGCGGCGGAGCAGCTCCGGGGGAAACTCGACGCTGAGCGCGTCAAAGCGGACGGCGCCGGCGAAGCCGTCCGTCGCGTCGGGATGGCAGTCGGCGTAGGGGAGATAGGGCTTGATGTCGTAGATGGGCGTGCCGTCCATGAGATCCGCCCCACGAACGAGCAGCGCCGGCCCGTCCGGCGCGCCGTAGTCGATGCCCTCCAGCCGGACGCAGGACAGGCCGATGGGGTTGGGCCGGAAGGGCGAACGCGTGGCGAACACCCCCATGCGCCGGTTGCCACCCAGCCGCGGCGGCTTGACGGTAGGCGACCAGCCTTCCCGCAGGCTCTGCGAAAACTGCCAGATCAGCCAGATGTGCGAAAAGCCCTCCAGTCCGCGCAGCGCTTCGGCGACGCGATACGCCTCCTCGAAGACGACGCGCCCTTCCAGCTCATCGACCAGCCCGCTCTGGCGCGGTATGCCGAACTTGGTGGGGAAATCAGTCTGTATGCGGGCGATGATGCGCATGGCTCAGAAGGCCTTTCTCAGCTTTTCTTCGCCCTCGAGCGTCTTCCACACCAGCCCGTCGTCGGCGAGCAGCATGTAGCCGCGCCAGCTGTTCTCCTTGGGCAGGGAGATGGAGCCGGGATTGACGCAGGTGTAGGTCCCGTGTTCGCGGCAGACCTGCACGTGCGTGTGGCCGTGCAGCAGGATGTCGCCCTTTTTCAGCGGGGGCGGCGTCTCTTCATTGTAGACGTGACCGTGCGTGGCGAAGATCATGCGGCCTCCGGCATAGATGATGCAGGATTCGGCCGTGATGGGAAAGTCGAGCACCATCTGGTCGACCTCGCTGTCGCAGTTGCCGTGCACGCACAGGATTTCATCGCTGACGGCGTTGAGCATCTCGGCCACGCGCGCCGGCGCGTATTCCTCCGGCAGGGGGTTGCGCGGGCCGTGGTAGAGGATGTCGCCGAGCAGCAGCAGCTTGTCCGGTTTTTCCCGTTCGCGGGCGTCGAGCAGCTGCCGGCAGTAAAAGGCCGAGCCATGGATGTCGGAGGCGATCATGATTTTCATGTGAATCTTCCCTTTCTGCGTGATGCGGCTTCACGCTGTACGGCCGCCGTCGGCGCAGGCCCTGAAAGGCATACGGCAAAAAACGGCGCGAATCTTTAATCTATTCAACGCCGCCGGGTGAAAATCCTGCCTGTTGTCATGAGACGGAGCCGAAAAACGCGGCGGGATCCCGCCAGAGGCCGTCCGCGTCCCGCCAGCCCAGCTCCAGCCGCTCGCCGGCCAGCTGGCCGATGATGTCGCCCTGTTCGAGGCGACGGCCCTCGTTCACGCCCGCGCGCAGGCCGCCGTAGCGGGACAGGCTGCCGTCTTCATGGCGGAGCGTCACGCGCCAGGCGTCGCCCTCCTGCCGGCTTTCGAGCACGCGGCCGGGCCGGACGGCATAGACGAACGCGCCGGGCGCGCCGCGCAGCAGGGCGCTCTCGCGCAGCGTCCACTGGCCGAGCGCCTCGTCGAACACGGGTCCGAACGGCTGAATGAGCTCGGCGCCGGAGAGCGCGGGGCGCGGCGTTTCGCACGCGCCGACCAGCGCCTGCGTCTCCGCCCGGACGGCGCGCGCCGGGAGAAGGCGGCTTTTGACAAACCAGGCCGCGCCGCTCAGGATCAGCGCCGCGATGAGGATGAATATGGTGAAATCGTGTTTTTTCATGCCTGTCACACCTTTCCCCTGTCAGTGTACCCCGGCCGGAGGGAGTTATACCGGCGCGCGCCTTCCCGCTGCGCCGGGCGGGGCGGCAGGGGGGCGGGCAGCCGGCCGCCGGGATATGGCATCGCGCGCCGAGCTCTGACGATCGTCCCGGCGCGTCGCGTCGCCGCGGCCGCGCTTTTATGAAATGTGGCCGTCTCATTAATTTTCTGATCAGCCGGCCTGTCATATTGACAGACACGGGACCATATGCTAACATACGATAAGTGTTCTAATGATTAGCTTGCTGACGAAAGGAGGAGGACATGGACAGGAGAAATCAGCGTCCCCGGTCGGCGCTCGAGTTGATCATGCGGGTCAGCAGGGCGCATAAGCGCATCCTGGACCGGCAGATCAGCGAGCTGGGCATTCACGGCGGGCAGCACCGCATGCTGATGACGCTGTCGAGGATGGGACAGTTTCCGGCGCAGAACGAACTGGCCCGGCGGATGGATATCAGCCCGGCTACGGCGGCGACCATGCTCAAGCGGCTGGAGAGCGGCGGATACATCGAGCGCCGCACGCGCACGACCGACGAGCGCTGCAACGAGGTGAAGATCACCGAAAAGGGACAACAGGTGGTCGACCGGTCTGTGCGGCTTTTCGAGGGCGTGGACGAGCAGATGTTCATGGGGTTCTCCCGGGAGGAGCTCGAGCAGCTGAGCGGCGCGCTCGAGCGGGTCCACGCAAATCTCAGGAAGATGGAAGAGGAAATCGGCTGTGCGCCGGAGGAATGCGCCCGGTCGGATGAGGAAAGGAATGAGACAAGGCATTGAAAAAATGGATGAAATATGTGAGACCATACTGGCCCTATTTTGTCCTGGCGCCCGTGTGCATGATCGTGGAGGTGCTCGGCGAGGTGATTCTGCCGAAGCTGTACGCGAACATCGTCAACAACGGCATTGAGGCGGGTATGGGCACGGGCTATATCATCACCGCGGCGCTGCTGATGATCCTCATGGCGGCGCTGATGATGGCCGGCGGCGTGGGCGGCGCGTACTTCGGCTCCAAGGCGTCCGTGAACTTCGCGGGAGATCTGCGGCGCGACGTGTTCTCCAAGGTGCAGGATTTCTCCTTCGCGAACATCGATCACTTCGCCACCGGGTCGCTCATCACGCGGATGACCAACGACATCACCCAGCTGCAGAACTTCGTGATGATGATCCTGCGCATGACGCTGCGCGCGCCGGGCATGCTCATCGGCGCGCTGATCATGGCCATTCGCATGAATCCCAGCCTGGCGCGCGTGCTGTGGGTCACCATTCCGCTGATGCTGGTCGTCATTGTATTCTTCATCACCCGGGCCTTCCCGCGCTTCCAGACCATGCAGGGAAAGATCGACGCCCTGAACTCCACCATCGAGGAGAACCTCACCAACGTGCGCGTCGTGAAGTCCTTCGTGCGAGAGGATCACGAGCGCGACAAGTTCGCCACGGCCAACGGCAACCTGAAGCAGGCCGGCTTGAACGCCATTCGCCTGATGATCTTCATCTCTCCCCTGATGATGCTGTTCATGAATTTTACCACGCTGGCCGTTCTGTACTTCGGCGGCAACCAGGTCATCGGCGCCAGCATGCCGGTGGGCGATCTGACGGCGTTCGTCACCTATATCACCCAGATTCTCATGTCGTTCATGATGACGGCCATGCTCTTCATGAATTCCTCTCGCGCCATGGCCTCGGCCAGGCGCATCCGCGAGGTGCTCGACGAGCCGCTCGACCTCTCCGACGAGGGCGCGAAGCAGCCCGGAAAGCTGGTGGAAAAGGGCGACATCGAGTTCAGGAACGTGTCCTTCCGCTACTACAAAAACAGCGAGGGCAAGGTGCTGGACAATGTGTCCTTCCACATCAGGCCCGGCGAGACGGTGGGCATCATCGGCTCCACCGGCTGCGGCAAGACCACGCTGGTCTCCATGATCCCGCGCCTGTACGACGCCGACGAGGGCCAGGTGCTGGTGGACGGCGTGGATGTGCGCGACTACAGCCTCAGGAACCTGCGCGAGGGCGTGGGCATGGTGCTGCAGAAGAACGTGCTGTTCTCCGGTACGATCGAGGAAAACCTGCGCTGGGGCGATGAAAACGCCTCGATGGATGAGATCCGCGAAATGGCCGGCAGCGCCCAGGCGGATCAGTTCATCACCTCCTTTACAAACGGCTACGACACCGAGCTGGGGCAGGGGGGCGTGAACGTGTCCGGCGGCCAGAAGCAGCGCCTGTGCATCGCCCGCGCGCTGCTCAAGCGGCCCAGGATCCTCATTCTGGACGACTCCACCAGCGCCGTGGACACCGCGACCGAGGCGCGCATCCGCGAGGCGTTCCGCAACGAGCTGGCCGCCTCCACAAAGCTCATCATCGCGCAGCGCATCACCTCCGTGATGGACGCGGATCAGATCATCGTGGTGAACGAGGGCCAGATTACCGGCATCGGCACGCACGAGCAGCTGCTGGCGGACAACAGGGAATATCAGGAGATCTATGATTCGCAGATGAGCCGGAAGGAGGTCGGAGCGTAATGGCAGGACGCACTCTTGAAGAACTGCAGAAGCGCTACAACAGCAGCGCCAAGGCAGGCGCCAGGCCTCCCCGCGGCCCCCGCGGCGCGCGCCCGCCCATCAGGAGGCCCGCAAACTCAAAGGCCATTGTGAAGCGGCTGTTCGGCTACATCATGGCCTATCGCTGGCGGCTCATGCTGGCCGTCGTGTGCCTCATCGTGAGCACGGGCGCCAGCATGGCCGGCTCGTATCTGCTGCGCCCCATCGTCAACAACGTGGCCAACGGCGATTTGGACGCGGCCACGCGGGTCGCGAACCTGGGCGGCGGCCTGGCCCTGCTGGGCGCCATCTATCTGGTGGGCATCGCCGGCACCTACTGCCAGAGCCGGCTGGTCATCGGCGTCTCGCAGAACGCCATCGAAAAGATTCGCAACGACCTGTTCAACAAGCTGCAGGCCCTGCCCGTGCGCTTCTACGACACCGAAAACAACGGCGAGGTCATGAGCCGCTTCACCAACGATGTGGACAACATCGGCATGATGCTGGACAACAGCCTGATGAGCATCATCCAGGGCACGGTTACGCTGATCGGCACCTTTGTGATGATGGTGTACACCAACATCTGGCTCACGCTCATCACCGTCGCCTTCACGCCCGTTTTCATGAAGCTGGGCAGCCTGATCGGTTCGGCCAGCCACAAGTATTATTCCGCGCAGCAGGCGGCGCTGGGCGCCGTGAACGGCTACATTGAGGAAACGGTGAACGGCCAGAAGGTCATCAAGGTATTCAATCATGAGGACACCTGCCGCGGCGAGTTCAACACCCTCAACGACGATCTGCGCAGCAAGCAGATGAGCGCCTCCTTCTTCGGCGGCATCATGGGCCCCATCATGGGCAACACCAGCCAGATCAGCTATTCCGTGACGGCGGGCGTCGGCGGCGTCCTGTGCGCGCTGGGCAAGTTCGACATCGGCGGCCTGGCGGTGTTCGTCAACTACGCGCGCCAGTTCTCGCAGCCCATCAACACGCTGTCCATGCAGGTGAGCACCATCTTCTCGGCGCTGGCCGGCGCAGAGCGCGTGTTCAACATCATGGACCGCGAGCCCGAGGCGGCGGACGGTTCGGACGCCGTCGACAACGTGGCGCTGCGCGGCGACGTGGTGCTGGATCACGTGACCTTCGGCTACAATCCGGACAAGGTCATTCTGAAGGACATCTCGCTCTATGCCAGGCCGGGCCAGAAGATCGCCTTCGTGGGCTCGACGGGCGCGGGCAAGACCACCGTCACCAACCTGCTGAACCGGTTCTACGACATCGCCGAGGGCTCGATTACCATCGACGGCGTGGACATCCGCAGCTACAAGCGCAGCTTCCTGCGTAGGAACATCGCCATGGTGCTGCAGGATACGCATCTGTTCACCGGCACGATCATGGAGAACATCCGCTACGGCCGCCTCGACGCGACCGACGAGGAGGTCATCGAGACGGCAAAGATGGTCAGCGCGCACAACTTCATCATGCGCCTGTCCGACGGCTACAATACGCGCATTGAGGGCGACGGCGCGAACCTCTCGCAGGGGCAGCGGCAGCTGCTGAACATCGCGCGCGCGGCGCTGAGCAAGGCGCCCATCCTGGTGCTGGACGAGGCCACCAGCTCGGTTGACACCCGCACCGAGCGCCTGATCGAGCGCGGCATGGATCACCTGATGAAGGATCGCACGACGTTCGTCATCGCGCACCGGCTCTCCACCGTGCGCAATGCCAACGCCATCATGGTGCTGGAGAACGGCGTCATCATCGAGCGCGGCGATCACGACCAGCTGCTCGAGCAGAAGGGGCGCTATTACGAGCTGTATACCGGAAAGAAGGAGCTGGACTGACGCCGCGCGGCGTCGGAGAGATCCTTCGGAAGCCCTGCCGGCCTGCGGGTCGGCGGGGCTTTTGTCTGTGCGCCGCGGGCGAACTCATTTGGACTCCATCGCCCCGCCAAACGCCAGTTTGCATAAGAAAACGGGCCGGTCAAACGAGAGCCCCCGGCATGTTCGGGAAATATCGCCCGCCTTCCTGCGGCGCTCATTCCTCCAGCGCCTGCTGCGCGGCGGTCATGCAGCTCTCCAGCCGGCCCAGGCGTTCGGTCAGCTGATCGCAGAAGGCGTCCAGACGCTCGACGCGCTCATTGCGGCTGCAGATCAGATACTCCTTCACCGCGGCGGAGAACTCGTCGGCCGTTTCGCAGAACTGGCGCATCAGGCGCGTCCGGTCGGTGAGGGCCAGGCGGTACAGGTCGAGCCGCACATTCATGCGGTCGAGCTGGGCCGTGTGTTCGCCGTCCTCCGCGCGGCCGTTCCGGATGAGCCGGGCGAACACGTCGCAGGCCTGGATGAGCTCGGAATCGCCGGTCTTGCGGGCGCTGACGGCCATCTGTCCCAGCGCGTCCTCGGGGGAGAGCCGCGTCCGGGCGTGCACCTGCGGCTGGGGGCACTCGATGCCCTCGCTCTTCAGCTGGTCGAGCGCCTCGCGGATGATTTCGGGCCGGGAGCGCAGCACGGAGCGATACTTGTTCTGATAGCGCAGCATGAGCGAGTGGTTGCCCCCGGCCATCTGCTGCAGGCAGGCCCGCACGGACTGCCCCTCGGCCTTGTGGCGCAGCACGGTCTCGACCAGCGCGCGCACCTCCTCCTCCGTGAAGGGCACGAAGCGGGCCGCGCGGGCCCGGCCGCCGTCCCGCGCGCGCATCTGCGCGTAGTAGTAATTGCGGATGCTGTTCGGGCGGCGGCCTGTCTTTTCGGCGATGTTCTCGAAAACCTGCTTCAGGGGCAGCCCCTGGGCCTGCGCCTCGTCGGCGGCCTGCCACAACAGCGAAGATTCGTCTTCGCTCCAGCCGCTGTGTCTATTTGAGAGATGGATGACCGACTGTTCCATATCCTTTTTCCTCCATTGAACGGTTTATGATACAGAGTATGCGCGACAGGGGCTGAGAATATACAGCTCTGTCACTTTTTTTGTACGTTTTGGAGCCCGGGTGGGGGGCCGTCCCTGTTAAACTCCCGAAAAAAGCATAAAGAATGACAAAAATGACGGACATGTACTTGAAATTGAAATAATTTTGTAATATAATACAAGCGTATGAACATCGAAAGGACGTGAAATACAGTGATAACAGGCAAAAATGTTCGCCGGGCCGCGGCGCTGTGCGTCATCGCCGCGCTGCTTTCCGGCGGCGGCGCGCTCGCCGATGCGGTGAGCGTCACGGCGGAACGCCTGAACGTCCGGACGGAGGCCTCCGCGGACAGCAAAGCCGTCACGGTGGTTCGCCGGGGCGAGACGCTGCGCTATGTCTGCGAGGCGGGCGAATGGATTGAGGTTGTGGCCAACGGCAAAACCGGCTATGTCATGAAACAGTATGTGTCCGTCGATCCGGAGCAGATTGCCGCGGATGTGGCGGCCTCGCTGACCATGTGGTCGGCGCCGCAGACGGGCCGCGCGACGGCGCGCGTCAACCTGCGCGCGCTGCCCATGACGGATTCGGACGCGCTGAAGGTGATCGGAAAAAATGAAAGCGTGACGCTGACCGGCGCGTGCGGGGATTGGTATTACGCCGAATTCGGCGGCAAAACGGGCTATGTCATGAGGGACTATGTGCTGACCGGCGGGGAGCTTCCGGCGGAGGCGATTCAGCCGACGGCCTCGGCCGAGCTCACGGCCTACGCGGACTCGGCGCCCGCCACGGCGGCGGCGCGGGTCAACGTGCGCGCGTCGGCGAGCACGGATTCAAAGGTGGTCAAGGTGCTCGCCAAGGGTGCGCCGCTGAGCGTGACCGGCGAGATGGGCGGCTGGTATCGCGTGTATGCGTCGGGCGCGACGGGCTACATCATGAAACAGTTCGTGACGCTGACGACCGCGGCGCCGGCCGCGACCCCGGAGCCGGCCTCGGCGCTGGACGGCGACTATGCCCAGGCGGTCGCGGCGACGATCAACACGCGCGTGAACATGCGCGCCGCGGCGTCGACGGACGCGGCCATCGTGAAGGTGCTCGCGCGCGGCGCGGCGGTCAGCCTGACGGGTGAATCCGGCGCGTGGTACAAGGTGACGGCGGCGGACCGCACCGGCTATGTCTACAAGCAGTATGTCACGATTGCCGCCGCGCAGCAGCCGGAAATCGCGGCGACCCCCGAGCCTGCGCCGACCTCTCCGCCCGATGTCGAGACCGCTTACGCGGCGGCGGTGTCCGCCGATGCGACGGCGCGGGTGAACATGCGCGCCGCGGCGTCGGTTTCATCCGCGATCGTCAAGGTCATCGGCCTGAACGAGCGCGTGAGCGTGGTGGGCGAGAAGGGCGGCTGGTACAAGGTCAGCTACGAGGGCCGCACGGGTTATGTAATGAAGGATTTCCTGACGCTTTCCAGCGAGGTGCAGAACGCGTCGTTTGAAAGCTGGACAGGCGTGGCCGTCGTGGAGGTCAACATGCGCAAGGCGCCTGAGGGCGACGTGATGTATGTGCTCAGGGCGGGCACGGAGATGAGCGTGACGGGCCAGAACGGCAGCTGGTATCTGATCAACTATCGCGGCAGCGTGGGCTATGTGGCGAGCAGCTATGTGGTGGAGAAGAGCGCCTATGCGACGCCTGCGCCCGATCCGACGCCCGCGCCTGCGGCTACCGGCGCCGTCTCCGCCGGCAGCACGGCCTATGTGTCCGGCGCGGCCGTCAACGTCCGCTCCGGCCCGGGCACGACCTACGGCGTGCTGAAAACCGTGCGGATCGGCGACGAGCTGACCGTGTACGAGCAGAGCGGCGGCTGGTATCGCGTGAGCGTGGGAGGCGTGAACGGCTATATCTCGGCCAAGTTTGTGAGCGCGGCCAAGCCGGAGGCCACGGCGACCGTCGCGCCGGGCGAAGTGACCGTCGGCAGGGTGGTGTCGAGCGACTGGTGGACGGGCACCATCGCGACGGTGTTCAAGCGCGGTACGACCGGCACCGTCACCGACGTGGACACCGGCCTGAGCTTCCAGATCAAGCGCACGGGCGGCGTCAATCACCTGGACGCGCAGCCGCTGACCGCCGATGACACGGAGATTATGTACAGGATCTACGGCTACAAGTGGCAGTGGACGCGCCGCGCCATCTGGGTGACGTACAACGGCGTGACCTACGCCGCCTCCATGAACGGCATGCCGCACGGGGAAAGCGATTCCATGCCGGACAATGATTTCGACGGATGCTTCTGCATCCACTTTACCAACAGCCGCACGCACGCCGGCAACCGGCTGGACGCCGCGCATCAGGCCGCCGTCCAGAAGGCCCTGAAGGCGGGAAACCAGTGACCGCGAACGCCCTCTGAATCGGACGTCGCGGCGGTTCGGCATGACGCCGCCCCCCCGCGGGGCATGGCAGAATATGATAAACAGCTTCGCCGGCAGGCGCGATATCGACGCCGCCGGCGAAGCTGTTGTGTCTATGCTCTTTTCCTCCTGAGACCGATCCGTCTTCGGGCGGCTTTTCCGCCCCGGCTGCGCATCGCCCGTCACTCGTCGCCCAGCGATTCGCGCACGGTGACGGTGACCTTCTGCTCGTAGCAGGAGAAGGCGTCTTCCACGATGGCCCGGTCGGGCGCTTTGGTGAACAGGCTCACGACGGGCACGATCACCAGGCCGGCCAGCATGGCGATGACGCCGCTGTTGATGGGCGACTGCATGAAGGCGGGCATGGTGCTCTTGAACAGCATATTGTAGATCATCAGGCCGCAGCCAAAGATGAACGAAGCCCAGGCGGACGCCTTCGTGGTGCGCTTCCAGTACAGCCCGTAGAGGAACGGAGCCAGGAAAGCGCCGGCCAGCGCGCCCCAGCTGATGCCCATCATCTGCGCGATGAAGGTGACGCTGCTGGTGTACTGCACAATGGCGATGATTACCGAGATGAGAATGAACACGGCGATCAGCAGGCGCATGGTGAGGACCTGCTTCTTTTCGTCCATGTCCTTGATGATGTTGCCCTTGAGGAAGTCCAGCGTAAGCGTCGAGGACGAGGCCAGCACCAGAGAGGACAGCGTGGACATCGAGGCGCTCAGCACCAGAATGACCAGCACGCCCAGCAGGATGTCCGGCAGATTCTGCAGCATGGCCGGCACGACCGCGTCGTAGCCGCCCACGGGCACGCCGTTCTCGGCCACGGGAATGACGTCGGAGAACAGCCGGCCGAAGCCGCCGAGGAAGTAGCAGCCGCCCGCCACGATGATGGCGAAGACGGTGGAGATGATCGTGCCCTTGCTGATGGCGCTCTCGCTCTTGATGGCGTAGAATTTCTGCACCATCTGGGGCAGACCCCAGGTGCCCAGCGAGGTGAGCAGCACCACGAACAGAAGCCCCAGCGGATCCGGGCCGAAGAACGAGGCGAATACGCCGTTGTACGTCGGATAGGCGGCGTCGCTGACCTGCGACAGGCCCTGGAGCGAGCCGAGGAAGCCGCCGTTCTGCGAGAGGACCGCCGCGATGACCGCGACGATGCCGCCGATCATGATGATGCCTTGGATGAAGTCGTTGACGGCGGTGGCCATGTAGCCGCCCGCGATGACATAGATGCCCGTGAGCACGGCCATGACGATGACGCACAGGGTGTAGTCGATGTTGAACGCCATGCCGAACAGGCGGCTCAGCCCGTTGTACAGCGAGGCCGTGTAGGGAATGAGGAAGATGAATACGATGGCCGAAGCGCCGATCTTGAGCGCGGCGCTGTCAAAGCGACGGCCGAAGAACTCGGGCATGGTGGCGCTGGAGAGATGCTGGCTCATGAGGCGCGTGCGCCGGCCCAGGATCACCCACGGCATCAGCGAGCCGATGAACGCGTTGCCCAGCCCGATCCATGTGGAGGCGATGCCGAAGCGCCAGCCGAACTGGCCCGCATAGCCCACGAAGATGACCGCGGAGAAGTAGCTGGTGCCGTAGGCAAAGGCGGTGAGCCAGGGGCCGACCGAGCGTCCGCCCAGCACGAAGCCGTTGACATCGGTGGCGTGCCTGCGGCAGTACAGGCCGACGCCCACCATGATCGCGAAGAAGCACAGGACGAGGATGATTTTCAGCAGCATAGGAATGACGCTCCCTTCGTTGAGGGCATGAAAAACGCCCTCAGATTATGATGTCTGAGGGCGAGAAAATCCCGCGATACCACCTCAATTCGCCGTCTCCTCGCGGAGGACAGCCTCTCGGAGTACAGGCGTGAACGTTATACTCCTGCGCGATGACGGGCGCTTCCGTCGCAGCCTACAGGGCGCATGCCGTTCGGTGCGCGGCTCGGGAAATGTATTCGGCGCTGTCCCATCCGCGGCCTCGCAGCAACCGGCCGCTCTCTGAAGGATGTTCCGACAGGCTTACTTCTTTTCCGTCATAGCCTTTGAAAATTGAATGATTATTCAATTGCATTGTATTCTAATCTCATCCGGCCGATTTGTCAATAGACTTTTTTGAAGAGAATTGATGAAGTTTTCCGAAATTTCCGGACGGCGCGCGGCCGCCGGCTTGACCGGGCCGGCGGCTGCGGATATAATGAATGCACACAACGGGACGCGAGAGGAAAGGACGCTGATGAACATGACAATCCGATTCAAAAAACTCAGGCCGCAGGCGCAGGCGCCCGACTATGGCTCGGCAGGCGCGGCGGGAGCCGACCTGCGGGCGTGTCTGGACGCCCCCGTCACCATACAGCCCGGAGAGACGAAGCTGCTTCCGCTCGGGCTGGCCGTCGAAATACCGGAAGGCTATGTCGGTCTGGTATACGCGCGCAGCGGCCTGGCCGCGAAGCGGGGAATCGCGCCGGCCAACAAGGTGGGCGTGATCGATTCCGACTTTCGCGGCGAGCTGACGGCCGCGCTGCACAACCACGGCCGCGAGCCGCAGGTTATCGAACCCGGCGACCGCGTGCTTCAGATGGTCATTACGCCCTGCGTCCAGGCGGCGTTTGAAGAGGCGGACGAGCTCCCGGACACGCAGCGTGGCGCGGGCGGCTGGGGTTCGACGGGAAGGTAGCGGTCCGGAGCCGCCCCGGCGCCGCGGGCGTCACAGCCGGCAGTTCATCGCGGCGAGCTGATCCTTTACGTATTTTTCCACGAAGTCAACGGCTTCGGCCACGGGAACCCTGACCTGCATGGACTTGTCGCGGGCGCTGATCTCGATGGTGCCGCCCTTGAGGCCCTTGGGGCTGACGATCACGCGCACCGGGACGCCCAGGAGATCCGCGTCGGAGAACATGAAGCCCGCGCTGACGGGGCGGTCGTCCCAGATGACCTGAACGCCGCGCTCCTCCAGAGCCTTCGCCAGCTTTTCGGATTCCTCGACGACCTCGCTCTGATCCGCGCGCAGGGAGCAGATCTGCACGTGCCACGGCGCGATGGAGATGGGCCAGATGGGGCCGTAGTCGTCATGGCAGACCTCGCACACGGACGCGATGAGGCGGCCCACGCCGATGCCATAGCAGCCCATGATGGGATTCTTCAGGCTGCCGTCGGAGTCGACGTAGGTCATGTTCATCGACTCGGTATACTTTTTGCCCAGCTGGAAGATGTTGCCCACCTCGATGCCGCGGGAGATGCGCAGCGCCTTTATGCCGCAGACCGGGCACACGCCGCCCTCGACCACCTTGGCCACGTCCGCATACTCGACCGGGCCGTAGTCGCGCGCGATGTTGAAGCCCACATAGTGCGCGTCCGGCTCGTTCGCGCCGGTAACCAGGCTCTCGATGCCCCTGAGCGAGCTGTCGAACACGATGGTGAACCGGCCTTTGTTCTCGATGGGGCCGATGAAGCCGGCCGTGATGCCCGATTCCTCCGTGACGACGCCGGGATGGATCTCGCATTTGAGGTAATTGCGCAGCTTGGTCTCGTTGACGTCCAGATCGCCTCGTATGAAGACCAGCACGTATTTGTCGGTCAGGTTCTCCTGATATACGACGGCCTTGCAGGTCCTGCCCGCGTCGGTTTTGAGGAAGGCGCAGAGGTCCTCGATGGTCTTCACGCCGGGCGTGGACACCTTGCGGAGCGCTTCCCTTTCGCCGGGCTCGTTCGTCACGATGCTGGGCGCCGCTTCCATGTTGGCCTTGTAGTCGCATTCGCCGCACAGCACGATGGAGTCCTCGCCGATGTCGGTGAGCAGCATATATTCATGCGAGATCTTGCCGCCCATCATGCCGGAATCCGAACACACAGCCACCACCTGGGGGATGCCGGCACGCGCGTAGATGCGGTGATAGGCGTCGTAGAATTCCTGATAGACGCGCTCGAGATCCTCCTGCGAGGTATGGAAGGAATAGGCGTCCTTCATGGTAAATTCACGCACGCGGATCAGGCCGCCGCGGCAGCGGGGCTCGTCGCGGAACTTGGTCTGGATCTGGTAGATGGAGAAGGGATACTGCGTGTAGCTGTCGGCGATGTCGCGGGCGTAGTGAACGGCCGCTTCCTCGTGCGTCATGCCCAGCACCATCTTGCCGCCGGAGCGGTCGGTAAAGCGCAGCAGTTCGCTGCCGATGCTGTCGTAGCGGCCGGATTCCTCCCACAGGCTCGCGGGCATGGCCACGGGGAACAGCACCTCCTGACAGCCGATGCCGTCCATCTCCTCGCGGATGATGGTCTCCACCTTGTGGGCGATGCGCCGGGTGACGGGCGACAGCGTGTAGATGCCGTTGCCCACGCTCTTGATGTAGCCGCCGCGCATCATCAGCGCCTGGCTGGCAATCTGGCAGTCGGCGGGCGTTTCCTTGTATCGTTTCGTAATGAGCTGGCTGACCTTCATCATGGGTATCATTCCTTTCAATCGATTTGCATGCCCGGGGCGCGGACATAAAAAACAGCCTCATCCTCCCTGACAAGGACGAAGCTTGCGTGCTGCTCCGCGGTACCACCCTGTTTGGCGGCCTTCGCCGCCCGGCTCTGCGCCCTGTAACGCGGGCGAAACGGCGCGTCAGCGCCCGGCTCCGGGGCCCGGAGATCCGTCGGCCTCATGCGCGGCCTCGCAGCCTGTGAACCGCGCTCTCTTCTTTCAGCCCACACGGACGACTCCCCATCACAGCCGTCGTACAGCCTTATTGTAGCCAATCGCCGGAGTGAATGCAAGTTAATGTTTGGTTTCGCGCGGGCGGAGGCGGCCTGCGGAATTCACCATTATTTAACTTATCTTTTGACCCCTTTGTATGTTAAAATAAATATAAACAATGGCGGTTAGCCGTCGCGCGACAGGGAGGGAAAAGACCGTGGATCTGCTACACGAAACCGTTCGCCATGTGCGTTTCGGCGCCGGCACTGTCACTTCGTTCGACGGCCGCGTGATGACCGTCGCCTTTGAGTCGGCCGGCGAGCGCGTCTTCTCCTATCCCGCTGCCTTCGAGCGGTTTATCGAGGCGGACAATCCCGACGTGCAGGCCGAGGCCGAGGCGGCCCTGAGCGAGCGGCGCGCCAGGGAGGCCCAGTTTCTCAGCCGCGTCGAGCAGGACATCGAGACGCTGCGCTCCACGGCCCGCAAGAAATCCGCGCCCGCGCCCCGGCGCCGCGCGCCTGCCAGGCGCTCGAAGGCGCAGCTCTGACAGGGATGTCTTTCCGTCCGTTCCGCTTTGCGCGGGACGGATGTTTTTTGTAAAGATACGCCGTTCCCCCCATCGTCCGGTTAGGTTTCGTTTGATATTCTGCGCAGCGGCAGGAATCGCCCCTTCTGTGTCGAATACAGATCGGCGAAGAGCGAACAATAGTAAAGTGAATCGTTCCGAAAGGAGGAACAAAATGAGATTCGATCTGCTTCACCCGGCCGATCAGCTTGTCATGATCATGAACCGCATCTACCAGTACGGCATGACAACCACCTCCGGCGGCAACCTGTCCATCCGCGACGCCAACGGCGATATCTGGATCACCCCCTCCGGCATCGACAAGGGCAGCCTCACCCGCAGCGACATCATGCGCGTGACGCCCCGGGGCGAAATCATTGGGCCGCACAAGCCCTCCGTCGAGCTTCCGTTTCACCGCGACATCTACCGCCTGCGCCCCGATCTGAAGGCCATTCTGCACGCGCATCCGCCCACGCTGGTGGCGTTTTCGCTGGCCCGGAAGATCCCCGAGACGCGGCTGGTGCCCTCCGTCTCCGCCATTTGCGGCGAGGTGTCGATGGCCGCCTACGAGGTGCCTGGCAGCGAAAAGCTGGGCGAGTACCTTGCCGGCGAGTTCGCCAAGGGATACAACACCGTCATGATGGAAAACCACGGGGTGTGCTGCGGCGCGTCCGATCTGTTCCATGCCTTCATGGCGTTCGAGACGCTCGACTTCTGCGGCCGTATCGAGATCGACGCCCGCAAGCTGGGCGAGCCGCGGCTGCTGTCGCCGTCGCAGATCAATATGGACAGCTCCAAGGCGCATCCGCCGCTGGACGCCTTCGTGGCGCGCCAGATTTCCAGCGAGGAATGCGGCGCGCGGCGCGACATGTGCGAACTCATCCACCGCGCCTACGATCAGCGCCTGTTCAACAGCACGCAGGGCACGTTTTCCCAGCGCCTGTCGGACGGCTCGTTCCTCATCACGCCCTATTACAAGGATCGCAAGTACCTTGAGCCGGAGGACATCGTGCGCATCAAGAGCGGCATGTGCGAGGCGGGCAAGACGCCCAGCCGGTCGGCGCTGCTGCACAAGGCCATCTACGAGCGCCATCCTGAGATCGGCTCGGTCATCATCGCGCATCCGCCGGCCATCATGGCCTTCGCCTGCACCGACGCCACGTTCGATTCGCGCACCATCCCGGAGAGCTATATCAACCTGCGCGACGTGAAGCGCCTGCCCTACGCGTCCAGCTCGCTGGACGTCGAGGGCACGGCCGAGGCCCTGTGCGAGACCACGCCGGTGCTCATCATCGACAACCAGTGCGTCATCGTGGCCGGCTCGACGCTGCTCAACGCCTTTGACCGCCTGGAGGTGCTGGACTACAGCGCCAAGGCCATCATCGCCGCGCGCGACATCGGTCCGCTGGTCATGATTACGCCGGAGCAGGTGAAGGACATCGAAGAGGCGTTCAACCTGTAAGACATCGCATGGCTCCCGCCCGCCGGCAGGAGCCATGCTTGTTTTTTGACAATCCCATTTCCGGCGCGCGGCTGCGAGAGGACAAAAAAAGAGCCGCGCGGGGCGGCTCTTTCGGGCGGGCAGGCGGCGCGAATGAAAGACGGAATGGGGAAGAGGGGAGAACATCCGCAAACCACCTGCTGATTGTATTATAGCGTATAATTTCAGACGGTTTGCGGCTAATGTGTGGCCAGGACAGAGTTTTTATGTAAATATTATGAAAAGTCCGCGCCCTCAAGATAGGCGATCTGCCCGGGAGAGAGATGAAAACTGAGCGCGTCGAACGCCTCGTCCAGCTGTGAAACGCTCGAAAAGCCGCACAGCGGAATGCAGTTTGGCTTGTTGTCGCGCGTGTAGGCCACGCAGACGGCCGCGGGCGAGCGGCCCAGCGCCCGGGAGAGCGTTTCCAGCCGCGCCGCGCGCCGCCTGTTTTCCGGGATGCGGTCGTAGTATCGGACATCGCCCTCGCGCAGCGGTTCGCCGGCGAGCACCCGCTTGAAATAGCCGCGCCCCTGCGAGCCGAAGCCCATGATGGGGAACTGCGATTCCGCATACCAGCCGAATTCCACGTCGCTCATCGGGACGTGCGTCACGTCCTGCGTCTGCGCGGCGGTGGTCACGGCCAGAGAAAAGTGCAGCTGGCACAGCGAAAAGGGGGTGAGCCCGTTCCTTTCGGCGAATTCGTTCGCCTCGATGATGCGGCCGATCGTCCAGTTTGAGCAGCCCACGGCGCGCGCCTTGCCCGCCCTGACCAGCCGGTCCAGCGTGATCATGATGTCGTCCACAGGCAGGCGCGGATTGTCGCGGTGCAGCAGGTGCAGGTCGGTGTGATCCGTGCCGATGGCCTTCAGCGATTCGTTCAGGTCGAATTCAATGTCCTCGGGCGAGAGGCGGGAGATGTACATCTTCGAGGCGTCCGCGGGGAAGCAGCCCTTTGTGACCAGTATCACCTGGTCGCGCAGTCCCCTTGAGCGCAGCCAGCGTCCCAGCGCCTCGTCGGACGCGCCGCCGGCGTACATGCGCGCGCTGTCAAAGCAGTTGCCGCCAAGCTCGACGTAGCGATCCATGACGGCGAAGGCGTCCCTGTCGTTTTCAGCCGGTCCGCGTTTGCCGGCGCCCAGCGCCAGCTCCGTCAGCTCAAGTCCGGCCACGTTGATGATCTTCATGCGCATCAGCCTTTCCTGCGTTTTTCTGTATTTTACTATGACGGGAGGGGGCCTGTCAATGCCCGGTCCGTCCGCGTTTGCGGTTGCGCGCGAGCGGGGCGTATGATAGAATAGAAGCATGAACGCAGAGGGGAGACGAAGCGCATGAGCAGACTGATCGGACCGCGCGTGGTGCTGCGCGAATTTCGGCAGGAGGATATTTCCGGCATCAGAAGCTGGGTCAACGATGAGGGGATCACGCGCTTCATGGGCGGTACGTTCCTGAAGCCCCAGACGTGGGAGCAGACCGAAGCCTATCTTTCCAACATCCTGAACGGCAACGCGGGCGGCGTGAACCTGGTCATCGCGGACCGGGAGACCAGGCGCTACCTCGGCCAGTGCGCTCTGTCGCTGGTCGATCAGACCGCCCGCCACGCGGAGCTGTCCATCGTGACGGCGCCGGACAGCGCCGGACAGGGCTACGGCACGGAGGCCGTGGGCCTGCTGCTCGACTTCGCGTTCAGCCACATGAACCTGAACCGCGTGTATCTGCGCGTGTATGCGGCCAATGAGCGCGCCGTGCGCTGCTATGAACGGTGCGGCTTCCGCCGAGAGGGCCGGCTGCGCGAGCATGCGTATTGCGACGGCCGCTATGAGGATGTGCTGGAAATGGGTCTCCTGCGCCGCGAATGGGAGGCCATGAGGGAAAACCATCCGCTGAAGCCGGATCCCGGCGACGGGGACAGGTGAATGGCATTGCCACAGGGCGGCCGCCGGCAAAAGGGCGCGCGGCGCTTCCGGGGAATGTCTCTGCACACCCTGGAAACGCCGCGCGCGCGACGGGGAACCATCCCTGAAGCCCGGGCTTTTCGGATTGGAAGGACACGCGCTACTTCGCGCGATAGCTGGCGCACATGCTCTCGTCCCGCGCGACGCCGCTGCCGCAGTTCGGGCAGGCCTCGACGCGGATGCCGGGCAGCGAGCAGTGGTCCTCCTTTTCACAGTGGAAGGCGCAGGATTTGACGGTGCAGCCGATGTCCCTGTTGGGTGTCTTGCCGCTCATATCGATACCTCCGATTTCTTTATTTGGAGTGCCATGCTCATTTTGCCCGGCCGGGCGGGGAAACATGCGCTCCGGCCCGGAACAATTTTCGATGCCCATTTTCGCCTGAAGCCGGTCCGTCTCCGGGCGCCTTTTCCGCCGCCGCGTTGCCTCGCTTCGGTCAAGGCGGCGCTGCCGCGCCTGTCCGCTCGGCTTGGCGGCGACGGAAAATCCGTCCCAGTCCGTACAGGTTTTGGAAGACAAACTGCATGACATGAAGGGGTGGAAGCGCATGACGCTTGAATGGATCGGCGGTCCCATGACGGTCTGCCAGGTGCGCGGCCCGGCCGACGTCGACTGGACCGGTGCGTACGTGTTCGCCGCGCGGACGCCGGAGGAATGGTCGCTCGTCTGTCCGACGCGCGCCGTCCCCGCGGACGCGGCGCGGCGCGAAGACGGCTGGGCCATGTTCCGCGTGGCCGGCACGATGGAATTCTCGCTGGTGGGCGTGCTCTCGCGCATTTCCGGCGCGCTGGCCGCGGCCGGCGTCGGCCTGTTCGCCGTGTCCACCTACGACACGGACTACGTCCTCGTGAAGGCTGAAAACGCGCGCCGCGCCGAACAGGCGCTGGCCTGCGCGGGCTTTGAGTGGCGCGGCGCTTCGGCGAAACGGGATTGTCAGAGCGGTTGACGCGTGCTATAATGTCACTGACGCGCGCTCATATGAAGGGCGCTCCGGAACAACGAATCAGACAGGGGGAAACAGACATGGCAGAATCGGGCAAGATCACCGGCCTCGCCCACATCGGCATCAAGGTGAAAGACATCGACGCGTCCATCAGGTTCTATACCGACATCCTGGGCTTTGAGCTGACGCACAAGCAGCAGAGCGGCACGTCCGTCCTGGCGTTCCTGAACATCGGCACCTGCCTGATCGAGCTGATCCAGAGCGCCGTCTACGAAGAGCGCACGCCCGGCCAGGTGGATCACATCGCCGTGGAGGTGAAGGGCATTGAAGCGCTGACGGCCAGCCTGAGGGCCAGGGGCGTCCGCTTCCTCTCGGACGACATCGCGCTCTGCCCCAACCTGCTGGACGGCGTGAAGAACATCTTCTTCGTCGGGCCGGACGGGGAGCGGTTCGAGTTCTTCGAGCACTATAACAGATAGGTTTTATTAGTGCCTTTAGGCAGTTGAGCGAAGCGAAACAGAAAACCACCCGCTATGCGGGTGGAGAAAAAAGAAGTTACACAAAAAAGAGCACTCATCCTGTACAATAGAGTTGTTCAGGCCTATTG